>ERZ773260.121-NODE-121-length-106132-cov-9.983946_pt1 | contig 106132 bp, 89 predicted proteins | sample MGYA00511387_ERZ773260 | MGnify/ENA primary metagenome ERZ773260 (study PRJEB29015, sample SAMEA2737745) | human gut metagenome | biome: human gut; feature: human-associated habitat; material: faeces | place: China | collected 2012 ...
CCTTGGAGCCGCGCCCTTTTCGTTTGCTGGTTCCTGCCGGCCGCATGGCCGGACGCCCTGTCCGCCGGTCGACGGTGTGACGCCGGCGGGCTCGGGTCTTCTCTTCGTTCTAGCCCATCAGGCTGGAGAAGCTCATGACCAGGCAGAGACCGCCGATGCAGGCCACCGTGGCGGCGTTGCCGTTGCCGGAGGCATTGGCTTCGGGGATGACTTCTTCGATGACCACATAGATCATGGCGCCTGCCGCCGCAGCCAGGGCAAAGGGCAGCAGGCTGCCCGCCACCTGGGAGGCGACGGCACCGAGGATGGCGCCGATGGGGGCCGTACAGCCGGAAAAGACGCCGCACAGCCAGGACCGTTTGGCCGAGAAACCTTCGGCCCGCAGGGCCGTGGCCACCACCAGGCCTTCGGGCAGGTTCTGGAGCAGGGTGGTACCGGTGACCATGAAAGCGGAGCTCATCTCCAGGGCCACGCCCGAGGGCAGGGTGCTGCCCGCGGCCACGGCGCCGTACCCCACGCCCATGGTCAGGCCTTCGGGGATGTGGTGCAGGGCCATGGCCGTGACCAGCAGGACGCTGCGGCGCCAGCTGGTGGAAAGGCCCTCCTGCTGCTTCTGGCGGATGTGCAGATGGGGCAGGAGATGGTCAAGACCCATGAGGAAGGCGGCACCGGCCATGAGGCCGCAGACGATGGGGATGAAATGCAGGCGGCCCATATGGGAGGCCATCTCGGCCGCGGGCTGCAGCAGGCCCAGGAAGGCCGCGCCCAGCATCATGCCGCCGGCGGCCCCCAGCATGCAGTCCATGGCCAGACGGGAAAACTCGCGGCGCAGGAAGATGGCACTGGCCCCCAGACTGACCGAGATCCAGGAAAGGATACCGGCAAGCAGGGACTGCAGGATGGGATGACCAAAAAGTGCTTCCATGAAACATTCTCCTTCTGGTTGGTCAGACCGGGCCCGATGTGTCACGCGCTGTTGCAGCAACGCGCGACCGGATGGCGGCCGTAAGGCCGTGCCCGTTGGCCAAGACTCTCGGCAAAAGGCCGGGCGTGGCATCTGGGGCCGTCGGTATGACCGGCGGGGGGCTGTAAGGCGAAAGGTCCACGGAACACACCGCAAAACGGCATTCCTGCGGCCTGCCGCGCCCCCCGGAACGGCAGCCGCCGGACATGCGTACATGACGGCGTGATGAAGACGCCTTCCCGGTATGTGCGGGAAGGAGGGGACGGCGCTGGCCGTCCCTGCGGGAAGATCCCCGTGCCGGGACAGGGGCGGACGGGCCGCCGCCGTTCCCGGGCATGAAAAAAAGAAAGGGCGCCTTGGGCAAGGCTCCCTTTCCCGTCTGGAAATTGCCGGGACGCGCTAGATATCCTGCCGGTATTGCAGGGACTGGCGCAATGTCTCCCGGTCCATGTATTTGACCTCCGCGCCCAGGGGGATGCCCTGGGCCAGACGCGACACCCTGATGTGCGGGAAACGCTTGCGGACGAGGTTCCTGATGAACGACGCCGTGTTCTCCGCATCGATGGTGGCCCCCAGGGCCAGGATGAGCTCGTGGATCTCGCCTTCCTCCAGCCGGGAGATGAGGCGGTCGAGGTCGAGGCTGTCGCTGTCCATGTTGGCCAGCGGGGCCAGCAGGCCGCCGAGGATCATGTACTGGCCGTGATAGAAGCCGCCTTCGTCCAGGGTCAGCATGCTGTCCCACTCGTTGACCAGGCAGAGCGTGTCCCGGGAGCGGTTCTCGTCCTTGCAGATGTCACAGGGATCGGTGGCCGAAAGGCCGCCGCAGCGCGAACACAGGTGCAGATTGTCCCGCAGGTCGTGGATGCCCTTGCCCAGGCGCCGGGTCTCGGCCTCGGGCCACTTGAGCAGGGTCATGGCCACGCGCATGGCCGACTTGGGGCCAAGCCCGGGCAGGCGCGCCAGCTGTTCCACCAGGGCGCGCAGCGGTTCGGGAATCTGGCTGTGCATGGCCTAGAACACGCCGGGAAGGCGGATGCCGCCGGAGATGGCGCTCATCTCGCGGTCCAGGGTCTCGCGGGCGATGCGGCCGGCTTCATTGACGGCAGCCATGATGAGGTCCTGCAGCATTTCCACGTCGCCGCCTTCCAGGGCCTTGGGGTCGATGGTGAGGCCACGCAGTTCCTGCTTGCCGGAGACCACGGCCTTGACCATGCCGCCGCCGCTGCTGGCTTCGTAGGTGCGTTCGTTGAGTTCGTTCTGCAGCTTGGCCAGCTTGTTCTGCATGACCTGCGCCTGGCGCAGGATATCGTTCATGTTACGCATGGGTATCTCCTTGGTTGGATTCGGTACAATGTTCGATATTGGCGTTGAGCAGACGGAGGCAGGCCTGCATCTCGGGCCTGTTCCGAAATTCTTCTATCAGTTCCGCCTCGGTACGGGCCTGACGCGGGGCCACGAACTCCAGGCGCAGATGCCCGGCGCCCCAGGCCGCCAGGGCCTGTTCCAGCTGGGGCCGCTGCTTCTCGGTCTGATGCAGCAGGGTCTCGGCCCGCGGAGTCAGGCGCAGGCAGTCCGGTTCCCAGCTGGCGCGCAACTGGCGCAGCAGATGGAGTTGCGGCGCGGCCTCGCCCTTTTCCAGACGCTGGGCGCAGAAATCACAAAAGGCCTGCCAGTCGGGACGGAAGCCTTCCGCAGCCGCAGGGGCTGCCGGACGCGTCTCCACGGCAGGGGCTGCCGGAGGCACGGGGGCCGTCGTCGCGGCCGGTGCCACAGGGGCGGCCGGAGCTGCGGGCCGGACAGGTTCCACCGGCGCGGCGGCCGGGATGTCGTCAGCTTCGATCATGCCCGCTTCGCTGGGCCCCACATGCTCCGGATGTTCCGGGGCCTCGGGTCGGGGCTGGGCGGTTTTCGGGGCCGAGGTTTCCGTCACCCGCGCGGGACGGGCTGTCTGTCCCGCGGGCATTTCCCGCTGGGGCCGGGCGCAACTTCCGGGCTGCCGGGAGGGCGCAGGCTCGGGAGCGGGTTCGCTGCTGCCGGCAGCGGCGCTCTTTTCCGCCGGGGTCCCGTGTTCACGGGCGCGGGTCGCCGGGGCCCGGACAGGTGCGGCATGGCCCATGTCCCGGGGCGGGAGGGGGCTGCCTTCCTGCCTGTCGTGAGCGGGATGCCCCTGTACGGGCGCGGACGGTGCCGGGACGCTGTCCATGCGCTCCAAAGGCAGCAGCTGCGGCAGCAGGGCCAGGTTGAGCAGCAACAGCTCCAGGGCTGCGGCCGGCTCGGGATTCTGCACGATGCCGCGCTGGGCGTCCAGTACCATCTGCCAGGCGGCGTGCAGGTGTCCTGCGGAGAAGCGCGGGGCCAGGCCCTGCCAGAAAAGGATCTCCTCGCCGGGCAGGCCCAAAGTGGGCGCCACGGCCTCGCCGCCCTGCCGCAGCAGGAACAGGTCGCGCAGATGTCCGGCCAGCTCGCGCACGAAAAATCCGATGTCCACCCCCTGGCGGAACAGGCTGGCGCACAGCTGGGAGACGGCGGCGCAGTCCCGGGCATGGAGGGCGTCGAAGAGGTCGGCGAACAGTTCCTGTCCGGCCAGGCCCAGCACTTCGCGGGTCACGGCGCTGGTGAGGTTGTCGCCGCCCAGGGCCAGGGTCTGGTCCAAAAGGGACATGCTGTCGCGCACGCTGCCCGCGGCCCGGCGCGCGATGAGGCGCACGGCGCCTTCCTCGAAGGGGACGTTCTCCTTGTTCAGGACCTGGGAAAGGTGCTGCACGAGGGCGTCCTCGCCCAGATGGCGGAAGACGAAATGCTGGCAGCGGCTGACGATGGTGATGGGGAACTTGTGCGCCTCGGTGGTGGCGAAGATGAAGACCACGCGCGCGGGCGGCTCCTCCAGCGTCTTGAGCAGGGCATTGAAGGCGCTGCGCGAGAGCATGTGGGCTTCGTCGATGATGAAGACCTTGTAGCGGCCCTCCATGGGGGCGTAGCCGATGTTCTCGCGCAGGGCGCGGGCGTCTTCCACACTGTTGTTGGAGGCGCCGTCGATCTCGGTGACGTCCACATGGCTGCCCTGGGTGATCTTGCGGCACTGGTCGCACTGGTTGCAGGGCTCGGGGCCCGGCGCATGGCGGCAGTTGAGGGCCTTGGCGAAGATGCGGGCGATGGTGGTCTTGCCCACGCCGCGCGTGCCGCTGAGCAGATAGGCGGCGGCGACCCGGTCTTCGGCGGCGGCACGGGAGAGCACGGCCTTGACCATGTCCTGTCCGGCGACCTGGGCAAAGGTCTGGGGGCGGTATTTTGCGGCGAGGGAGAGGTGCTTCATGAAAAAAACGGCAGGGCGCGCCTGTCCCCCTGAAGGTTACAGGCGCGCCGGAAGAGAGTGCTAGAACGTGTAGTGGCTCAGCCAGTCGGCGTACTTGGCGTTCTGGCCCTTGACCACGCCGAAGTATTCTTTCTGCAGGTGCTTGGTCACAGGACCGGCATGGCCGGCGCCGATGGTGCGGTTGTCCACTTCGCGGATGGGCGTGATCTCGGCGGCGGTACCGGTGAAGAAGGCTTCGTCGGCGATGTACAGCTCGTCGCGGGTGAACTGCTGTTCTTCCACGGTGTAGCCCAGGTCGCGGGCCACCTTCATGACGGAGTCACGGGTGATGCCGCCCAGGATGGAGGTCCAGGGCGTGGTCTTGATGATGCCGTCACGCACGATGAAGATGTTTTCACCGGTGGCTTCGGAAACGAAACCGTTGGTGTCCAGCATCACGGCTTCGTCGTAACCGTCTTCCTTGGCTTCGATCTTGGCCAGGATGGAGTTCACGTAGTTGCCGGCGGCCTTGGCCTTGCTCATCAGGGTGTTGACGTGCATGCGGGCGAAGGAGCTGGTCTTGGCGCGGATGCCCATTTCCAGGGCTTCGGGGCCGAGGTAGGCGCCCCAGGGCCACACGGCGATGATGGTGTGGACCTTGTTGTTGCCGGGGTAGACGCCCATTTCGCCATCACCCACGAAGGACAGGGGACGGATGTAGCCTTCCTTCATCTTGTTGGCCTTCAGGGTGTCCAGGATGCCCTGGCTGATCTCGTCGACGGTGTAGGGAATGTTCAGACGCAGGATCTTCGCGGAATTGAGTAGGCGCTGGCTGTGTTCCTTCAGGCGGAAAACGGCGGAAGTGCCGTCAGCACAGGCATAGGCGCGGATGCCTTCGAAAACGGCGCTGCCGTAATGCAGGGCATGGGTGAGAACGTGAACCTGGGCGTCGGCCCAGGGGACCATTTTGCCGTCAAACCAGATGAAATCGGTCGTTTGCATGATACATTCCTCAATATATTCCGCGATATTGGCCAGGCCGGATCTTCCGCGCGCGGCGGGGCCTGTCCGAAGGGTAAAAATTTACTGGAAAGCGCCGCGTATGGCAAGCGTCCGCGGGCAGGAAGATGCGCTGCCCGCAACGGGAAGAGGCGGGAGCCCGCTACCGGGCGCGGGCTGCCGTGCCGCAGAGAGGGGAGCTCCGGCACCCTTCCGGCGGGGCATCCCGGGCCGCTTTCCTGCATCCCGGCGGCAGTTGGGCATCCTCCGGCATCCTTCCCGGCCCCTCCCCGTATGCCGGGCCGGGGACTCCCCCCGTCAGGGCAGTGGACGGGCCTTGCTTGTCAGTGGCGGGACGAAAGTTTACAACCCAGCAGACAAACATTTCAGGCAGCGATGCCTGTGGAGGCAGCATGACAGCGCAGACGTTTCTGGGGATCGATGCGGGCGGCACGCATACCGATGCCGTGCTTTGCGGGCCGGAAGGCATCCTGGCCGGGGCCAAGGCGCCCACCTGCCACGAAGATCTGCCCTCTTCGGTGCGTGCGGCACTGGCCGCTCTGGAAAAGGCTCTGGAAGAAAAATTCGGCCCCGAGGGCCCGGCGCGCCTGCGTGCCGCGGACCGGGTGACCGTGGGCACCACCCTGGCCGTCAACGCCCTGGTGCAGGGCCGGGCCGACCGCGTGGCCCTGGCGCTGAGCGCCGGGCCTGGTCTGGCGCCCGCCCGTTTCGCCATCGGGGACGACGTCTGCATCCTGCCCGGCGGTCTGGACCATCGTGGCGTGGAAGTGACGCCGCTGGATACCCGCCCCCTGGCCGACGCCTGCGCCGCCTGGAAAAAGAAGGGCGTGCGGGCCGTGGCCTGCGTGGGCAAGTTCTCGCCCCGCAATGCCGCGCACGAGCTGGCCATGGCCGACGTGGTGCGCGCTGCCGGACTCGCGCCCGTGTGCGGGCACAGCCTGTCCGGCGAACTCAATTTCCCGCGCCGCATCGCCACGGCCTATTACAATGCCGCCGTGGCCCGCATCGTGGACGGCTTTTTGAGCGCCGTGGAGCAGAGCCTGCAGGCAGCGGGCATCCGGGCCCCCCTGCGTCTGCTCAAGGCCGACGGCGGGGCCGTCCCGGCGGCCCTGGCCCGGCAGGAACCCGTGCAGTCCGTCCTGTCCGGCCCGGCGGCCAGCGTCATGGGCATACTGGCCCTGTGTCCCGCCGTGGCGGAAGATGCCTGCTCCGTATTGCTGGACGTGGGCGGCACCACCACGGACGTGGCCCTGTTCGCCCAGGGCTCGCCGGTGGTGGACCGTGACGGCATGAGCGTGCGCGGCCGCCGGACGCTGGTGCGTTCGCTGGCGTCCCTGTCCATCGGCGTGGGCGGCGATTCCCTGCTGCGCGTGGAAGGGCAGGGCGCGGAGGCCCGCGTGCATACCGGTCCCCTGCGCGAAGGCCCGGCCATGGCGTTCGGCGGCACGCGTCCCACGCTGCTGGATGCCCTCAACGTCTGTGACCGGGAGCGGCCCGGCAATCTTTCCGGGGATGCGGCGGCCTCCCTGCGCGGTGTGGCGGCCCTGGCCGGGGAACACGGCATGGAGCCCGAAGAGCTGGCGGCCCGGGCCGTGGCCGATGCCCTCGATCAGGTGGCGGCGGCCGTGCGCGAGCTGGTGGACGGCGTCAATGCCCGCCCCGTCTACACGCTGGCGGCCCTGCGCGGCCTGCGCGACATCGCGCCGGAGCGGGTCTGGCTGGTGGGCGGTCCGGCGGAGCGTCTGCGCGAACGTCTGGCCGGACGGCTGGCCCTGCCCGTGGACTGTCCGCCCCATGCGCCGGTGGCTAATGCCGTGGGCGCGGCCCTGACCCTGCCCACCGCCGGTCTGGAAGTCTATGCCGACAGCGGCCGTGCCCTGCTGCGCGTGCCCTCGCTGGAACTGGAAGAAAAATTGCCGCGTGCGGCCACCCTGGAGACCGTGAAGGAACGCGCCGTAGCCCTGCTGGAAGAGCGGCTGGCCGTCCATGACGCGGCCGGTGCCCGGGTGGAGGTGGTGGAAGCCGACCTCTTTGCCGTGCTGGACGACAGCGGCCGTGCCTCGCGCGACATGCGCGTGCGCTGTCAGGCCGTGCCGGGCATCACCGGACAGGTGGGGACCGCCGGTTAGGCGGGACGCTTCTCCCGGCCGGTACGTATCGTTTTTGGGGGAGGGGAGTCCCCTGCCCGCTGCCCATGCCTGCAAGGCCGGCGCCAGCGGGTACGGCCCTTCGTTTTGGGGGAGCCTCCGCATCTCTGTCCATGCCCGTGACGCCTCCGCGTGGCCGGCGGGCAGGGAGGAGCGTCAGCAGACCGCTGCCGCGAGGAAGTGGTCCCCTTCAAAGCCCTCTTCCCGCCACACTTTAGTTACCGTCGTCATCAACAAGGGACGCCATCCTATGAAGATCGTCTTGTTCGAGCCGGAGATCCCGCCCAATACCGGCAACATCGCGCGCCTGTGCGCCTCCACGGGCATCCACCTCAACCTCATCGAGCCGCTGGGCTTCAAGCTGGAAGACCGCTACCTCAAGCGTGCCGGGCTGGATTACTGGCCGCATGTGCGCATGGATGTCTGGCCGGACTGGGACAGCTGGCTGGCCGCGGCCACGGCGGAGAACGGCGGTACGCCGCCGCGCTGTGTGCTGACCTCGGCCCGGGGCGGGGAGCCTTTGCAGCACTTCGCCTTCGCGCCGGACGACTGCCTGGTCTTCGGGCCCGAGACGCGCGGCCTGCCGCCGGAGATCCTGAAGCGCTCCCCGTACAAGGTACGCATCCCCATGCTCAAGGACAGCGTGCGCAGCATCAACCTTTCCACGGCTGCGGGCATCGTGCTGTTCACGGCCATGAGTTCCTGCGGGCTCATGGAGGGCCCGGAATGGCAGTGATCCGGCTTTGCGCGCCATAGCCCCGCGGGGCAGGGGGCGGTCTTTCCTAAAGTCATACGGGCAGGGTATGATCCCTGCCTTTTTTCATGCCCTTTGCCGGGACGGCGCGCCTGCCGTGCTCCCCTGCAGGGCGGACGCGCTGTCGGGGGTATGCGGAAACTATCAGTAAAAAGAATCTATTGCCTTTTTATGATGCACGGATGCAACGTATTTTGAGCCTCGGAGAAGGCTGGGGACGCATCCGCGCAACATTCGCGCCGTATCTTGCCAGCAGGGCCGAAAAGGAGAATAAGGCATAGAAGGTGCGGCCAGCGTGCCGCATCGATTTTTGCACATCCGGGGGTCGTGATGATCGTTGTTTTGCTGGTATGTCTGCTGGTGGGCTTTCTTGTGGGGCTGGCCGGGGTGGGCGGCATCCTGGTGCCGCCGGTGCTCATCCTCATGAGCGGTCTGGAGCCGCACACGGCCATGGGGACGGCGCTGGCCTCCTTCATCGGCACGGGCTTCGTGGGGACATGGCTCTATCACAAGAACGGGCACTACCGTTTCATCGAGGCCGTGCCCTTTGCCTTGGGCAGCTTCGTCTGTGCTGCGCCCGGTGCGCTGGTCAATGCCCGCATCGATGCCGGGCCGCTGGTCATGATCCTGGCGGTCATCATCGTCTTTGCAGGTGCCTGCACCCTGCGTCCGCCCAAACCGGGCCGCAAGGGCAGCCCCTTCTGGCTGGGCTGGAAGGGCAGGGCGGTCATCGGCGGCGCCACGGGCTTCATGGCCGGGCTCACCGGTGCGGGCGGCCCTGTGGCCTCCATCCCCTGGATGGTGCTGGTGGGCTATTCCCCCATCCATGCCGTGGCCCTGTCCATGCCCTACCAGATCGCCACCTCGTTTTCCGGCAGCGTGGGCAACATGATGGGCGGCCATGTGGACTGGATGCTGCTGCCTGCCCTGTGCGCCGTGCAGGTGGTGGGCCTGCTGGGCGGCATCGCCATGGCCCAGCGCGTGTCGGCGCCGTTTTTGCGCAAGGTCATCGGTGCCCTGTGCATCGGTCTGGGGGCCTTTCTTTTCCTGCGCCAGGCGGGCTGTTTTTAGCAGAAAAAAATCCCGGGCCGTTTTGTGGGGATAATCCCCTTGAATCTCAAATAAAATACTGTTGCAGACGCAACATTTTCGCGGGCGGGCCACAGGCTCGCCCGCTTGTGTCCTGCGTGACGGGCAGGTATGCTGCAGCGTATGAATATCGCTGCCCTTTTCATCCGTCGACCCGTGGCCACGGCACTCATCATGCTGGGCATGCTCTTTTTCGGGGCTGCCAGTTACGTGAACTTGCCGGTCAACCAGTTGCCCAACGTGGACTTCCCCACCATCCAGGTGCGCGCCGACCTTTCCGGCGCCGACCCGGAGACCATGGCCGCCTCCGTGGCCACGCCTCTGGAAAAGGAATTTTTCACCATCGCGGGCATCGACTCCATCTCGTCCGTCAATGCCACGGGCCGAACACGCATCACCATCCAGTTCGCCCTGGACCGTAATATCGATGCCGCGGCCCTGGACGTGCAGGCCGCCATCGGTCTGGCCCAGCGCCGCCTGCCTTCGGACATGACCGCGGACCCCAGCTTCCGCAAGGTCAACCCGGCGGACTTCCCCATCCTCTACCTGCGCGTGAGCTCGCCGACCCTGCCGTTGTATGAGCTCAACGAATATGCCGATACCCTGGTGGGGCAGCGTCTTTCCATGGTCAGCGGCGTGGCCCAGGTGGTCATCTACGGGCAGAAGAAATACGCCGTGCGCGTGCGGGTGGACCCCGACGCCCTGGCCAGCCGCGGGCTGGGCATCGACGAAGTGGCCGACGCCGTGAGCAACGCCAACAGCAAGCTGCCCACGGGGTCGCTGGAAGGGGAGCGGCGTGCCAGCGCCATCAAGGCCTCGGGCCAGCTGGAAAACGCCGAAGCCTTCCGTGACGTGGTGGTGGCCTATCGCAACGGTGCGCCCGTGCGCCTTGCGGACATCGGCGAGGTGGTGGACAGCGAAGAGCAGGACAAGCAGCTTTCCTGGGGCGATGACGGCAAGCCCTGCATCATGCTGGCCGTGGAACGCCAGCCCGGCGCCAACACCGTGCAGGTGGTGGACGACATCAAGACCCTGCTGCCCGGCCTTACCCGCCAGCTGCCGCCCTCGGTCAAGCTGGAGGTCTTCTATGACCGTTCGGAATCCATCCGCGAGTCCGTGGCCGAGGTGAAGTTCACCCTGGTGCTGACGGTCTTCCTGGTGGTGCTGGTCATCTTCCTGTTCCTGCGCAACCTGCCGGCCACCATCATCCCCAGCCTGGCCCTGCCCATGTCGGTCATCTCCACCTTCGCGGTGATGCTGGCCATGGGCTTCAGCCTGGACAACCTTTCGCTCATGGCCCTTACCCTGGCCGTGGGCTTCGTGGTGGACGACGCCATCGTCATGCTGGAGAACATCGTCCGCCACCAGGAGATGGGCAAGGACCCGCTCACGGCGGCCTATGACGGCTCGGGCGAGATCGGCTTCACCATCCTTTCCATGACGGTCTCTCTGGCAGCGGTCTTCATCCCCGTGCTGTTCATGGGCGGCATCGTGGGCCGCCTGTTCTACGAGTTCGCCGTGGTCATCATCACGGCCATCCTGTTCTCGGGCGTGGTCTCCCTGACCCTGACCCCCATGCTCTGCGCCTACTTCCTGCGCCATTCGGGCAGCAAGCACCGCGTGGGCTATGAGGGCATCTACGGCAAGCTGGAGCGCGCCTTCGAATGGCTGGCCGACAAGTACGCCCGCTCTCTGGATGTGGTGCTGCGGCACCGCCGCGCCACGCTGATCTTCTCGCTCCTGTTGCTGCTGGCCACCGGCTGGCTGGGCGTCATCGTGCCCAAGGGCTTTTTGCCCAGCGAAGACATGGGCTTTATCGTGGCCACCACCGAGGCGGAGCAGGGCATCTCCTTCGAGGGCATGGTCAAGGCCCAGCACAAGCTGGACCAGGTGCTGCGCGACAACCCGCATGTGGACCACTTCAACTCCGTGGTGGGCATCGTGGGCAGCAGCCAGAGCATGAGCAACGGTACGCTCATGATCCACCTCAAGCCCCACGGCGAGCGGCCGGACATGGATACCGTGGTGCAGCGCCTGCGCCGCGAGCTCAACACCTCGCCGGCCATGCAGGTCTTCCTGCGCGTGCCGCCGGCCATCAACATCGGCGGTCGTTCCTCCAAGGCCCTGTACCAGTATACGCTTACCGGCACCAACATGGAGGAGCTCTTCGAGTGCGCCCAGAACGTGGAGGCCGCCCTGCGCCAGGTGCCCGAGCTGCAGGACGTCAACAGCGACCTCCAGCTCAAGAACCCCGAGATCCGGGTGACCATCGACCGTAACCGCGCCTCGGCCCTGGGCATCAGCGCCGGGCAGATCGAGCTGGCCCTGCAGACGGCCTACGGCTCGCGCGAAGTCTCCACCATCTACGCGCCCACCAACGACTACACGGTCTTCGTGGAGGTGCGCAAAGACTTCCAGCGCAACCCCGACGCCCTGACGCGCCTGTATGTGCGCTCTTCCAGCGGCGAGCTGGTGCCTCTGTCCACCGTGGCCAGGATGAGCCCCGGCGTGGGCCCCATCGCCGTGAACCATGACGGCCAGTTCCCGGCCGTGACCATCTCGTACAACCTGCGTCCCGGCGTGGCCCTGAGCGAAGGCGTGGCCGCCGTGGAACGCGTCAGCCTGCCGCTGTTGCCCGACTCGGTGAGCGCCAAGTCCCAGGGCACGGCCCAGGCCTTCCAGGATTCGCTCAAGGGCATGGGCTGGCTGCTCCTGCTGGCCATCGTGGTCATCTATCTGGTGCTGGGCATCCTCTACGAGAGCTTCATCCACCCGCTGACCATCCTTTCCGGCCTGCCGTCGGCGGGCTTCGGGGCCCTGTTCACCCTCTGGATATTCGGCCAGCCGCTGGACCTCTACGGCTTCGTAGGCGTCATCATGCTGCTGGGCATCGTGAAGAAGAACGCCATCATGATGCTGGACTTCGCTCTGGAAGCCCAGCGCCATGACCCCTCGCGCACGCCGCTGGACGCCATCACCGAAGGCTGTCATGTGCGTTTCCGTCCCATCATGATGACCACCATGGCAGCCCTCATGGGCGCGCTGCCCATCGCCATCGGCATGGGTGCCGGCGCCGAGGCCCGCCGTCCCCTGGGCCTGGCGGTGGTGGGCGGCCTGTGCTTCTCCCAGCTGGTGACCCTGTACATCACGCCCGTGTATTACGCCTATATGGAAGACTTCTCGCGCTGGCTCACCCGCCGCTTCGGACAGCGTTTCGAGGCCAACCGTGCCGCCCGCGCCGAGCATGAGAAGGAGGAAGGCAGCCATGCCGGATAACGCGCCTGTGTGCCGCCGTTGCGGCCGTTGCTGTGAACTGGGCGGGCCCGGCCTGCTGCGGGACGATGCCCCGCTGCTGTCCTCGGGCGCCCTGAAGCCGGAGATGCTCGTCTGCCTGCGTCGCGGCCAGTGGGCCCGGCAGGACGGCATGGGCGGCGGCCTGGCCCAGCTGGAGAACGAGATGCTCAAGCTGGCCGGTACGGGCAAGGCCCCGCATCCGTGGCAGTGCCTGGCCTATGCGCCCGGCACGGGCTGTACCATCTATGAGCGGCGTCCCGTGCAGTGCGGCGTGCTGTTTTGCGAGGATACCCGGCCGCTGGAGGCCCTGCTGCGGGACGTCCCGGCCCTGGACCGCCGGGCGGCCATCGCCCTGCTGCCCCTGCCCGACGCGCAGCGCCGTTTGTGGGAGGAGCTGGTGCAGGCCCATGAGGAAGCCTGCGACGTGCGCCAGTACTTCGTCCTGCTGGACATGGGCGACCGTGAGGCCGCCGCGGCCATGGAGCGTTACGACGCCGCCTTCCGCCGGCTCTGTGTGGAGCGCGGCGCGCTGACGGCAGCCGAACTGCCCTTTTTGCTGGGGCAGCCCCTGCGCGATCTGCCCCGCAACGAGGGCTAGCCACGGCTCCGGGCCGCCGGATGCCCCTGCCCGCCTTCGGGCTCCCTGCGGAGGACATGCCCGGCCACGGCCCGGCCCAAAAGCGCGTCCCCCGTTGACAGGACGGCAGAGCGGCCCTACCTTTAGGCACAAACGAAGATAACGCCGTCCCGTACGGCACAAGCCAAGGAATTGACATGCCTCTGTGCAGCACTGAAGAAGCCATTGCCGAGATCCGGCAGGGCAAAATGATCATTCTTGTGGACGATGAGGACAGGGAAAACGAAGGCGATCTGACCATGGCCGCCGAATTCGTGACCCCTGAAGCCATCAATTTCATGGCCAAGTTCGGCCGTGGTCTCATCTGCCTGCCCATGTCCGGCGAAATGGCCGATAAGCTGCAACTGCCCCTGATGGCCAAACATAACGGCTCGCGTTTCGGCACCAACTTCACGGTGTCCATCGAGGCCCGCGAAGGCATCACCACCGGTATCTCCGCCGCCGACCGCGCCACCACCATCAAGACCGCCGTGGCCGACGGCGCCCGTCCCGACGACCTGGTGACCCCCGGCCACGTCTTCCCCCTGCGCGCCCGTCCCGACGGCGTGCTGGCCCGCGCCGGCCAGACCGAAGGCAGCGTGGACCTGGCCCGTCTGGCCGGTCTCAAGCCCGCCGCCGTCATCTGCGAGATCATGAAGGACGACGGCACCATGGCCCGCATGCCCGACCTGGAAGTCTTTGCCGCCGAGCACGGCCTGAAGATCGCCTCCGTGCGCGACCTCATCTGCTACCGCATGCGTCGCGGCCAGGTGTCCGTCAAATGCGATGCCAAGGCCCACCTGCCCAGCCTGTACGGTGACTTCACGGTCTACGCCTACGAGAGCGACCGCGAGCCCGGCACCCATCTGGCCCTGGTCAAGGGCGACATCACCACGCCCGAACCCGTGCTGGTGCGCGTGCACAGCCAGTGCCTCACCGGTGACGCCCTGGGCTCCCTGCGCTGCGACTGTCGTGGCCAGCTGGCCGCCGCCCTGCGCCAGATCGAAAAGGAAGGCCGCGGCGTGCTGCTCTACATGCGTCAGGAAGGCCGCGGCATCGGCCTGGCCAACAAGATCCGCGCCTATGCCCTGCAGGACGAGGGCTACGACACCGTGGAAGCCAACCGCAAGCTGGGCTTCCCCGATGACCTGCGCGACTACGGCACCGGCGCCCAGATCCTCGTGGACCTCGGCATCACCAAGATCCGCCTGCTGACCAACAACCCCAAGAAGATCGTGGGCCTGTCCGGTTACGGCATGGAGATCGTGGAACGCGTGCCCATCGAGATCGAAGCCTGCCCCGAAAACGAATCCTACCTGCGTACCAAGAAGGAAAAGATGGCCCATCTGCTGACGGGCATCCGCTGCCACTAGGCCGCAGGACGAAGCGTTCGCATGGCGGGGAAGAGGACTTATGCCTCTTCCCCGCTTTTTTTGTGCCCTTGCTCCATCCCCGGCTGCGGAAGGAGCGGATCGGGCCCTGCCATGGCCGGGCCGCAGGGACAAACGGGGCTGATGGCGCGAAGATGTACCCGCCATCACAGATGAATGTTTGTAATCGATAGATGAAATTTATAAGATATTTAAAAAAATTTTATAAGAAAATCATTTCACATGATTGCATAAATTATTTTTTATGACAGTCTGTCTTCTGATAGAGTGATATTTTTTGCCTGTTCTCTCTTTATTCCTGCATTGGTATCGCAAAAAATGAACAGGAAAAATCGACGCAGTATGCGGATAGTATGCGTGAGACTGCGTTGGCGAACGTCGTTTTCCTGAGAAGGATGATTCCTTTTCACCTCTGCATCCAAACATGGCACAGCGGCGTCAGCCTTGCGGCCGGTCCCGTGTGCGGCCTTTTGGAATGGGCGTATCTTTCCGGGCGTGCCGGAAGGTGGCGTTCCCTTTTTTCTCACAGCAGGTTATGCTCCTGCACTGTCTCGGGATGGCAGGAGGCGGCCTGTGCCGCCCTTGCCGTCAGACGGGTATGGGCTCGACCTCACGCCATATTTCACAAAGTATTTTCTGAAATATTTCTTGTTGGGCCCCTGCAGCTATGCTATTTTTATGCCGGACCCGGCACCGGTCGGCTGTCTTTTCAGGAGCGTCCCATGCAGTTTCTTTCCCTTTCTTCCACCGATCCTGCTCTCAATCTCGCTCTTGAAGAATGCCTGCTGCAATGGCTGCCCGCGGATCATCCGGGCCTGTTTTTGCTCTGGCAGAACGCCCCCAGCGTCATCGTGGGACGCCATCAGGTCACGCTGGACGAGATCGACGCTGACTTCGTCCGCCGGCGCGGCCTGCCCGTGGTGCGCCGCATGACCGGCGGCGGCGCGGTCTATCATGATCTGGGCAACCTCAATTTTTCCTTCATGGAGAATGCGCACGGGCGCAAGACCGTGGACTTCGCGCGCTACCTGCGTCCTGTCTGCGCGGCGCTGGCCGAGCTCGGCGTGCAGGCCTCCCTTACCGGACGCAACGATCTGGAAGCCGGGGGCCGCAAGATCTCGGGCAGCGCGCAATCCCTGCGGCAGGGGCGCATCCTGCATCACGGCACTCTGCTGGTATCGCTGGATTTTGGCGAGCTGGTGCAGGCCCTGCATGTGGACCCGGACAAGATCCGCTCCAAGGGCATCGCCTCGGTACGCTCGCGGGTGGCCAACATCTCCGAGTTCTGGACGCCGGGCAGCGGCATGGAAGACCTGCGGGCCGCGCTGCTGCGCCACTGCGCCGACGGGGAGGGGAGCCTGGAGCCGGAGGTGCTGCGGGCGGCGGAAGAACTGGCGGAACGCAAATACCGCAGCTGGGACTGGAATTACGGTGCCTCGCCGGCCTTCACCCTGCAGCGGCGCGAACGTTTCCCCTGGGGGCTGGTGGACTGGCGCCTGGACGTGCGGGACGGCATGGTCCGGGACTGCCGCATCTGCGGGGACTTTTTCGCTGCCGCGGACATCGCCGGGCTGGAAGAGCGCCTGCGCGGGGTGCGCTGCCGGAGCGACGCGCTGGCCGGGGCCCTGAACGGGGTGGCCTGGCAGGAATATTTTTCCCATTGCGATCCGCAGCGCATGGAGCAGTTTTTCACGACGTTGTAGGCCATCCCTCCGGGCGTTCCGGGACAGGTCCCGCACGCTTCGGGGAGGGGCGACCTCTCTGCGCTAACATCAGGCCGGTCGGGCCCCGCCCTGACCGTGTCATCCGTCATCCGGCCGGAGCCGCGCCGGAAAGGAGGAAGGAACCGTGGCCGAACTCAAGACCCCGCTCACGGACTGGCATGTGGCCCACGGCGCCAAGATGGCGCCTTTCGCGGGCTGGCTGATGCCCATCCAGTATGAGGGCATCCTCGTGGAGCACCAGCATACCCGTCAGCATGCCGGTCTGTTCGATATCTGCCATATGGGCGAGTTCCGCATCCGGGGCGCCGGTGCCGATGCGGCGCTGGCCGCCGCCGTGAGCCACAACCTGGCCACGCTGGCCCCTGGCCGTTGCCGCTACGGCTTCCTGCTGACGGAAAAGGGGACGGTGCTGGATGACTGCATCGTCTACCGTTTCGGCCCGGACGACTTCATGGTGGTGGTCAATGCCGCCTGCGCCGCCGGGGACTTTGCCACCCTGCGTGCCCGCCTGCCCGAAGGCGTGGCCCTGACCGACATCTCGGAGCAGACCGGCAAGATCGACCTGCAGGGCCCCGAAGCCGTGGACGTGCTGGAGACCCTGCTGGGCCGCAGCCTGCGCGACATGCCCTATTTCGGCTTCCGCAGCGAGGCCTGGCAGGGCTGCGAGCTGCTGGTGAGCCGCACCGGCTACACCGGTGAGCTGGGCTTCGAGCTCTACGTGCCTGCCGGACAGACCCAGGCCCTGTGGGAAGCCCTGCTGGCCGATGAGCGGGTCAAGCCTGTGGGCCTTGGCGCGCGCGATACCCTGCGTCTGGAAGCCGGCCTGCCCCTCTATGGCCACGAGCTGGACGAGAACCACACCCCGGCCGAGGCGGGCATGGGCCGCATGCTGACCAGCACCGCCCCGTATGTGGGCCGTGAAGGCGTGCAGGAAGTGCGCCAGAAACTGCTGGCCCTGAGCATCGAAGGCCGCCGCGCCGCCCGCAACGGCGATGCGCTCCTGCTGGAAGACGGCACCCCGGCGGGCGTGGTCACCAGCGGTTCGTTCGCGCCTTCGCTGGGCCATGTGGTGGCCTTTGCCTGGGCCGACACCGACAAGGCCGATGCCGCCGCCTATCTGGTGCAGGCCTCGCGCAGCCAGCTCAAGGCCACGGTCACCGAAGCGCCCTTCTACAAGGAAGGCACGGCCCGCCAGAAGCTGGCCTAGGCACGGGGCGTCCCGGCTTTCGCGGGCCGGTACGGAGCCTGTCCGCCGTCCCTTGTCCGGCGCGGCCGGACGAAGAAAGACGGTACTCCAGCCATATTTCAGGAAAGATCCCGGCAGGGCAGGGGAGGCCCGGCAGCACCATGCGGATGGCGGACTGCCGGGGCCCCTCGCCCCGCCACAGATGCTGACATCAACTTCCGGGACAGCGCATCGCCCCGGACCAAGGAGAAGACCATGAGCAATCCCGAAGACCTCCTGTACAGTGCGTCCCACGAATGGGCCAAAGTCAACGGTGAAGAAGCTGTCCTCGGCATCACCCATTTCGCCCAGGAATCCCTGGGTGACATCACCTATGTGGACATGCCCGCCGAAGGTGACGAACTGACCGCCGGCAGCGAGTTCGGCGCCGTGGAATCCGTGAAGGCGGCCAGCGACCTGATCTCGCCCGTCAGCGGCACGGTGGTGGCCGTGAACACCGAGCTGGAGAACGCTCCCGAAGTCATGAACAGCGATCCCTACGGCGCCGGCTGGATCGTGCGCGTGAAGCTGTCCGCCCAGCCCGAAGGCCTGATGGACGCCGCGGCCTACGAAGAACACTGCAAGAACGAGCAGCACTAGTCCGTGGAGCGGCAGGGCCCCGGCCCTGCCGCCTTTTTTCCACCAGCACGGCAGCCTTCGCTGCAAGGAGCTCCCCTATGCCATTCATTCCCCATACGCCGGACGAAGTGCAGGAAATGCTCTCCGTCGTGGGTGTGCGCAACCTTGACGACCTTTTTGCGGACATCCCGCCTGAAATGCGCCCCAAACATTTCGATTTGCCCAAGGGGCAGAGCGAATTCGCCGTGTGCCGCTACTTCGAGGACCTGGCCGCCGCCAACGTCTCGCCCTCCGTCTCCTTCTTGGGCGCGGGCTTCTATGCCCATTACGTGCCCCGCGCCGTGGACGCCCTTTCCGGTCGCAGCGAGTTCTACACCTCCTACACGCCCTATCAGGCCGAATGTTCGCAGGGCACCCTGCAGGCCATCTTCGAATACCAGACCGCGGTGAGCCGCCTGCTGGACATGGATTGCGCCAATGCCTCCGTCTATGACGGCGGCACGGCCCTGTTCGAGGCCTGCATGATGGCCGTGCGCGCCACCCGCCGCAAAAAACTGGTGGTGGACCAGTGCATCAATCCCATCTGGCGGGCCATGCTGGAGACCTACTCCTCCAGCCTGGACATCACCCTGGTGACCGTGCCCCACAAGGACGGCCTGAGCGATATGGAAGGCCTCAAGGCCGCCGTGGACGCCACCTGCGCCGCCGTGCTGGTGCAGAACCCCAACTTCTTCGGCGCCGTGGCCGACTTCAGCGAGCTTTTCGCCCATGCCCGCGCCTGCAAGGCTCTGGGCGTCATCTCCGTCTATCCGGTCATGCAGTCCGTGCTCAAGACTCCCGGCGAGATGGGCGCCGACATCGCCGTGGCCGAAGGCCAGAGCCTGGGCCAGCCCCTGAGCTTCGGCGGCCCCTATCTGGGCATCATGACCTGCCGCAAGGAGCATATCCGCCAGTTCCCCGGCCGTATCGTGGGCCGCACCACGGATCTGGAAGGCCGCACCGGCTATGTGCTCACCCTGCAGGCCCGCGAGCAGCACATCCGCCGCGCCAAGGCCACGTCCAACATCTGCTCCAACCAGTCCCTGTGCGCCCTGCGCGCGCTCATGTACCTTTCGCTGATGGGTCCGGACGGTCTGGCCCGCGTGGCCGAACACGGCATGGCCCTGGCCCGCTACGCGGTGGAAAAGCTCACGGCCCTGCCCGGTGTCTCGCTGCTCAATGACGCGCCCTTCGGCAACGAAGTGGCCCTGCGCCTGCCGCGTCCCGCCGAAGAGGTGGTGCAGGCCCTGCTGCGCCGGGGCGTGGCCGCCGGCTATCCTGTGGGCCGTGCCTATGCGGGCATGGATGATGTGCTCTTGCTGGCCTGCACCGAATGCAACACGCGTGCGCAGGTGGATGCCATGGTCGAAAAGCTGGGAGGTCTGCTGTGAAAACCATCTTTGCCGAATCCGTAGAAGGCCGCCGCGCTCCCGGTCTGGCCCTGCCTGTGGACGACGACGCGCCCCGCGCCGCGCAGATGCTGCCCGAAGCCCTGCTGCGCAAGAGTGCGCCGCGCCTGCCCCAATGCTCCGAACTGGACGTGGTGCGCCACTTCACCAATCTGTCCAAGCTCAACTACAGCGTGGATGCCAATTTTTATCCCCTTGGCTCCTGCACCATGAAGTACAACCCCAAGTTCACGGAATACGTGGCCGCCTTGCCGGTCTTTGCCCGCATGCATCCCCTGCTGGCCCAGCTTTCCGGCGAACTGGCCCAGGGCGCCCTGCAATGCCTGTATGACGCCGAACGGTGGCTGTGCGAGGTCACGGGCATGAAGGCCTTCACCTTCCAGCCCATGGCCGGGGCCAACGGCGAATATACCGGCGTCAAGCTCATTGCCGCCTACCACAAGGCCAAGGGCCGCAACCGCACCAAGATGCTCATCCCCGACTCGGCCCACGGCACCAACCCCGCCTCGGCCGTGCTGGCGGGCTTCGAGATCGTCAACGTGCCTTCGCGTGACGGCATGGTGGACCCCGCCGCCCTTGAAGAAGCCATGGCCAAGTATCCCGACCAGGTGGCCGGTCTGATGATGACCAATCCCAACACCCTGGGCCTGCTGGAGCTGCATCTGCCGCGCATCGTGGAAGTGCTGCGCCGCGAAGATGCCCTGCTGTACTACGACGGCGCCAACATGAACGCCATCCTGGGCAAGATGCGTGTGGGCGACGTGGGCTTCGACGTGGTGCACCTCAACGTCCACAAGACCCTGGGAACGCCCCACGGCGGCGGTGGGCCCGGCTGCGGTCCCGTGGGTGTGGGCGAGCGCCTGCTGCCCTTCCTGCCCGCGCCGCGTGTACGCAAGGCCGAAGACGGCAGCTATGCTCTGGACTACGATCTGCCGCAGAGCATCGGCCACATCGGTCCCTTCTACGGCAGCTTCGCCGTGGTGCTGAAGGCCCTGGCCTACATGATGCGTCTGGGCGCCGAGGGCCTGACCCGCGCGGCCGAGTTCGCCAGCCTCAATGCCAACTATCTGCGCAAGAAGCTGGAGGGCGTGCTCGATGTGCCCTTCGACCGTATTTGCGCTCACGAGTTCGTGGCCTCCGCTCCCGAAGGCCTGCGTGCCCTGGACATCGCCAAGGCCCTGCTGGACCGCGGTTTCCATGCGCCCACGGTCTACTTCCCGCTCATCGTCCATGAATGCCTCATGGCCGAGCCCACGGAGACCGAGAGCAAGCAGACCCTGGATGCCTACATCGAGGCCCTGCGCGAGATCGTGGCCCTGGGCAAGTCCGATCCCCAGCAGCTGCTGGATGCTCCGGTGAAGATGCCCGTCCGCCGTCTGGACGAGACCGCGGCCGCGCGCCACATGATCCTTACGGAAGATATGGAATAACAGGCAGGACGGCCGTGCCCCCTGTGAGGGCGCGGCCTCCCGCGTGTCATGCCTTCGTCACGGCGGCCTTTCGGGGCCGCCGTTGTTTTTGGGGGGGATGGGTGTTGTGGGAGCCGTGGAGTAGGGGGGACGAGAGGGGAAGGGGCGTTTTTTGTAAAAACTGCCCCTTCCCCTCTCGTGCTCTCCCCAACCCCGAAAAAACTTTTGTCAGGGGCTGGCCGTCGGTCCCCGTCGTTGTCCGTCAGTTGCCGGCGACTTTTTCGTGACCCGGAAAGGATGGAGGGCGGAGGGGATACCCGTTCTTCCCGGAGGCAGGGGAGGGGGCTGCCGTGGCTGGGCGTGAAACGCTGGAACGGTATGCAGGGGAATAAGTGACGGTGGCGTCCGTATCGCCACGTCACGGGGGAAGCAGGTTTTCCGTCTATGGTTCGGCCGCTACATATCTCGTGACTTCCTGTCCGTTTGCAGAGGACGATGCTGACGCTTTTTGTCCGGCGACGGGGACTTTCCCTATCGTTCAGAGAAAAAGCTTTGGGAGGGGAGGGGGATGCAAGGAGGAGGCCTTTTCCCAAAAAGGTCTTCCCGCCCCCTGCGTGCCCCGCATCTTTCCAGAACACTTGCCACTTTCTTTTTGAGAATATATCCTGATAAAAAAAGGAGGTAACATGAACTACTGGTTGTTCAAGAGCGAGCCGGGCTGCTACTCCTGGCAGGATCTGGAGGCCGCGCCCGGGCAGACCACGTCCTGGGACGGCGTACGCAACTATCAGGCCCGCAACTTCATGAAGGCCATGAAAAAAGGCGACCTGGGCTTTTTCTATCACAGCGGTGCCGACCCCTCCATCGTGGGCATGGTGGAAGTGGTGCGCGAGGCGTACCCCGACCATACGGCACAGGACCCTGAGAACAATCATTTCGACCCCCGGGCCACGCCGGAAAAGCCCATCTGGGAGATGGTGGACGTGCGCCTGCACAAGGCCCTGCCTGCCCTGAGCCGCAAGGAACTGTCCGCGCATGCGGCCCTGGCCGGTATGGAGCTCATGCGCCGGGGCAGCCGTCTCTCCGTTCAGCCTGTGAGCGCAGAAGCCTTTGAATATATTATGCATTTGGCAAATGAGAAAAAATAGACAATCTCAAAGCCTGCATGGGGTGCAGAAAAGGTGTTGCCGGGAGATTCTGGACAGGATATAAAAAAAATTTTTGTTTTGATTTCTTACCGGTAAGATAAGTGTGCATGAAAGAGACTGCAGTAATGTACAAAATGAAGAGCATATTGCATATCTATTCTTTCTCTTTTGTGTGGACGTTCTTTGGAAAAGAGTGATTGTATCATCTGTGTTGCCTTGTTTTTTGTACATTTTACCTTAATAAAAGGAGAGAAGGAGTTTTTAGGTATATTTTATAAAATATTTTTAAAAATACAAGAAAAAGAGGATCCCTTTTTTTCTTTGCAACAGCAGGTTGGGGAGCAGTTTTACCTTTTCAAAAAAAGAAATTCTTGCTAAAAAAGTTCATTCGGCCCGGATCAACCTATTCTTCGGAGCAGGTCTTGCTGCGTGCTCTTTTTTTCGTGTTCCGGGTAGATTGGGTGCAGGCCCGGTCGGGAGCCCGGGTTGATGAGCATATTTCATGAGTAACAGGAGGCCCTTATGGCAAGCCAGGCGCTTATCAAAGAATTTGAAGATCTCCTCGGCAAGGAAAACGTGTTCAGCTCCGAAGCTGACCGCCAGAGTTATTCCTATGATTCCGCGGTGCTGCCCCCCGTGGTGCCCGCTTTCGCGCTGCGTCCCACCACCACCGAGCAGCTCGGCATCTGTGTGAAAAAACTCTATGACTACGGCATTCCCATGACCGTGCGCGGTGCCGGTACCAACCTGTCCGGCGGCACCATCCCGGACAGCAAGGAAAGCGTGGTCATCCTGACCAACGGCCTGAACCGCATCCTTGAGATCAACTCCGACGACCTGTACGCCGTGGTGGAACCCGGCGTGGTCACGGCCACTTTCGCTGCCGAGGTTGCCAAGAAGAACCTGTTCTATCCCCCGGATCCGGGTTCCCAGGCCGTGTCCACCCTGGCCGGTAACATCGCCGAAAACGCCGGTGGTCTGCGTGGCCTGAAGTACGGCGTCACCAAGGACTACCTGATGGGCCTGGAATTCTTTGACGCCACCGGCGAGCTGGTCAAGAGCGGTTCCCGCACCGTCAAATGCGTCACCGGTTACAACCTGGCCGGCATGATGCTGCAGTCCGAAGGCACCCTGGGCATCATCTCCCAGGCCGTGCTCAAGCTGGTGCCCCCGCCGCAGGCCTCCAAGGCCCTGATGGCCGTGTTCGATGACATGCAGAAGGCCGCCGAAGCCGTGGCCGGCATCATCGCCGCCCACGTGGTGCCCTGTACGCTGGAATTCCTCGACAACAACACCATCGTGCGCGTGGACGACTACACCAAGGCCGGCCTGCCCCGCGACGCCGCGGCCATCCTGCTCATCGAAGTGGACGGCCATCCCGCCCAGGTGGCTGACGAAGCCGTGGTCGTGGAACGCGTGCTGCAGCAGACCGGTGCCGTGGCCGTGCATGTGGCCAAGGACGCCGCCGAAAAGTTCAAGCTGTGGGAAGCCCGCCGCCAGGCCCTGCCCGTGCTGGCCCGCTGCAAGCCCACCACCGTGCTCGAAGACGCCACCGTGCCGCGCTCCCAGATCCCTGCCATGATGAAGGCCGTCAACGACATCGCCAAGAAGTACAATGTCGAAGTGGGCACCTTCGGTCATGCCGGTGACGGCAACCTGCATCCCACCTTCCTGTGCGACAAGCGCGACAAGGAAGAATTCGCCCGCGTGGAAGCCGCCGTCGACGAAATGTTCGATGTGGCCATCAGCCTGCACGGTACCCTGTCCGGTGAACACGGCATCGGCACCGCCAAGTCCAAGTGGATGGAAAAGGAAACCTCCCGCGGCACCATCCTCTTCTCGCAGCGCCTGCGCCGCGCTCTGGATCCCAAGGGTCTGCTCAATCCCACCAAGCTGGTGGGCATTTAGGGAGACACGCCATGAGCGACCTGAAGAAACTGGCAAAGCGTCTGATGACGCTTGACGACCGCATCATCGCCTGCATGAAGTGCGGCATGTGCCAAGCTGTCTGCCCCATGTTCGGCGCCACCATGATGGAAGCCGACGTGGCCCGCGGCAAGCTGGCCCTGGTGGACAATCTGGCCCACGAAATGATCGCCGATCCCGAGGCCGTGGCCGACAAGCTGGGCCGCTGCCTGCTGTGCGGCTCCTGTGAGGCCAACTGCCCCTCCGGTGTGAAGATTATGGACATCTTCATGGAGGCTCGCGAGATCGTGAACACCTATCTTGGCCTGCACCCGGTCAAAAAGATGGTGTTCCGTGCCCTGCTGCCGTACCCCGGCCTGTTCAACTTTGCCATGCGGGTGGGCGCGCCCATGCAGCGTGTCATCTTCCGCAGCAACAAGGACACCCAGAACACGGCCTGTGCTCCCATGCTCAACTTCATGCTGGGCGACCGCCACATCCGTTCCCTGGCCCTCAAGCCCCTGCACGCCATCTACGGCAACCTGGACGAGCCCCGCGTCATGGGCGGTCTGAAGGTGGCCTTCTTCCCCGGCTGCATGGGCGACAAGCTGTACGTGGATGTGTCCGAAGCCTGCATCAAGGTGCTGCACCACCATAACGTGGCCATCTACATGCCCAGCAGCTTCGCCTGCTGCGGTATCCCGGCCCTGTCCTCCGGCGACGCCGAAGGCATGGTGAAGCAGATGGCCAAGAGCCTGGCCGCCTTTGGCGAAAGCAGCTTCGACTACGTGCTGACCGCCTGTTCCTCCTGTACCTCCACCATCAAGGAACTGTGGCCCCGCTACGCCGCCCGCCTGGGCAGCGTGGAACAGCATCAGGCCGAGGCCCTGGCCGCCATCACCATGGACATCAACGAATTCCTGGTGAAGGTGCTCAAGGTCGAAGCCGTGGAAAGCCTGCCCGGCGCCAAGACCGTGACCTATCACGACTCCTGCCACCTCAAGAAGGCCCTGGGCCTCTCCGAGGAACCGCGCACCATCATCAAGACCAACCCCAACTACAAGCTGGTGGAGATGAAAGAAGCCGACCGTTGCTGCGGTTGCGGCGGTTCCTTCAACCTCTTCCACTACGACCTGTCGCGTGTCATCGGCCAGCGCAAGCGTGACAACGTGGTGGCCACGGGCGCCCATGTGGTGGCCGCCGGCTGCCCCGCCTGCATGATGCAGCTGGAAGACGTGCTCTCGCACAACAATGACCCCGTGCAGGTCAAGCATACTATCCAGATCTATGCCGAGACCCTCAAATAGGGTGCGGCATTCATTATAAGGAGACATCAATGGCCCCTGAAGAAATCCAGGATCTTGTTCAGGACTTCACCGCCAAAGCCACGGCCGTCAACGCCGTGGTGCAGGAGCTGCCCAACATGGCCGCCGCGCTGCAGTACGTGGTGGACGTGTGCGAAAACAAAGCCCCGTGCGAACTGATGGCGGACGAGGATGTGGAAAAGGGCCCCAACGGCCCCAACGGTGTGCCCACCCGCGTGCAGCGTATCGTGGCCGCCCCTGTCCTGAACGATGAAGACTTCGCCACCCTGGAAGCCGCCTGCAAGGAAAAGGGCTTCCTGTGCATCCGTGAAGGTCTGCGCAACCATCTGGCCGGTATCGACGTGGGTCTGACCTTCGCCGAGATGGGCGTGTCTTCCAGTGCCACCTGCCTGGTGAACACCGACAACGAAGATGCCCGTCTGGCCGGTATGATCAGCGAGATTCACGTGCTGGTGCTGGCCAAGTCCAAGCTGGTGCGCACCCTGCCCGAGATCGCCGGTCGCATGCGTGAGCTGCTCATGGCCAATCCCAAGGGCGGCAACTACACGACCCTGATCAGCGGCCCCAGCCGTACCGCCGATATCGAGCGCGTGGCCGCCGTGGGCGTTCATGGCCCGCTGGAATTGCATATCATTCTTCTGGAGGACTAAGCCATGAGCCACACCGCACCCAAAACCCTTTCGGATTACCGCAAGGATATTGATTCCGCCCTTGAGGACAGCTTCCTGCGCCGTACCCTCGACACCTTTGCCGTGGCCTACCGCGCCAACCGTGAAGCTGTGTTCAAGGAAGTGGACGAACGCGGCCTGATCAAACAGATCGCCGACGCCAAGGACGACGCCTGCAAGCACATGGAAGAACTGTACGAACAGTTCCGCCGTGTGGCCGAAGAACGCGGCGTGCACGTACACCGTGCCGCCACTGCCGAAGATGCCAACCGCATCATCGCCAGCATCGCCCGCGAGAACAACGTCAAGCGCGTCATCAAGTCCAAGTCCATGACCGCTGAAGAAATCCAGCTGAACCCCTACCTGGAAAAGGAAGGGTTCATCGTGGACGAGACCGACCTTGGTGAATGGATCATCCAGCTGCGCCACGAAGGTCCCTCGCACATGGTCATGCCTGCCATCCACCTGTCCCGCTATCAGGTGGCCGACGACTTCACCAAGGAGACCGGCGTCAAGCAGGATGCCGAGGACGTCCAGCGTCTGGTGAAGGTGGCCCGTGTGCAGCTGCGCCGCAAGTTCATCAACGGCGACATGGGTGTCTCCGGCTGCAACTTCGCCGTGGCCGAAATGGGCGCCGTCAGCACCGTGACCAACGAAGGCAACGCCCGCATGGTCACCACCCTGCCTCGCGTCCATGTGGCCATCGCCGGCCTGGACAAGCTGGTGCCCAACCTGGAAGTGGCCCTGACCGCCCTGCAGGTGCTGCCCCGTAACGCTACGGCCCAGCGCCTGACCGCGTACGCCACCTTCATGGCCGGTGCCGGCGAATGCGGCGCCTGTGAGGACAACAAGAAGGTCATGCACGTGGTCTTCCTGGACAACGGCCGTACCGAGATCGCCCGTGATCCGCTGTTCTCCCAGATCTTCCGCTGCGTGCGCTGCGGCGCCTGCGCCAACGTCTGCCCCGTGTTCCGTCTGGTGGGCGGCCACAAGATGGGCTACATCTACATCGGCGCCATCGGCCTGATCCTGACCTACTTCTTCCATGGCAAGGACAAGGCCAAGGTGCTGTGCCAGAACTGCGTGGGCTGCGAATCCTGCAAGAACGTCTGCGCCGGCGGCATCGACCTGCCCCGCCTGATCCGCGAGATCCGCTCCCGCCTGACCGACGAGCAGGGCGGTGGTGTGGAAGGCACCCTGATGGCTGCTGTGATGAAGAACCGCAAGATGTTCCACAGCCTGCTCAAGTTCGCCTCCTACGCCCAGAAGCCCTTCACCGGCGGCACCCAGTTCCAGCGTCACCTGCCTGCCATGTTCCTTGGCAAGCACGGCTTCAAGGCCCTGCCCGCCATCGCCAACGAAGCCTTCCGTGACCGCTGGGCCAAGATCGCCCCGCGCGTGGCCACCCCGCGCTACCGTGTGGCCATCTTCGGCGGCTGCGCCCAGGACTTCATCTATCCCGAACAGCTGGAAGCCTGCGTCAAGGTGCTGGGCGCCCGCGGCGTGGCCGTGGAATACCCCATGGCCCAGACCTGCTGCGGCCTGCCTCTGGAAATGATGGGTCAGCGCAAGACCTCCGTGGATGTGGCCAAGCAGAACCTGGAAGCCTTCGACGCCAGCAAGTACGACGCCATCATCACCCTGTGCGCCAGCTGCGCCTCCCACCTGAAGCATGTGTACCCCCACATCCTGGAAGGCAAGGCCGACGCCGCCCGCGTGCAGCTCTTCTCCGACAAGGTGACGGACTACAGCTCCTTCGTGCATGATGTTCTCGGCCTGACCGAGAAGGACTTCAACAACAGCGGTGAAAAGGTGACCTACCACGCTTCCTGCCACATCTGCCGTGGTCTGGGCGTGACCAAGGCCCCGCGCGACCTCATCGCCGACGCGGCCACCTATGTGCCGTGCGCCGAAGAAGACGTGTGCTGCGGCTTCGGTGGTACCTACTCCATGAAGTTCCCCGAGATCTCCGGTACGCTGCTGGCCAAGAAGCTGAAGCACATCGAAGAGACCGGCGCTTCCCGCGTGGTCATGGACTGCCCCGGCTGCGTCATGCAGCTGCGTGGTGGTGTGGAAAAGCAGGGCATGAAGGTCAAGGTTTCGCACATCGCGGAACTGGTGGCCGAAAACCTGAAGCACTAACCGTAAACGAGCGGCGGCGTGCCTTGTGGCGCGCCGCCGCCTTGCCATGCGGGCCTGACCTGTCCGGGCCTGCAGGGATCGCTGGCCTTGTGCCGGGCCGGGTGCAGCCCAGGGCGCCCCGGCAGCAGGGACAGGAGGGATTTTTGAACGGACACCGGGTCTCCCGGGCGGTTTTGAGGAAGACCGCGGTCTGTTCGAAAACGCCGTATGATCAAGGCCTTTTCCTGGCGAACCTGAAGGAGCGCCGGTGGGCCCACGGCCATGCGGCAAGGTCATGACCGTAATGCGGCATGATGCCATGCCGCCGGTTTGGGGAAGGTCACGGCTGCGTGTGGTGCGAAAATATGCGGCCGGGACATGTTCAACATGGACACTTGCAGAGGAGGTCTCATGTCCATCGGTCTTCTGGCATTTCTTGCCTTCATCCCGATCCTGATTGCCCTGATCCTCATGGCCGGCATGCGCTGGCCCTCCACCCGCGCCATGCCCATCGCCTGGCTTGCCGGTGTGGTGCTGGCCTTTGCCTTCTGGGGTCAGGAACCCCTGCGTCTTGTGGCTCTGTCCATCGAAGGCACCATCACGGCTGTGGGCGTGCTGATCATCGTGTTCGGCGCGCTGCTGATCTACTACACCATGCAGTACAGCGGCGCCATGGAAACCATCCAGGCCGGCATGAAGAAGATCAGCCCCGACAAACGTCTGCAGACCATCATCATCGGCTTCATGTTCGCCGCCTTCATCGAAGGTGCCGCCGGTTTCGGTACGCCTGCCGCTCTGGCCGCTCCCCTGCTGCTGGGCCTGGGCTTCCCGCCCCTGTGCGCTGCCGTTATCTGTCTGGCCTTCAACAGTGTGCCCGTGACCTTTGGCGCCGTGGGCACCCCCGTGCTGCAGGGCTTCAAATCCATCGAGACCTTTGCCATGCAGGCCATGAACTTCTCTGACCCCGCCATGGCCTACAAGACCATCGGTGAATACGTCACCCTCATGCACCTGCCCATGGGCATCATCCTGCCCATCTTCATGCTGGGCTTCATGACCCGCTTCTTCGGCAAGAACAAGTCCTGGATGGAAGGTTTCCGCGCGTGGAAATACTGCATCATGGCCTCTGTCTGCTTCCTGGTGCCCTATCTGATCCTGGCCTGGACCGTCGGCCCCGAACTGCCTTCCATGGTGGGTGGCCTGCTGGGTCTCGGCGCCCTGGTGTGGCTGACCAAGAAGGGCTTCTGCGTGCCTACCGACGGCGTGTGGGACTTTGCCCGCAACGATGAATGGGATCCCGAATGGACCGGTTCCGTGGAAGCCAGCTCCGCCACCGAATACAAGGAACACATGAGCCAGACCATGGCCTGGCTGCCCTATGTGCTGTGCGGCCTGCTGCTGGTGCTGACCCGCGTGCCCGCCTTCCACCTGAAGCCCATCGTCACCGACCCCATCTTCAGCGTGGGTCTGACCAACATCCTGGGCTACCAGGGCGTGACCTCCAAGATCGCCCTGCTCAACCTGCCCGGCACCATCCCCTTCATCCTGGTGTCCATCATCACCATCGGCCTGCACAAGATGAGCGGTGAAAAGGTCCGTCAGGCCTGGGGCACCGCTCTGGAAAAGATGTCCGCTCCCACCATCGCCCTGGTGGCTGCTGTGGCCCTGGTGTCCATCCTCAAGGGTTCCGGCGTCAACACCGCCGGTCCCGACGGCGCTGCCCTGCCTTCCATGCCCATGGCCATGGCCATGTTCGCCTCTGACGTGGCCGGCGGCATCTGGCCCATGCTGGCCGCTGTGGTGGGTGGTCTGGGTGCCTTCATCACCGGTTCCGCTACCGTGTCCGACATGCTGTTCGGTAACTTCCAGTGGGATATGGGCGGTCTGCTGAACTATCCCGCTCTCGGGAAGTACATCATCGTAGCTGCCCAGGGCGTGGGTGGCGCTGCCGGCAACATGATCTGCATCCACAACATCGTGGCCGTGTGCGCCGTGCTGGGCATGATCGGCAAGGAAGGTATCATCCTGCGCCGGACCATCTGGCCCTTCCTGCTCTACTGCCTGGTCGTGGGCACCGTCTGCTCCTACCTCATCAGCCGCGTCCTGTAACGGCTGCTGTGATCCTGTAAAAAAAGCCCGCTCCGGCGGGCCTTTTTTTATGCTGTCTTGAAACATCCGGCAGCGTACTGCAATAAAAAACCACCCGGCAGGGTGGTTTCGGCATATAAAAACGGGGGAACTTTAGTGGCTGAGGAGAGCGGCTGATGTCCGCCAGTACCAGTCCGCTACGAGGGTCGTGTCGTCCGGCAGCCATTCCCCGCTGTGCTCGAACTGGAACAGCAGCTCTTCCTCGGCCGCGTCCAGCGGGATGGCCGGATGGGCCAGTTTGCGCAGATGGACCAGGACAGCCAGGCATTCGAAAAGCGAGAACAGCGCTTCAGAAGAAAGGTCCGCAGCAGCAATGGTGCGCAGCAATTCGGGATGGAAGGGATTGCTGCTGACACGGGCGGCATCATACAGGTCGCAGTGCCGGCACAGGGAATCCAGAGTATCGGCGACCAGCAGATCCCGTTTTTCCTGAGGGGATCGTTGCCGTAATGCTGCGGCGAACTGGCTGATGGGGGTACGTTTTTCGCGAATGGTCACCGGAAACTCCTGTTTTCTGATGATTATAGGATAACACATATATAAAAGCAACGTTCTTTAGCACAAGTACGGGGCTGAAGAGCGTACTTTCCTCTCCGGCGGATGTAACTGGGCACTCGCAACAGTGCACTACGATGCGGCCTTTGCGCAGGGGCAGGATCCCTTTAGTGGCGGGGGTCGAGATAGCGGGGATCGATATGCAGACGATAGCTCCGTGCCGCCGGATTGCGGCGGGGCGGCAGGGAGATGTTGCCCTCGATGGACAGGGGCTTGTCCGAGAGGCCGAAGGGCTGGAGGCCCTGCAGGCCCTGGGGCATGGCGGCCAGCCGGTCGCCCAGGACGTAGAGGACGGGCATGCTGCGCTGGGCGCGGCCTGCCAGGAGCATGCTGCCGCCATGGCTGCTGCCCAGGATGCTGGTGAGCAGGGAGGGCAGGCGCACGTCGGCGCGGCGCAGCAGCTCCAGAAAGTCATTGCCTGTCTGTCCCACGAAGGAGACCAGGGACATGCCGTCGCGGCTCACCAGCAGGCTCACCGGCACGGTACCGCCGTGGATGCCCAGATAGGTGGAGCGGGCGCCCGCGGGCATGGCTGTCCAGCCTTCCGGGAGGGATTGGCCGCTGACGGTGGCCGTTTGCTGGGGCGTATCGGCGGTGGTGCTGCCGGCTGCGGTGAACAGGGAACTTTTGTCCAGCGCGGGCCACGCACAGGCCAGGGCGGCCAGGGCCAGCAGGGCGCAGGCCAGCAGGGATTGGAGATGGCGCATGCCGTTATGTCCTTGATACAGGGGTGATTTCCCTTCCTAGGAAGAATGGCGGGACCTTGTCAAGCCAGGGGCGGTCTACTCGCCGGTACCGAGGGAGAAGAAGCTCTCCGGGCCTTCCTGGGTACCGAGCCATTCCAGGAAGAATGAGGCCAGTCTGCGGGTCAGCGTGCTGAACAGCTGCTGGCGCAGGGGATCCAGCTCGTCATGGCACATCTCGGGCAGCTCATTGGCCAGGCTGGGCGGACAGGGGGCCATGAGCAGCGACATGTCCGCTTTGTCCAGGAACAGATGGGCGGGCTTCCTGTCCATGCGTTCATACAGGGCCTCGGCATGCAGCGAGGAGATGCTCAGGTCGTCATGCTCAAGGCCCACCAGCAGCAGGTGCGGCTGCAGGCCGGCCAGCCCCTGATGGCTGAACAGCATGCCGAAGGTGGGGCCCACGGCGGCGATGGCCTTGACGCGGGGATCGGTCAGGCTGCGCGGATCCAGCGGGAAATGGCCGCACATGCTGTCCATGCGGGCCCGGGGCTGATCATAGCAGTAGGCATCGTCCTGGGGGGCCTTGCGGCAGTAGTCCATCCAGCCGGAGCAGTCGGGCAGGGCGCCGCCCAGCAGCAGGGCGGCCGTAGCGCCGCTGCCGTAGCCCAGGACGCCGATGCGCTTGGGGTCGATGCTGGGGCCGATGTCTTTGTCGGCCAGCAGCAGGTCCATGGTGGCCGACAGTTCCAGAGCCCTGTCCTTGAGCTGTTCCCAGAGGAAAAGATGGTCCATGTTCTCCATGCAGTCGCGGGGATGGGTGGGCGCGGCCACCACGAAGCCGCGCGCCGCCAGGGCTGCCGCCGTATCGTGGAAGGAAAAGCGCGTCCCCGACGAGGGATGGGAGAGCAGGATCAGAGGAAAGCGGCCGGGTACGGGCTTGCCGTTGCGGGCGCCGCGGATGGTCCAGGGCGCGTAGGACAGGGAGCGCGGTGCGCGCACGGACGGATACCAGACGTTGACGTCCACGCGGATGCCGCTTTCCTGCTGCCAGAAGCCCAGAGTGCGGAAACCGGGATTGTAGCCGTTATCGGCCAGGGCCGGGACGGTGATGAAAAGGCAGAGCAGGACCATGATGACGGCGGAACGGACAGGCATGGGACCTCGCGAGACAGGAAAAGGGGTGGAGGCGTCCCCGCAGCGGGAGCAGGGCCGCTGTAGGTGTTGTGCCACAGGCATGGCTGGGATACAAGGGAAAGGCTTTCAGTCTCAAATCCCTATCGAGGTGTACATGGAATTTTTGACATATCTGGTGGACTTCATCCTGCATATCGACGCCCATCTCTTCGAACTGGTGGAACAGTACGGGATGTGGATCTATGCCATCCTGTTCATCATCGTCTTTTGCGAGACCGGCCTCGTGGTCACGCCCTTCCTGCCGGGGGATTCCCTGCTCTTCGCCTCCGGCGTCGTGGCCGGTGCCGGGCTCATGGGCTACGGCCATGTGCTGCTGGTACTGCTGGCCGCCGGTATCATGGGCGACGCGGTGAACTACTTCATCGGCCGTCATGTGGGTCCGGCCATCTTCCAGCGGGATTCCCGCTTCATCAAGAAGGAGCACCTGCTCAAGGCGCATCACTTTTATGAGAAGCACGGCGGCAAGGCCATCATCCTGGCCCGCTTCGTGCCCATCGTGCGGACCTTCGCGCCCTTCGTGGCCGGTATCGCCCTCATGTGCCCGCACCGCTTTTTCCTGTTTAACATCACGGGCTGTGTGCTCTGGGTGGGCGGCCTGGTCTCGGCCGGCTATTTTCTGGGCAACCTGGAATGGGTGCGCCAGAATTTCAGCATCATCGTCTACCTGATCATCATCATCTCCGTGCTGCCGGTGGCCATCGAAGTCCTGCGCGCCAAGCTGGGCAAGAAGCCGGAGCAGGCGGAAGAGTTGAAGAACCCCTTCGAAAAGAGATAAGGTATCTAATAAAGAAGGAGATGGAAATGCGTATCATAGGTTGTGAACATTCTGGCTGGCTGCGTTTTGTTGACCATCATGAGACATATGGCCCAGATGTCATCAGAGATTTCTTGAAGTCGACATCATGCGTGGATACAGCACTTGACCTTGGTGCCGGGAGTGGACGTGACCTAGGATTCATACATGAGGCATTTCCTCAGGCAAAGCTGTATGGTCTTGAATTTCTTCCTGAAAATATAGAAAAACTTAAGTCAAAGAATATCGAGACCCACAAAATTAATATCGAATCCGAGAGGCTTCCATTTGCTGATGAAAGTATATCCTTATGTATATGTAACCAATTTTTGGAACATACAAAGGAATTATTTTGGATATTTCATGAAATAACAAGAGTTCTTAAAGTTGGGGGAAGCCTCATTATTGGTGTTCCAAATGTTGCCTCTTTACATAACAGAGTTGGATTACTTTTTGGGAAGCAACCTACACAAGCAAAAAGTTGTTCTGCACATGTTCGGTGTTTTTCAAAAGGCGATTTGTTGCAGTTCATCTCAGAGTGTTTCCCTGGTGGCTATTCGTTAAAAAAATTTTCTGGAAGCCAATTCTATCCTTTTCCCCCAAGAGCATCCAAGTTTCTCTCTTCCTGTTTCCCAACGCTTTCTTTTTCGATTTTCTTTTTATTGGTAAAGGAAAAATCTTATCAACGTTCTTTTCTCGATTACCCTTCTAAGGCCCATCTGGAGACGAACTTCAAGGTCTCACTCTAATTATTACAAGCTCAGGGTGTTCACAAACGATGTCCTATGCGATGCGGTATCTGTACAGGGCGCCCCGGTCGTCTGGTGACATGGTTCCTAAAAAAAGCCCCGCACTGTGCGGGGCTTTTTTGTAGGCGGGTTTTGGGGAAGGAGGGGTACGGGGAGGGAACCCCTTTTTGCCGCGAGCAAAAGGGTCTTCCTCCCCCCAGAGAATTCTCTATGCCAAAATCTCCAGCCGACCCTGATGCATGCGCGCCCGGCGGTTGATACAGGACGGCGCGTCGCCTTCGAAGTGGGAAACGAAGACCAGCGAGATGCCGCGGGCGGCCAGCTGGTCCAGCAGATCCAGATACTGGCGGCGGGAGTCTTCATCCAGGGCGGAGCAGGGCTCGTCCAGAAGCAGGATGTCCGGTTCGCCCATGAGGGCGCGGGCCAGGAACAGGCGGCGCAGCTGTCCGGTGGAGAGCAGGCGGATGGAGCGGTCCGCCAGATGGCCCACACCCAGTTCGCGCATGACGCGGCGGGCCTGATCCTGCTCGGCCTTGCTGTAGTCGCGGTAGACGCCCACGGTGTTTTCCAGACCGGTACAGACCAGTTCCAGCGCCGTGATGCTGTAGCCGTAAAGGGCCTGGGAGAGGTCGGAGACCAGACGCACGCCCTTGCGGATCTCTTCCAGCAGCACGGTCTCGCCGCCGTGGTGGGGCAGATGACGCACCAGCGTACCGCCCACGGCCACGAATTCGTCCCCGGCCAGCAGACGCAGGAAGGTGGACTTGCCCGAGCCGTTCTCGCCCTCGATGCGCCAGTGTTCGCCCTTGCGCAGTGTCCAGTCCACATCGTGCAAGATCTCCTGCCCGTCGATGAAGACCGTGGCATGGCGCACGTCCAGCAGCGGCGCGGAGGGTTCCGGGGCGGACGTCACGGCTCCGGCCAGGCTGATGTCCTCATATTCGCCTTCCTGCGGCGGCAGGGCGCTTCCCGGGGCCAGCAGACGGCCCTGATGGATGACGCGCGTCTTGCGGCACCAGTCCGGCACCTGTTCCGGGCGGTGGCTGCTCATGATGACCGTACAGTGCTCGCGCACGCTGTCCAGCACTTCGTAGAAGCGGCGGCTGTGGTCGGCATCAAGACCGTCGCTGCATTCGTCCAGCAGGAGCAGGTCGGGCTGCCGGACCAGGGCCCGGCCCAGCAGGAGCAGGCGGAGCTGGCCCTGCGAGACTTCCGGCACCATCCTGTCCAGCAGGTCCAGGGCGCGCAGACGCCGGGCCATGTCTTCCACCTGCGCGTGACGCTGCTCGGAAGTGTTGGTGTAGAGCAGGGGGGTATCTTCAAATGCCGTGAGCAGCAGTTCCCGGCCGGTGATGTACCAGCGCTGGCGCTGGTAGTTCTCCTGCTGGTCGGGCGAGACCAGGGCGCTGACGGCACGGCCCGCGATGGGCGAGGTCTCCTCGCCTTCGCTGGTGTGCCAGACGATGCGGCCTTCCGCCGGCCAGAGCAGGCCGTGCATGAGGCGCATGAGCGTGGTCTTGCCGGCACCGTTGTGGCCCAGCAGCAAGTGGTGCTCGCCGCGGCACAGATGCCAGTCGATGTGGTGCAGGATCATTTTCTGCCGGGCATCGCCGGGCAGGAACAGGCTCAGGTCTTCGATGTCCACCAGGGGACTGCCGGGAAGGAGGGGAGACTGGGTTTCCATGAGAGGCTCGTAAAACTGGCGGTACGCATCCGTCCTGCGGACCGCTGAGAGATGGAGAACTGTCCGAAGGACAGCCTGAAAACATATGTACGCGACCGGGCGGGGCCTGTAGCCGTCGGGCCCAGGGAGACCGGAGACGGACGGGTCATCGACTGGGGAGAGTGGGGGAGCGGCCTTGCCCGAGGGTGACCGGGAAATCCGGGCTGGAGGAAAGCCCGGGCCCTCCTGCGCGCCATCTTTGGGATAAAGCGCGCCGGGAAGAGGGCGACTGGGGAAAGGGGGATCCTTCCCGTGCGGGCAACGGCCGGATGGCGGCCCGCAGGGCCGTGCCCGTCAGCGCCGGAGCGGCGTCACGGGCATCGGCAGCGGAGAAGATCTCCCTTTCCCTCCCCAAAATATCCGGGCGCCGTGTCCTTTCCTACAGCGGCAGTACGTACTGCCGGCCCTGCTTGTACCAGACGCTCTGGGTGAAACCAAAGGCGCGGGCGTAGCTTTCCAGGCGGGGGAAGGCAAAGGCCACGTCGGTGGTGATGTGGGCGTCGGAGGCGAAGGTCACGGGCACGCGGAGCTCGGCGGCCAGCTGCATGATGGGCGCGCAGGGGTAGATCTCGCGGCAGGGCTTGCGCAGCCCGGCGGACGAGATCTCCATGGCCATGCCCGCATCGCGCAGCTCGGTGAGGGCCGTGCGGATGATGTCGAGGCTGCCGGGCTTGTTGAGCCAGATGTGGAAGCGGTCCACGGAGAAGATCTTGATGAGGTCGGGGTGGGCGGCGATCTGGAACATGCCCGAGGCGATCATCTCGCGCCAGCTCTGGAAGTAGCGCACATAGTTCCGCTCGCACTCTTCCTGCGAAAGGATGTCCCAGTCCGAGGCCTGGTCGTCGAAGCCCCAGTGACCGATAAAATGCACGCTGCCCAGCAGATAGTCGAAATCATAGGCGGTGCAGGCCTGGCGGGCAAAGTCCGCCTGCCCTTCCAGCCAGTCCATTTCCATGCCGAACAGCACCTGGCAGGCATCGGGAGCGGCGTTGTCGCGCAGCTCGCAGACCTCGCGGGCATAGGTGGGCATGAAGCGGCTCAACTGTTCGCGGTATTCGTTGGTATAGTCGAAGCCCAGCGGACGCGGGGAATGTTCGGTGAAGCCCAGCAGTTTGAGCCCGGCCGTGCAGGCGGCGGCGTACATCTCCTGGGGCGTGCTGGCGCCGTGGGAATAACGGGTATGGCTGTGGAGGTCGGCGGTGATCATGATGGTCTCCGGGAGCGCCCCGGCCTGTCAGGGACAGACGGGATGGCCGTGATGACGGCAGGTCGCGGACGCGCTGAGATGGGGGCAGGGCCCGAGGGAAAAAAACGGGGAGGGCGGACCCTCCCCGTGATGTGCTGACGCTATGGCCGGTTAGCCGAGCAGACGGCGGCAGATCTCCTGACCGGCCCGGCGTCCGGCGCCCATGGCCAGGATGACCGTGGCCGCGCCGGTGACGATGTCGCCGCCGGCGAAGACGTTGGGCAGCGAGGTCTCGCCCGTGGCTTCATCCACCTTGATGTAGCCGCGTTCGGTCTTTTCCAGGCCTTCGGTGGCTTCCAGCAGGATGGGGTTGGAACGGGTGCCCAGGGCCACGATGGCCAGGTCGGTGGCCAGTTCGTAGGTGGCGCCTTCCACGGGCACGGGGCGGCGACGGCCGGAGGCGTCGGGCTCGCCCAGTTCCATCTTCTGCAGGGTCACGGACGTGAGCTTCATCTCGGCGTCCCCGTTGAACTTCACGGGGGAGGCCAGCATCTCGAACTTCACGCCTTCTTCCTCCGCATGTTCCACTTCCTCGCGGCGGGCGGGCATCTCGGCCTTGGTGCGGCGGTAGACGATATGCACGCTTTCCGCGCCCATGCGCAGGGCGGTGCGGGCGGCGTCCATGGCCACGTTACCGGCACCGAACACGGTCACATGCTTGCCGAGGTAGGCGGGGGTGTCCTGTTCGGGGAAGGCATAGGCGCGGCCCAAGTTCACGCGGGTCAGGTATTCGTTGGCGGAGAACACGCCCACCAGGTTTTCGCCGGGCACGCCCAGGAAGACCGGCAGACCGGCGCCCACGCCGATGAAGACCGCGTCATATTCCTTGCGCAGTTCGTCCACGGTGAAGGTGCGGCCGCCCACGCTGTTGAGGTGGAAGTCCACACCGGAACGGCGCAGGCCGTCCACTTCGGTGGCCACCACGTTCTTGGGCAGACGGAAGGAGGGGATGCCGTAGATGAGCACGCCGCCGGGCTCGTGCAGGGCTTCGAACACATCCACCTTGAGGCCGTTGGCGGCGCAGACGCCCGCACAGGTCAGGGAGGAAGGACCGGAGCCGATGCAGGCCACCTTCTTGCCCTTGACGGGCATGGCACAGGAATTGGTGCCGGTCACCTGTTCACAGGCGCTGGTGGCGATGTAGGTATCGGCCACGAAGCGTTCCAGGCGGCCGATGGCGATGGGCTGGCCCTTGGCGTTGAGGATGCACTTGCCTTCGCACTGGTGTTCCTGCGGGCAGACGCGGCCGCACACGGCAGGCAGGCTGTTGGTGGTCTTGATGATACGGTAGGCGGCGTCGAAGTTGCCGCGGGCCACTTCGGCGATGAAGTCGCGGATGGGCACTTCCACGGGGCAGCCCTTCATGCAGAGGGGCTTTTTGCACTGCAGGCAGCGGGAGGCTTCCTGCATGGCCATCTCTTTGGTGTAGCCGGTGGCCACTTCGTCGAAATTGTGAGCGCGCACGTCCGCGGGCTGGCAGGGCATGTCCACGCGCGGAGCAATGGTCTTTTTGGGCTTAGTTTCCATGGGTGCTCCTGTACTGGTCGATGGAGACCTTTTCCTGATCGCGGTAGGCGCCCAGACGGCGGCGCAGTTCGTCGAAGTCCACCTTGTGGCCGTCGAATTCGGGGCCGTCCACACAGGCGAACTTGGTCTTGCCGTCCACGGTCACGCGGCAGGCGCCGCACATGCCGATGCCGTCCACCATGATGGGGTTGAGGCTGACGGTGGTGTGCACGCCGTAGGGACGGGTGGTGTTGGCCACGGCGGCCATCATGGGCACGGGACCCACGGCCACCACTTCAAAGACGTCCTTGTCGGATTCCAGGCGGTCGCGGAGCAGGTCGGTGACCAGGCCCTTGTGACCGTAGCTGCCGTCGTCGGTGGAGATGAGCAGCTCGTCCACGAAGCTGGCCAGTTCCTTTTCGAACAGGAGCAGGTCCTTGTTGCGGGCGCCGATGATGCCCACGACCTTGTTGCCGATGCGCGAATGGCCCTTGGCGATGTGGTGCATGGCGGCAATGCCGGTACCGCCGCCCACGCAGATGACGGTGCCCTTTTTCTCGATGTGGGTGGGCTTGCCCAGGGGGCCGCAAACGTCCAGGATCTCGTCGCCGGCCTTGAGGTCTTCAAGGATGGCCGTACTCTTGCCCATGACCAGATAGACGATGGTGATGGTGCCCTTTTCGGCATCCGTATCGGCGATGGTCAGGGGGATGCGCTCGCCCGTGGGGCTCATGCGCAGCATGACGAAATGACCGGGCCGGGCGTGGCTGGCAATGGCCGGCGCATGCAGCACCAGTTTGCTGGTCTTGCCCGGGATGAGGCTTTCTTTTTCCAGAATGGGGGTTGGCATGATGTTCCTGCACTCCTGCTGCGGGATAATGGAAAGTGCCAGCTTACCCAAGCTTTTTGCCGCTTGCAAGCATTGCGGTATGAAATGAGGAATTGTGAAAAGCGGGGCATTTTTCCCGCCTGTAAAACTTTTCCATCCGGGATGGAATATGAATTTTTAAAACTTTGACAAGGTAAAAGATGAATAAGGTAAATTTTTACCTTACATGTCTTTTAGAATGATAAAATTAATAATATTAAAAAAATAGTGAGTTGACAGTATCCTGACTTTATGCTTTATAGTTAAATAAAAAAGGAGCTATCAATGCGTCTTTATTATTCTGAAGCACAGAGAGAAAAGGGATATTTTGTTGGAGCCTGTCTTTCCTTATACGATCATCAACGTTTTTTTGAAAAACCTAAAACACTTACAGAAGTTTTGCAGCTGTATGGTAACAGTCTTGGGATGAATCCGCATACAATAAAAAATTATCGCGACACCTATGACTATATTGTCCCTAATCACCGTATGGGCTGGAGGGACGGCGTGGTGACGCCCCAGATGAAGAGTATTCTGGAGGACGCCCGCAGGCTGGGCAGGGACGCGGCCATAGCGCGCTGCCGTGCCTGGCTGGTGACGGATGGGAAGGATGACTGAATGATACGGCGATCCGGGAAAGGCCTTGGGCGCTTTCCCGGATCGCTCAATCGTGGTCGGTATGCGGGCCGCAGGTGCGCGGTACTGGGGCGTCTTCCCCCTCGCCGGGCAGGACGAGGACCACGGTCTGGCGGGAGAGGCCGTTCTTTTCGATGGTCTCGGCCAGCAGGTCGAGGCGGGTGCGGATGAGCTGCTGGTCGGGCCAGCCCAGGCGGAAGGCGCAGATGACGGGCGTGGCGGCGGGCAGGGACTGTTCCAGTTCTTCCTGCATGGCGCGGGCCTGCATGGCGGAAAGGTAGACGGCCAGCGTGGTGCCGTGCTTGGCCAGATGGCGCAGGGCCTCCTGTTCGGGCATGGGCGTGCGGCCGGGCATGCGGGTCATGATCAGGCTCTGGGTGGCGCCGGGCACGGTGAAGCTGCATCCGGCAGCGGCAGCGGCGGCGCTGGCGGCCGTGATGCCGGGCACCACCTGCCAGGGGATGCCGTCCCTGTCCAGCAGGGCCAGTTGTTCGCGCAGGGCGCTGTAGACGGCAGGGTCACCGGTGTGCAGATGCACCACGGGCTGACCGGCGCGGGCGAACTGGAGCATGAGGGAATGGCATTCTTCCAGATCCAGCGGGGCGGCGTCGATGACGCTGGCCCGGGGCGATGCCAGATCCAGCAGGGCGGGCGGGATCATGGAACCGGCGTAGAGCAGCAGGGCCGCCTCTTCGATGAGGCGTTTCCCCTTGAGGGTGAGCAGTTCCGGGTCACCGGGACCCGCGCCGACGAAACTGACCATGCCTGGCTGCTTTTCCATAGTCTCCTCCAGTAGACGGGGCCTGTTGTCTCCGCCCCGCGTCCCCGTAATGTCATGCCGGGGGAACGGCGTCCAGAAGGAGGGCTGCCTCCTCCATAAATATACGCTCCCAATGTCCCTTTCTAGTCTTCGTCCTTCTCCTGTTCGGGCTTGTCCACAGCCAGCAGGAAAACAGGATTGGCGGCGGCCAGGAAAATGTCCTGCCCCAGTGGCCGGGACTGGGCGGACTGTATCTGCATCACCTCGGCGGGCCAGCCCAGGCCCTCGAAGAAGGCACGGCAGCGGGCCAGCGTGTCCAGCAAGATGCAGCTCACCACCAGCCGTCCGCCGGGCAGCAGGCGACGGCAGACCTGTTCCAGCAGGTTGTGGGCCCCGTCGCCGGAAAGACCGCCGCCGATGAAGACCCGGTGCGGGTCGGGCAGGCGCGGCAGGCACTGGGGCACCGTACCCAGACAGACGTCCACCGAGGCGGCCCCGAAGCGGCGGCGGTTCTCCTGGATGTCCAGAGCGCGGGAAGGGGTCCGCTCCACGGCCACCACGCGGCCTTCGCGGGCCAGGCAGGCCGCCTCCAGCGCCACGGAACCGGAGCCGGCGCCCAGATCCCAGACCGTATGCCGGGGCTCGGGCCGCAACAGGGCCAGGGCGGCGGCACGCACGGCGGGCTTGGTCAGCAGGCCATCCTCGTGCCGCAGTTCGGCGGGCAGCAGGCCGGGATGCGGACGGCGCATCTCGCCCGCGGGCGTCAGCAAAACGGTACAGACGGCGCCGAAGCGGGCAGCGGCGGCTTCGGCCAGCGTAAGATGATGTTCCTGTTCCCCGTCGCTCCCCATGTGTTCAAAAACATGCATGGCGAACCAGTCCACGCCCCTGTCCAGCAGGTGACGGGCCAGCAGGTCGGGCGTCATGCGGGCGTCGGTGAGCAGGCTGATGGGCCGCTGCCGGTGCACGGCGGTGTGGAGGGGCGTCAGATCGTCGCGGCCGTGCAGGGAAAGGCAGATGACGTCATGCCAGGGCAGGCCCAGACGGGCGCAGGCCTGCTGCAGGGAGCTGACCCCGGGCAGGATGCGCACGGCTTCGGGGCCCAGCTGGCGCAGGAGCGTGGTGCCGATGCCGTAGAACAGGGGGTCGCCGTCGGCCAGCACCACCACTTTTTTGCCGCCGGCACGCAGATGGCTGATGCGGGCCAGCACCGGTTCCAGCGGTGCGGTCAGGGGCAGCTGCCGGGCGGGGAGATCATCGAAGGCCGCCAGCAGGCGACGGCCGCCGCACAGGACGTCGGCCTGCTCGATAAGGCGCAGGCGTGCGGGGGCAAGCCCCTCGCGCAGGGGCTGGGCGCAGTCCAGGCCCAGGATCAGGACGGGTTCGGCCGCCGTACCGGCAGGTTCGAAAACAAAGGCGGAGTGCAGCAGGCTCTCCTGCGGGGACCAGGTATCCGTATCGGGCACGGCCGGAGCGGCCGGGGACGGCGCCGGCGGGGTCTCGGCCGGACGGGAAGGACGGGGAGCGGGCAGGCTGATGCCGGGGAGAAGGTTCTGCTGTTTCATGTATCTCTGGTTGAAAAGGAGCGGGGACAGGACGCGCGAAGCGCGCAAAAAAGGGCAGCCGCAACGACCGGACGCAAGCCCGGCGGGCGGCCGCCCCGAAAATCAGGCCTGCGCGTCGGGCAGCCAGACGCGGCCGCGGGCCACGAGGTCCACAGGACCGTCGATGAAGGCCTTGCCCTGGTCATCGTCGGGGATGTGGACATGCAGGGAGCTGCCGCCGGGCTGCATGATGTCCAAAGGCTTGCGGTTGCCCTTGGCGGCCAGCAGCAGGGCCAGGGCCAGGGCGCCGGAACCGCAGGCATTCTCGATGCAGGTGGTGTGGGCATCGCGCACGTGGACCACGGGCAGCATGTCCAGCAGGCCCCCGCGGCGGCCCCACCAGATGACGCCGCTGGCCACTTCGCCGGTCATGCCGTACTGGCGGCGCAGCATGCGCGAGGCGGCGATGCAGTCTTCGGGCTGCATGTGGACCTCGCCGTCCAGCAGCAGGTGGCAGATGCCGGGCAGGCGCACCAGATGGATGCCCTGTTCCGGGTGGGTGATGGGGCAGGGCGGCAGCTGCAGCTCGGCGCGCACCTGCCAGTGGGGGGAGGTGCCGCGTACCTGGAGCCGGATGGGGGTCTGCCAGCCGGAGACCTGCACCTCGTAGCGGTGCTCGTTGGCCAGTTTCTGGCGGGCGATGCCCTGGAGCGTGGCCTCGGGCGAGGCGCTCTCGCGAAAAGCCAGCAGGGCGCCGAAGGCCCGGGTGGCATTGACGCAAAACTCACCGCCCGCCATACGCAGACGGCGTTCCTCCACTGAGACGAAACCGGCCTGTTCCGCCCCCAGGCTGTCAGGACGCATGGCCTGCCGGGCCAGCTCCGCCTGCCGGGCCGCATCCAGGCCTGCGGCGGGGAAAAAGAGCGTCGTGTTGCCGCCGGGGCTCCATTTGGAAAAATCGAGTGCTGGCATAACCCATCCTTTTGTATCTATTCAGTATGCTACAGGCGGGCCCGACTGTCCAGCCACCGGGCATGCCCGGCAGGTGCCGGGTGACCGCCGGACGGCTCCGTTCCCTGCCGGGAGCCGCGGTGCAGAGGGCGCTGAAAGAAAGAACGCTTGCCCTTTGTTGCGAAACGCGCTAATTTTTAAAGGTGTCAATACCCTTTCCCATAAAGGAAAAAGGTAGCTGGCGCATATTGCCTGGCATGTTGCAGGCAAAACAATAACTTTTTTGGGAGGCATCATGAAATCTTTCCGCCTGCTGGCCCTTACCGCCGCGGTTCTTCTGAGCTTCGCCGTGGCTGCCGTGGCCGCTCCTGTCTGCAGCAAGAAGGTCAACAGCTTCGACTTCGTCGTGGACTACTCCGGCTCCATGATGATGAAGAATGACAAAATGAAGCAGGACAAGATCGAAGTGGCCAAGATCGCCCTGAAGCGCGTCAACGCCGCCATCCCCGCCCTGGACTTCAAGGGCGGCCTGCACACCATCGCTCCTAACGGCACCGTCATCGAACAGGGCCCCTGGAACCGCGCCGCCATGGATAGCGGTATCAACACCCTGCGCAGCGGCTTTGCCACCTTCGGCCGCATGACCAACATGGGCGACGGCCTGCAGACCTACGAGCCCTTCCTGAGCTCCATGGAACGCAGCGCTGCCCTGATCCTGGTGACCGACGGCGACAACAACCGCGGTATGGATCTGGTGGAAGTGGCCCGTCAGGTGTACGCCACCCAGCGTAACATGGTCATCCACGTGATCTCCCTGGCCGACACCCCCCAGGGCGAAGCCACCGTCAAGGCCATTGCCGGCATGAACCCCGCCTCCGTGCTGGTTCGCGCTGAAGACCTGGCCACCAGCGACGCCGAAGTGGAACGCTTCGTGCTGGCCGTGTTCTGCCAGGAAGAAACCGTGATCGTGCTGCGCGGCGTCAACTTCGCTTTTGACTCCTATGCCCTGGACAGCAAGGCCATGGGCATCCTGGACGAAGCCGCCGGCCTCATCAAGTCCAAGCCCAACACCAAGATCGTGCTGACCGGCTGGACCGACTCCCGTGGTACCGACGCCTACAACGCCAAGCTGTCCAAGAACCGCGCCGAAGCCGTTAAGGGCTACCTGGCCAAGCAGGGCGTGCCCGCCAGCCGCATGACCGCCATCGGCAAGGGCAAGTCCTTCAAGTACAGCAACGACAGCGAAGAAGGCCGCTACATGAACCGTCGTACGGAGATCTCCTTCGACTAAACGACGCTCCCTTTTCCCCCTTCTAACAAAACCCGGCGGAAACGCCGGGTTTTTCTTTAAGGAGTGATGACAGATGAAAAAAATCCTGGCAGTCAGCCTGCTGACCAGTCTGCTGTGCGGCGGCTGCGCCCTGTTCGGCGGGGACGAAGGCTCCAGCCCGGCTACGGCCGCCCCTGCTGAAAAAGCCGCCACCGAAACCGCCAAAGCCCCTGAAAAGGCTCCGGCCAAGGCGGCCCCCGTGTCCCAGTCCAAACTGGAAGCCGATCTGTACAAGACCGGCCAGAGCCTGGTGGGCCGTGCTTCCCGCACGGTGATGCCCTCCAAGGCCCACAAGGAAGTGCGCAAGGTGGGCAAGGAATACGTGGCCACCTATGTGGAAGTGGATACCGACAGCCTGACCACCGAAGTGCGCAAGGGCGCCCGTGGTTATGTGGGCTTCATCCGCTATTCCGAGCATGTCTATGAATGCCGCGGTGCCAGCAAGAGCGCTGCCCTTTCCGCTCCCTGCGAAAAGATCAAGACCCGCAATCTCAATGAAATGATCCGTCACGACGGCAAGAAGTGGCAGTACTAGTCCTGCCGCAGCCTGTCTGATGCCACAGCCCTCTTCCCTGCACGGGAAGGGGGCTTTTTTTCTGGCCTGCGGGCGTCCTTTAAGTGGCAGAGGGGCATGCTGCTATCGCGGACATCCCGGTCAGCGAGAGCCCGTCGGACCGTGGGGCGGCAAAGCGGAGGAGCAGGGAAAAGAGGAAAAGACGGCAGCACGCGCAGGCGGGCCGCAAAGGGGCGTCCGCGCCGGGAGGGGCGGAGGAGGCCAGCCGTTTTTTGCCGATGCATCCCGTACCGCCCTCGGCTCGTTGCCGGCTCAGGCTCCCGTCTGCGCGCTGCCGGTGTCGATACGGGTGATGACCGACATGCCGGAGCGGATCTCCGGCAGGCGCTCCTGCCCGGGCTCGAAGGCGATGCGCACCGGGATGCGCTGGACGACCTTGGTGAAGTTGCCGGACGAGGTATCCTTGGGCAGCAGGGAGAAGGTGGCCCCGGTGGCGGGCGAGATGCTCTCCACATGGCCCTTGAAGGTGTGGCCGGGGAAGGTGTCGATGAGGATCTCCACGGGCTGCCCAGCCCGGATGTTGCCTATCTGGGTCTCCTTGTAATTGGCCACGATGTAGGGGGGCATGTCCAGCACCAGAGAGGCGACCTGCATGCCTTCCCTCACCAGATCGCCCACCTGTATCTTGCGGGCACCGGTGTGTCCGTTGCCCGGGGCGGTGATGATGGTGTGCCCCAGGTCGATGAGGGCGCTCTGCAACTGGGCTTCCGCGGCCCGGAGGTCAGCCTCGCGCAGCTGCCTGTCCGCCTTTTGCAGTTCGAGCTTGCGCTCCTGTACCCGGACTTCGGCAGGGCCTCGCGGTGGCTGTGCTGGGCCGTGCGCAGGTTGATCTCGGCCGAGTCCGCCTCACGGGTGGAGACGGCGTTGCATTTGAAGAGCTTCTGCACGCGGGCGTTCTCGCGGCTGGCCAGATCGAGACGTGCCGCCGCATTTTCCGCAGCCACGCGGGCCTGCCGGATGCAGGCCTCCTGCAAACCTATCTCCAGATCAAGACGCTCCAGGTTGGCGGCGCTCTTGTCCCTGACGGCCCGGGCCTGATCCGTGCGGGCCCGGTAGTCGGCATCCTGCACGCGCAGAAGCACGTCCCCGGCCTTCACCTGCTGGAAATCGCCAAAGCCCACCTGGGCCACATAGCCGTTGACCTTGGCCTCCAGCACCACGCGGTCGAGCTGGGTGTAGGCATTGTCCGTCTCCTGGATGCGCTTGCCGCTCTCCAGCCGGTTGAAGTTCAGCAGGAAGAAGAGGATGACGAGCAGCAGCATGCCCAGGATGATCCACGGCGAGAGCCGGAAAAGGGCCAGCAGGCGGTCATACAGGGCCAGCTTCAGCAGTTCGTCGGCAAAACCGGGTTTGAGGCTGTTCATAGCGGTCCCCGTGCGTTCAGTTTCCCGGCGTGCCCAGATCCACGGGGCTGACCGGCGTTGGTTTCATGGCCTTGACGAAGGCCAGCAGCAGCATGGTGCCCAGAGCGATGCAGACGCAGAGGGCAAAGACATCGTTGATCCCCAGGATGAAGGCATCGGTCTGCAACTGTTGCCCGAGCTGGTCCAGCGAGCCGCCGCTGTCCAGAAAACGGGCCACGGCCGGGGCGTCGCCGGTCAGGCGGCTGCCTGTCTGGCTGAAGTACAGATCCTCCCGCTGCCGGATGAGCAGCAGGAACAGGGCATTGCCCGCGATGGGTGTGGAGATGCGCGAGACCTGGATATAGGCCAGCAGGCCCACGGCGGTCTTGGCCGTGAAGCAGGCCATGCAGAAGGCCATCAGGGAAAGGAAGACCAGCGGGTGCCCGATGGCGAACAGAATGGCCATGGGGAAAAAGTCGGCGGCCACCCAGTCCGCGGTGATGAAGGTGCCCTGATAGCAGGCCAGCCCCATGAGCAGGACGCCCGTGGCGCAGAGCAGGCGCGTGTCCGCCTTGAGCACCAGAAAGGCGCAGAAGGGCGTGGCCAGCAGCTGCAGTAGGGCCACCAGCAGCAGGGGCAGACCGCTTTGCAGGGGCCGCAGATCGTGCACCGTGTCCAGGAACAGGGTGATGAGCAGGGAATTGGCGGACAGGATGAATATATAGATGATGACCATGCCCACGGACATGATGATGTTGAAGTCCGCGAACAGCCGGGGCGGGGCCCAGGGGCGTTCCACCAGCGCCTCGTTGGCGAGGAAAAGGAGGAAGCTGGCGATACCGCCGGCCAGGAACACCGTGATGATGCCGGAATCGAACCAGCCCAGGCGTTCGCCCTGATCCAGCCCGGCATAGATGAGGACGGCGCTCAGGCAATAGAAGGCCATGCCGGAATAGTCCGGCTTGTGCAGCAGCTCCCTGATGGGCGTATCCGGGGGCAGATGGCGCTGGAGCAGGACGAAATAGACGAACATGATGAGCCCGGACTGCCAGTAGATCCATTGCCAGCCCATATATTCCAGATAAAAGGCCCCCAGCGAGACGCCGGAATTGATGCCCAGGGAGACACGGAAGGTGAAAAAGGCCAGCACCACCACCCACCACGGCGGCGGCAGATGCTTGAGCATGATCTGTATGGTGGCCGTCACGAAGGAGCCGATGAGCAGCCCCATGAGGGCGTGGGCCACAAGCAGGTTCTCGTAGCCGGAGATGAAGGGGATGCAGAAAGCGACGCAGACGAAGCCGAGGGAAAGCGGCAGGAGCAGACGCCGCAGACCCAGCGCTGTCAGGAAAAAGGGCAGTATGGGTGCGAGGATGAGCTGTGATGCTGATGCAACGGTACTGATGACGGAGCCTTCATCATAAGATAATCCCCATATACCACGCAAATCAGGCAGAGATGAGATAAGAAGACGGCCATGAAAGGTCGTCATGGCTGCGGCAAGACAGATGGCAACAAGTATACCTGCCTGACTTCCGCTCAGTGGAGGAAGGAGATGTTTGCGTGTATCCATATATTTATATGGGTTCAAAAGGATTACTGCAGATAAAAGTGCCTATTGACCGATGATACATCGGAAACATGCGTCCGGAAAAATGTCAAGCGGAAAGTGTCATCAACCCGTGGCGGACGTTGGCGGCAGGCCGGGGCGCAATGCGCCATCCCGGTCATGGGAAAAGGGCATAAAAAAAGCCTCCGCCCGGAAAGGCGGAGGCCCGTCATGCGGGGATGGCCGCAAAAAGCGGCAAAGAGTATCAGGCCGTGGGCAGGCCGGGCAGGGGAGGAAGATGCTCGGCGATCCAGCGGGCACACTGCTGGGGCGTCTTCTGGCGGGCGTCACAGCGCAGGGTGGCGTAGTGGTTGTAGAGGGCCTCGCGCTCATAAAAAATGTCGGCCAGGGTCTGCCCCGGGGCGATGGCCAGGCCGCGGTCGGGATTGCGGGCGATGCGCTCTTCGATGGTCTCCAGCGGTACGTCCAGGAAGACCACGGGCCCCAGAGTGGCCAGATGTGCCATGGCCTGCGGCCGGTAGACGGCGCTGCCGCCCGTGGCGATGACCGTGCGCTGGACGCGGATGGAGCCCAGGACCACGGCTTCCAGATCCAGGAAGGCCTCCTTGCTCAGGGCGTCGGTGACGGACTGCAGGCGGTCGGCGTACAGGGCTTCCATAAGATAGTCGCTGTCCATGAAGGCCCAGCCCAGGGTCTGGGCCAGGGCCATGCCCACAGTGGATTTTCCCGCGCCGGCCATGCCGATGAGGACCACACAGGGACAGGCGGGCGGCGGGGGCAGCAGATGTTCTGGCGTGGACATGTGGTCTCCTTGGTGATAATGAAATAAAAATTGTGCCGTCGCAGGCACATCCTGTCAAGGCGCAAAAGGCCTTTACCGACAGGCAGGGAGCGGTCCCGCCGGCGTTTTTTTGTTCATTGTCCCGCCCGGGGATGGTGAACAAGCCTTGACGGCGGGCCTTATGCCGTGTATGTAACCCTTTCAAATTTACAGGCTGCAAGGCGTATTCCGTGCAGCGACAGTGCTGCGGGCACGGGCAAGCCTTCCCGCTTATGTCGCGCAAAACTCGCGCCGGGCCACTTGGCCTGCTGTCCGTCGCCGCAGCCACACGCAAGGAGCTAGAGCAATGAAGAGAACATACCAGCCCAGTAAAGTCAGAAGAGCCCGCACCCACGGTTTCCGCGCCCGCATGGCCACCCCCAGCGGCCGCGCCATCCTGCGCCGTCGTCGCGCCAAGGGTCGCAAGCATCTGAGCGTCTAGTCGATTGGGGGCTGCGCCCCGCGATCCCAGAAGCGAGCCATCATGGCCGAACGCCTTTTTCTGCCCCGCCAGAGCCGCATCCGCAAACAAGCGGAGTATTCCGCGTGCTACGAGCGGGGCAGGCGTTACCATACGGAGCATTTCCTTGTTTTTGTACGGCCCCGCGAAAACGGGGCCTGTACGCGTATGGGCATGGCTGTATCCCGCAAGGTGGGCAAAGCGGTCACGCGCAACCGGGTCAAACGTCTGCTGCGGGAATTCTTTCGCCTGCACCGGGCACTTTTGCCCGAACATCTGGATATCGTCGCTGTGGCCAAAAAGCACACCGGCGCGGCGGACCTGAGCCAGGACCGCGTCAACGCCCAGCTGCTACCGCTGCTGCAGCGCCTGCCGGGCCTGCACCCGGCCAGGAACAACGGCGGCCGGAACAGGGACTAGCCATGCTGCGCCGTCTCTTCGTCCTGCCCATCCGCTTCTACCAGCTGTTCATCTCTCCGGTCCTGCCCCCTGCCTGTCGTTTTTACCCCACATGTTCCGCCTACGCCCTGGAAGCCATCATGACCCACGGCGTATTGCGCGGCGGCTGGCTGGCCTTGCGTCGTCTGGCCCGCTGCCATCCCTGGGGCGGCTCGGGATATGATCCCGTGCCCCCTGCGCGGCGTCACCCGTAGTCTCTGCTTCATGGAGTACCTCCCCGCATGCAAGACGGCAAAAATCTTATCATGGCAATTGTCCTGTGTCTGCTCGTGGTCGTCGGCTGGAGCTATCTGGCCGACTATATGGGTTGGGTGGTCAAACCCGATCCGGCCGAGATAGCCAAGATGGAGGCTGCCCAGGCCGAGCAGGCCCAGAAGGCCCAGGCTGAAGCCGAAGCCAAGCAGAAGGCCCAGGCCGAGCCCCTGCCTGCCTTCACTCCCGCCCCCGGCGTGGACGTGACGGTGGACGCCCCCCTGTACAAGGCCGTGCTGCATTCCGGCGGCGGTGTGCTGCGCTCCTTCGAGCTCAAGAAGTACACCTCCGGCCTGGACGAGGATTCTCCCCGCATCAATATGGTGGATCCCCAGACCGCCGCTGTGGCGCCTCTGGGTCTGGTCATCAACGGTCAGCCTTCGTGGAGCACCGGCAAGTGGGCCCTGGAGTCCGACAGCGGTGTGACCGTGGCTGAAGGCGGCAAGGGCGTCGTCCGCCTGGTGGGCGAGGTCGACAACCTGCGCGTGACCCGTGAACTGACCTTCAATTCCGAAAATTACCTGATCTCCGAAAAGGTGAGCCTGGCCACCCTGGGCACCGACACCCGCAGCGTGCGCGTGCGCTACACCGTGGCCGCCGACACCAGCAATGCCGCCAACACCAACTACGACGCCATGCGCGTGGCCTGGGACAACGGCGGTTCGCTGGGCGAAGAGACCTCCACCGACAAGCTGACCAAGGAAGGCGTGGAAGCCAGCGGCAAGCTCTACTGGGCCGGTCCCATGAGCACCTACTTCCTGTCCGCCGTCATGCCCGGTGACGCCGATGAGGCCCGCATGGTGGGCCGCATGCAGGGCAGCGTCTACCGCGTGGCCCTGGAGCCCAAGGAAGTGGTGGTGGCCCCCGGCCAGGAGACCACCCTCGAAGTTTCCTACTGGATGGGTCCCAAGGAGCGCAAGATGCTGGCCGCCGTGTCCGACCAGCTGGCCCTCAGCGTGGACCTGGGCATGTTCAGCATCATCGCCAAGGGCCTGCTGTGGCTGCTGGAATTCTTCCAGCAGTACACCCACAACTGGGGCCTTTCCATCATCATGCTGACCATCGTCATCAAGGCCGTGTTCTGGCCCCTGACGGCCAAGAGCTACTCTTCCATGGAAAAGATGAAGAAGCTCCAGCCCATGATGGCCAACATCCGCGAAAAGTATAAGGACGACAAGGAAGCCATGAACAAGGAAGTCATGGCCCTGTACAAGACCTACGGCGTCAACCCCGCCAGCGGCTGTGTGCCCATCCTGGTGCAGCTGCCCGTGTTCTTCGGTCTGTATCAGGCGCTGCTGACCTCCATCGAGCTGCGTCACGCGCCCTTCATCACCTATCTGCCCGGCACGGACCTGATCTGGCTGGCTGACCTGTCCTCCAAGGACCCCTATTACATCACGCCCATCATCATGGGCATCACCATGTTCCTGCAGCAGAAGATGAGCCCGCCGGCCACCGATCCCACGCAGCAGAAGATCATGATGTTCCTGCCCATCGTCTTCACCGCCCTGTTCCTGAGCTTCCCCTCCGGTCTGGTGGTGTACTGGCTGGTCAACAACATCCTGTCCATTGCCCAGCAGTGGCGGATGGGCCGCAGAAGCAAGCTGCTGGCCCAGTAGGGGCACGGCCCATGACCGCGTGAGCGGTCTTGCGACACGGAAAAGAGTCCATATGTGGTGGCAGCGGGGTCTCCCCGCTGCCGCCCCTTTTGGGAGAGTTTATGGACGGATTCAAAGAGTTTCAGGGTAAGAATCTGGATGCCGCCATTCAGGAGGCCTGCAGCTATTACAATGCCGCCCGCGAAAAGCTGGAGATTGAGATAGTTCAGGACGCCAAGAGCGGCATTTTTGGTATCGTGGGGGCCCGCAAGGCCAAGATCCGTGCGCGCCGTGCCGCTTTGCGCGAAGCCGTGGAGAGCGTCCTCGGCAAGAAGCGCTGCGATGTCCGGCTGGAACGGCCGTCCCTGGGCCGTGAGGAAGCGCCCCGTCGCCCTGCCGAAAAGGTGTCCCCTGCCGCCCGCGAGGAAAGCGTGGCCGCTCCGGCCGCGCCCGCCCCGGAAGAGGCGCGCAAGGAGGCCGCTCCTGCTGAAGAACGGCCCGCCCGCAAGGATGAGAAGGCTGAGAAGAGCGAAAAGACCGAACGGGCCGAAAAGCCCGCCCGGGCCGACAAGGCCGAACGGCAGGAAAAGCCCGCCGAGAACGCCCGTCAGCCCCGTGGCCGCGGTCGTGGCCGTGACCAGGCCCGTGCCGCCGCTGCGGCCGAAGCCCCGGCCGAGGAAGCCCCTGCCGAAAATGCGGCTCCTGAAGCCGGCAACCGTCGCGGCGAGGGCCGCCGTGCCCGTCCCCGTCCTTCCGTGCGCGGTGAGGGCGAAGGCCGCCGTCGCCAGCGTCCGCAGGCCCCGGCCGTGCCCGCGCCTGTGGAGAACACCGAAGACGTGCTGGATGAAGTGGAGGAGAGCCTGCCCTTCACCCCTGTGGAGGAACTGGATCCCCAGCGTCTCGAAGCCCTGACCAAGGAAGCCGTGCGCCAGCTCGTCCGCCCCATCGTGGGCGAGGAAGTGACGCTGGAAGTGACCGTGGCCGACGGCCGTGTGCGCGTGGCCGTGGACTGTGAGGAAGATTCCGGCCTGCTCATCGGGCGCGAGGGCCAGACCCTGGCCTCCCTGCAGTATCTGGCTTCGCGCGTGGTCTCGCGCGGCATGAACGCCGCCGTGCGCGTGCAGCTGGATGCCGGACGCTACCGCCAGCGCCAGGACGAGAAGCTGCGCGAGATGGCCCTGGCCCTGGCCGAAAAGGTGCGCCAGACCGGCCGCTCTTATTCCACCCGTCCGCTCAGCTCCTATCACCGCCGCATCGTGCATCTTTGCCTGCAGGATGCCGAGGAAGTGCAGACCCGCAGTTCCGGTGATGGTCCCATGAAGCGGGTCGTCATCATGCGCCGCCGTCCCGAGCGTTCCTGATGCCTACCATCGCCGCCATAGCCACGGCTCCCGGTGCGGGGGGCATCGGCATCGTCCGCATCTCCGGGCCGCAGTCCCGGGAGATCCTTGCCCGCATGTTCAGCCCCGCGTCGGCAAAGTTCTCGGGCTTCCGGCCCTGGGTGCTGCACCGCGGGCGCGCCCTGGACCATGAAGGCGCGCCGCTGGACGATGTGCTGGCCGTGTTCATGCCCGGCCCGCGCACCTTCACCGGGGAGGACGTGGCCGAGATCCATTGCCACGGCGGCCCCTTCATCGTGCAGGCCATCCTGGAAACGGCCCTGCGTCTGGGGGCACGGGCCGCGGAGCGGGGCGAGTTCTCGCGCCGGGCCTTCGTCAACGGCCGCATGGACCTGAGCCAGGCCGAGGCCGTGGCCGAACTCATCGCCGCGCCTTCGCGCGAGGCCCTGCGTTACAGCCTCAACCGTCTGGACGGCCTGCTGGGCCGCAAGGTCACGGCCCTGCGCCGGCGTCTGGAAGAGCTGCGCGTGCAGATGAGCCTGGCCGTGGACTTTCCCGACGAAGAGGTGGAATGCCTCGCCCCCGAAGCCTTCGCCGCCGTTGTGGAGGACGTGGCCGCCGCCGTGCGCGGTCTGCTGACCGGCCAGCGCCGTGCGCAGGTCATGCAGCAGGGCGCCGTGGTGGTACTGGCCGGTGCCGTCAATGCGGGCAAGTCCAGTCTGCTCAATGCCCTGCTGGGCCGCAACCGCGCCCTGGTCACGGACATCCCCGGCACCACGCGCGATTTCCTTGAGGAAAGCTGCCAGCTGGACGGCCTGCCCGTGCGCCTGACCGATACGGCGGGCCTGCGCGAGACCGACGAGAGCGTGGAAGAGATGGGCGTGGCCCTGAGCCGCCAGAAGGTGCGTCAGGCCGACGCCATCCTGCTGCTGGTGGACGGCGGCCGTCTGGGCCCTGCCGGGGCCGCTGCCGACATCTGTCCCGACGAGGCCGTGCGCGAAGTGCTGGAACAGGCCGGCGACATCCCCGTGCTGCTGGTCTGGAACAAGGTGGACCTGGCCGAGCCCGCCGTCTGGCCGCCTGTCTGGGGCCATGGCCGCCCCTGCGTGCGCATCAGCGCCAGCACCGGTCACAACGTGGATACCCTGGCCCGCCGTCTGCGGGCCCTGCTGCTGGACGACGGCAGCCATACGCCGCCCTCCGACGGGCTGGCCCCCAACGCCCGCCAGTCGCTGGTGCTGGAACGTGCCCTGCACGAGCTGGATGCCCTGCTGGCGGACATCGCCGCAGGCAGTCCTTATGACTGCTGTTCCGTCCGTCTGGACGCCGCGGCGGCCCTGCTGGGCGAGGTCACCGGCCTGGACAGCCCGGAAGAGGTCTTGAATCGCGTCTTTTCAAGCTTTTGCATCGGCAAGTGATTTGTGTTATAAGGGGCAGGTATGCGCGTACCGCAGGTACGCGGTACCTCCCTTAGGACACAAACCCCCGAACGGCATGAATCTGGAAAGTCTGCGTCGCCGCCTGAGCAGCGACGAAATCAACGCCCTGCCCCTGTGCCATTACGAAGGGCCCATCCATCTGGTGCGCAGCCTGGAAGACTGGGAAAAAGCCCTGCCGGATCTGCAGCAGGAACAGGTGCTGGGCTTCGATACCGAGACCCGTCCTTCCTTCCGTAAGGGCCGGGTCAACACCCCTTCCCTGGTGCAGCTGGCCACGGCCCGGGCCGTGTATCTGGTGCAGCTTTCCTGGTGGCCTTTCGGGCCCGAACTGGCGGGCCTGCTGGCCGACCCCGCGGTCATCAAGGCCGGGGTGGCCATCGGCGACGACATGCGCGAGCTGGCCCGTCTGTATCCTTTCAAGCCTGCGGGCATGGTGGATCTGGGCATGGTGGCCCGGGCCCATCAGCTGACCACGCAGGGCCTGCGCACCCTGGCCGCCAACCTGTTCGGGCAGCGCATCTCCAAGGGGCCCCAGTGTTCCAACTGGAGCGTCATGGAGCTGAGCAAGCGCCAGGTCATCTACGCTGCCACCGATGCCTGGATCGGCCGCGCCATCTACCTCAGGATGCGCGAACTGGGCATGACCGGAGAAGCGGCGTGAGCGTCCTCCTGCCCGCCCTTGGTCCCCGGCTGGTCTTCTTCACCGGCGGTACGGCCCTCAGGGGCCTGAGTCGCAGTCTTACCCGTTACACCCACAATTCCGTCCATCTGGTGACGCCCTTCGATTCGGGCGGCAGTTCCGCCGCCCTGCGCGAAGCTTTTGCCCTGCCCGCCGTGGGGGACATCCGCAATCGTCTGGCCGCCCTGGCAGACAGCATGATCCCGCAGAGCGTACTGGACTTCTGGGAGATGCGCCTGCCCGCGGAGGGAGATTCCGAGGCCCTGCGCGCCCGTCTGCGCGCCATGGGCAGCGCCGGGCATCCCTGCTGGCGTCCCCTGCCGTCGGTCATGGCCGATGTGATGCGGGTGCATCTGGGCTATTTCCTGGAGCGCATGCCCGATGATTTTCGCCCCCAGAAAGCCAGCATGGGCAATCTGCTGCTTGCCGGGGGCTATCTGCATTTCCAGCGCAATTTCACGCCGGTGCTGAGCCTGTTCAGCCGTCTTTTGCAGGTGCGCGGCGTGGTCCTGCCCATCGTCAATGCCTGTCTGCACCTGGCTGCCGAGCTGGCCGACGGCTCCGTCCTGGTGGGGCAGCACCATTTCTGTCGCCTGACCCAGCCGGTACGGCGCCTCTACCTCACGGTCCACGAACCGGGGCGCACTTCCACGGCCCTCACGCCCTGCCGTCCGCCCCTGTCGGCCACGGCGGCCACCTATCTGCAAAGCGCCGGGGCCATCTGCTATCCCATGGGCAGTTTCTACACCAGCGTGCTCTCCAATCTGCTGCCCGACGGCGTGGGCCGTGCCGTGGCCGCGGCGCGCTGTCCCAAGATCTACATCCCCAATTCCGGCAAGGATACCGAGGCCCAGGGCCTGACCCTCACCGCCCAGGTGGACATGCTGTTGCGTCACCTGCAGCAGGACGCGCCGCAGGCGGGCCCCGGCGACCTGCTGCATGCCGTGCTGCTGGACAGTCGCCACGGCCGCTATCCCGGCGGCATCGAATGGAAGGAGCTGGAACGGCGCGGCATCGAGGTGGTGGACAGAGAGATGGTCTGCCCCGACGATCCGCAGCATCACGATCCCGAACGTGCCTCCGTGGCCCTGCTGGAACTGGTGGAAGAGCTGCGCGCCCGTGAGCGTGCCCCGGAAGCGGGGACGGCCGTGATCCCGGAAGAGGATGCCTGATGGACGCCCTGCACCAAGACTCTCATGTGGCTGATGCCGCCCTTGCCGGCCAGCGGCTGGATGCTGCCCTGGCCGTGGTGCTGGAGGCCCTGGGCCAGCCTGTGCCCGGCCTGCGCGGTCGTCGGCGCCTGCTGGAAGAAGGGCGGGTGCGGGTCAACGGCCGTCAGGCCCCCGCCGCCTACCGTGTCCGTCAGGGCGACAGTATCAGCCTTTCCCCGGCTCTCCCGGAAATTTTTCCTGATCCTGCTGCCGGTGGAGAAGCTCCACGTGCGCTTTCCCGTCAGGGGCGCTGGCAGGCTTTTTTCAAACCCGCAGGCTGGCACAGCGTCAGTCTGGCCGGGGGCAGCGGCCGCAGCCTTGAGGTCGCCATCCCTTCGCTGTGGCCCGAGGGCGCCGTCCCTCCGGCCTGGGCCCTGCTGCAACGCCTGGATGCCCGGACGTCGGGCATCGTCTGTGCCGCCGTGGCGGATGATGCGGACAGCCTGGACGCCACGGTGCGGGATTTTCGCCAGGCCGAAGCCGAGGGGCGGTGCTGCAAAGGTTATCTGGCCCTGCTGTCCGGTTGTCTGGAGCAGGAGGCCTGCGTGCGTCGGGCCCTGGATATGGCGCAGCGCCGTGTGGTCCGTGTGCTGGATGCCGAGACCGCTGATGCCACCCGCTGGACCTGGTTCCGGCCCCTGTACCGCTGGCAGGGCGAGTCCTGCCGTGCTTTCGCCCGCGAACTGTGCCGGCGCTTTTCTTTGTCCGTCCCCTCTTTGCCCGACAGTCTGACCCTGGCGGGCTGTACCATCCATCGGGGCGCCCGACACCAGATCCGGGCCCATGCCGCCGCTCTGGGCCATGCCTTGTGGCTGGATGGCCTGTATGCTTCCTCCCTGCCGCAGTCCTCAGAAGACGGGCAGGGATATTTTTTTCTGCACCACGGCGCCTTGCATCTGCCGGAGGCCCGCTGGCTGCTGCCGCCTGACTGGCTGCCGGAAGGGGAAATCGCAGCCGCAGGCCGGAAATGGCTTGAAAACGATTTCATGGACACCGTATAATCACTGCAAAGATAATAAACAGATATCATTATCTATTGTAACAAAAGGCGGTACCCGCCCGGAAACACGCATACCGGGCGTACACGATAAGGAATGAAGTCAGGGGATCCCGGTAATACATCCCGTGCGGCCGTTTGCCGCAGGGGCAGGGGACCCCGTCCAGGGATCTTTCACATCAAGAGGAGGGCGCATGTTCGCATCCCTGCTTCCCAAGTCCGCTCCGTTCTTTGAAATGCTGCTGGAGCAAAACAGCCATTTGCGCCACATGTCGCGACTGTTGCTCGCCATGCTGGAGGACCTGTCCAAGATGGACGAGGCCCACAAGGAGATCGCCCTGATCGAGGAAGAGGCGGACAAACTCCATGTGCGCATCATCCGCGACCTGTCGCAGACCTTCATCACGCCCATCGACCGTGAGGACATCCTGCGCATCAACCAGGAACAGGAAGAGGCTCTGGACGGCCTGCACACCCTGAGCACCCGTCTGCACATCTTCGAGTTCCCCACCATGCGCTTCCCCGCCGTGCAGCTGGTGCGCACCATCTGCTCCATGCTGGAGCTGACCGGCGAGATGCTGGACGGCCTGACCCGGCGTGAGGACTGCCACAAGACGCGCGCCTTCCGCTACCTGCGCGGCGAGTGCGACATGCTGCTGGCCGTGGGACTGGCCGAGCTCATGGACGACCAGCAGGAGATCACCCCCGCCCGGCTCATGAACATCATGAAGTGGAGCCAGGCTTACGACCGCATCAGCATGCTTCTGGAAAACGTCAATAATCTGGCTGAAACCATCGAAGAAGCGGTGCTGAAGAATGTTTGAGATCCCTCTCCTGCTCATTCTGATCGTCCTTGTCGCCCTGGTATTCGACTTTACCAACGGCGCGCACGACTGCGCCAATGCCATCGCCACCGTGGTCTCCACCAAGGTGGTGACGCCCCGCTTTGCCGTGGGCATGGCGGCCGCCCTCAACCTGGCCGGGGCCCTGCTGGGCACCGAGGTGGCCAAGACCCTCGGGGCGGGCCTTGTTCTGCCCGAAGTGGTCCAGGGCAGCCATATCCTCGTGCTGGCGGCCCTGCTGGGCGCCATCTTCTGGAACTGCCTCACCTGGTATTTCGGCATCCCCTCGTCGTCCTCCCATGCGCTCATCGGCGGCCTGGTGGGTGCTGCTCTGGCCCATGCCGGGCCCGATGCCCTCAATTTTGCCGGTATCGTCAACAAGGTGCTGCTGCCGCTGGTGCTCTCGCCGCTGGCGGGCTTTGGGGTGGGCTTCCTCATCATGTGGCTCATCTACTGGATCTTCGCGCGGGTCATGCGCAGCAAGGTCAACCGCATCTTCCGCAAGATGCAGCTGGTGTCCGCGGCCTTCATGGCCACCAGCCACGGCCTCAATGACGCCCAGAAGACCATGGGCATCATCACCCTGGCCCTGTTCATCTTCGGCGAGATCGACGAAGTGGCCGTGCCCCTGTGGGTCAAGCTGGCCTGCGCCATGGCCATGGCCGCCGGTACGGCCATCGGCGGCTGGAAGATCGTCAAGACCATGGGCCACCGCATCTTCAAGCTGGAGCCCGTGCACGGCTTTGCCGCCGAGACCTCGGCCGCTCTGGTCATCTCCGGGGCATCCGTGCTGGGCGCTCCCGTGAGCACCACGCACACCATCTCGGCCTGCATCTTCGGTGTGGGGTCCACCAAGCGCCTTTCCGCCGTGCGCTGGACCGTGGCCGGACAGTTGGTCACGGCCTGGGTACTGACCCTGCCCGCTGCGGCCACCGTGGGCTTCTGTTCCTACTGGTTGCTGCATCTGATCTGGAACTAAGCGGATACCGCCCTGCGGGCCCGTTGCTGAAAAGCCCCGTGCTGTCGTCATGACGGCGCGGGGCTTTTGGCTGTTCCGGGGCAGGGGGGTATCTCGGGGCGCGGCCCGGCTGCGGTCAGGCTTTTTTGCGGCGCAGGGGCAGGCGGCCTTCGGAGATGACCAGACCGAGGATGATGAGGGCCATGCCGGTAAGGGCCAGGCCGGTCAGGCGCTCGCCCAGTAAAAGGGTGGCGGTGATGACCGAGACCACGGGCACGGCGTAGATATAGACGCTGGTCTTGATGGCGCCCAGGATGCGGATGGTGAAATTCCAGGTGGCGAAGCACAGGGCCGAGGCTCCCAGACCGAGGAAGAGCAGGTTGGCCAGCATCTCGGGCTGCGCCAGACGCTCCAGCCCCCAGCGGAAGCCGGACAGCGGCAGGGTGGGCAGCATGAAGAGCAGGCCCCAGCAGAAGATGCGGCGCGTCACCTGCAAGGTATTGTAGCCGTAGTCGCCTATCTTGCGGGTCAGGATGGAATAGAAGGCCCAGGTCAGGGCCGCCAGCAGGGCCAGGACATCGCCCAGCGGGTTGAGCCGGAGCACGGCATTGCTGTTGACGGCGATGCAGACGATGCCGGACATGGCGCAGACGAAGCCCACGAAAAAGCCGGGATGCAGGCTCTCGCCCAGGACGATGCGGGCCAGCAGGGCCGTCAAAAAGGGCGATATGCCCACCAGCACGCCCACGTTGGACGCCGTGCTGTGGCTCAGGGCGATGTTCTCCAGCAAAAAGTAGAGGGTCACGCCGCACAGGCCCGCCAGGGCAAAGGTCACTTCCCGGCGCCGGTCACGCACATGCAGCAGGCGGGGGCAGGCCAGCAACAGGGCACAGGCCCCCAGCAAAAAGCGCAGGAAAAGGATCTCGATGGGCGCAAAGGCCTGCAGCAGCACCTTGGTGGAGGTGAAGGTGGCGCCCCAGATGAGGATGGTCAGGATGGCGGCCGCGTGGGCGGCAAGAGTGGGATTCATAGGGCTGCCTCCTTGGGCAGACGTGCGCCGGGGCGCTCGGAACGGGGCCGCTCCCGGCACGGGCCGGAAACGAAAAAGCGCGCTGCCCGGGGACAGCGCGCCTGAAGGCAAACGGAAGGGGCAGGGATCAGGCTTTGGCGTGCTGTTCCATGCCCAGCTCGATGAGTTTTTCCAGCAGCTGGCCAAAGTCCATGCCCAGCTGGGCGGCCTCCTGCGGCACGAGGCTGGTGGGCGTCATGCCGGGCAGGGTGTTGACCTCCAGCAGGTGCAGGCTGTCGTCGGGGCCGAGGATGAAGTCGGCGCGGCTGTAGCCCTTGAGGCCCAGGGCCTTGTGGGCGGCCAGGGCCAGGCGCTGCACCTCGGCGGTGACGGCCGGGGAAACGGGCGCGGGGCAGAGCTCGCGCGCGCCGCCGCTGGCGTACTTGCTCTCGTAGTCGAAGTAGTCGCCCGCCACGGGCTCGATGAGGATGGGCGGCATGGCTTCCTCGCCCAGGATACCGCAGGTGATCTCCTTGCCGGGCAGCTGGGGCTCGATGAGCACGCCTTCCCCGGCGGCGAAGATCTCGTCCATGAGGGCATCCAGTTCCTGCCGGTTGGTGGCACGGCCCAGACGCAGGGAAGAACCGCCCGTGGTGGTCTTGACGAAGAGCGGCCAGGGCAGGCGCGGTTCCCAGCCTTCGGCGGGACGCACGGGCAGGAATTCCCAGTCGGCCGTGGGCAGGCCGGCCATGCGGAAGATCTGCTTGGCGGCGGCCTTGTTCAGGGCCAGGAAGGAACCGGAAGGCCCGGAGCCCTGGTAGGGACAGCCGGCCTTTTCCAGCATGGCCTGCACCAGACCGTCCTCGCCCGGCGAACCGTGCAGGTTGATGAGGGCAAAGTCATGCTGCCGGGCGGTCTCCAGCAGCTCGTCGAAATTTTCCAGCAGATCGAAGAAGGTCACGGCGTGACCGCGTTTGAGCAGGGCTTCCTGCATGCCGCGGGCACCGGTCAGGGAGACCTCACGCTCGCTGGACCAGCCGCCCGCTATCAAAAGAATCTTCATGGATGGCATACCCCAGATGCGCCTCGAAGGCGCGTTCGATACATTCGCCCTGCTGCCACGAAAGGCGGATGCCCTTGCGGGCCTTTTCCGTATGGCCGTAACGCACCAGCAGGTCTTCATAGCGCTGGCGCAGGGGCACGCACTGGTCGTGCTTGACCCGCTTGTCAGCGTAGATCACGAAAAACGGGATGGAGAACAGGCGCTCGGGCTCCTGCTCCGGGACGGCCCAGGGCCAGTGGACGTGCAGCAGCACGCCCTGCGCCAAGGCATGGTTGCGGGTCTCGGCCACCACCCAGCTGGCCCCCAGCTGGGCATGGCTGCCGCCGTGCAGGACGCTGTAGGTCTTGGCGATGTCGTGCAGCATGGCGCTGGCGCGCACAGCGGCCACATTGACCGGGAACCCGGCCGCGCGGGCCCGCTGGGCCAGCTCGGTGGCGATATGGGCCACCATGCGCGAATGGGCGCGGATATTGTCCAGCATGCCATATTTGTCCCAAAGGGCCATGCAGGCGGCATCGTCGGGGATGCTGCCCTGCGTGGGGGACTCCAGGGCCGGTTCGGGCAGGCAGGCCAGCGGGTGCACCAGAGGCCATTCGCCGTTTTCCGGCGTGCCGATGACGGGAGTGGATGTGGTGAAGATGGACATGGCGGCAGTATGCCACCGGCCCGGGGGGAAGGCAACGTAAAAGAGGTTCGCCGCTGCGGCAGGAGGAGGATGGACGCTGCGCCGTGCCGGGATAGAGCCGCGTGACGCGGAGGGCTGCCGCACGATGAGCGGCCGTTGCCCGACATCCGGGCTGGTTTGCCTGCGCGGCGAGCGGCAAGGGGCCGGGGCTTGGGCAGCCCCAGGCCCCCTGCACCCCCTGCCCCGCCTCGGTCCCCGGTACTGCGCGGGCGCGCCGGGGCAAGGGCGGCACGACGCCTTCGGCGTACGCCGCCCGATCGGCGCGCTCAATGGATGGGGAAGAAAAGTTGCAGTGATGGCAGAACGGCCGCTGGTTGGGGGGATGCGTAGAGCGTATGCGGAGAGGATGCCGTTATTCAAGGCAGGACGCAGATGGCTTTTAGACAGAACGGGATAGAAGACATGCCTGTCCGTGATAGGCATACCAGGGGCGGGAGGAGGGACTTGCGAAAGTGGTGGCTGCGTTTTTAGCAGTGAAAAGAGGCTCGCTCGAATGGCGGCCCGCAAGGGGCGTGCCCGTTGCGACGAAGGAATCTACGGGCATCGAGGGCAGAGCTGACGGCAAGGGGCCGGGGAAGCGCGGCACGTTTTTTATCCGCCCCGCAGGACAGAATAAAACGCGCTGGGGAGGGGAGTTTGAGGGGAGGGGGAAGCCCCTCTTGCGTCGGCAGAGGGGTTCCCCCCCTCACCTATCTTTACAGCACGTCTTTTTCCGACTTGAGGCGCAGCAGGCCGTCGAGGATGCTCCAGGGGCTGGGCGGGCAGCCGGGCACGAAGAGCTGCACGTCGCACAGGGGCGGCAGACCGCCGCAGCATTCGTCGCTGTCGGCGAAGAGGCCGCCGGAGATGGCGCAGGAGCCCACGGCGATGGCGATGCGCGGCTCGGGCACGGCGGCCCAGGTGGCCAGCACGGCTTCGCGCATGTTGCGGCTCACGGGGCCGGTGACTAGGATGCCGTCGGCATGACGGGGCGAGGCCACGAAGTTGACGCCGAACTTGCCCAGGTCGTAGACCAGGGTGCCCAGCACGTTGGTATCGGCTTCACAGGCGTTGCAGCCGGCGGCGCTGATCTCGCGCAGCTTGAGCGAGCGGGAGAACAGGCCGTTGCAGGCCCTGGGCTTGTGCAGGGGCCGGGGCTGGGCCGTGACGATGAGGTCTTCACGGGCAAAGGCGGCCACGCGATAGTCCTTGGTGAAGCGGATCAGGCCCTCGCCGCGTGCCGCGGTACAGGCACGGGCACAGGCACCGCAAAACAGGCAGCGCCCCATATCCAGGGCGATGCCGCCGGTCTCTCCGGCGGGGCCGGGCTCGGCGGGCGAGAGCTTGCGCAGGGCCCCGGTGGGGCAGACGTCGAGGCAGGCGCGGCAGGAGCCGCAGTCCCCGGCCGCGATTTCGGGGCGTCCCATGTAGCGGGGTGAAAGGCCCGGCGCCTTGCGGGGGAAATCCAGCGTCCTGTATTTCTGGTGCAGGCGTTCCTTGAAGATGTCCAGCATGTCAGTCCTCCTGCCTACAGGTCGTGGCCGCAATAGGAAAGGTTGAAGCTCTTGTTGCAGAGCGGGAAGTCGGAGATCTGTTCGCCGCGCAGGGCCATCTCCAGACCGCTCCAGTTGTGCCACGAAGGATCATAGATCTTGTAGACGCCGAAGCGGCCTTCCGCATCCGTGACGGCCACATGGCACAGCTCGCCGCGCCAGCCTTCCACCTGGGCCACGGCCAGCATGCCGCCGGGCAGGGTATCGGGCATGGGCGCACGCCAGAGGGCGGTATCGCTTTCGCCCTCGCGGAGCTTCTCCTCCTCGCCCAGACGGGCCAGATGCTGGAGGTCGGCTTCCACCAGACGCACGGAATCGGCCACTTCCAGACGGCGCACCGTGGCGCGGCCCAGCACGTCGCCGCCCTGGGCGGTACGGATGTCGGTATCTTCCAGCGGCAGGCGGGAAAGGGGCGCATGGCGCCGGGCATCGCGCGGCAGGCCGCAGGCACGCGCGGCCACGCCCACCATGCCGAAGTCCTCGGCGGTGCGCAGGCTGACACAGCCCGTGCCGGTCAGACGGTCCAGCACGCTGGGCGAGGCGAACATCACGTCCACGGCGCCCTTGACGTCACGCCAGCCCGCACGCAGGCGATCCAGCAGACCGCGGCAGGCAGCGGGGTCCAGATCCCAGTTGACGCCGCCGGGGCAGACCAGGCCGCGCCCGAAGCGGTTGCCGCAGATCTCGGCGGTCATGTTGAGGAAGTCGCCGCGGATACGGCCGTTCCAGGACGAGGTGGGCAAAAAGCCCGTATCGCCCGCGATGGCGCCCAGGTCGCCGGTGTGGTTGGCCAGGCGTTCGAACTCCAGGCCCATGCGCCGCAGCAGCTGGGCGCGCAGCGGCACGCTGACGCCCGCCAGACGCTCCAGCACCACGCTGTAGGCCGTGCAGTGGCCCACGCTGGTGTCCCCGGCCACGCATTCCATGAGCGCGGCATCACGCAGGTGCGGGCCGCCGGCCAGCATCTTTTCCACGCCGCGGTGCTGGAAGCCCAGGCTGATCTCCAGATTGAGCACGTTCTCGCCGTAGCACTGGAAGCGGAAGTGACCGGGTTCGATGATGCCCGCATGCACGGGGCCCACGGCCACTTCGTGGACCTGGCCGCCTTCCACGCGGTAGTGGTCGCACTGGGCCGGGCCGGGACGTTCCGCGCCCGAGGCGGGCGTGGTGTAGCGCACGGGCTTGAGCCAGGGGTGGCCCTCGGGCACGATGCCCCAGGCCTCGCAGACTTCACGCTCGAAGCGCTGGAGCTGGGGGCATTCCTGGCTCATGGACGCATAGCGTTCCAGCGGCAGGCAGCGGGAGGCCCACAGTTCCTGCCGCTGGTCATGGGCCATGACGCAGCACAGGCCGGCGGCGGCCGTATTGCCCGCCACCAGCGCCAGTTCGCCCTGGGCGTACAGGGCCCGGGGCAGGCCAAAGAAGGCCAGCACGCGCCAGCCGTGCGCCACCTGCGTCAGGATGGCGGCCCGCAGGGAGGCCGCGTCAAGACAGGGGATGTCGGCCAGTCTGGCCGGGGAAGCATAGGAAAAACGCATGGTCTAGCCTCCAATGAGGGCCGCGCTGGCGCGCAGCAGCTTTTCGACGCCGTCGGGCATCCAGAAACCCAGCAGCAGCACGCACAGGCCCAGGGCCATGGGCGGCAGCACGCTCAGGGCGGACTCACGCGGGCACTCGGGCATGTCGGTGGGGCGGGTGCCCTGGAACATGCGCAGCACGGCCACGGACATGCCCACGAAGATGATGGCCAGAGCCAGCATGTACAGGGCGGCCACCAGCCACTGGCCCTGCTGCAGGATGCCCTTGAGGATCAGGAACTCGCTGACGAACAGGCCGAACGGCGGCGAGCCCACGATGGCCAGGAAGCCGCCCATCCACAGGGCGCCGGTGACGGGCATGGTCCAGCGCAGGCCGTGCACGTCGTAGCTGGAATAGGTGTGGTAGCGGGCCAGGATGTTGCCGGCCAGCAGGAAGAGCATGCACTTGGTCAGCGAATGGCACATGGCGTGCAGCATGCCGCCGAAGGCCGCCGCACCGCCCAGTCCCACGGCCAGGGCCAGGATGCCCATGTGCTCCACGCTGGAGTAGGCCAGCATGCGCTTGTAGTGGCCCTGTCCCACGATGAAGATGGCGGCCACGAACATGGAGACCAGGCCGAAGAAGACCAGCAGCGTGCCGCTGAACCCGCCCAGGCCCGCGCCCAGCATGATCTGGTGACCGCGCAGGATGCCCAGGAAGGCACAGTTGAGCAGGGCGCCGGACAGCAGGGCCGAGACCAGCGAGGGGGCCTGGCTGTGGGCGTCGGGAAGCCAGTTGTGCAGGGGCGCCAGGCCCATTTTGGTGCCGTAGCCCACCAGCAGGAAGATGAAGGCCGCCTTGAGCCAGGGCAGATAGGTCGCCGCGCTCTGGGGCGCATCCAGCACGGCCAGAGCTTCGGCGCGCTGCCGGGCCAGATGGCGGAAGGCCTCCACCTGATCCATGCTCTCCACCGGCGGCACGCCGGGCTCGTAGAAGGCTACGGAAAGCAGGATGTTGCCCAGCAGGGCCAGGGCGATGCCCACGGAACAGATGATGAGGTATTTCCAGGTGGCTTCCAGCGACTGCTTGTGACGGTGGAAGTAGATCAGGGGCGCGCTGGACAGGGTGGTGATCTCGATGCCCACCCACAGGGCGCCCAGATGGCGCGTGGTGGTGACCAGCGTCATGGCCGAGAGGAAGAAGCACAGGCAGGCCGTGAATCGGCGTTCCGGAGCATTGGTGAAGGCCCGGCCGTCCAGGATGCTGGTGCGTTCGGTGATCAGGGCCTCGTCGCGCAGATAGCCCACGCCGTAGACCGAGGCCACCAGGAAGAGCACGCTGGCCAGCACGAGGAAGAGCGTGCCCAGCGCGTCAGGCGCCAGCAGACCGGCCAGGGCCTGCGGATGCAGGCCGCCGCTCACGTCGGCAGCCAGTTTGACGGAAAGGGCCGTGTGCAGCACGGCCGTGAGCAAGAGCAGGCCGCGGCAGACGGTGGTATTGCCCAGCAGCAGCATGAGCAGTCCGGCGCACAGGGGCGCAAACAGCAGACATTCCAGCATGGTCGCCCCCTAGTCGCGCAGGTCGTGGAAGCCCACGTCGATGGATTCGAACGTGTGGCTGATGTGGTTGATGGCGATGCCCATGACGAAGACCGCCACGAAGATATCCAGCAGCAGGGTCAGCTCGAACCAGACGGCACCGGCCGTCATGAGCGGGATGCCCAGCAGGAAGATGCCGTTTTCGGCCACCAGATAGCCCATGACCTGCGAGAGCGCCGTGGCACGGCCCACCACCAGCAGAAGGCCGCAGAACAGCGTGGTCAGGCCGGCGGGCAGGAGCAGGGGCGGGAAAAGGCCGGGCGTCATGGGCAGGCGGCCTTCCAGCCAGAGCGAGAAGACCAGGCAGGCCAGACCGGTGAGCACGGCCAGGCCAAAGCCCAGACGGGGCTTGATGTGCGGATCGGCACCGATCTGGCGCCGGGTGCGGTGCAGCAGCCAGGGCAGCAGGCCGCCCTTGATGAGCAGCACGGCCACGGCCAGCAGGGCATGGTCATGGATGAGCAGCAGGCCGCCCAGCAGGATGCCCTGCGCGGTCACCAGATTGATGAGCGTGCGCAGGCGGCCCATGCCCAGCAGGGCCAGGTTGTTGAGCGTCAGCAGGAAGAGGAAGAACTGGAAAAGAGCGCTCATGATTTACCTCACCTGGGTCAGGATCAGGGCCAGGGCCGAAAGCACGGCCGCGCCGCCCAGCAGCACGGGCACCTTCTGCATGCGCAGACGGGCCATGACGGATTCCACGATGCCCACCAGCACGGCCACGGCAAAGATGCAGGCCAGCCAGCACAGGCTCTGCTGCCACAGGGGCAGGTCGGGCACCAGGATGCCCGCGGGCAGGGCCGCGAAGAACCACAGCTTGAGGGCCGCGCCGTACTCGATGAAGGAGAGGCTGGGGCCGGAGTGGTCCAGGATCATGACCTCGTGGATCATGGTCAGTTCCAGATGGGTGGTGGGGTCATCCACGGGGATGCGGCTGTTCTCCACCAGCAGCAGCACGAAGAAGACCACCGGCACCAGCAGCAGCTCGGCACGTCCCAGCAGCCATTCGTGGGCCGGACGGCCGCCCAGCATGCCGGACAGGGAAAGCGCATCGTGCATGCCCAGGGTGGAACCCACGCCCACCAGGGTCAGCAGGCAGAGGAAGAGCACCGGCTCGGACAGGGCCGAGAAGGCGGCCTCGCGGCTGGCTCCCATGCCTTCAAAGGATGAACCGGTATCCAGGGCGGCCAGCATGGTCAAAAAGCGGCCCAGGCCCAGCAGGTAGGCGGCCAGCAAAAAGTCGCCGGAAAAACGCAGCGGCGAGGCCATGCCGCCCAGGGGCAGCAGGGCAAGGGCGCAGAGCACCGTGGCCAGGCCCACCACCGGACCCAGGGTGAAGACAGGCGTGGTCACCTGGCTGATGACCTCGCCCTTGCGCAGGCCCTTGAAGATGTCGAAGTACAATTGCAGCACAGGCTTGCCGTGCCTGCCTGCCACCTTGGCCTTGATACGGGCTATGATGCCCGGCAGCAGCGGCGCCAGCAGCAGGGCCAGCGCATACTGGAAACAGTAGAAGGCGAGATCGCTCATGCGTGCAGCCCCCAGGCCAGCAACGCCACCAGCGTGGCGAGGATGTAAAGGATATAGAGATGGATCTTGCCGTGTTGCAGGATCTTGCACATGTTGCAGAGCTTTTCCACGCCTTCGAACAGCGGCGTGAACAGGCCCGTACGCAGACGGTCAGGGGCGGAGATGGCCACGGACGCCTTGCCGGGGAAGTAATGGGCATCCAGCTCCTGATGCACCTTCAGGCCCATGGCGCCGCCGAAGATGCGGCCCAGCGGCTCGGAGAAGGAAGCGTCCGTGTACTGCACGCGCGGGGTCCCGTACCGGTAGCCGCAGCCCCAGGTCTCCTCACGGCGCAGGCGGCCGGCGATGCAGACCTTGCGCAGCAGCCACAGGGCGGCCACCAGGGCCAGCAGCACCATGCCCACCAGCGAGACCGTGCCCAGCATGTCGGCCACGCGCAGCATGACTTGCTGCCCGGCCACCGGATCGGGCAGGGGCGCGTTGACCGTGCTGATGAGCCAGCGGAAGCAGTGGCCGGAAGCCAGACCGCCGGCCACGCAGAGGAAGGCCGGGATGGCCAGGGGCCAGAGATCGCGGGGACGGGGGCGGTGGGCCTCTTCCACACAGCGGCTGCGCGGCGCGCCCAGGAAGGTGATGCCGTAGGCCTTGGCATAGGTGGCGGCGGCCAGCCCGGAGACCAGGCCCAGCACCACCAGCGCCATGAGCAGGCCCAGCTGCTGTTCCACGCCGGGCAGGCTGGAGCCGTCCAGCAGGGAAAGGGCCAGCACGAACTCACCGGCAAAGCCGTTGAAGGGCGGGAAGCAGGCGATGGAGACCGCGCCGATGCCGAAGGCCGCGCCCACCAGGGGCATGCGCTGCTGCAGGCCGCCCAGCAGTTCCATGCGCACGGTGCCGGTGGCGTGCAGCACTTCACCGGCGGTGAGGAAGAGCAGGCCCTTGAAAGCCGAGTGGTTGAGCATGTGGAACATGGCACCGGCCAGACCCAGGGTCCCGATCCAGCTGTTGCCGCTGTGGCTGCCGATGAGCCAGGCGCCCACGCCCATGAGCATGAGGCCCATGTTCTCCACGCTGGAGTAGGCCAGCAGGCGCTTGAGGTTGCTCTGGGCCAGAGCCTTGAGGATGCCCATCAGTGCCGTGCCCAGACCCAGGAACAGGGTCAGCCAGCCCCACCAGGCCGGGGCGGCGCTGAGGGGGGCCACGAATTCGCAGCTGCGGATGATGCCGTACAGACCGGCGTTGATCATGGCGCCGGAGAGCAGGGCCGAGATGTGGCTGGGCGCGGCCGGGTGGGCCTCGGGCAGCCAGACGTGCATGGGCGCGATGCCGGCCTTGGCGCCGAAGCCCAGCAGGGACAGCACGAACAGGACCGAGGCCAGCGGCGCCACGGGGCCTTCCTTGAGGGCCAGGGTAGCAAAGGCCGTATCGCCCGAGTTCTGCCAGAGCAGGCCGAAGAAGGCCAGCAGCAGCACGGCACCCAGGTGGGCGGCCACCAGATAGACCCACGAAGCGTCGCGCACGTTGCGGTCGCTGTCGTTGAAGTCGATGAGGAAGAAGGGCGACAGGGACATGACTTCCCAGGCCAGCAGGAAGAGCACGGCGTCACGGGCCATCATGACCACGGCCATGCCCAGCACCAGCAGCAGATAGAAGAGCCAGTGGGCGGCCAAGTTGTGTTCGCTGGCGCGGGTATGGCGCAGCGAGATGCCCCCGGCACAGGCACAGACGAAGCCCAGGCCGAAGACCGGCAGCAGGAAGACGCGGGAAAGGGCGTCCAGCCCCAGACTCAGACCGCCCACGGGCAGGCCCCAGGCCTGGGTCCACAATAGGCTGCCTGTCCAGCTGTCCGTGAACAGGCCCGCCATGCCCAGGGCACAGCCGCAGGCGGCCCCCAGAGGGCCGAACAGATCGGCCAGCCGGGTCGTGGCGGGCGTGGGGCGGGCAAAGGCCAGCAGCCCCAGACCGGCGGCGCTGACCGCCAGTACACACAGAGCCAGTAAAATCAGAAACATGAGCACACTCCGACATTCAGACCGTCAAAGTACACGATGCGGCCCTGCCGTGGGCAGGACCGCATCTGTGAAAACTTTTCTGGCGGCATGGTCCGAGCGCTCCTTCCCCGGAGACTTGCAGCGCCCATGCCGGACGGACAGACGGACTCCCTGTCCGTCAAGGGTTGTGGTTGCGCGTCCGTACCGGCCGGTACGGATCCCCCTGCGTCGCCTTCCCCGGGCGGCGCATCCATATATGAATTCGACCGGAGCGGGGGCGGCGGCGCACTGTCTGCGCAAAGGCGGCTGCGTGCTCGCCGCTATCCCCTGTTCCGGACACGGACTCTAGGCCAGACCCTTGCGGATCTGCTCGTCGAAATAGGCGATGGTCTTTTTCAGGCCTTCTTCCAGCTGGACCTTGGGCTCCCAGCCCAGGACCTCGCGGGCCAGGCTGATGTCGGGACGGCGCTGTTTGGGGTCGTCGCCGGGCAGGGGCTCGCAGATCAGCCTGGAGCTGCTGTTGGTGAGTTCGATGACCTTTTCGGCCAGCTCGCGGATGGTGAACTCGCCGGGATTGCCCATGTTCACGGGGCCGGTGAAGTCGTCGGGCGTGGCCATGAGGCGGCACATGCATTCCACCAGGTCATCCACATAGCAGAAGGAGCGGGTCTGGCTGCCGTCGCCGTAGATGGTGATGGGTTCGCCCTTCAGGGCCTGCACGATGAAGTTGGAGACCACACGGCCGTCGTTGGGGTGCATCTTGGGGCCGTAGGTGTTGAAGATACGGCCCACCTTGATGTTCACATTGTTCTGGCGGCGGTAGGAGAAGAACAGGGCCTCGGCGCAGCGCTTGCCTTCGTCATAGCAGGAGCGGATGCCGTTGGGGTTCACATGGCCCCAGTAGCTCTCGGGCTGCGGATGCACGTCGGGGTCGCCGTAGACTTCGCTGGTGGAGGCCTGGAAGATGCGCGCTTTCAGGCGCTTGGCCAGACCCAGCATGTTGATGGCGCCGTGGACGCAGGTCTTGATGGTCTGCACGGGGTCGTGCTGGTAGTGGACGGGCGAGGCCGGGCAGGCCAGGTTGTAGATCTCGTCCACTTCCACGAACAGGGGGAAGGTCACGTCATGGCGCAGCAGTTCGAAGCGCTTGTTGTCCATGAGCTCTTCCACATTGGAGCGGGCGCTGGAAAAGAAATTGTCCACGCACAGGACTTCGTGCCCCTCGTCCAGCAGACGCGCGCACAGATGCGAGCCCAGAAAACCCGAACCACCAGTGACAAGAACCCGTTTTCGCAAATGCATGATAGCCTCTCAACGTAAAATGACCAATAGGCGCAGAGAGTGTACGCCCTTGTCCCGGGACTGGCAATGCCTGAAACGGGGCTTTTTCGCGGCGGGGCAGGGGCTTGCGTCCCGTGTCTGCCCCTGCTAGAAGCCATGCCAGACGGACGCCCTGCCGGGGATGGGGCGGTGCCCGTCCACGGGGCAGTGCTGCCCGCATCCCGCATCCTCTCCATCCCGGATCCGCCATGAGCCACAAGAAAGTTGAACGTATCGATCCCCTGACCCAGGCCCTGCCCTGCGTGGGCTGCGACAGCCACGCCCATCTGGACGGCGAGGAATTCGACGCCGACCGCGAAGAGGTGCTGGCCCGCGCCCGTGCCGCCGGTGTGGCCACCATCGGCAACATCTTCCTCGATCCTGACCGCTGGCGCCGTCGCCGCGGCTATTTCGAGGCACATCCCGAGGTCTTTTTCGTGCTGGGCATCCATCCCTGTGACGGACAGCAGTGCACGCCCGAAGTCCTCGCGGACATCCGTGAAGCCTTTGCCGTGGATGACCGCCTGCGCGCCGTGGGCGAGATCGGGCTCGATTTCTACTGGGACGACTGCCCCAAGGAGATCCAGTACCAGGTCCTGCACGATCAGCTGCAACTGGCCCGCGAGCTGGAAAAGCCTGTGGTCATCCATTGCCGCAACGCCGAGGCCGAGACCCTCATGACCCTCGAATCCCGCGGTTTTGTCGGCTATCCGCTGCTCTGGCACTGTTTTGGCGGCGATGCCGATATGGCCCGGCGCATCATCCGCAACGGCTGGCACATCTCCATCCCAGGACCGGTCAGCTACCCGGCCAACAAGGCCGTGCGCGAGGCCCTGGCCGTCATCCCTGACGACCGCCTGCTGCTGGAGACCGACAGCCCCTACCTTTCGCCCGTGCCCTGGCGCGGCAAGCGCAACGAGCCCGCCTTCACGGTCTTCACCGTACGCCATATGGCGGCCGCCCGCGGCATGGAGCCCGAAGAGCTCTGGCAGCTCTGCGGCGACAACGCCCGAAGATTCTTCGGTGTATAGCAGGCCCCTAGGAAAGGCCTTTCCCGGCCCGGCTCCCTTCCCGGTGCACTTTGGCGGGGAGGCTGGAGCATCGTGCCGTGGACGGTTGGGACATGATGCTGTTCCCCGGCGTTACGTAAAAACGGTATTTGCAAAAAAAGGACGGGCGGTCGCTCAACTGGCGGCCGTCCGTCCTTTTTTGATGTCCGGGTGATGCGGGCCGGAAAAGGGGAGCTTCGCCGGTGCGGTCGAAGGTCGTGCCTTTTCCGTCATACAGACCGGAAGCGGCTGGCAGTCTTCCTGCCAGCCGCCGTACGTCATGGGAGTGAAAGGATCACGTCAGAGAGGTCACATCAGCAAGGTCTGCCCAAGCTCGAAATGGGCGGCACATACGATGTCGATATAGCGCGTGATCTCCTCCTCGAGGATCTCGGTATCGCTGAAGCACTCGATAGCGACACGGATGAAGTATCTTTCCTCATCCTGGTCGAGGAGCATGCACTTCACGCATTTCAGCTTGCATTCAAGGCGGTTCCCCTCCCTGAGCACAGCGAGCTCGTCAGCCTTGTCGGCCGGGACGGTCAGGTCCGTGAAGATACGGAGATAAGTGGGATCGTCTTCCGAAAGGGTCATATAAAGGGTGCGGCCCTGGGCCTTGAAGGTCAGGTCGCCGTCATCGTCCACATGGGCGATGTAACCTTCGGTCTGAAGTATCTTTTGCAGTTCTTCTGTCGTCATGGGTACCTCGGGGGCTGGCAGCTCCCGTGCGGGGCAGGGGAGCAGACGTTGCGGGAGCGTCTCCCGGTGGTGCCTGCCGCCGTAAGACACGGCCTTGTTGCAGGCAGGAAGGGCACATCGCCGGAGCTCCGCCTGTTGCGGGGGAGTTGGCCGCGTACTGTTGCCCTCGTCGTCATATCTGACCAGCGTACTATTATTGCGGAACAAGGCTGTTTTGTGAAGAGGGGAGGGAGCACCCTCCTGGCGCAGGCATGGATCCCCCTCCCCTCAAAAATCCCTGCTAGTCCCAGCTGTAGGGGATGTCCTTCGTATCGGCGGGCAGGCGTTCGCCTTCCTCGGGATCGTGGGGCAGGTCGGCGCAGTTGCAGATCAGGGCCGGTTCGTCCGTGGCGGCGGTAAAGCCGTACCAGACCCCCGTGGGGATGCGCAAAAGGCCGTAATGGTCGGGGCGGCCCAGATACAGTTCCCGCAGCACGCCGCAGGTGGGCGAATCGGGGCGGGCGTCATAGAGCACGAGTTTCAGCAGGCCGTAGGGCACGGTGTAGTACTGGGTCTGGCGGCGGTGGCGTTTCCAGGCCTTGATGGCCCCGGGCAGGACCTCGGAGAAATAGACCTCGCCCAGATGCAGTTCCCCGTCCGCCGTCTCGGCGTGGGGGCGCAGGGGAGAGTCGGGGCGCAGCATGTGCATCACCGGGCCGCCGGGGGTAGTGATGACCTTCAGGGGCTGGAAGCTGACACCGTCGATGCCCATGTCCGGGCACGGATGTTCGGAACGTTCCATGGGGATGTCCTTTCTGGACGGCGGACCCGCCCGGAAGACCGGGCGGGCGGCCTTATTTCGTCCAGAGCTGCTCGCGCTGTTCGGCGGCGTTCACATAGGCCGCGATCTGGCCCAGGCTGAAGTCCAGCATGGAGCCCTGCTTGGCGCCGTCGCCGCGATAGAAACGATGGTACCATTCGGCGGTGAAGCGGATGGTCTCCTCAAAGGTCAGGGTGGCTTTCCAGCCCAGATGGGCCAGGGCCTTGTCGCAGCAGAGCTTGAGCAGGGTGCATTCCTTCATGCCCGCCTGTCCGGCCTTGTCCATCTCGCTGCGGAAGCCGGGCCAGTGCAGGGCCAGGGCCTCCACCACTTCCGCCACGGTATTGTTGACGTTGGCGGCAGGGCCGAAGTTGTAGGCCTCGCCGCGGGTCTCGAAGGGCCCCTTGCGCGCGCCCAGCAGATGGGCGCCCAGCCACAGATAGCCGGACAGGGGCTCCAGCACCAGCTGCCAGGGGCGGGTGGCCCAGGGGCTGCGGATCTGCACGGCCTGACCGGCGGCCCAGGCGCGGGCGCAGTCGGGCACGATGCGGTCGGCGGCCCAGTCACCGCCGCCGATGACGTTGCCGGCACGCACGGTGGCGCAGGCCGGGCCGTCCTTGAAAAAGCTCTTGAAATAGGAATGGGCGATGATCTCGGCGCAGCCCTTGGAAGCGGAGTAGGGGTCGTCGCCGCCCAGATGGTCGGTCTCGCGGTAGCCCCAGACCCACTCGTCGTTGCGGTAGCACTTGTCCGAGGTGATGAAGACCGCGGCTTCCACGCTGGGGCACTGGCGCACGGCCTCCAGCATGTTGAGGGTGCCCAGCATGTTGGCTTCGAAGGTCAGGGGCGCGTCTTCGTACGATTTGCGCACCAGGGCCTGGGCGGCCAGATGGAAGACCACATCGGGGCGGAATTCCTTCATGGCGCGGACCACGGCATCACGGTCGCGGATGTCGCCGCGCATATCCTGCACGTGCTGTTCCAGATGCATGGCCTCGAAATGGGACGGGCTGGTGGGCACGCAGTCGGCAAAGCCGCAGACGGTGGCGCCCATCTGGCTCAGCCACGCGGCCAGCCAGGAGCCCTTGAAACCGGTATGGCCGGTGATGAACACACGGCGGCCTTTATAGCAGTTGGCAAACATGGTCTTCTCCTGCCGGTCGTGTTCGCGCCGGCGTCATGACGGGAAAAGGGAGGGTCGCCGGACGGCGCCCGGAAGGAAGGCGGGGCCGCAGCCCCGCCGGGAGGATCTATTTCCAGAAGGCCTTGCCGCTGTCCCACAGCTCGTTGAGCTTGATGGAGTCGCGCAGGGTGTCCATGCACTGCCACTGTCCGGGATGCGGGTACATGGAGAGCTGGCCTTCGGCGGCCAGGCGCTGCAGGGGCTCTTTTTCCAGATCGCAGGATTCGTCTTCGTCCAGATAGTCCAGGAACTCGCGCTTGAAGACGAAGAAGCCGCAGTTGATGTACTCGTTGAGCACGGGCTTCTCTTCCCAGGACAGGATCTTGCCGTTCTCGTCGGTGCGCACGGTGCCGAAACGCGAGGGCATGCGCACGCCGGTGAAGGTCCCGATGGTGCCGGACTTCATGTGGAAGTCGATGAGTTTGTCGATGTCGATGTCGGCCACGCCGTCACCATAGGTGACCATGAAGCGGTCGGTATCGATGTAGCGGGCCACGCGCTTCAGGCGGCCGCCCTTGAGGGTCTCCTGGCCGGTATCGCACAGGGTCACGCGCCAGTCCTCGATCTCGCGGGGATGGGGGGTGATGGCGCCGCTGCGCAGGTCCACGGTGAAATCCGTGTTGCGGATGTTGTAGTCGTGGAAATACTGCTTGATGTATTCGCCCTTGTAGCCCAGGGGCAGGATGAAGTCCTTGAAGCCGAAACGGGCATAGATGTTCATGATGTGCCAGAGTACGGGCCGCCCGCCGATCTCGACCATGGGCTTGGGTTTGATGACGGTCTCTTCCCGCAGCCGGGTGCCCTTGCCGCCGCACATGATGATAACTTTCATACAGCCTCCGCCTGTCCGCCACGGAGCGGGACAGCAGTTGCCAAAGGTTTCGTATCCCGACCGGCCGGGATGGCACGGTCAGCCGGCGTGATGCTAGCAAAAGGCGTGACGGAAAAAAAGCCCCTGTTTCCCGGCCATTGCGGCGGGGCGAACGCTTGGCAACCACCGGCGTCTGCGCTATCTTGTATGTCGCCCAAAAGTCATTTCCTGCATGGAGGATCCTATGCGCAAGAATTGCAGATCCCTGTTGCTGGCGTCGCTCGCCCTGACCTGCGGCCTGCTGGCGTCCTGCCTTTCGTCCGGCCCGGAAAAACCGCTCGGCGCCATGGCCGACGCCATGGAAAAGAACGACAGCGCGGCCTTCCTGGCCCAGATGGACATGCCCCTGTTCGCCGCCAACGAGGCGCGGAACATGACCAATGAGAACGAGGCCCTGAACATGCTGGATTCCCTGGGCCAGGATCTGGGGCTGGGCGGTATGGACCAGCTGCTGGGCAGCGCCCTGAACATGGAGGACAAACTCCGCAAGAGCCTGACCCGCGGTGTCTCCACCGGTGAGCTCATGGCCCATTGTCGCAAGGCCGAGCGCCCCGACTGCCCGTGGGTGCCGGAATCGCTCAGGAACGCCAAGGTGGTGGAGCTGGGCCCCGATGCGGCCGTGGCTTCCGTGACCACGCCTGCCGGCATGACCTCCTGGCTGGCTCTGCGGAAGCAGGGCGAGACCTGGCGCGTGGTGGGCCGGGCCGTCATGGAGAACATGGCTCGCGCCTTTGCCCAGGCGGGATCGCAGACCAAGGCCGCGCCCGCCGCTCCGGCCAAGGCGCAGCAGCCCGCAGCCAAGCCTGCTCCCAAGCCCGCTCCCAAGGGCGATGGGGCCGTCACCTTGTAGACAACGATAAGGTTGCCGTCGTGTGACGGCAGAACGTCGTTATGATGCCATGAGGGCCGCTCCAGGAGCGGCCCTTTTTTATGGCGTCGGCACATTGGCGCCACGCGCGAAAAAAACAAAAATGCCGTGCAGCGGCAGCGCGTTGAGCGTTGCCTGTCAGGAAAAATGGCCGATCTCGGAAAGACGGCGGAAAGAACCGTAACGGCAGCCCATGCGACGGCCGATCCAGCGAAGGGGCACAACGTCCGGTCGGTATCCCGGGCGGGCTACTGCAGGACAGGGCCATCCTCTTCAAAGGGGATGAGCAGCTGGCTCTGCTGGGTGCTGAGCAGCATGTTCTCCAGCACTTCCAGTAGGCGCTTGAGGCCGTCGCCGGTACGGGCGGAGACAGGGATGGCGTGCGGGAAGGCATCGGCCAGTTCGGCGCGGGCGGGCACGTCCAGCAGGTCCCACTTGTTGAGCAGCAGGATGCGCGGCATATGCTGCAGCTCCAGCTCCTCGAGGATGGTCTCCACAGAGGTGATCTGCTGCAGCAGGTCGGGATGCGAGGCGTCGGCCACATGCACCAGCAGGTCGGCGGACTCCAGCTCTTCCAGCGTGGCGCGGAAGGCATCCATGAGCTCCTTGGGCAGGTTGCGGATGAAGCCCACGGTGTCGGCCAGGATGATCTCGCGTTCGGCCGGGAAGCGCAGTCGGCGGGTGGTGGGGTCGAGGGTGGCGAAGAGCTTGTTCTCGGCCAGCACCTCGGAGCGGGTCAGGTTGTTGAGCAGGGTGGACTTGCCCGCGTTGGTGTAGCCCACCAGCGCGGCCATGGGGATGCCGCGACGGGCGCGGCGGGAGCGGGTGAAGGCCCGCTGGCGGCGCAGCTGGTCCAGTTCCTTGCGCAGGCGGGCCATGCGCTCGCGGCTGCGGCGACGGTCGGTCTCCAGCTTGGTCTCGCCGGGGCCGCGTCCGCCGATGCCGCCCATAAGGCGGTCCATGGCGCGGTTCTTGCCCGTAAGGCGGGGCTGGGTATAGCGCAGCTGGGCCAGTTCCACCTGGAGCTTGCCCGCGCGGGTCACGGCATGCTGGGCAAAGATGTCCAGGATGAGCTGGGTACGGTCCAGCACCTTGCGCTCGGTGATGTCGGCCAGGTTGTGGAGCTGGGCCGGGGAAAGCTCACCGTCGAAGACCAGGGTCCCGGCGCGGCCCTCCAGGGCCAGCACTTCCAGCTCGGCCATCTTGCCCTTGCCCAGGATGAACTTGGGATTGACCTGGGCCACGCGCTGCACCATGCGCCCGGCCACGGCCAGACCGGCGGTGCGGGCCAGCTCGGCCAGCTCGTCGAGGTTGCGTTCCTGGATGATGCGGGGCTGGGCCGCCACGGAGACCAGCAGGGCGCGGGGCGCGTCCGAGGCCTCGCGCGTGTCGTCGCTCCTGCGGGCCAGCTCTTCTTCCAGAGCTTCGGCGGTGGCGGCAAAATGGGCGCTGGTCTGGTCCCAGGGGCGGAGCTGCTCCACACGGTAGGGCTGCCCGGCCACGGGCGTGGGCAGCAGATGGGCCTCCTGCCATTGCACGGGGTCGCCGTCAGGATTGACGGTCAGCACGATGATGGCGTCCAGACGCAGGAAGAGCAGGTCCATGAGGTCTTCCTGGCTGAGTCCGTCGGGCGTGAGGTGGGTGTGGAGCAGACGAAGGCCGCGCAGACGGTCGGCACCGGAGCGGGCGCGGGGCAGTTCCGGGATCAGGATCCCGCCTGCCTCGCCCACCAGTACCATGTCCACGCGGCCTTTACGGTCGATGAGCATGCCCAGTTGACGCCCCAGGGCGCGCGACAACAGCGACAGTTCCCGGGCCTGGTCGATGGTATAGACATCAGTGGCCGGGAAACGTCGAGTGGTCAGCCGGTTGAGGGCCTTCAACTGGCTGGGCTTGAGCCCCTGCAGGTTGCCTTCGAGCCTGGAAATGGCTAGGCCCCCGGACGCAGGTAGGAGGTGATGAGGGCGTCGTAGCGCGAGGTGGCTTCAAACGCACGCGAGGCCATGGCCTGACGGAAGTCCAGGCTGACCTTCATGTCGTGTTCCTTCATCTCCTGCATGGCGGTGGCGTACCATTTGGTTCCGGGCAGCACCAGGATGCTGTGGAAGTTCTTGGCAGCGGCGCGGATCATGCAGGGACCGCCGATGTCGATTTCCTCCACGGCCTGTTCGAGCGAGAGCTTGCGCTCCACGGCACCGGCAAAGTCGTACAGGTTCACGCAGACCAGGTCGAAAGGCTTGATCTCCTTTTCTTCCAGCGTGGCCATGTGCTCGGGGATGTCCTTGTTGGCAAGGATGCCCCCGTGGATCTTGGGATGCAGCGTCTTCACGCGGCCGCCCAGGATCTCGGGGAAGCCGGTGACGTCACTGACGGCCGTCACGGGCAGACCGGCGGCCTGCAGGGCCTTCATGGTCCCGCCGGTGGAGACCAGCTCCACGCCGTTCTGCGACAGGAAGGTGGCAAATTCCACCAGTCCGGTTTTGTCCGTCACGCTCAGGATGGCGCGGCGGATAGGAAGCATATCCATACGGATTCTCCTTGGCTCATGTTGGCATTATTGCCGCAGGCGATTTTGCCAGAAAAACGGTCCGTTCGCAATGCCGCGCTTGCGGCCGGCACCACCTGCCGCTATGCTGGCGGCGGAGGTCCTATGTCCATCAGACTCGTATCCTGGAACGTCAACGGCCTGCGTGCCGTGTCCGCCAAACCCGAATGGCGCTGGTTCGCCGAGAACACCTGCGATGTCATCGGCCTGCAGGAGACCAAGGCCATGCCCGAGCAGCTCAAGCCCGAAGTGGCCAACCCCGAAGGCTGGGAGGCCCACTGGGCATCCAGCGTGGTGAAAAAAGGCTATTCCGGCGTGGCCGTGTTCAGCCGCATCAAACCGCTGGCCGTGCGCTGCGAACTGCCCCAGCCGGAATGGCAGGGCGAAGGGCGCATCCTGCATCTGGAATTTGAAAAGTTCCACTTCTTCAACGGCTATTTTCCCAACGGCGGCGCCGAGGAACTGGACGAGAACGGCAAGCCCATCCCCGGCCGTTTCAAGCGCGTGCCCTACAAGATGGGCTTTTTCGACGCCTTTACGGCCTATGCGGAAGAATGCCGCAAAAGCAAGCCCATCGTGGTCTGCGGGGACTTCAACATCGCCCACAAGGCCATCGATCTGGCGCGGCCCAAGCAGAACGAGAAGAACACCGGCTTTTTGCCCGAAGAACGCGCCTTTCTGGACCGCTTTACGGCCCTGGGCTATGTGGACACCTTCCGTCATGTGCACGGCGACGTGGAAGGCCGCTATTCCTGGTGGTCGTACAAGATGCGCGCCCGCGAGAAGAACGTGGGCTGGCGTATCGACTATTTCTTCGTTTCGGAAGAGCTGAAACCGTACATCCGTGACGCCTGGATCGAGGACGACGTCTACGGTTCGGACCACTGCCCCGTGGGCCTGGAGCTGGACATCTAACGGACAGGGCCTCGTGGCTCCCGGTGGGACTTTTGCCGGGGAGGTCGCGTCGTCCCTCCCGTATTGGGAGAGGGCTCATGCCTGAGCTGAACATCGCTTCCTGTGACTGGAACGCTTATATCACACTGCTGCGACAGCAGGACGCCCTGTGGGCACGCCACAGGGATAATATCTCCCTGTCTTCTTACCTGCGTTGCCTGGAGGACGCCCGAGCCGTGTTGTCCCTGCCTTCGTGGGATGAGCTGAGTCACCGGGAGGCCACCATATTACTGGGGCTGGGCACGCAGTATGGCCCGCACGGCCTGCTGGGCTCTCTGCGCGGGGCGGGCATCGTCAAGGCCACGTTTATGCAGGACATTCCAGAATACCGGCATATACGTATCCGTATCCGTGATGCCATCCTGGCGGCCCGTGAAGCGGAGACAATTATGGACTTCATCCGCTGTGCCCAGACGGCGGTGGACACCATCGTGCGTCTGCCCCGTTTCAGCATGGCTACAGCCACGCGTTTGCTGACACTGGCGCGCCCGGACCGGGCCGTCTCCATCAACGGCGCCTCCAAAGCCGGGCTGGCGCGTCTGACGGGCCGCACCCAGTACTGGATAAGCGAGCCCCGGAACTACGGGATGCTGCTGCGCTGGGTCTACGCGCAGCGCTGGTATCAGTCGCCCGTGCCTGCGGATGCGGGCGAGGCCAGCTTGTGGCAGGCCCGTGCGGCCTTGTTCGATGTCCTTGCCTACGACAACAGCAGCCCGCTGACACAGGCCTAAGCCACGCGCATCCCGGGGGATTGAACGGGAAAAAGCATGGCAGTGTCTGTCCGTCCTTCTCTTGTCCCGCCGTATGCGGACTTTTTTAAGGGGGGCTTGAGTAAGGCCCCCGTTGCACTACAGGGAGAACACATGAAAACCATCGGTCTTCTGGGCGGCATGAGCTGGGAAAGCACGCTGACCTATTATCAGATCATCAACATGGTGACGGCCCAGACCCTGGGCGGTCTGCATTCGGCCCGCTGCCTGCTCTACAGCGTGGACTTTGACGAGATCGAACGCTGCCAGCAGGCCGGGGACTGGGACAGGAGCGCCCGCATCCTGGCCGATGCCGCACAGGCCCTGGAGCGGGGCGGGGCGGATTTTCTGGTCATCTGCACCAACACCATGCACAAGGTGGCCCCGCAGATCGCCGCCGCCGTGGGCATCCCGCTGATGCACATCGCCGACGTGACGGCCCGGCAGCTGCACATGGCGGGCGTGCAGCGCGTGGGCCTGCTGGGCACCCGCTACACCATGGAAGAGGATTTCTACACCGGCCGTCTGGAAGCCAACGGCCTGCAGGTGCTGGTGCCCGAGGCGGACGACCGGGCCGAGATCAACCGCGTCATCTTCGAGGAGCTTTGCCGGGGCGTCATCAAGGACAGCTCGCGCGAGACCTTCTTGCGGGCCATCCGGGATCTGGCCGCCCGGGGCGCCCAGGGCGTGATCCTGGGCTGCACCGAGATCGGCATGCTGGTGCAGCAGGAGAACATCGCCGTGCCCCTGTTCGATACCACGCTCATCCATGCCCGCACGGCCGCGCTGGTGGCCATCAACGAGACGCCGGTGGATACCGAGCCGGTGAAGGTGAAGAAGTAGCGGCCGCTCTGGACGTTGCCCTTTTGCGAGCAAACAAAAAAGCCTCCCGTCATGGGAGGCTTTTTTGTTGCGCATACGCCGCACAGGGGAAGGAAAAAAGAGTCGCGTCCCTTCTATCCACACCTAGAAATGCAGCACGGGCATGCCCAGCTGGCGAACGTGGCGGATGAGTTCCTTCATTTCCGGGCCCAGCAAAAAGCCCAGCAGGACGAGCATCACGCCCAGAAAGACATATTCGCCCACGCTGCCCGTGGAGCAGACCTTGAACGAGAGCTTGTTCTTGCGGGAAAAGGGATGCAGGGGGATGCCCGAAGGGGTCAGCATGTCCAGCACCACATGACTGATGCCGCCCAGACCGATGCCCAGCAGGGCGGGCTGCCAGTGCGGGGGCACCAGATGGCTGCAGGCCACCAGCAGGATGGCGACCCACCAGCCGAACCAGTGGGTGGTGCCGCGGTGGATCTGGTTGAAGGTGCGCTGCGGGTTGCGGGAGCGCTTGGCGATGGCCTGGTCGAGCTTGTCGGGCAGGATGGCGCCGAGACAGGCGGCGACCACGCCTTCCAGCGGCAGGTGCAGGGCCAGGGCGGCGCCGACGCCCGCCGTCTGGTGGGTGATCCATTTCATGGGAGCTCCGTAAGACTGGGGATACCGTCCCGGAAGGCCGGGCGCGGGCTGCGGTCAAAGGGGCGGGCGGAGGCTGTCTCCGCTTGTCCTGTTCCGGTAGCGGGCGCACCTGCCGGGCACGTGCGGGCAGGGGATGCAGGCTGTGCGGCGCGGCATCCGCCCTTGCCGTGCAAACGGCAGGCAGCGAAAAGAAGGGGCCACCGGCAGGCCTTTCCGTCGCGCAGGGCGACAGAGGCGTCCGGCAGCCCCCTCCGTACGGATCGTTCTAGCCGCAGCGGGAGAAGCCGCAGGCGGGGCAGATCAGGCAGCCTTCCTGGAAGACCAGGGGCTCGTCGCATTCGGGGCAGCGGTGTTCCTCGATGTCGGCCACACCGGAGCCCAGATGCTCGTCCTTGAGGTAGCGGCGTTCCAGCACCCAGGCGATGGCGTCCGGGATGGAGAGCAGCAGGCCCTTGCCGCGGAACACGGGATGTTCGCCGCCGATGCCCTTGATCTGGGCCACGATGTCGCGCACCTCCACGCCGGAACGCAGGGCCAGGGACACCAGACGCCCGATGGCTTCGGCCTTGGCCGTGATGGAGCGGCCGGACTTGCCGATGGTGGCGAAGACCTCGAAGGGCTTGCCGTCGATCTCGTTGACGGTCAGGTACATGGCGCCCAGACCGGTCTGGATCTTCTGGGTGAAGCCCTGCACCACTTCGGGACGCTTGCGCACCACGCCCAGACGGGGCTTTTCCGCAGGCGCGGGGGCTTCGCCGTCCATCTTCTTCTGGCCTTCGCCGGTGGCCAGCACCTGCAGGCTCTTGCAGCCGTCACGGTACACGGTGACGCCCTTGCAGCCTTCCTTGTAGGCCAGCCAGTAGATGTCGTGGATGTCCTGTTCGGTGGCGCTGTGGGGCAGGTTCACGGTCTTGGACACGGCATTGTCCGTATGGCGCTGGAAAGCGGCCTGCATGCGCAGGTGCCAGACGGGATCGATGTCCATGGCCGTGACGAAGACCTTGCGCATGGCGGCGGGCAGGGCATCCAGGGACTGGATGGAGCCTTTTTCCACCACCTGCTCCATGAGTTCGGGCGTGCCCAGACCGGCTTCCTTGAGGGCGGCCTCGAAATAGGGGTTCACTTCCACCAGGCGTTCGCCGTCCAGGATGTTGCGGGTGAAGCAAAGGGCGAACAGGGGTTCCACGCCCGAGGAGCAGCCGCCGATGATGGACAGGGTGCCCGTGGGCGCGATGGTGGTGACGGTGGCATTGCGGTAGGGGCCTTCGCCGCGCTGGGGGAAGACGGATTCCGCATAGGCCGGGAAGGGCCCGCGCTCTTCGGCCAGACGGGCCGAGGCGGCGTGGCCTTCGGCATTGATGAAGCCCATGATGCGCTCGGCCAGGGCGATGCCCGCCTCGGAATCATAGGGGATGCCCAGCTGGAAGAGCAGGTCGGCAAAGCCCATGACGCCCAGGCCGATCTTGCGGTTGCGGCGCACGGTCTCGTCGATGCGTTCCAGCGGGAAGCGCGAGGCGTCGATGACGTTGTCCAGGAAGCGCACGGCCAGATGCACCACCTGCTTCAGGCCGTCCCAGTCGATACCGGCCGCGGCGGGATCTTCGTCATGCTCGTGGCCGGGCACGAAGAAGCAGGCCAGATTGATGGAGCCCAGGTTGCAGGCCTCGTAGGGCAGCAGGGGCTGTTCGCCGCAGGGGTTGGTGGATTCGATCTCGCCCTGGGCGGGCGTAGGGTTGTCGCGGTTGATGCGGTCCAGGAAGACGATGCCGGGGTCGCCCGTCTGCCAGGCGCGGCAGACCAGCAGGTCGAAGATCTCGCGGGCGCGCAGGCTGCCGGTGACCTTGCCGGTGTGGGGATCGGTCAGCTCGTAGTTCTCGTCGCGCTCCACGGCCTGCATGAAGGCTTCGGTCAGGCCCACGGAAAGGTTGAAGTTGTTGAATTCCCCTTCCTTTTCCTTGGCCCGGATGAATTCCACGATGTCGGGATGGTCCACGCGCAGGATGCCCATGTTGGCGCCGCGCCGGGTACCGCCCTGCTTGATCTGTTCCGTGGCGGTATTGAAGATGCGCAGGAAGGAGACCGGACCGGAAGCCACGCCGCCGGTGGAGCCCACGCGGCTGGCCTTGGGGCGCAGGCGGGAGAAGGAGAAGCCCGTGCCGCCGCCGGACTTGTGGATCATGGCGGCGAACTTGACGGCATCGAAGATCTCTTCGATGGAGTCGCCCACCGGCAGGACGAAGCAGGCGGAGAGCTGGCCCAGCTCGCTGGCGGCGTTCATCAGGGTGGGGGAGTTGGGCAGGAAGCGCCAGCTGGTCATCAGGTCGTAGAACTGGCGGGCCAGGTCGTCGGCGGTGAAGGGGGAACGCTCGTATTTGGCTTCTTCAGCGGCGATGGCACTGGCCACACGCCAGAAGAGGTCACGGGGCGTCTCGGTGCTGCCATCTGCTTTTTTGTGCAGATAGCGTTTCTGCAGCACCACTTCCGTGTTGGGCTTGAGCTGCGGCTCGGGCAGATCGTGAGGCATGGGAGGGATCATGGCAGACCTTTGGGTAAAAAGAAAAGCGGCTGGCCTCCCGCTGGGGGAAAGTCGGCACGCTGGATCGATCGGCTTCACAGGCCGGGCGGTCTGGAACCGCACGGCGAAAGCCCTTTATACGCGTTCCCCTGGGGAAAATAAAGGGCCTCTTCCAGTGGAGAAGAAAAGCCCGCTTTGATCTTGTTCAATAAAATCAGGATGTTTTTTGAAGAAAACGGCTCTTGTCACCGGCGGAGGGCCCACGGGGGAAAAATCCCCGCAGGGCCTTGACCTGCAAAGAAAAAGGCGGGGAAAGAAAAATTTTTCCGGGCCCGGAAAAAGATTTTTGTCACAGAGCGCCGGAAAAGCCCTCCGGCAGAGCCTGTCGGGCTTGCCCGCAGGTGCTGTGCTGCTGCCGGTGGCGGGATCGGGCGCCGGGCAAAACGAAGGGGAAGGGGCGCGGGACCCCTTCCCCATATCTTTTATTTCATAGGCATCCGCCAGATCACAGGCAGCAGCGGCGCGGCCGCTGCCGGTCAGACGTAACGCCCGTGCGGCAGGCCTGCGGACATGTGTATGAAAACACGTTTGCCCGTTGCGGGCCCTTCGCAGGAAGGGCGGCTAGTCCTCCCCGCGGCCACGGCCTCGCCTGGGGGCATCGCCGTGACGCCTGTCGCCGGAGCGCCGGTCAGAGCGCTGATCAGGGCGGCGGCCATCGGGCCTGCGGTCGTTCCGGGGGAAGGCACGGGGATCGTCGTTCCTGTCAGGACGGCGGCCGTCTTCATACCGTCCGGGACGCCGGTCCTGAGGATGGGCCGGTCGTTCCGGGGCCCCGCGCCGGTCGTCACGGCGGGGCTGGCGGTCGTTGCCGTTGCGGCGGTCGCGGAAGGCGCCGTCGGCAGTGTCGCGTTCGTCGGAGCGCCTGCCGAAGCGCTTGTCCCCGTATCTGTCCTCCTGCCGGTCACGGAAGTTCCGGCGCGGTTCTTCGGAGCCCGCGAAACGTCCCGGGCCGCGGCTGCCGCCGGGGACGGCGGGCAGGGCCAGCAGCAGGGCGCCGCTTTTGCGGTCACGGCGGGGCGTGCCGGGCCGTTCGTCCGCCTGGGCCCGGGCCGTGAGCTGCGCGCCCGAGGGCAGGGCGGCGGCATCGGGCACCACGGCCAGACCGGCGGCACAGCAGGCATAACGGGCCTGGCCGCGCAGGCCGGGCACCACGAAGGGCGAGGAGAGCACACGCACGGGCCGGGGCTGGCGCAGCATGGCCGCAGCTTCGCGGCTGTTGTCCGGGGCGTCGTCATCAAGGTCGTCCAGATCGTCGAACAGGCTTTCCCCGGCGGCCGGATCGGCCCGCAGCAGCAGGGGGGCCAGGCTCAGGGCGCTCTTGGCCAGACCGGCGGCGGAGGACAGCTCCTGCAGCCATTGCGGCGCGCCTTCGCAGTCGAAAGTGAAGTGGCACCAGCCGCGTCCGGCATGGGCGTGGGCCAGCGGGCAGGGGGCCCGGTGCGTGCAGGGGGCCAGGGGCATCAGGTCACGCTCCAGCGCGGCATCCCGCAGGCGGCTGATGGTCTTGCCGCCCAGACGGGTGCCGGGCTCCACGAAGAGGGCCGCGGGCAGCAGGGCCTCGTCGGCGCTGCCGGTCTCGTCCTCGTTCAGGGGCGCGGGCCAGCACAGGGGCTCCAGCTCGTCCAGAAGGTTCTCCAGACGGCGCACGCCGCCGGAGCCTTCCTCGTCTTCGTCGTCTTCGCGGTTCATCTGGCGGCTCTCGGCGCTCAGTTCGTTGAGCACGTTGGCCGCCGTGAGCAGCCAGGGGCGCAGGTGGCGTTCCTGACGCTCCAGCGTATCGGCCAGTTTGCGTTCCAGGCGCGGCATGTGCTCCAGCGAGCCCCGCTCCACACGCACCTGCCAGACGGGCTGGCCCAGGATGTCGCCCCAGGCGGCCATGACGTCGCGGCCCAGTTCCATGGGCTGCACGGCATTGTCCACGGCCAGCACCTGGATGGGCAGGGCGCGCCATTCGGGACGGGCCAGCCACAGGGCCAGCGGCACGCTCAGGGGGCCGGAACCGCCGTCCAGCAGCAGGGGCGTCTGGCCCTTCTCCAGCCAGAGGCGGGGATCGGGCAGGGGCAGGGAACGGAACAGGCGCGCCAGACGCAGCACGTTCCAGGGCAGGAAATAATACAGATAGGCGCTGGTGCTGGCCGGGGAACTCCAGTAGGGCCGGTAGAGGCCGGAGCGTTCGCAGGTCAGCAGACGGGAAAGGGCCTCGATGTCCGCAGGCAGGTTGCGGTAATGGGCGCTGCGCAGCGGGCGCACCGTACGCAGGGCCTGGCCCAGGGCATCCAGTTCCCGCCGGACCACGTCGGGCAGGGCGGGCAGGAGCTCGGACTCCATCTGCCACGGGGACGGACGGGCGTCACGGGGCGCACGGGCCTCCCGCTGGCCGGGGCGGCTCCAGCCGGAGAACTCTTCCTGACGCCGTGAGGAGCGCTCGGCCTGCTCACCGGTAAAGGAGGAGTACTGGCGGCGCGGTGTTTCGGGACGGCGGCCACGCTCGCGGTCGTTACGGGATTCTTCATGAAAAGAACGGCGTTCCGTCGCGCGGCCTGCGGGGCGCTGACCGCGGGGGGCCGGAGCTTCACCGTATTTTTTCTGTCGGGTATCGGACATTTATACTCCAAAGCGCATATGGCGCAGGTAATCGGCATGGAAGCCGGGATCTTCAGCAACAGGGACGAGCGTGGCCGCGGCGCACCAGCGTGCCAGTGCGGGCAGGCGCCAGGGCTCGGCGGCCAGCAGGGCGGCGCCATCCAGCGAGCTGTTGCCCACGGCACGCACACGCCGTCCCATACCGGAGGGCAAAAAGCCCAGCTCTTCCAGACAGGCGGGCGGACAATGTTCGCCCAGAGCACCGGCCAGGGCCAGACAGGCCACATCGGCGGCGGCCAGCCCCGCGGCCCGCAGCAGGGCCTCCAGAGCCTGCGAGAAGGCGGCCTTGACCTTGAGCAGCTCCTCCACATCGGCGGCGGCCAGCCATTGCCCGTACGGCAGGGGCAGGCGCAGCCCCGTCCGGGCCTGTTGAGGCGGCGGGGCCACACGCCGGGCCAGCGGCGAGGCGGGCGTGCGGAAATGCCCGTCCGCATCCAGACAGCCCAGGCGCAGCAGCAGGGCCAGCAGGGAAAGATAGCCCGTGGCGCTGATGCCCTGCACATCGGCCCCGGCCGCCAGGGGGCCGTCCACACTGTGGCAGGCCAGTCCCAGGGGCGAGACCTCGAAACGGGTGATGCTCCCCGGCCCGGCCATGCGGCCGCACTGGGGCCCGATGCCTTCCAGGGCGGGGCCCAGCGGGACGCTGGCAAGCCACAGGCGGCCCCGGGCGTCCACGAGGGCCAGCTCGCCGTTGGTGCCCAGATCGGCCAGCAGCAGCGGGCGCGGCAGGTCGTCGGCCAGCAAACGGAGCAGCCCGGCGCTGATGTCGCCGCCTACGAAGGGCGCGGGCAGGGGCGGGATCAGCAGCGGCGGCAGCCCTTCCACGGTCAGGCCGCAGCCGCCCGCATGGCTGCGCCGGTAGGGCGCGGCGCACAGGCCGCTGATGTCCCTGTTCAGAAAAATGTCGGTCATGGCCGTATTGGCCGCCAGTACCAGCCGCTCCACAGGGATGTCGGGCAGGGAGGCCGTCTGCTGCCGCAGCAGGGCCGCCAGATGGTCACGTACCAGCCGGGCGAGCCGGGCCCGGCCTTCGGGCGCACTGGCCACGGCCAGACGGGACATGACGTCCGCGCCTGCCCCGGCCTGCGGGTTGAGGTCGTGCCCTTCGGCCACCACGGACACCGGCAGGGGCGGACGGCAGAGCAGGGAAAAATCATCAGGGGCCGGTTCTTCCCGGACATCGGGGACGGCGATCAGGCGCCAGTACAGCGATGTGGTGCCCAGGTCCACGGCCAGGGCCAGATGCTCCTGTTTCGGGAGAGAGGGCGCGGCCGTGGTCATGACCGTCATTTTTTCCGGTGCGGGCACATCGAGATGCAGCTCCGGGCCCATGGCGTCAGTTATCTGACGACGGCAGGCCAGACGCCAGCCCCGGGCCAGCAGGTCGGGGCCCAGGATCTCCTCTTCTTCCGGCAGGGGATCGGGCGCCACGGACAGGTCATGGAAACGGACCCGGCAGCGGCCGCAACGGCCCAGACCGGAACAAAGGGGCACGGGCGCCGCCAGCCCGCCCAGCCAGACGGCCCGGGCCAGATCGTCGCCGGGGGCCGCATGGCCGCAACGCGGGGGCGCGGCAGGGACTTCATCCTGCCCGGCGCTCGTGCGGGGCAGTTCATGGACACAAAGTTTCATGCCGCCACACTGCCTCAAGGCGACGGGCAAGGCAAGCCTCGGAGGCCCGGGCGTTTGGCCTCGTTCTTGCATTCTTTGTCGCAAACTACGGGAAATCGACAGTCATGAGCAGCATACTTTCACAGGAAGAGATCGCCGCCCTGTTGCACGGCCTGCCTGCCGCCGGAGGGAATGACGCTCCGCCGGCCGGAGCGGCCGCCCCTGCGGACGACGAAGCCCGGCTGGATGCCCTGGCCGCGCGCTGCGCCCGCCTGTGCGCCGCCAGCATGGAGGAGCAGCGGGGGCGTCTGCTGGAGCTGACGCCGCAGCCCGTGCGCCGCCGTCCCTTCGGCAGCGTGGCGGACAGCATACGCGAGGCTTCCTGTTGCTGTGCCGTGGAGCTGGAGGGCCTGGAAGAGCCCGCGCTGCTCGTGCTGGACAGGGCCTTCGTCTTCAGCCTGCTGGAAGAATTTTTCGGCGCGGGGGGCTTCGAGCGCCCCGGCCGGCGTCCTCTGACCGCGCTGGAGACCATGCTGGCCCGCAAGTTCGCGGACCGCTTCCTGGCCGCCTTCGATCTGGCCGGCAAACCGTCGTCCTGGCATCCCCGCTGCGGCCACAGCTCCTCCCTGCCGCGTCTGGCCGTCTTGACCCCCGATGAGCAGCCGGTCTGGCATCTGGCCTTCCGCAGCCTGCTGGGCGGCCGTGCCGGGGCCCTGTGCCTGTGCCTGCCCGATGGTTTCAGCACCCATCTTGCCGTACGCTCGGCCTTGCCCGGTCCCGGCCGGGAAAAAAATATCCCGGACGCGGCAGGCGCATCCGGGATCATCTAGCAGGGATATCTTCGGGCCGGGCTAACAGCCGCGTATCCAGTAGGTCTCGAAACCGTCTTCCAGCCAGCCGTCTTCCAGATGACGGAAATCCGCCTTGCGCAGCAGCTCGCGGTATTCGTCGCGGGTACGGCGCCAGCCCCAGAACTGCTGGCGGCGGATGCCCAGGAAGTGCAGGAAGCCGCGGATGACGATCTTGAGGGCGTTGACGAAACTGCCGATGAAGCTGTCTTCCTGCAGCAGCGAGGCCGAAAGGCAGATGAGCTGGCCGCCGGGCACGAGCTGTGCCCGCAATTCGCCCAGCAGGTGCTGGAGCTCGCGGGTGGGGATGCTGTAGTCCACGGCCGAAAGATAGATGACGTCATAAAAGACGTCCGGCGGCAGGCAGGCCGGGGGCATGCCGATATACATGCGCTCGTTGGGCACATGACGGCGCAGCCAGCGCATGCTGACGGTGCTGGGCTCGTTGACGTGCAGCTCCAGCTCGTCGGCCGACATCTCCTCCACCAGACAATGTTCCATATAGCCTACGCCGCTGCCGATGGAGAGCACACGCAGCGGGCCGGAACCTTCAGGACGCAGGGCGGCCTGTTCGCGCAGGCGGGCGGCCAGCCACTGGGCATCCTTGCGCTTGTTCTGCCGCCAGACGGCGGGCAGATCGTCCCAGTCCTTGAAGCGCCGGAACAGCTCTTCATAGAAGGTGGCGTAAAACTTGGGTTCCGCCAGATGGAAAAAAGAAATGTGCGAGAATGACGTAAACGGGATTCCCTGCCAGCTTTCCTGATAAAAACGCCGCACATTTTCCTCCATAAAAGACAAAAGAGGGGGCGGGCCCGGGGCCCGCGGACGGTGGTACGGCAAAGGGGCTCCCCCTGCCGGACGCAGCGCGATGATACCCCAGCCGGGCCGTCCGCGCAACGTGCCGGAGGCATTGACGGGGCCGGAAGACGAAAAAAACTCGTTCAGGGCAGAGAAAGAACAGGCCGGGAAAGCTTTCCCTCATCATTCCAGGGCAGGGAAACTTGCCGGGGGAGGGGCGGCAGGGCAACAGCCTTGTGGCGCTCTGCGGGCCAGGCGCGCCGGACTCGCGGGCTGGTCAGCGTCCGAGTCCCGGGCCGGAGACAGAAAAATCCCGGAGGGGACGGGCCCCTCCGGGAAAAACGTCAGTTATTCGCCGCGATCCTGCAGGGCGGCCACGGAGGGCAGCAGTTTGCCTTCCAGCAGCTCCAGGGAGGCGCCGCCGCCGGTGGAGATGTAGCCCATCTTGTCGGCCAGGCCGTAGCTTTCCACAGCGGCCACGGAGTCGCCGCCGCCCACCACCACGAAGGCGGGGGAAGCTGCCAGGGCTTCGGCCAGGGCCTTGGTGCCCGCGCCGAAGGGATCGGTCTCAAAGGCGCCCACGGGGCCGTTCCAGACCACGGTGGCAGCCTTCTGTAACAGACCGGCGTACAGTTCCACGGTCTTGGGACCCACGTCCAGGATCATCTCGTCAGCGGGCACCTTGTCCACGTCGCAGACCGTGGCGGTCTGGCCGGGGGCCAGTTCCTTGGCCGTGACCACGTCCACGGGCAGGGGCAGGGTCTTGCCCAGTTCCTTGGCCTTGGCCATGACCTTCCTGGCATCGTCCACCAGCTCGGGCTCATACAGGGAGGTGCCCACGCTGTAACCGGCAGCGGCCAGGAAGGTGTTGGCGATGCCGCCGCCCACGATGAGGGTATCCACCTTGCCCAGCAGGTTGTCCAGCAGGCCCAGCTTGGTGGAGACCTTGGAACCGCCGATAATGGCCATCAGCGGACGGGCGGGAGCGTCCAGCACCTTGGCGAAGGCGTCCAGCTCGGCGGCCATGAGCGGCCCGGCGCAGGCCACCTTGGCGGCGCGCACGGCCCCTTCGGTGGAGGAGTGGGCGCGGTGGGCGGCCCCGAAGGCGTCCATGACATAGATGTCGCCCAGAGCGGCCAGTTTGGCGGCCAGTTCGGGATCGTTCTTCTTTTCGCCCTTGAAGAAGCGGATGTTCTCCAGCAGCACCACTTCACCGGGAGCGGCCTTGGCGGCGTCGAAGTCGGCGGCCAGCTTCACGGGACGGCCCAGCAGGCCGGAAAGGTGGGCAGCCACCGGCGCCAGGGAGAACTTTTCTTCCACCACGCCTTCGGTGGGACGGCCCAGATGCGAGAGCAGGACCACGCCCGCGCCCTTGTCCAGCGCCATGCGGATGCCGGGCAGGGCCGCACGGATACGTTTGTCGTTGGTGATGCGGCCATCCTTCATGGGCACGTTGAGATCCTGGCGGATGACAACGGTCTTGCCGCTGCACTCCATGTCCTGCAACAGTCTGATGGGCATGTCTGCCTCCTTTTTGTCAGGGAAGGGATCACCGGGAAGGGCCGGGACACGGCGTCCGGTTTGTCAAAAAGATATGTTCCCCGAAGAGGAAAGTCCAGCCCGGCCCCAAAGGTCAAAGAGGATGTCGTTAGCGGAATATCCGGCAACCGCTGTCCCGCCTCCGGACGGAAAAGCGTCATGGTGCGATGTCCTCAGGAGGATGTCTGTTCTGCATGTCGGGCCCGTCAGGGGGATACGGTCCGGCATCTCTTGGGGGTAGGGGCAAGCAAGGTCTGTTCGTCCCGCTCTTGGCGGCAGGGACATGGCTGCGGCCCGATTCGTCCACGCCCGCCAGCATGGAATTTGTCCTCTTTGGGCAGGACGCAAAAAGGCCCGGGACCTGGGGATATGTCATCCCGTGATCCCGGGCCTTGGTTTCACACGTTTGGGGGAGGGACCCTAAAGCACAGGCCTCTCTACTCGACAAATCATGTCAGCCCTTAGCCCAGCAGCTGACGGGCCATGTCGGCCAGGTGGGCGGCGGTGAAGCCGAAGTGTTCGGCCAGGGCCTTGCCCGGGCCGGAGGCACCGAAGGTGGTCATGCCGAGCACGGCACCGTCCAGGCCCACATACTTGCGCCAGTAGTCGGCGGCAGCGGCTTCCACGGCCACGCGGGCACGCACGGCGGCGGGCAGCACGCTTTCGCGATAGGCGGCATCCTGGGCGTCGAAGCGCTCGCAGCAGGGCATGGAGACCACGCGCACCTTGCGGCCTTCGGCGGTCAGGGCCTCGGCGGCCTCAAGGGTGATGCCCACTTCGGAGCCGGTGGCCATGAGGATGAGCTCGGGGGTGCCGTCGCAGTCACGCAGCACGTAGCCGCCGCGGGCGATGGCCTGCACCTGGGCCTCGTCGCGGCTGACGAAGGGCAGGTTCTGGCGCGAGAGCGAGAGGCAGGTGGGACGGTGGGCGTTCTCCAGGGCGCACTGCCAGGCAACGGCGGTCTCCACGGTGTCGCAGGGCCGCCAGACATCCAGGCCGGGCATGAGGCGCAGACCGGGCACCTGTTCGATGGGCTGGTGGGTGGGGCCGTCCTCGCCCACACCGATGGAGTCGTGGGTGAAGACCCAGACCGCACGGGTGCCCATGAGGGCCGCCAGACGCAGGGCGTTCTTGGCGTAATCGGAGAAGACCATGAAGGTCCCGGCGTAGGGGATGAAGCCGCCGTGCAGGGCCAGACCGTTCATGATGGCGCTCATGCCGAACTCTCGCACACCGTAGGCCAGATAGTTGCCGGTGCAGGTGGCGGGATCGAAGTTCACGGAATGGCTGGTCTTGGTGCCCACGGAACCGGTCAGGTCGGCGGAACCGCCCAGCATCTCGGGCAGGTTGCCCACCAGTTCTTCCAGGGCCTTCTTGGAGGCCACGCGGGTGGCGATGCTCTCACCGGCTTCCACGGCCTTCTTGACCATGGCGGCGGCGATGTCGGCCCAGTCAGCGGGCAGATCGCCCTTCATGCGACGTTCCAGTTCGGCGGCCAGCTCGGGACAGGCGGCGCGGTAGGCGTCGAAACGGGCCTGCCATTCGGCTTCGGCCTTCTTGCCGGCTTCACGGGCGTCCCAGGCGGCGGCGATGTCGTCCGGCACGGAGAAAGCGGGCTGATGCCATTCCAGAGCGGCACAGGTGGCGGCGGCCACGTCCACGCCCAGGGGCGAGCCGTGGCAGGAGGCGGAGTCGGCCTTGGAGGAACCGAAACCGATGTGGGTCTTGCAGATGATGAGGCTGGGATGCTCGGCGTCGGCGCGGGCTTCGGCCAGGGCGGCGTCCAGGGCCTCGGCGTCATGGCCGTCCACGGGACCGATGACCTGCCAGCCGTAGGCTTTGTAGCGGGCGGCCACGTCTTCGGTGAACCAGCCGTCGATCTTGCCGTCGATGGAGATGCCGTTGGAGTCGTACAGGGCGATGAGCTTGCCCAGGCCCCACACGCCGGCCAGGGAACAGGCTTCGTGGGACACGCCTTCCATGAGGCAGCCGTCACCGAGGAACACGTAGGTGTGGTGGTCGATGACCGTGTGCTCGGGGGTGTTGAAGCGGGTGGCCAGCATCTTTTCGGCCAGGGCCATGCCCACGGCGGACGAGATGCCCTGACCCAGGGGACCGGTGGTCATTTCCACGCCGGGGGTCACGTCGCATTCGGGATGGCCGGGGGTGCGGGAGCCCAGCTGGCGGAAGTTGCGGATGTCGTCCATGCTCAGGTCGTAGCCGGTGAGGTGCAGCACGGCATAGAGCAGCATGGAGGCGTGACCGTTGGACAGCACGAAGCGGTCACGATCCATCCAGCCGGGATTGGCGGGATTGTGTTTGAAGCCGTGGCGCCAGAGGGCTTCGGCCATGTCGGCCATGCCCAGGGGGGCGCCGGGATGACCGGAACGGGACTTCTCGATGGCGTCGATGGCAAGGGCGCGGATGGCGTTGGCACACTGTCTGCGGGTAGGCATGATGCGGTCCTTTGTTGAGTTATTTTTTCAGGGCGCGGCCGGGCTGCCACAGGGCGGCCGCAGCGCAACGGGCATTGTGGGCATTATCGGCCGCAGCCTGGGCGGCGGCCTGGAATTTCTGATGGCACTGGTCATAGGGCGGATGGCCGAAGAAGGCCGAGCCCGAGACCAGTACGTCGGCACCGGCGGCCACCAGTTGTGCGGTGTTCTCGGGGCAGGCTCCGCCGTCCACCTGGATGAGCACGTCCCCGGCACCGGCGGCGTTGAGCATGGCGCGGGTGGCGCGGATCTTGTCGAAGCTCTGGGGGATGAACTTCTGGCCGGAGAAGCCGGGGTTCACGCTCATGACCAGCACCATGTCCAGATCGGGGGCCAGCCAGCGCAGGGAGGCGATGTCCGTACCGGGGTTGAAGGCCAGACCGGCTTTCATGCCCAGGCGGCGGATCTCGCTGAGGGTGCGCTGGGGGTGGCGGTCGGCCTCGGCATGGATGACCAGCATGTCGGCCCCGGCATCACGGAAGGATTCCAGATAGCGGGCGGGCTCCTCGATCATGAGGTGCACGTCGAAGAAAAGTTTGCTGCTGCGTTTGCGCAGGCTTTTGATGACGGGCTGGCCAAAGGTGATATTGGGCACGAAGGCCCCGTCCATGATGTCCAGGTGCAGCCAGGAGATGCCCGCGGCCTCAAGGGCGGCGAGCTCGTCGGCCAGACGGGAGAAATCGGCGGAGAGCAGGGAAGGAGAAAGGATCATGCGGCATCCTGTGGTGCGCTGCCTGTCGTGCAGGACCGCCGCGGCGTACTGCCGGAGCGGCAGGACAGGGGATCACCGGCCGGCCAGAATGCGGCGCAGCTCGGTCAGCTCGTTTTTCAGCTTCAGCATCAGGGCCGGATCGCGCTTGCTGGCGGCGCGTTCCGGCAGGACCTCGTCTAGGGTGGCGCTGCCGTCCAGGATGCGGCGCGCGCCTTCTATGGTCATGCCCTTCTGGTGCAGCAGCTGCTGGATGCGGCGCAGCAGGGCCATGTCCTCTTCGGTGTAGAAACGCTGGCCCGAGTCCGTACGCCGGGGAGTCAGCTGGGGGAACACCGTTTCCCAGAAACGCAGCACGGAAGTATTGAGGTTGAGCAGGGCGGCGGCTTGGCCGATCTTGTAGAGTTTTTCCGACATGCTCCCTCTCTTGCGGGTTTCACCGCGCGGGCCGGGGCCGCACGCAGCGCCACGGACCGCGGCCCCGCAAGGGGGCCGCAGCCCGTGGAATACCGTATCAGCAGCACTTCCGTCACGGGGCGGGCACGGCTCGCCCGGTACGGAAGGGGCAGGGGGCTAGATGCGTACGCCCAGCTCCTGCACCAGGGATTGTGCCACCTTTTCCCGCACTTTGTCCACTTCCGCATCCTTGAGGGTGCGCTCGGCGTGACGGAAGGTCAGGCGGAAGGTGAGGTTGCGTTCGTCGCTGCCTTCGGGGCTGAAGCTGTCCACCAGCACGGCGCCTTCCAGCAGGGGCTGCTTCTGGCCCATGATCTGGTCCAGGATGGCGCCCACGGTCACGCCCACAGGGGCGGCCACGGTGATGTCGCGGCGCACCGGCGGGAAGACGGCCAGGCTCTGGAAGCGCACCTGGGCGGCATCATGCAGGCGGCGCAGCACGTCGAGGTTGAGCTCGGCCAGCCAGACGTCCTTGCGGGCGTGGAAGCTGTCGGCCATCTCGGGACGCACGCGGCCCATGACGCCCACCTCGGTGCCGTCCACGCTCAGGCGCACGCAGGGCAGCAGATAGGGGTGGCTCTCGGCCAGTTCGCACACGGGGGCGGACAGGTTGAGGAAGTGCAGCAGGTGCTCCACGATGCCCTTGAGGTCGCTGTAATCCATGTCGGCTTCCACATGCGGCCAGGCGCTGTCGTGGCGCTGGCCGTAGAGGAGCACGCCCAGCATGCCGGTCTCGCTGGCGCCGGTGGCGTGGGGATCGTCGCTGGGAGCGGCCGTGAAGGTGTTGGCCAGCTCGAACAGGCGCACGCCCGCGGCGCCCTGGGCCAGGTTGTTGCGCAGGTCATGCAGCAGGCCGGGGGCCAGCACGGTGCGCAGGGCATCCTGTTCGGCGGAGAGCGGGTTCATGATGGAGATGCGGCCTTCGGCGGGCAGGCCCAGCAGGTCCAGATCCTTGTGGCCCACGAAGCTGTAGTTGACGGCTTCGTTGAGGCCCAGACCGGCGCCCCAGTGGCGCAGGCGGGACCAGAACTGGAAGGTGGACATGGGGTCGCCGGCGCGGCCCAGATCCTGCAGGAAGGCGGGCAGTTCGGGGGCGATGGTGTCCAGACCGTGCACACGGCCCACTTCTTCGATGAGGTCGGCTTCGCGGGTCAGGTCGGGGCGCCAGCTGGGCTGGGTGACCTGCCAGCTGTCGTCGCTGGTCTTCTCGATGGCGCAGCCCATGCCGGAGAGCACCTTCTCGTCGAAGTCGCGGCTCAGTTCCACGCCCAGCAGGGCGTTGGCGCGGGCGGGGCGGAACTCGATCTGCACGGGCACGAAGGGCTTGGGCTCGGCCAGGGTGTAGCCGGGGCAGACCTTGCCGCCGGCAGCGGCCACCATCATGGCGCAGGCACGGTCCAGGGCCCAGATGGAGCGCTTGTGGTCGATGCCGCGTTCGAAGCGGTAGGAGGATTCGGACGACAGGCCCAGACGGCGCGAGGTCTTGCGGATGGTGCCGGGACGGAACACGGCGCTTTCCAGGAAGACGTTGGTGCTGGCATCGTCGATCTCGGTGGCCTGGCCACCCATGACACCGGCCAGGGCCACGGCGCGTTCGGCGTCGCGGATGCAGAGGTCACGGGGATCGAGGGTGCGTTCCTGGCCGTCCAGGGTGACGATCTTCTCGCCCTGGGCGGCGGGGCTGACGATGATGCGGTTGCCGCGCAGCTTGTCCAGGTCGAAGGAATGCAGGGGCTGGCCGCATTCGAAGAGGATGTAGTTGGTCACGTCCACGATGTTGGAGATGGGACGCACGCCCACGGCATGCAGACGGTGACGGATGCGCATGGGCGAGGGAGCGATCTTGACGCCGGCGATGACGCGGCCGGCGTAAAGGTTGCACAGCTCGGGATCGCTGACTTCCACGCTGGGCAGGTCGCGGGCCGGGCCGTCCTCGCACAGGGGCAGTTCGGGGATGGTCAGGGGCAGGTTGAAGGCCAGGGCGGTCTCGCGGGCCAGGCCCAGCACGGAGAGACAGTCGGCGCGGTTGGGGGTGATGGAGATGTCCAGCACCTCGCGGTCCAGCTCCAGGGTGTCCACCAGACGGGTGCCGGGCACGGCGCTGTCGGGCAGGACCATGATGCCGCTGTGGTCTTCGGTGAGGCCCAGCTCGCGTTCGGAGCAGATCATGCCGAAGGAGGGAGCGCCGCGCAGCTTGGCCTTCTTGATGACCAGGCCGCCGGGCATGGTGGTGCCCACCAGGGCCACGGGGACTTTCTGGCCGGCGGCCACGTTGGGGGCGCCGCAGACGATGTCCAGCAGTTCGCCCTGGCCGGCGTCCACCTTGCAGATGTGCAGGTGGTCGGATTCGGGATGGTCGACGCATTCCACCACATGGCCCACCACGATGGGGGCGATGGCGTCATAGGGGCGCACGATTTCTTCCAGTTCCAGGCCCAGCATGGTCAGCCGGTCGCCCAGCTCCTGTGCCGTGCCTTCATACGGGACGAATTCGCGCAGCCACGAAAGAGAAAGCAGCATATGTCATCTCACTGGCCCCGCAGGGCCGGTTAGCAGTTGATTCAGTTGAAGTCCCAAGCCGGTTTGCCCGGCGTGTCGGCGTCGGGATCCGGCAGGGGGCGGCTCTGTTTGCGTCCGTAAGTGCCGTAGGCGCCGCCGCGGGGGCGCTTGCGGGGTTTCACTTCCTCGGGGCCGTAGTCCTTGAGCGGGCGGCCGTAGGCATCGGTATAGCCCATGCCGCGCTCGGTGGTGTTGCCGGCATTGCCCATGGCGGGCAGGCCTTCCATGGGCTTGGGCCCGCCGGGCGGTTCGAGACCGCTGTGGCGGGGGCTCAGGGCCGAGGCGGCCCAGGCATCACCGGCATCCAGCGCGGCGCTGCCGGCGGCGCAGAGCAGGGCCAGCAGCACGGGGACACAGGCACGGCGGAGACGGACGGACAGAGGCACGGGACCCACCCTAGGCGTGCAGGCCGAACTGGCCGAGGAAGCGCACGTCGTTCTCGAAGAACATGCGCAGGTCGCCGATGCCGTACTTGAGCATGGCCACACGTTCCACGCCCAGGCCGAAGGCGAAGCCGCTCACATCGGCGGGATAGCCCACGGAGGCGAACACGGCGGGGTCCACCATGCCGCAGCCCAGGATCTCCACCCAGCCGGTGGTCTTGCACACGCGGCAGGGTTCGCCGTTGATGTGGCCCTTGCCGCCGCACATGCAACAGCTGATGTCCACTTCGGCGGAGGGTTCCGTGAAGGGGAAGAAGCTGGGGCGGAAGCGCACTTCGGTGTGGCCGCCGAACACGGAGCGCACGAAGGCGGTGAGGGTGCCGCGCAGATGGGCCATGCTGATGTTCTGGCCCACCACCAGGCCTTCCACCTGATGGAACATGGGGGTGTGGGTCAGGTCGGAGTCGCGGCGGTAGACCTTGCCGGGAGCCACGATGGCCAGGGGAGGCTTGCGGCCCAGCATGGTACGCACCTGCACGGGGGAGGTATGGGTGCGCATGAGCACGCGCTCGGTGATGTAGAGGGTGTCCTGCATGTCGCGGGCGGGATGTTCCGGCGGCATGTTGAGGGACTCGAAATTGTAGAAGTCGTTTTCCACTTCCGGGCCGGAAGCGATGTCGAAGCCCAGCTTGCTGAAGATGCCGCAGATCTCTTCCATCACCAGGGTGGTGGGGTGCAGCGAACCGCGCCAGGGGGCGCGGCCGGGCAGGGAGGGGTCGAAGCGCTTAAGGGCCTCGGCTTCGCGGGCCGCTTCCAGGGCGGTCTTGCGGGCGTCGAACAGGGCGGTGAGGCGCTCCTTGACGCTGTTGGCCTTCTGACCCACGGCGGGGCGTTCCGCGGGGGGCAGCTTGGCCATGGAGCTCATGGCCTGGGCCAGTTTGCCCTTGCGGCCCAGAAAGTCCACCCGCAGTTCTTCCAGTTCATCCAACGAAGAAGCCCGGTCAAGACCTGCTTCGAGGTCTGTAACCAGGCTTTCCAGTACAGTCATCAAATCCATGCGAATTCCCGGAGCCGCCGCAGGCGGCGTTACGGTCAAAGGGACGGCCCTGACGGCCGCACACAACAGCGGCGGAGGGACACCATGTCCCGCCGCCACACGACAACAGGGCGCATGCCGCCGGGGCCGCATGCCGCGGCATCCGGGGCGCGCCCGATCTTACCGGAATCTCCGGCGGAAAAAAAGAGCGCGGCATATCCCGCACGAGGAAAAACCTCACGCCAAGACATGCCGCGCACTCAAAAAAGCTGTGGCGTGCCGACTACAGGGCAGCCTTGGCCATTTCCACCACCTTGGCGAAGTCGTCCTTGTGGTAGACGGCGAGGTCGGCCAGAACCTTGCGGTTCAGGGCGATGCCGGCCTTGTTCAGGCCGTGCATGAGGCGGCTGTAGGACAGGCCGTTCAGGCGCGCGCCGGCGTTGATACGCAGGATCCACAGGGTGCGGAAGTCGCGTTTGCGGTGCTTGCGGCCGATGAAGGAATACTGGAGCGAACGCTCCACAGCCTCACGGGCGGTACGATACAGACGGCTGCGGCCACCACGGAAACCCTTGGCCGCGCTCAGGTACTTTTTGTGCCGACGATGAGCGGCGAGACCTCTCTTCACACGCATGGGGGGTACCCTCCTTTCGCCCGGCCAAGGCGGAGGTATTGTGCCTGCCGGGGAAAAAAATTGATCCCAGATGGGGCGCAAATTGCTTGAAAAGAACGGCTTTGCGCTGGCCGTCGCCCCTGTGGGGCGCTGCGCCGCGCGGCGGTGCTGCGGCGGTCATGCCGCCTCCCGCATGCGGGCGCGCAATCCGGACGGATCAGAATTCACGCCGTCACGCTCTCGCGTTCCGGCACGGACGCTCCGCGCACGGAGCTTCCGCAAGGCTCGGGATGACTAGCCGTTGGGCAGCATCCGGCGCACGGCCTTCTCGTTGGTGCGGTCAACGATGGCGGCCTGGCCCAGGCGCATCTTGCGGCCGGGAGCCTTCTTGGTGAGGATGTGGCGCAGATTCTGACGACGACGCTTGAACTTGCCGCTGCCGGTGAGCTCGAAACGCTTGGCCGCGGAACGCCGGGTTTTGATCTTGGGCATGATATACTCCTTAGCGAATAACCTGCCCGTACACTACGGGCAGGAACGGCATATTGCCTGAAAAAGCCGTGCGGCGCAAGTGCAAAAATGCAGGGGCGCGCAGGCAGTCCTGACGGCACAGGCCACCTGTGACGTCAGGAAAAAAGGCTCTGGCGAAGGACTACTTCTTGGGCACCAGCAGCATCTGCAGGGTGCGGCCTTCGGCACGGGGCTCCTGGTCCACCTTGGCCACATCGGCCAGGTCCTGCACGACGCGTTCGAGGATGCTGATACCACGGTCCTTGTGGACGATCTCGCGGCCACGGAAGAACACCGTCACCTTGCAGCGGTCGCCGTCTTCCAGGAAGCGGCGGATGTGGCGCAGCTTGGTCTCGTAGTCATGGTCGTCGGTCTTGGGACGGACCTTGATTTCCTTGATCTGCACCACGCTCTGGCGCTTTTTGGCTTCCTGCTTCTTTTTCTGCTGCTCGTACTTGAACTTGCCGTAGTCCATGATGCGGCAGACAGGCGGTTCGGAGGTGGAAGCGACTTCCACCAGGTCCATACCGGCTTCCTTGGCAAGGGCAATAGCCTCGTTGCGCTGCAAAATACCCAGTTGTTCCCCATCGGCGCCGATGACGCGCACTTCGCGGGCGCGGATCATCTCGTTGCGACGCACGCCGTCCTGCGGCACGTCGCGCCGGGGTCTCATGTTAGGAGAAGCTATAGCGCATCCCTCCATTCTTGAAAGGCTCTTCGCTGTCCGTACGGATCAGGGCAGCCACTTCCGCCACGGACTTGAGCCCTAGGTTGTCCCCATTGCGCAGACGCACATTGACGCCGCCCGCCTGCGCTTCCTTTTCTCCAACCACCAGAATATACGGCACCTTGGCCAGCTGCGCCTCGCGCACCTTGAAGCCCAGCTTCTCGTTGCGCGTATCGGCCGTCACGCGGATCCCCAGAGCTTTCAGCTCCTCGCAGGCCTTGAGCGCGGCTTCGTTGTGGGCATCGGTGACCGTCAGGATCCGGGCCTGTTCGGGCGCCAGCCAGGTGGGCATGGCACCGGCGTACTGCTCGATGAGCACACCGATGAAGCGCTCCAGCGAGCCCATGATGGCCCGGTGCACCATGACAGGACGATGACGTTCGCCGTCCTGGCCCACATAGGTCAGGTCGAAACGTTCGGGCAGGGTGAAGTCCACCTGGATGGTGGAGCACTGCCATTCGCGACCGATGCAGTCCAGCAGGCGCACGTCGATCTTGGGACCGTAGAAAGCGCCGTCGCCCTCGTTGATCTCGTAGGGCATGTCGGCCTTCTTCACGGCCTCGATCAGGGCATTGGTCGCCAGTTCCCAGGCTTCGTCGGTACCGATGCTGTCCTTGGGACGGGTGGAGATGCCCACCTTGTAGTCGAAGCCGAACAGATGCATCAGGTCGCGGATCAGGTGGATGACACCGAGGATCTCGCCTTCCAGCTGTTCGGGCGTGCACAGGATGTGGGCATCGTCCTGGGTGAACTGACGCACACGCAGCAGGCCGTGCAGGGTGCCGCTCTTTTCGTGGCGGTGCACCACGCCCAGCTCGAAGTAGCGCTGGGGCAGGTCACGGTAGCTGCGCAGATCGTTGCGGTAGATCAGCATGTGCGAGATGCAGTTCATGGGCTTGATGCCGTACTGATCGTCCTCGATCTGGGTGAAATACATGTTCTGGCGATAGTGGTCGTAGTGACCGGAACGCTGCCAGGTCTCCACGCGCAGCAGCTGCGGGCCCTGCACCAGGTCGTAGTTGCGCTTGATGTGCTCGCGACGCCAGAAGTCTTCCAGGATGGTGCGCATCAGCATGCCCTTGGGCAGCCAGAAGACCATGCCGGGGGCCACGTCTTCATGGAAGGTGAAGAAGCCCAGTTCACGGCCCAGCTTGCGGTGGTCGCGGCGCTTGGCTTCTTCCAGCTGCTTCAGGTAGGCGTTGAGGGCCTTCTCGTCGGCAAAGGCGGTGCCGTACAGGCGGGAGAGCATGGGATTCTTTTCGTCGCCGCGCCAGTAGGCGCCGGCAGCGGAAAGGATCTTGCTGGCCTTGGAGAAGCCGGTGTGCGGCACGTGGGGGCCGCGGCACAGGTCAGTGAAATCACCGCAGGTGTACAGGGAGACCGTGTCGCCCTCGATGCCTTCGATGATCTCCACCTTGAAGTTCTCGCCCATCTTGCTGAACTTCTCGATGGCGTCGGCCTTGCTCATGGTGGTGCGCACAAAGGGCAGGCGTTCGTTGACGATGCGCTGCATCTCGGCTTCGATGGCCGGGAAGTCTTCGCTGGAGAAGGGCTTTTCCACGTCGAAGTCGTAGTAGAAGCCGTTTTCCACAGCGGGACCGATGGTCACCTTGGCCGAGGGATAAAGCTTTTTCACCGCGGCGGCCATGACATGGGCCGTGGAATGGCGGATCATGCTCAGGCCTTCGGGAGAATCGGCGTACACGGGAGTGATGTCGGTACACTGGGCGGGAACGGTGGCGGAAAGATCGCACAAAGTCTCCGTGCCCTCTGCGGTCACACGCGCAGCCACCACGGATTTGAATTTTTTGCCGCTCAGCGCTTTCTGCAGAACAGCGGCCACATCACCCTGTTCGGGGGCGTCCACCACCTGTCCTTCCACGCGGACATCCATGCTTATACTCCTTCAGGCGCCCTTGTCGGGCGTATGGTACAAAAAAAGGAATGGGGAGGCTGAAAAACCTCCCCATCTTCAAAAAACGTGCTGCTTTCGTGCAGCTATCTGGCGGGCACCGCCCCTGTCGCCACGGGCTCATGCCCTTATTATTTTATTTGGTAGGAACGAGCAGACTTGAACTGCTGACCCCTTCCGTGTCAAGGAAGTGCTCTAGCCACCTGAGCTACGCTCCTACTCCAAGAGGCGAAGTCTTATCTAGCGAAAACCACCCCCTGAGTCAACAACTTTTTTTAATTTTTTTTTATTTTTTATTTTCAACAGGTTGCAGCCTCATTTTTGCCTCTCATTTTGCCCGTTTTTTCCGGTGGCCGTCAAAAATGGGCAAAACGCTCTGGAAGAAGGGAACAAAAAAAGCGCATTTTTTTCGAAAAAAATGCGCTTTTTTTGCAACAGAGCCGAAAGTCGAGGCTGCTACAGCCCCTGTTCCGCACGCCAGGCGGCGAAACGTTCGCGCGCCCGGGCCGAGTAGAGGGCCTTGCGGTCCTTCTTCTTGGCTTTTTCGTCCAGCTCCGGCATGAGGCCGAAATGGGCGTTGGACGGCTGGAAGTGCTTCACCGGAGTGCGCAGATGGTTGAGCAGGGCACCCAGCGCGCATTCCAGCGGCGGCAGGGCCAGCTCCCTGCCCTGGGCGCGGGCGGCCAGCAGCATGCCCAGCCACATGCCGCAGGCGGCGGATTCCAGATAGCCTTCCACACCGGTGATCTGTCCGGCCAGGAAAACGCGGGGCCGCGCCTTGAGCGACAGGTCCTCGTTCAGGGCCACGGGCGCGTTCACATAGGTGTTGCGGTGCATGCTGCCGAAGCGGGCGAATTCCGCCTTTTCCAGACCGGGCACCATGCGGAACACGCGCGCCTGCTCGCCGTAGGTCAGCTTGGTCTGGCAGCCCACCAGATTGCAGGTTTCGCCGTTGAGGGTCTCGGCCCGCAGCTGCAGGATGGCCCAGGGACGGCGGCCGGTACGCGGGTCCACGAAGCCCACGGGCTTCAGCGGGCCGAAGGTCAGGGTGCGCGGGCCGCGTTCGGCCAGGGCCTCCACCGGCATGCAGCCTTCGAAATGCTTTTCCTTCTCGAACTCCCGTGCGCCCACCTTTTGCGCTTCCAGCAGGGCATTATAGAAGGCTTCGTATTCTTCCTTGTTCATGGGGCAGTTGAGATAGTCGCCGCCCGTTTCGCCCTTTTCCTGCCCGTAGCGCGAGGCACGGAACACGATGTCCATATTCAGGGAATGCGTCCAGACGATGGGCGCGATGGCATCATAAAAATAGCAGTGGTCGCCGCCCACCACCTCGGCCAGCGAGGCGGAGAGGTTCTCCGAAGCCATGGGCCCGGCCGCCAGCACCACGGTCTCGAAGCCGTCCAGCGCGGGATCGTCCAGGGACGTGATCTGCCGGTGCACCAGCGTGATGCCGGGCGTGGACCGGACTCGCTGCGTCATAGCCGCCGAGAAGGCCTCGCGGTCCACGGCCAGGGCCTTGCCCGCAGGCACGCGGTGGGCGTCGGCCAGCTCCATGAAGTCGCTGCCCAGTTCGCGCATCTCGGCCTTGAGCAGGCCGATGCCGGAGGTCAGCTCGTCCGAGCGCAGGGAATTGGAACAGACCAGCTCCGCCAGCCCGTCATTGACATGGGCCGGGGAACGGAACTCCGGCTTCTGTTCGAACAGGGTCACTTGCAGACCGGCCCGCGCCAGACGCAGGGCACATTCGCAACCGGCCAGGCCGCCACCAATAACCGCATAGCTGTGTTCAGTCACGCCATCTCCTTTTGTTGGCCGCATCTTTGCCCAATCTGGGCCCGGAAGGCAAGGGGGAGCAGGAGCGGAGGCGGCGGAAGGGAAGAGGGGCCCGTTCATGTTATTGGAGGAAAGTGGGCCGTCCGGGGGAAGGGGTGCCTTTTGGAAAAG
>ERZ773260.126-NODE-126-length-103858-cov-8.206593_pt1 | contig 103858 bp, 105 predicted proteins | sample MGYA00511387_ERZ773260 | MGnify/ENA primary metagenome ERZ773260 (study PRJEB29015, sample SAMEA2737745) | human gut metagenome | biome: human gut; feature: human-associated habitat; material: faeces | place: China | collected 2012 ...
TTTTACTTCCTATAACAGTATCTATTTCCCAATGACCGAATTCATTGCGTTCATCCACATTAGAATCCCTCTCGTCTATGCTGCGACCCATATGCTTCAGATTTTTCTTTATGCTGCGGGTTGTTCTACGTCTTCTTACCTTTAATGGAAGGTCAATGTTGCGCAATCTAAGCAGCATGGAATCTACATAGTTATAGAGAGTCTTTACGCACACAATTTCTTTGAGAGGAAATAGATGATTGTCTAGGGCATAGCCATGGCAGGCATCCAAAGACCAGTGTTCTTGCAATACTTTTCGAACAGTCCAAGTAACAAAATTACTTGTAAGAAATCTTTTAGACTTGCAAATACTGTTGCTATGGCTAGCAATATAGGCACGTTGAGCACGAGCAGCTCCATATCTACCGGTATGAGGATGAGCACCACGCTTGAGTTCATTCCTGATAGTATTTGGAGCACAGTTAAAATACTTTGCCAGCTGACGAAGAGAATACTGTTTAGAGCTGTCAGACAGAATTCCTTGTAATTCCCTGCGGTCTCCTAAAGAAAAGTGTTTACCTTTTTGATGATTTGTGATATCTTTGGTGTAGTCCATTGTGATTACTCCTTAGTTAGTTTTTGTGTAGCAACTTAATCTTAACACAAAGGTATCACAATGGACTATTTTTTATTCAATTTTTCAGGTGTGCAATTTCATTATACAATGAGCCGAAAAGAAAAAAATAATGGATTTGGTGAACGCTAACAAAGATACTATTTACGCAGATTGCAGAGAGCAGGCTGCTTACGAAGAAGATGAAGACTATGAGGAGTAAAACACTAAAACCGAGCACTCACTAACGTGGGTGCTTTTTATTTTCCGGCATGCGAAGGTATACCGTTTTTTCTATGTTCAAAATCAGGAATAAAATCCTAATTTTATATAAAAAATGCTAAAGTTTGGATTCCATTCCAAACTTTTAGGGAAAATAGAGAAAACTTGGAATGCGTTCCAAGTTTTCTTGCGTTTATAACAGGTTTGCTTTACAATATAAGTAAGAGGTGATAACTATGCAGCTTATTCCAAGAAAAGAATATCTTGACTGGTTATGTCGCTGGCAGGATAAACAAATCATAAAAGTAGTATCCGGTGTACGCCGTTGCGGAAAATCAACCATGTTTACGCTGTTTAAACAGAACTTGCTTAAGCGGGGGGTAGATGAAAAACAAATTATCAGCATCAACTTTGAAGCAATGGAATTTGAAGCCTTACGGGATTATCATACTTTGTATCAATATATAAATGACCACCTGCAGCAGGAATGCAAAAACTATATTTTTTTAGATGAGGTACAGCATTGCACGGAATATCAAAAAGCTGTCGACAGCCTGTTCATTAAAGATAATTGCGATATATATCTTACAGGTTCCAACGCTTATTTTATGTCCGGAGAGCTGGCAACCGTTCTTTCCGGCAGATACGTTGAACTAAAGATGCTGCCGCTGTCATTTAAAGAATTTGTATCTTCTTTTGCTCCGGAAAATGTTGACATAAGCATACAGGAAAAGTTTAATTTATACCTGAATTATGGTTCCTTTCCTTTTCTGGCACGTTACAATAGCTTTGACAGTGATGCTTATAATTATCTGCGTGATGTATATAATACAATTATTCTCAATGATATAGTAAAACGTCTGAAGATTACTGATGTGAACGCATTAGATAAGGTAACAAAATTTATCGCTGATAATATCGGTAATATTGTTTCTATAAACAAAATTGCGAATACCTTAAAATCCGGTGGCAAGAGTATAGACAACAAGACTGTTGAGAAGTATTTGCAGGGGTTGGTAGATGCTTTGTTTTTATATAAAGCTCCGCGCTTTAACATCAAAGGAAAGCAACTACTTACCAATCTGCCTAAATATTATATTGTTGATATTGGTATGCGCAATATCCTGATACGTAATAAAGAAAGCGATATAGGTCATATCATAGAAAATCTTGCCTATCTGGAGCTGATGCGACGCGGTTATTATGTATACGTGGGGGATATTGATAAAGGTGAGGTTGACTTTGTAGCCATTAAAAACAACCAGACAGAATATTACCAGATATCCGCTACTACGTTAAACCCTGATACATTAGCAAGAGAGTTGGCACCGCTACAAAGCGTACAGGATAATTATCCAAAATATCTTTTGACACTTGACGAGCTTTTTGGCGAAGCTAATTATAATGGAATACAAAAGAAAAACCTGATAAAATGGTTGCTTGAATGAGAGATATAAAAAGCTTGCCTCCAAGCTGACAGCATAAAAACTTCTTCCATATATACTATAAATTTCATCCGTTCTTCACAGCAGCTCGTGCCTTGCACTTCGCTGCTGTTTTTTTATGCGCCCCGATATGCTATAATATATAATGTATAATTAGCTTTACTGCAATGAGCGTTAAAGCCTCAGCGAAATAAATTCCGCCCCGGCCTGCAGCGCTTCTTCGCAAGCAATAAGGAGTGATAAGCATGGAGATAAAATCTGTCGCACTTTTAGGAGCAGGAGCCGTAGGCTCTTATATAATCTGGGGACTGAGCAAACTCCCCGATATCAGATTCGGCATTATCGCCGAAGGCAGCCGTGCTGCGCGTTTGCGTGACGAGGGCTGCAGCATCAACAACGTAACCTACCATCCGCAGGTGTGGAGCCCGCAGGAAGCCAAGGGCGTAGATCTGTTGATTGTCGCTTTGAAATACGGCGCTCTGCCCGGCGCACTGGCAAGCATCCGCGAGGCAGTTGGCCCTAATACCACTGTCATGAGCCTGATGAACGGCGTGGACAGTGAGAAAATTATTGCCGGCGCTATCGACAGCAAGCAGATTCTGCCTGCACTGATCAAGATTGCATCGCGCCACGATGGCAACAGTGTGCGCTTTAACCCGGAAAAGACTATCGGTATTGTTTTCGGCGAAGCGCAGGCACCGTTTGAGAGTGAGCGTGTGCTGGCGATTGAAGCGCTTATGCGCAGCGCCGATATCCATATCCGCCATACGGATTGCATTAATGAAGAAATCTGGTGCAAGTTCCGCCTGAACGTCTGCAACAATCTGCCGCAGGCTGTTATTGGGGCAGGTCTTGGCTGCTACCGGGACAGTGAGCATATGCGTGCGATTAAGGAAGGACTGCGCCGTGAACTGGAGGACATCGCCGCCGCCAAGGGCATTGATATGAGCAAATGTCCCGCAAGCTCCGGTCGTGGCAGCGCCGTTCCGCCATCCGTGCGCTATTCTACGCTGCAGGATCTGGACGCAGGCAGACACACTGAGATTGATATGTTCTCCGGTGCTCTGATGGCGATGGGCAAGGAGCTGGGGATTCCCACACCCTACAACGAATATACCTATCATATTATCAAAGCGTTGGAGGAAAAGAACGACGGTCTGTTCGATTACTCCGGCCAAAACAAAGAAAATACATGCGCGCGTTGAGTGCGCATTAAAGGAGGCAGAAAGCAGATGAAGAATTTGCTGACGATTGCCGGCAGTGATTCCAGCGGTGGCGCGGGAATTCAGGCCGATTTAAAGACCTTTGCCGCTCACGGTACCTTCGGTATGAGCGTCATTACCGCCGTTACGGCACAAAACACCTGTGGTGTTACCGCAGTACAAAATATTGACTGTGATATCGTAGAAGCGCAGATTGCTGCCATTTTTGATGATATCCATGTGGACGCAGTAAAAATAGGCATGGTATCGCAGCCGGAGATTATCCGCACGATTGCCGCCTGCCTGCGCCGTTATCAGCCACGCATTATCGTGGTGGACCCGTTAATGATTTCCAAAAGCGGTTATCCGCTGCTGGCACCGGAGGCCTGCGAAACGCTGATTAAGGAGCTGCTGCCGTTGGCTACGCTGGTTACGCCCAACCTGCCGGAAGCAGAGGCAATTACCGGCATGCAGGTTACGGAAAAGGCGCAGATGCGCGCCGTAGCGGAAAAAATTATTGCTCTGGGAGCGAAGGCTGTGCTCGTAAAAGGCGGTCATTTGAGCGATACAGCGGATGATTTGCTCTTTGACGGCAGCACGGAAACGTGGTTCCCCGGCAAGCGCATCCCTACGAAAAATACTCATGGCACAGGCTGCACGCTTTCGAGCAGTCTGGCGGCAAATCTGGCCAAGGGGTTGGTGCTGCCTGAGGCAGTACGCACCTCCAAGGCCTACGTTACCGAAGCCATCGAGCATGGCATTGAACTAGGTAGCGGCTGCGGACCGACGCATCATTTTGTTGATTTATACAGAAAGGCTGGTATCTTAGACTAATGGACTTAAAAAATACTTTTGGCGAGCTGGTTGACAAGCTGCGTAAGGCAAGACCTGTCATCCACGAAATTACTAATTACGTTACGGCGGAAAGCTGTGCAGATGCTGCACTGGCAGCAGGTGCTTCTCCTGTAATGGCTGATGAGCCGGAGGAAGTTATCGAAATTACTGCCGGTGCCGACGCACTGGTGCTGAATCTTGGTACGCTGAGCTTCAATAAGCAAATTGCTATGGAGCGTGCGGCGCAGGCGGCCAAAACCAAGGGCATCCCCGTAGTACTGGACCCCGTGGGCGTAATGGCTTCTACCGTACGTCTGAACTTCGCGCTGAAGCTGCTGAACGCAGGCTATATTGACATCGTGCGCGGCAACCACAGCGAATGCCAGGCGCTGCTGCTGGGTGCAACCGGCGGCCGTGGCGTGGACAATATGGAGCAGGGCACCGAAGAGGGCGAAGCACTGCGCACCGCTAAGGATGCTGCTGCCAAATTCGGCTGCGTGTTTGCTGTCACCGGCCCGATAGACAACATCAGCAACGGCAAGCAGGCTGTTGTACTGAACAACGGTCACCCGCTAATGCAGGATATCACCGGCAGCGGCTGCATGACTACTACCTTAGTTGCCTGCTGCGCCGCTATTACCAAGGATATGCTCGTTGCGGCAGCACTGGGCGTAGTAATCATGGGCCAGAGCGCCGAGCTAGCTGCCAACTTCCTCGAGAAGAAGGACGGCCCCGGCATGTTCAAGGTACGCCTGATTGACGCCATTTACCATGTAACTACGAAGTGGAATCTAGTAAATCTTAAGCCGGAGGAAAAGGTGTCCTGATGAAAGCACAGCCTGATTACAGTATTTATCTGGTTACGGACGATGGCTGCCTGCAGGGAAGGACGCTTATTGACTGCGTGCGTGAGGCGCTCGAAGGCGGCGTGACGCTGGTGCAGTACCGTGCCAAGACAGCATCCAGCGCGGAAATGTACGCCGAAGCGCTGCAGCTGAAAGCACTGTGCGACAGCTTTAATGTGCCGCTGATTATCAACGACCGTCTGGATATCGCCATGGCGGTGGGGGCAGCAGGTGTACACCTGGGGCAGGACGACCTTCCCTGCGCTGCGGCGCGCAAGATTCTGGGCGAGGATTATCTCATCGGTGTTTCGGCGCACAATCCGGCGGAGGCTAAAGCGGCGCTGCAAAACGGTGCGGATTACCTTGGCTGCGGCGCTGTCTTCGGCACTGCTACCAAGGCAGACGTGCAAAAGCTTGGTACTGATGGTTTAGCTGCTATCTGCAGGGAGAAGGGACTGCCTGTTGTCGGCATCGGCGGCGTAACTGCGGACAATTACCGCGAGGTGCGCGCGGCAGGCGCTGACGGCGCAGCCATAGTCAGCGGCATACTGGCGCAGTCAGATATCCGCGCTACGGTAAAAGCGATTGCTAAGGTAAGCCAAGAGTTTGCCAAATAACAAGCGTTATCACAAACATCCTGTTCAATAAAATTATGGTCATCTTTCATGGTGGCCATTTTTGCATTATGGCCGATTTTCCGAATTATTTTTAGTTAAAACTGAAAAATGTTCACTAATATGCCTATATTTATCGCTATCCATATTGGATAAAACGCCGAAGTGTGTTAAAATATTTTCATTAGAACCTATAAAGCTCATGGTTAAGCCATTCTTCAAATCATGGTCACTATTATGGTCACTATTGATTCAGAAGACACCTATTGATGTACTTATAGACACTATCCTCATCTATAAGCCACCTTTTACCACATTTGAAACCCGACAAGCATTTAGACCTCACTAGCAGGTAAATCTTGTCGGGTTTATTTTGTCTTAGAATCTTAGCTGCTTCTTGGGCAGTTATAAGATTTACTTTATCAGCCATTTGTGTTGTACCATAGCACCCTTAGCTTTACCATCTGTATCTACAAGTACAGTAAGCTCTAGTGCTTTATCAGCCTGATAGTTCCTTTGGATAGAGATAGGAACATATGCACGTTCATTTATATAAGACACACCAGCACCCAGCTCCCAAGAGGGGCGCAGTTTAGACAACACAGGAGTGAGGTCTACAGTCTGTTCTACAGTAGCCTTTACTCCCGGTGGTGCATCATTAGCAGAGCCACTAGTGCTATCAGGTTGATTAATAGTACCAGCAGTTCTTTTAACAATCGGCACACTCACTTTCTCGCCATTAATAACAGCGACGTATTTGTTAGACAACACCAAGTCCTCTTCTTTGGGGTTGTCTTTGGTCTCAGCATGGATTCCTGTGGTAGACAAAAGTCCACCCTTAGAATCTGAGCTGGGCATAGGGGGTTCTGAAGCTTTGTTGTCTCCTCTTAGATATAAGTAGCAGCAACCGGCTCCAATAGCAAAGCTCAGTAAAAGAGCAATTATATTCTTAGTTCTCGTGGTAAACATAGCGTTACATACCTATAATGGTTTGCAGCAGACTGTTTGCAATCTGCAAGAAACCGAGCAGCGGTCTATATTCGGGATTGAACGATGAGGATAGCGTATCCACGAACCACAAGAAGACAAACAGGGGGATGGATATTAAAAGACCATAGAGGAAGAAGGTCTTTAGTTTCATTAAGGTTTCTTTCATGATATATAGTCTCCTTTAAGAAGGTTATTTAAGGTAATAATAAAAAATACCCTAAGGAATCCTTAGGAGGTATAGGAAACCTTAGGGTATCTATAAGTATCTATTAATTAGGTTTATTAGTAATAATAACAATTACCCTTAGGTATCTATAGTCTCTATAGTACCAAGGGTATCTAAGGGTTACATATGGAATCATATAAGGTCATATGGTATCTATAGTAACTATAAGGTATCTATAGTTATCTATAGGTATAATATAATGTCCCTTTCCTACTCTTATCGAGTATGTGACCCATTAGTTTCGCTGGTTTATATGACCCATTAGCTATAAAAGTTATCGACCACTGTAACTCCTCCAAATTGTGGTTGTCTTTTTCTATAGCGTTGCGGAACAAGCTCAGGATTATATTCTTTGTGTAAGACACCAAAGTCAGAATCCCACCATTTCATAAGCTGTTCTTCTTCAAGTTCATCAATGCCCTGTTGAGCATCCCTGTCTAAACTCTCCAACCAAAAGGCAACACCCATGGTCACAGCATCAAGCCTATCATCATGGGCAAGTGCACCTTTATCTCTAGTGAGCCTTGTGAGCTGATAAATTAAAGAGTACTTTTGGTCATTCTCATACACCTTATAATCATCATAGATAACAGAGGTGTTGACAATGAGCTTATGGCGCATCATAACAGGTTCAAGTGTATCAATGATACGAGCTTCTTTCTGCTTGTTGTTCTTGACTTCTGTGTAGGTGCAAGGGTGAACCTTATTCAGTACAGGCTTAAAGAGCTGCCCCCACATACCATCGCCAAAGTTAGCTTCAGAGACAACATCATTCACGCCCCAAAATTTACACTTATTAGCTAAGATGTTGAGGGTATCATCACCATAGCCATCACGATAGCCACCAACTTCCATAAGGAACAGGTAACCATTGAGAATCTTGATAACAGCATAGGCAAGTTCATCCGCACCACGTCCTGAGGGGTCAATAGCCATTACAGTACCTGTATATTTAGCAGTTTCTTTAGACCTGTCAAAAGGGGCATAGAAGAAGTCACCTTTAAGGGCAGTACAGGGTACATCCTTTAGTCGCTGTTCATATCCACTTGCCCATGACCACTTCATAGATGCTTCTTCCATGTCTAGGTCTGCCACAATAAAGTCAGCCACTTTGAGCGGATACTTTTCAGCATCAGAGAGACTAGTGTCTAAAAGAAATTGTAAAGTAAAACCTGCTTTACCATAGGACAGTCTACGCTTAAAAATCTCTTCTTCGTTGAAGCGTAAGGGGTCAGTGGGTTTACCTGCTAATGAGGGGTCTTTATCAAGTGCATCAGCAATAAAGGGATGTAGACGCTTACCATAGTTATCCCTCATTTTTTGATTTTCCGGATAGACAACAGGGAAGATGACACAACTATATCCACGATTCTGTAATTCGTTGTATAAGGACTGTTCAGACTGTGGAGTACCTAAATAAATAATTAGTCCATTGGGTTTGATGATAGAATCAAATTCCTTTACAGCTTCGCTAAGTTTGTCACGCTGCACCTGCGTTCCTGAATTAGAGGGAATCTCAATATCATCAGCAATCAGCAGGTCAGCACGAGAGCCTGTAATCTGACCATAGATACCTACAGACTTTACAGAAGGGGAGATGTCAGGCACAGCAGGGGCAACATCAAACAGGTTCATGGTATCTCTGTTGCCCTTGCTGGTATTAGGTTTAAGATGTGCAAGAAAAGGCAGTGTCATAATGATACGCTTTACGAAAATAGCGTTAGCATCCGCTCTATCTTTACCTGCGGAAACAATCTCTACTTTAATTTGGGGGTTACGCCACAGAGACCACACGGCAAAAGCACAAGTGATAAAACTTTTCGCTACACCACGAAACCCTTCTAGAATAGTACGGTCATTGGGACAATGTTGTAGATAATTTGCAATAGCATATTGGATAGGGGTAGGGGACGGAAGACCAATCATTTTCCATACAATAAAAAGGAAGACCCTAAAGTCCTCCTTAGCTTTGTCAATCTGTTCATCTGTCCATTCAGGCATCAGCTCACCTGCCCATCCAAATCAAAGGTAGGAATCTCTTCCACTACCTTCTGAATCTTTTGTACCCCTTGGGTTTCGGGGGTAGTCTGTAATTTGTTCTGCTTCAAGAACTCACGCACCTTAGCAAGAAAAGCAGGGTTACGGCGCAGTTCAGGGTCATCAAGTCCTTCTAAAAGGGCATTGACTTCACCTATAGCAAGCTTATCAAGTAGTTTCTCATCTATCTGCATAGTTTATCACTCCTTTGTATTCATAAATCAATTCTCACACGATTGAGAGGGGGTGGGAGTGCTATTTGAGCATTGAAACACTCCCATAGGTATAATCACATAGGCAAGAAAATCCAATCGTTCAGATAGGCTCTCAGGCGTTACTGAGGGCGTTTTAACTTCTTACCTTTTAATTCTTCAATGTAATCTGTTTTATTGGTATCCACAAGACATACATCATATGTCTTAGATAAGGTGCGGATAGCAGCAGCAGTGCCTTTACCAAAACGGAAAGACCACAGAGGACACTTGCAGATATGGCAATCTCGGATGTTATCAGAAGTACCTGCACAGTCCATGCATTTTAGACGAATAGCACGAGTAAGTGAAGGGTTCTTAATATCAGCGATATACACCTTTTTAGCCACGGAAGTCACCCCCTAAATGAATAAAGCGGTCTCTAATCTCCTCAGTGCGTCCTTGATTCCAAAATTGACTGCCCAAATAACCACAGGTTCTACGTGTCACATTCATTTTGGTTTTGTCTCTATTACCGCAATTCGGACACTCCCACTCCAATCTACCATTATCTGTGACAATCTTAATTTCACCATCATACCCACAGACCTGACAATAGTCACTCTTGGTATTCAGCTCTGCATACATAATGTTGTCATAGATAAACTGAATAACAGCCATAACTGCATCAATGTTTTTGGTCATATCAGCACACTCAATGTAACTGATAGCACCACCCGGACTGAGCAGTTGAAATTCAGATTCAAATTGCAGTTTGGTGAAGGGGTCAATAGGCTCACGTACATTCACATGATAGCTATTAGTGATGTAGTCATGGTCAGTGACTTCCTTAATCACCCCAAAGCGTTCACGGAGACATTTAGCGAATTTATATGTGGTGGTTTCCATAGGAGTACCATAGACACTATAGCCTAAGTGCTCCTTAGTTTTCCATTCAGCACACTTATCATTAAGGTGTTGCATGACAGAGAGTGCAAAGGGTTTCACAGCAGGGTCAGTATGAGATTTACCGAACATTGCCATACAGCACTCATAGAGACCTGCATAGCCAAGGGAGATAGTGGAGTACCCATTCTCCAATAATTTGTCAATCTTCTCACCTTTTTGCAGACGAGCAATAGCACCATACTGCCAATGGATAGGGGAGACATTGGAGATTGTACATTTAAGGTTTTGGTGTCTTACACGCAAGGCTTTGTGACACAGTTCCAAACGCTCATCAAGAATAGACCAAAATCTATTTTTGTCTTTATCAGCAGACAGTGCAACATCCACAAGGTTGATGGAGACAACACCTTGGTTGAAGCGACCATAGAATTTAGCTTTACCATTTTCATCAAGATAGGGCGTTAAGAAACTTCTGCATCCCATAGGAGGGTAGCAATGCCCCACACCATCTTCAGTCTTCTTATTCTTTAGCATAATCTTCTCAGACAAATAATCAGGCTGCATACGCTTAGCAGTGCATTTAGCACACATCTCTGTGAGGTAATAATAGGGAGTACCTTTACGGATGTTGTCTTCCTCTAAGACATAAATCAGCTTAGGAAAGGCAGCAGTAATCCATGCCCCTTTTTCATTCTTGACACCCTGATAGCGTTGGCGAATGATTTCCTCAATAACCATAGCAAGGTCTTTCTTCTCCTGCTTATTCTTAGCTTCATTGAGGTACAGAAACAATGTAACAAAAGGTGTCTGACCATTGGATGTCATAAGGGTATTAATCTGATACTGCATTGTCTGCACACCCTTAGTGATTTCATCTTTCAATCGCTTTTCTGTGATATAGTCTAAATCCATTTCATAATACTCTGCATGAATAGATTCTAGTTCCTGTTTAACTTCTTCTTTAATTTTTTGTCTTGAAGTATTGACAAATGGAGCTAAATGTGCTACCGATACACTCTGACCACCATATTGGTTAGAAGCAACCTGTGCCATAATCTGAGTAGCAATATTGCAAGCAGTAGCAAAGCTATGTGGCTTTTCAATCATAGTGCCGTTGATTACAGTACCATTTTGCAGCATGTCTTCCATGTCCAACAGTGCACAGTTGTACATCTTTTGGATAGCATAGTCCATATCATGTACATGGATGATACCTTCTTTATGTGCCTTCATTACATCCGGAGGGAACAACAGCTTTTCAGAGAGTTCTTTAGAGACCATACCTGCCATGTAGTCACGTTGGGTAGACAGGATAACAGGGTTCTTATTAGAGTTTTCCTCATTCACATCTTGGTTGCTGAGATTGACAATATCAAGCACTTCACTCAAAGCACCTTTGGTATTACGAATCAGCTCACGTTTATAGCGGTAACGCACATACTCTCTAGCTACCTCAGGATACATAGAGGTCATAAGTTTTTCTTCTACAATATTCTGAATGTCCTCAACTGTCATTTCAGTTTCCTTAGCAATTCTCTCAATGTATTCAGCAATATTTTCTTTTGTATAATCATCAACATAACCAGCCTTAGAGATGGCAGTAATGATTTTGTCTTTATTAAAGTCTACGAGAGACCCATCACGCTTCTTAATTTTCAAATCTATATAGACCTCCTTTAAAAATAAAAAGAGGGAGACTAAGCTCCCTCGTAACTCTTACCAACGTGCAGTATAACCACGGACATCCACATGGACACCCCAGCTATAAATACCAATACCATCAGCACCAGCAGCTACCGCAGCATCATACAGAGCTTGTAACATAACACCCTCAGGGCATTGCACATCCGCAGCAGTTCCGTAGATATGCTGACTGTTAGACACACCACCTACCTCAGCATTGTGGGCAGGACAGCGATAACCACAGGACAGCACTAAAGGCTTACCGATGATAGCACGCATACGCTCTAATACCTGTACAAGCCGTGGGTTGATGTCAGCACCATTGTGGAGACCCCCACAACCACATTTACAGGCAAATTCACTAGAATCAAAATGAGCAGATAATTTCACTTATTACATTCCTCCTTTTTAAAAAAGGTCTTATACAGCAAGACCCAAATCTGAATCAAGACATACATAATGGTGACGATATACACCCAATCAGATAAGGGGATACCCATGAGAGATAGGGTGGAGACACCAATAGGAGGGGTTGTCTTTACAATTTCATTGTCCATAATATCCTCCATAATAAAATAAAAGAGGGTCAGCTTCTAGCCAACCCTCGGTAACATTATGCAGTAGCAGTGGTAGGAGCAGGTAACTTAAGTTTCAGATAGAGCAGTTCTCTATCTTTATCTGCCAACTTATCACGCAGAGATTGCATAGTGTTGCAGGTAATCAGAGCACGAGTTTTCTCGCCTTCCTCATGGATAGCAGTGGTAACTTTACAGGTGTTTGCAGCACCCTCAAAGCGCAAGGCATCAATGTTACGATTGATACTCTCACCGACACTAGCTACTTTGTATCCGGTTTCTTTTTCGTTCATGCCTACAGTATAGAAGCCGTCGCACATACCACTTTGGATACCACGCAGACTAGCTTTGATGTCTTGGTTGTCTAAGCCTTCAGACAGCTCTGCACGAGTTACAGCACCTTGGAAAGCAGAACCATTACCACCCCAACCACCGAAACCACCAAAGCCACCACCAAAGGCAGCTAAGAGGATAAGGTATACAAAGGGGTTATTCCACATCTCATTACCATTAGAACCTTGTTTGGCGAGCATCAGGGCATCACCGAGACCTACGCCAGCATTAGCCATTTCCATTACTTTTCAACTCCTTTTTGAACTTGGTTGATGTATGCTTTACCTGCATTGATGTCTTCATCCGACATACCACGCTTACGAGCTTCTTCCTCAACCATTGCCAACAGTTCAGGGGAAACCTGCTTCAAGGCTTGCATCATCATCATTTGCATAAGTTTGTTTTGGTTCATGTTATATTGCATAGTGACTAGTCACCTCCTGCTATTATGATAACATGAATTTAGGAATTGAAAGTTGTAACTAAATGACTATAAAGTTACTTGAAAAGGACAAGATATACTTTGTCATATATTTGTCTTAAGGCACGTTTGATACAAGACACATCTTCATGGTACTCCATAGCAAGCTTTTGTTGCGAGTAGTCCTTAAGGATAGTTTTATTGAGTATGTCTTGTTGTTTTGGTGTGAGCTTAGCTTCTGTTGTGATTGTCTTGTACTCAGTGAGAGTAGAGGACTTAAGCCAAGCACGAGCCTTTTTTCGATTCTTTTCCATGATAAAATCCTTTCTGCCCACCCAAACCCCTAAAGGGGAGACAACAACCCTGTCTTTTTATTTAGTTAAAGTAAGCTAATAGCTTCGGTTTCCTCTTTAGTTGATGCAGCTTCCACTTTTTCTTTAGCTTTTCTATAAGCAGTGTGGAGCTTATCACTTCTCAGTGCTACCTGAGCAATGACACCACGCAGGTCAGATGCAGTTACTTTCACATCTTGATTGTCTGCCGTAGTCCATGTGAGAGCAGCGGAAGCACCGGCAACTTCAAGGGCGATTATGGCAGCATTTATACGCTCTCTAGCCTTATCATCATAATCAAAAGAGTAGCCTTGGTATTCAATCGGTTCTACTTCTGCTTTGTCACGTTGCATCTTTAAAATTTCGATTCTGCGATTTTTAAAATACTCAATCGGTTCTTCCTCGTGTGTCACTTCGACCCCTAAGTCTTTAAGGGCATCTTCGGAGATTGATAATGGGATGAAGATACCTTCTTTGCCTAAGGCTTCGGACAATTCGTAAACATTAGTGTAGGTTTTGTCTTTGTATTTATAGGTTGTTAACATTTTGTTCCTCCTTTGCTTAATAATCTTCAACTGTAGGTGCCATATCATTTATTGCTTTGCCCCATGAAAAAGTCACACCACTTGTAGCATAACAGTCAAAATACAATGTATAGATTTTATTTGGTGTCACACCTACAACGGAATCAATATCTTGATGGTCCAGGAGTTCTCCGTCTTCAGCAGATTCTGAGAAACCTTCGCCCCATGTTTTATTAGTCATTTTATTTTCTATAGAAGCATAATTAGAATCTTGCGGGTTGCCTTCAACCGAATCAACTACTGCAACCACTTTGATTCTCTTAATCCCTTGTGGGACAGTAAAAGCTATTGTTTTATTATTTGTATCAGACCACGTCCAATACTTGCTACCATCTTTAACCTTTACACCATTTTTCATCATCATTCTGTTTAAGCCCATACTGCTCACCTCACGATAACTTAGATGCTTGCACGATGCTGGTCAGATTATTGCTGGCATCTTTTACCATCATAATGTTTAAAAGCAAACCGGAGCTTGTAATAGCTACATCAGATGCAGACCCTATATACTTAACAGTTCCACAGTTAGTGATAGTCAATGCATAGTCTGCATCCGCTGTAAAGTACGCACTAAATACAGAGATTTGTGACTTATCAACTTTCATTGCCAAAGCACCTAAATCAAGTGTGAAATTATTAGTTGCCTTATACATCATTGCAGATATAATCGGCGTATCATTCGTACCTGTTACGATGTATATAGGATACTTTTCGTAATATACCAACAAAAAGTTTAACGTCTGCGCTGCTGTCCAAGTGTTAGCCACCGACGTTTTAGCGTAATCAGCAAGCGATTGATGCTGTGTCAAATAACCTGCATCGTTTGGCAGGTCAGATACTTTAGTAGGCACACTAGCAGCAACGGAATCAATAGCAGCTTTTACAACTTTATTCTGCACAGGGTTGATAGAGGTATCGCTAAGTGCTGCATCAACAGTAATGCCACCATCTTTACCATCTCTACCTCTAGGCAGCATAAAGTTCAACACAACATTACTAGCAGTACCACTATTGGTAACGCTTGCATTACTACCTGCTGCCCCTGTAGTCACGCTACCAATCGTGATAGACGCAGCAGTACCTGTATCACCTTTTGCACCCTTGATGTTCACACTAGCAGGATTAGTCAATCCAGCTTTATTTGTCCAACTTAAAACACCCTCCGTAGACACACTAGGCACAAATACATTGACGTTTTCACTATAATTCTTAGCATTGTCCATGTAGGTTTTTGCTTCACCTGCGCTGTTTCTTGCATCAGACGCAAAGTTACTAGCAGTAGTAGCAGCAGATTGAGCTGCTTCTTTACTAGCACCTGCATTATCAGCAGAGGTCTTAGCGTTGGCAGCATAAAGGGACGCATCACTCTTAGCAGCTTCTGCTACATTCTTGTAACCTTCGGCTAACCTTGCGCTTTCAGCAGCACTTGCAGCAGATGCACTAGCAGACTGTGCGCTGTTATATGCATTGTCTTTATGGTTGCCAGCAGTATTCATAAGCTGTTCAGTTTGTGTCTTGATAGCGTTCATACGCTGCATCATAGAGCTTTCTTCATTATCAATGTAGTTCTTGGTGACAGCATCCTGTGCATCCTTAGGGTCAGCAATGTTAGACACACGGAACTTACGTCCTTGCCATACACCACTTTCCTCATCAAGAACAATAGAATTGGTCTTAGACCAATCACTTGCTTCCTCTAAGATGTGCAACTGCTGAACCTCTGATATAGTCATATCCTTAGCTTTCAGGATACTTGCATCTGCCCAAGACACCAAGCGAGTGGTTGGCGTATTACGATAGATATGCACAATGCTATCTTTAGCTGGTGCAGAATCAAACATAATCATACGATTACTTATAGTGAACCCTTCGGAAACCTCTGCATCATTAATAGCCACATGGACAAAGGCTGGACGCAAATAATCAAAAGGCACAGAGAAATTTGTTTGAGAACCATCGGCTGTGTAAGTAATAGATGTAGCCAATTTAATAGCTATATTAATCATCTCCTTTACAAAAAATAAAAAGACCACCAGCTCTAAAAGAGCCAGCGGTCACCAATTCAATTTATTATCTCCTCATCTGAGGAAAACTATTATAAAATTTTTGTTTGTCTTCATACATTGCTTTTTCGGCATACTCTGTGATTTCCGCAATATCTAAGAAGACACCGGCAGAGTAGCCTAAGGCAGCTAGGGGAGGGTTGTCCTTAACCCACAGGGATTTATGGAAAGACAACACACTTCCAAGAAACTCGTGGATTTTAATATCAAACCCAGCTACTATAAATTCATCACCTGATATATGATAACAGTTATAAATAGGGGAGATAAAGGTTTCCTTAAGCTTAGCTGCAAAGTCCTTTATCAGCTTATCCCCTGCACTGTGTCCAAAGTGGTCATTGGTATATTTCAGACCATTGATGTCTGCAAAAAGGATACCAACGAAACCAATGTGATTAGTGGTACTGTCACGCTCAAAGGCTTGCTTATTGTACAGTCCTGTGAGAGCATCACGCATAGCACCTTGCTCATAAATACGAGTTATGTCCGCTAAAAGTTGGGCATAGCTATTTTTGAACTGTTGCTGTATTTCACGTTGAATATCAGCACTTAATTCCATGGGACAGAACTCCTTTCATTATCTAGAAAAGGAACAATGGATAGGTATGAAGTTAGTAGCTGTACATTGGAATCACCTCGGGGAGAGAAAAAGGGGCATTAGTTCCACATGGAATTGAAATAACCACAACCCCCTAAAATACTTAGAATAACTACGATAGTTTCAATGATTTTAGTTTTCAATGGTATTTCTTTATTAAGGAGCACCTGCTTTAGCAGAACATTATATAGCATATAAATGATGCTTATAAATAAAGCAAAAGCACCACATAACCAAAGCGCACCCTCTACCATATCAAAAATGAAGCCTATTATCTGCATAAATCATATCACCTCTGATATTAATTATAGCACATTATTCAGGTGATTGTATATATTTGTAATTAAGATACTTCTTATTGGCACTTCTGAAAATGATATTTTGCTTTTTGTTAAGTTCATCAAGCTTAATACGCTTGGTGTCTGCATCCATCTTTTTGTCTGCATACAGTTCCCTAATAGCTTTAGAAACTTTCATAGCATCTGCCCTAGCTTTACGCATACCTTTAAGTTCTTTGTCTACCTTAGGCTTCCTACCCTCAAAAGAGGCATCTGCATATTGTGTCTCCAGCTTATCAAGACCACCAAAGAATACATCCTTGCTGCGGGAAGTACCTGTACCCTCAGTATATGTAAATCGAGTATATTCAGTCCACTTCCTACTAGGGGTAGCCTCATCTTTAGCCATCATATTGACACCACCCATAAAAGCATAACCCATAGAGCCTGTGAGACCATAGATTGTATTGTCTATCTTAATAGGTGAGAGATTAGTCACCTGACCAATACCACGAGCTACCATAGAGGTATACTGATTATATTGATTCTTAGGGCTAAGCTTTTCAAGACGTTGGTCAACAAGAGGACGGTTACGATACATAGAGTGGTTTGTCTGCCATTCATAGAACTTTTCAATAATGGGAGGAGCACCGGAAGGAGCGAGGTCTTTGATAAGCTTATAGACAACATCCGCAATGACCTGCTTATCTTCCCCTTCAGCCATGACATCTAATAATCTTTCAGGTATAGAGCCAGCTAGCTGTCCGATAAAGGTAGGTTTAGGATAATCATAGATGGTATCACCTATCTTGATGTACCATGCTTTATTCTTCATCTCCATAGGCATATCCTTATACCAATCTTCGTCTTTATTCCAATACCACAATAACAGGGTGGGAAACAGTACATGTTCTGCCATAGCAAGCCCAACACTGAGAGGATTTTTAGAAAGCTCTCTAGCTGTCTTTAAAGTACCTTGAAAAGCCGCATTTAAAAAAGGCGTATGCCTGTTAAGAATTTTAACAGTAGTACCACTCTTCGCAAAATTAAGGGTACTGTCAGAAGCAACCATAGCAGCTTCAATCATAGAAGCACCACGTCCTTTAGCACGTCGATAAAGAGCCATACGTGGTAACTGTTCCATAGCTTCACCATATGCTACATTCCAATTCCATAATACTTTGATAGGATATAAGATTTTATCAAGGGCAGAATCACTAATGTTAGGGTCTACAGTTTTCCTAAAGTCTTTATTGATTTCAGCAATAGAGCCTAAGCGTGTGGACATAGTGACACCATTAGACCTAAATTCTCTTTTGTATTGTCTAAGCAGAGCACGTTCTCTGTTGTTGCGAATGATAAGTTTACCAAAAGCATTGTCACTATTGAGCATCTGCAATCCCTGCCAAAAGATTTTCATAGGAGCAACAAGGGGAATGTGAGAAGCACTACGCCCATCAGCGTTCATAATAGTGGCTTCAAGAATATCTTTGCAGAGGTTAGCAGTAGCGAACATAGGTGTGCTAGTAGAGCCAATACGTAAAGCTGTTGCTGCGCCATGAGATATTTTTTCAATAATGTCAAGTTTAGAAGCACTCATATTGCCATCTTCAGAAGTCATAGCTTCATAGAGACCTTTCATCATACATTGGTAGTATTTAGGGTGTCCCTCTTCATATACAGTAATAATTTGTGAAACGTGCTTGTATTTACCATCTTTTACAGGCATCATAAGAAAATGTCCCTTTTCACCTTTAGCTAAATCAGCAAGAGCAAGACCAACACGGTTGCGCTCTACTTTAGTGACAATACTCTGCATATTTTTAACAGCTTGGACAAGAGGGTCTTTAATAATACGTTCAGACCCCTCAACAGTCATAGCCTTATGGGATGCAAAGAAGTCACTAGTACCCTCAATCTCAAATGAACGTGACATAGGGATATATTCAGGGTATTTTTTCAAGAAGGTATTAGCAACCTTTGCAGGGATAATTTGTCCGGCAACGGCAATTCGCAACACATTCTCATTCCATTGTTTCCAAAGATTAGAAGCAACTTTCATCTCAGGCAGTTCCTCTGCTTTAGCAATGATTTTATTACATTCTGCAAAGGTGTGTGTTGTCTTACGTCCTGTTCCCATAACTTCTAATTCGTGTTTAGCTGTTTGGTAGGTATTAAAAGCTTCATAGAAATCAGTATACTCAGTCTCTTTAAGCCATTTTTGAAGCTTAACACCACGCTTACCTTGTGCATCCAAAGGTTTCAAGATGTCAGTAGCGACAACATTATTGAGAGCAACATTGAATTTTGTCTGCATCATCTTAATAGCAGCTCTAGTTCCTAGATTATTACCATTCAGAAGACAACCAACAGTATCATTACCTGCTTGCTTTGCATACTGTGCTAAGACAGCAGGGTCATTCTCCATAGCTATCTTTACACCTTGGTTATCCTCATAAGCTCTTATGCTTTCGTCAAGGTCAGCATACTCCCAAGCAAAATGCTTTTTAGTAGCAGTCCAAGTACCAATGAGTTTATCAATTCTTTTGCCAAGCTCTTTGTCTGCCCAATGAAACATGCCAGCAGCTTTGCTGAAGTCAGACTGTGAACCCCATCGGCGCACCTGTTGTCCTAAAAGGTTCATCTGTGCCTGATAAAATCTATCACTTGCAATAGCCTTTTCAAACTCAGCATAGGCAAGAGGGAAGTGCTTCTTAGCCATCTCAGGGTTGACACAATACTCATTCATAAAGGCAGCACGTCCTTCTTCTACATAGGTAGCATAGTTTCCCGGAGCATATCTATTACCATACTCACCATGTTGCCATATGGAAGTAGCACCATCATAAAGTTCTTTTTGAACTGCTGTATCTTTACCCCAACCAAATTTATCAGACAAACCATGACCGATTTCATGGCAGATTACAGACCATGCACGAAACCCACGGATACGGATACCTTTACCTTGGGGCATAAAGTAGCCTAAGGTTCTATCACTATCAGCTAAATCCAATCTACCGGGGCGAATAGGGAACATAGCTTTTGCAGTTTCCCATATATCTTCTGCACTCACAGGATGAGGATAAAGGTTATCTTTACTATATTCCAGCCTATCGCCAAATGCACCCTGCATAATTTCAGGTGTCTGCCTAGCTTCGATGTGGTCGGTAGCTAACTGATTAGCAATAGCATCCTGTTGCATTTGTTGTTCGGGCATCTGTTCAGGATATGCTTTTTCAGCGGTTGTCTTGGGTTCACGTTTCGTAACCTGAGCAGGTGTAACCATCTCCTCATAGTCATTATCAACATCCCATACATTCTCACGATGCTGCTTACGATGCTTACGTTTCCTTTTATTCTTCTCTTTAGTAGGAGAACCTAACTTTTTGTTTGTCTCATCAACCTTAGTCTTATCAGCCATAACCTCAGTAGCAGGGTTTGTCTTTTCAGACACAATCTCTGCATCTGTGACAGGGTTTGTCTTGGCAGACCAATCAGCTTTGGCAAGCTTTTTAGCACCAATAGCAGTATCGGTCAAAAATTGGCTGACAGCAAAACGAGCAGGATGTTCTGCTGCGTAATTACGTACATTCTCATCCATAGCAAGAACTGTACCTGCTGCAATACCGCTACCCACAAAAGGGGTAGTCATAACCTTAGAGACTTTAGGGGCAGCCTTAGATAAAAGACCACCCACCCCATGTGTCACAGAAGCTGCCACAGTACCTGCCATCATAGGGAGCAGGGATGCTTTGGCTTGGTCAGACATCTCAGGGGCATTTTCAATCTCCTGTGCTTTCTGCATCTCATGCACCATGATAGGTACTTGAACAGCCAAAGGAATCCAAGGACTAGCAGCACCTGCTACGTCACCTATGAGAGTAAGGGGGTCTTTGGTAGCCACATAACGAGCATCATCCACAGCATCCTGCAAAGCCTGTGCAACCTTTTCTTGTGCAGGAGAGGGAGAAGATGCATCAACGTCCGGTAAAGCCATATCATCAATAGCATCAAAATTACCTGTTTTATAGGCTTCACCAGCAGCCACAGCAAGCTTCTGACCTGCTTTGTCCATGTCTTCAATCCATTCAGTAACACTCTCTGCTAAATCATGCAAGGGGTTAACTTTGGTATTAGAGAGCTGTTCTTGTCCTTTGGCTTGTAAATCAACACCGCTGACATAATCATCATCCATCTTATGCCATGCATCATACATATCAAATTTAGCCATAATTCCTCCTATTCCCCTCTAGCATCTGCTAACATATCATTTATATTACCTTCAGCACCAAAGACATCACGTAAAACTTTATTTACATCAAGACCTGCTTGTTGTGCAAGAACCTCAACTCTGCGGTGAATTTGGTCTTCATCTAAAGGAACACCTCTATCATCAGTGGGGTTACTATTGACTAAGATTTTTAATTGAGCTATCTGTTGGTCATAATCTGAAAGAGTAGGGGTATCATTTGATGGGTCATAGTTTGATTTAGAGGTAGACTGTGTTGTCTCTTGCTCACTAGGGATATACCCACGTTTCTTTTTAAACTCTAGCAAGGCATTAAGTCTTGCTGTAGCTCTATTGGCTCTCTTTTGCAAAGCCTTGTATTCATCAGAATCACCATCAACATCAGGGTCTTGATAAGCTTTATACCATTCGGCGTATGTCTGAGTATCTTTAATATATTGATAGCCATTTTCATATGACCAAAAATGTTTAGCTTCTGCATCATTACCATAGCCTTTAGCTGACTGCCGTGCTTGACGTGTGATAGCACGAATCATAGTAGCCTTAGTTGTCTCCGGTAAATTAGAGCTATTTATAATCTGCATCTGCTCACTTGGGTCATTGGTTTGTAAAAGAGCCATATTGATTCTGTCTCTTTCATCTGCATCACGTTGTGCCTTAACACGTTGTGCTTGTGCCTGTTTAGCATAGATAGCCTGACGTATCTTATTGATGCGCTGGGGATTATAGGCAGCAGCAGACTGTTCTTTAGGATTAGCAGCTTTCATACCACCATGGTAATCAGCAAGATGCAGATGTCTGCCTGTGCCAGCATCATGGAATAAGACCTCACCAAAATACTGCTTAAAATAAGACAATGCTTTATTAGCCTGTGCTTCATCCACATTGTCACCTAAGTAAATATCCACAGCATTACCTTGGGTATGTTCTGAGTTTGGTACACCACCCACAGATGCATTATGCTCTGCTGTGCGATAACCACTAGTAATCTGTGCATCCTTAAAGCCTAGCTGATAGATAGCACCACCAACCATAGGCAACACGCTTTTCATAGTAGGTGACAGGTCTGTTAAGTCGGGGTTGTCTCCCTGTGAGATAGGCAGATTAGCTTCAGGAATACCATCAGCATTTGTAGTTTCCGCAGGTAACTGAGACAACAATACTTCTGCTTGTGAGAGGTCAATAGTGCCATCAGGGCGTGTGCACTTAGACACAATATCATCAGTAACTCTCAGATTGAAGTTATCTGCAATCTTTGTATAGGAGGGATAGAGGTTTACCATCTGCTTTAAAGACAAACCATCTTCGTACTGATAGTCACCTAAGGCATCCAATCTTGCCGTATCAAAATCTTGGTCAGCAATCATCTGAGCAAGAGGGGCAACAGCTTTAATGAACCCATCTCTATCCCTCGTACCTAACTGAATCTTGCGCAATGCTTCACTGCCACGAGTGAGGAAGTCTTCACCTTTAGCTCCACTATACACAAGGTCTTGAAGCTCACTAGAACCCAGCATGACCATCTTCTGACGCTTATCATCATTGATTCTCTTGTCAGCTTCATTAGCTATTTTTATTGTGTCTTGGACAGCACCTTCATAATAGCCTTGGTCAAATGCTACTTTATTAGAGATACCTTCATCACTGAAGTTAGCTCTGTTTTCCTGTAGATACTTATTGAAAAGACTAACAGCTTCGGAAACGCTCTTAGGCTTTTCAGAAGCAGGGTCATTTGCCCATTGCTCTTTGGCATATTGGCTTGCCATTTTACCAATGCCTTTTTCAAGAACAGCCATAGCATAGCGGTTATCTGTCAAGTCAAATTCATCACTAGAGTTCTGCAAAGCAGCCATGCGGTCAAATTTCTTCAGGTCTTCTTGTGTCTTACCTGCAAGGAGTTTGTCTGCATTGACCAATACTGCTTGGTCTTGGGTGCGTTTTTCATCAGCAATACGCTCCTCCATGATATTCTTACCAAGGAGACCTAAAGATGATGCTAAGCGTTGTGCATCTAAATCTGTACGTTGTGAGATGCCTGCAGATGCATTGAATTTATTTAAGGACAGCGCATAGGGCATCTCCGGTTGTTTTGCAAACTGCCGTTGAGTACCTACCGCTGCCTGTACTTCTTTACTCAATCTTCTTACCTCCTATAAATACCATTGCCAATACCTAGCTTCTCATGGACGCTACGTGGAGCGTTGCCTACCCATGTCTTAGTAGCAGTCTTGGCTGTCTTTCCAATGCCACCTGTAATCTTCTGCTGATTCATAATATTCTTAGCTTGTGTATAATTATTCAAACCTGTGGCAGCAGAAGACAAAAAGTTAGTGAATCTGCTAGGCATCTTAGGTGCAGAAGCATTAAGGTTCTCTAAAAATTCGTGAGTAGATTTTACCTGTCGCTCACGATTCAGGTCAACCTCATTAGATTTACGTTGGTAGTTATCTTGGATAGAGGATACTGCACGAGCGGTATCACCTTCGGCAGCACGTACAATGAGGTTAGCTGTACGTCCGCTCATGGTCTCATTCACAGCAGCCTTTACGCCACTATTGAGCTGCATAGAGTTTAACCTAGTGTTGCTGATTTCTGCGACAGCTTGGTCAAAGGCATCTGTGCGCTGCTGTTCTAAATCCATGATATTCCAATTCATCTCAGTAATAGCTGCCTTAGCCTGTGCGTTCATGGTAGCCTGTGCTGCCTTAGCCTGTGCACGTTGTCCCATATAATCACCTGCTACTTGCAAGCCTGTACTGATACCAGCAGCCACCATAGGACTGCACATAAGACATCACTCCTTTATTGGGTATAATGTAAATTTCTGAAATAGTTCTCCATTGATTCTTGTGTAGTTGCCAAATTCAGCTCCCAACCATTTAAGCCATTGTACATGTCGCTTATTCCTAAGCCACACATAATTATAAACATGATGTGTTACCCATTGTTTAAAGAAAGGCTTACAGAAACGTAGGAACTTAATAGGGTGTATATCTACCTCATTAGTACAGACAACCCATATTAAGTAAGCATCAATAGCACCAATGGCATAAACCCTTTGTGTCTCATCATCATAAAGACACAGAGCATTGCTTAACTCCTCAACCTCAGTGAAATCAAAGGGGGTATTTGAAGCATAGAACCATTCCATTTTGTCTTCATCACGCATATTTTCTCTGAAGTTACAGAGCTGTTCAATGGTTAATTTAGATACTTTTAAAATAGTCTTGTCCTCCTTTGGTAATTTCCAATCCAACCTGCACCCACAAGAGATACAGGGAGTGGGGTGTCTGTTTCCAAACAAATGTTTACATTCTCATTTTTGGCTTGTATAGGGAACTTAAAAGAGCCTGTGGTAAAGGGCATTGCACCTAAGATATTAAAGCGAGTACCTAAGAGCCTAGAGGTATACTCATAGACATAGGCTTGTTTGTCTTTAATATCCACAGTTACTTTGAAGTAGCCACTATCAGCATAGTTAAACCACATCTGACGCAGTTGCAATCTGCCCTCAATAAGAGCCTGAGTGCTTCCATTATCAGACTGCTTAACCATAATGGTTGACATAACAATCTTAAAATTATAATTGATACCTACAGTCAATACTTGGTTAGAGTAATCACCAATAAAGACTAGCTTTCCCTCTTTAGCCTTAGTGTATGTACCATCGGGAGCAACAGCACTATATTGTTTATCCTGCTCATATATATCACCGAAAATATCACTTATATTCACAGTAGTTTCATCTTTAAGGGAATCATAACACTCAGCAGGAATCTGATAGAAATGTTTGCAATCCAATAAGATACGATAGGCTTCACCATCAAAGTCAGTAGTATTAATGGTAAAAGAGATTTTCTCCAAACAGTAATAGCCATTACGCTCCACTATCAAATAGAGATAATTGTCAATAAATTGCCCCCCATAGACAACACCTTGCATATCCCACTTAGACCATGCAGCCTGTACACGTTGGCTATCAATAAAAAGGTACTTATAGACATATATTGATGTCTCATCACCTTCAGTGAGATAAAGCATTACATTCTCAACAGTAGAGGGAATGATTTTATACACACCATTAGGAATATAGTTAGGAACGTGGGATGTTATGTCTTGAACATCCTTAGCATCTGTGTTGTCTGCTGCGGTGAAGAACTCACGCACAGTGGTATACTTAGCTCTTTCAGCTACAAAGTAAACATTGCGTCCTGCGTTAACAGGCTTAGCTTTAAGACTAGCTTCATAGTGGGTAACTGCCGGGGACAGATTAGCACTTGTAGGTGTCAAGATACCATCAGCAGAGAGCATGAATTGTGCTTCTTGACTGAACAAGATAAGGTCAGTATCAAACGTGACAGCATTATACAGTGTGCTAATGGTATTATCAGAGACCGCTAAGTCGATAGGGTCTGTGTCCTGCACTTTGGTTGCACTTGTCATCCAAAAGTTAAAGAAGTCAGCAGAGCGAGTGAGGATAATATTTTCACCACTTAAGAAGCCTAAGCGGTTACGATGATAGAAGACATCATTTATTGTCCCACCAATGAAGGAGGGTTCAGGGTTACTATCTTCATCTCCTACATCACGCACAGACCAATCAGCACATTTGAAAGTAAAAGTACCATCTGCTTCACGTACTAAAACGTGGGGCATAGTAGTATTATCAATATGATTCTTCATTGATGGTCTTGCACATTCACGCCATACTTGGTCTTCTGCCCCATAAGAGACATAATAATCATCTGTACCGCTGCCTTCTTCGCCGGTGATTTTAACAGTAAAACCATCAGGAGCATTGACAGGTAGATTAGAAAATTTCTGAACAAACTTTAGAATACCGAAAGCTGCTTGATTATTATAGCCATCATAGACAGTAGCGGAATCAATCAAAGAATAAGCTTTTGAATTACTAGGAATAGAGGTAGATACAGTCCATGTGAGTGTATAGACATTCATCGTACTATCTAATTTTAAACCATGGGCTTGTTGTGTTATTACTTTATTGGTTACTTTCCATTTATCATTCTGACAGCGTGTGATTTCTGCCATCATCTTTTTATAAGCAGTATAATCACTATCAAAACTCTCATTTGAATTAGCACGTAGATTTTCTTCAGTAGGGAATTTGACTGTTATAGTATAATCATTACGAGTTATAACAGTTGGAAAGGCACTCCAAGTATGAAAATGCCCTGTAAAAGCTAATCCTTTAAAGCGGTCTTCTTGTTGTATAGGAGAGGTGGTGGGTTGTAAATAAACTGTCTCACCTGTCACAGTTTTAAAGGCTGTCTTCTTCAGATATAACCATGAAGAACCTGTGGTAACCGCAAACCCATTGTCTTTTGCTTTGGTGGCTAATTGTTGAGCAATGTAGTCTGTGGTAATCAGTTTTGTGTGGCTTTTATCTGAACCATCAGGGGTCTCATGGCTTGCGATAGTTGTGCCATTTACATCAATACGATACGTCCTGCCGTACTGACCACTTTTGATGTTAACAAGGAGACCTTGAACATCCCAACTATTGTTATCAATAGTATCAGCCATCTTTGTCTTTTGCAGCGTGTTGCAGATAAAGGTATAATCCGCAATCGTGATAGGCTTCAAGTTATATCGTGGCAACTGTGTATAGATATAAGGTTTAGTACCACTAGCAAAGTTCACAGTCTTCCTGTTGCCTTGCATGTCATAAATTTCAATATCACTACCTGTGAACAAGACAATATACTTCTCATTTACATCTCTGTCAATAAAATGTACCAAAGGTTTAGCAGAATCATTTATTTTACGCCCTAAGTTAGCTACTAGAATACTAGGTGGTCTCTTTTGTAAGCCACCTGCTTCACTAGAATAGCCATTCAACTGTTCTTCTAGCTGTTCAGGGTGCCTGAGAATAGGTGGTTGCTGAGACACACCACTAACAAGGTTCTTGATGTCTTGATTAATCAGTCCCATAATCTCACCTCAATCTCAGCTCATGAACATAGGTATGTTCCAACATTGAGTAGCTATTATTGTCTACCTCAAATTCCATCAGATGTTGCCATGCTTCAGCAATCTCTTGCTGTGTAATTTTGGTCAGACTATCATCACCAAAGTAAGAGCTTTGGAAGACAAAACATGCCTTAGCTAAGATATAGTTTCTCATCTGCTCCGGTAAATTCTCAAAGTCAAGATAAAGCACCATCTCTACATCCAAAGGTTTCTCAAAGATTAGGGTGTCTTTGAACAGGTCTTTTACATAGTCACCCTGTCGAACGAGCTTGACACCATGGTTATCCTTAAGATACAAGTAGTTACTGTTCCATGGTATCTTCTTTGTGTCTACATCCGGGTTAAGGGTGAAGTGTGGTGTTTTGTTAAAAGTCCATCCTCGGGACTGCTCTTGTCTGCTGATATTCCGCAGGATACGCAGGGCATTGATAGCATCCACATCTGTCAATTCTTCAAGACTGTTAATAGGAGCTTCACCAATAGTACCAATGATACTATTGACTGCATCAAGTTCAGTTAATGCTGTTAGTTGCATTGGTATCTCCTTTCATTTTTAGAAAAAATAGGGGACAGCATACGCCATCCCCTAGTGTTAGTAGTTTAAAATTAAGCCTGAGTTACAACACCCATAAAGGCAGCTTCAGGACGCAGACCACCAAAACCTTTTGCATATTTAGCAATAATTTGGTCTGCCTGATATTCAGGGCGGCGAGCATGTTCCATGCCAAGACCTTTGAGGGTCAGGATACCAGCAGAAGACGGATGTGCCACAATGAATTGGCAGGTGTCTTTGTAGGTAGCAGGGAACACATGACCATCACCCTGCATAACATTTTCATTATCTACGCCACCATCAGTCAGCAGGGGAGCTTCAATCAAATCAAAACCAATCAGTTTCGGAGGGTTGTTGCCCTCAATGGTCATAGAAGCACCATACAGTTTGTTGATGATGTCCTTGTTAGCAATCAGGGCATTGAGTGCCATCGGTTTGATGTAGCAGTTGCGACCTGCCAACGGAACATTATTCTCAGACATTTTGGTCTTGATTTTCAGCAGTTCCTTAAAGATAGCTACGCCCATAGCTTCAGTTTCGCCATAGTCAGCGGTTGCCACAGTCTCGGTAACAATCAGACCCTTGCCAGTGCCTTTGACACCAGTAGTAGCATTGGTAGGCAGGTTCTCTTTGTCTTCTACAATCATCTTAGCTACTTCAGCCAAGATAGCACAGTCCTGAGCAACAGCCAATGCTTCACCCATTTCCTTGGAATACTTAGAACGCAGCTCAAAGTGGTTCATAGCTTCATCCAAATCAAAAATCATGCAGTCAGAGGTCAGCAGACCATCCAACACAATAGTACGCTCATTGTGTTCAATGGGAGTACGCAGGTCATCCAAGTTCTTACCTGCTTTCAGGTATTTAGCTTTTGCTCGACCTACAATCGGGAAGATAGCAGATTTACCATGTTCGATAGTACGCTCAGAGAAGCGACCACCGGTAATAGTGGATTGAGAGAAAGCGGTGAGAACTTCACCGGTAAACATTTTCAGAAATAAACCTAAGCGGTCTTTGCCTTTATCAGATTGTGCAAGACCGGGGTTGGCAATAATCATATCAGCCATTAAATCACTCCTTTAATAATTTTGAATAAAAAAAATAACCCTCCACTTATGGGAGGGGATTGACGTTTGTGTCTTAACCAAAGAATTTAGAAGCAGCAACTTTACGCTCTACTTCCTGCATATAGTTAGGGTCTTTACCATAGCGTGGGTCACTCATAGCTTTAATCATCTCATTGGCATCAGTATAGCCTTTAGATTTACCCACGTTACCACTACCACCTAAAGTAGGATTAGCAGTACCATGCTGCGCTACCATCTGTGCCTTTACACCTGCAATGTAAGCAGACACAACAGACAAGTCATCTTTGTTTACAATAGCATTGAAAGCATTGACAGCACCTTTACCTTGGGACTGTACGAATTTTTGGATACGTTTGTACTCATTGATACCGCCAGCATCCTCAATAATCTTATTAGCAAAAGCATCAGCCTTAGCTTGCCAACCTGCGAGAGCTGCTTCTACAAGAGCTTTAGGGTAGCCTTTTTCTTCCAACAGCTTATAACTGTCTGAAGACAACTCACCCTTCTCATTATATTCAGCTTCTAAGGCAGCATAGTCGATGCCCTTACCTTCAAGTTCAGTCTTGGCAGATGCAATCTCACCTTTAGCTTTTTGGTACTCCTCCTGCTCCTCAGCAGGTTTGTCTTCTTCTTTGGTGTCTTTTTCATCAGTGGTGGTTTCTTCTTCACCTTTGCCACCTTCAGTGTTATCAGTATCAATAACTTCACCATTAGAAACAATAGTAGTATCAGTAATATCTACCTGTGTTTCCTTAGGTTCTTCATTGACCTGTGTGTTTTGATTTTCAGTATCAGCCATTATCTTCACTACCTCCCTGTGTCTGCTGATTCATGGCATCCATAGCACCTTTGGTTGCATTAGGTATTGCAGCCTGTGCCATTGCCATCATTTGTGCTTGTTGTTGCTCCTGCTGAATCTGTTCGGCAGTCTTAATCAAACCTGTGGTGTCAAGGTTGCAACTATTTGCCCAAGCACGAGCAACACCTTCCCAATTCACAACAGATGCTGCATCAGGAATCTGAGCAATGCCTTGGATAAAGACAGTCAGCTTCTGTTGGTCATGTCCACGTCCGATAGCTTCCATGCCTGTAGTTACGGCAAGAGACACAATATCTTTAGGGACATCTGCAATTTCACCTTTTTTGGAAAGGATATTTAAAAGTGTGTTAGCTAAGGGTAATTGCAATTCTTGTGACAGGATAGAATAGATACCCCCAAGGGTATCCTCCAGCTCATTAGCCACATAACGAATTTCCTCAGCCGTCACACGTTCGCCACTACGTTGGACAGCAGAATTTAGCATGAAGGCATAAGACAACCTGCTTTCAATAGCATCAGCAGTCATTTTAGCAATCTGCATATCTTGTGTCTTGTCCAGCGACAGGCAAGTAACATCTTCCTTGTTACCTGTTACAAAGCCACCATTTTTTGTCTTCATAATCTTGCTAGGTTGTGTCACGCCATTAGGGCGCACAAGGTAGATTACAGAAGCAGCAATAGCAGACATCTCTGCAATGGCTTTAGAGAGACCTTCAAGGGTCTTTAAGTCACCAATATATTCCTCAACATATGAGCGACTATAATGTTCACCATCCATCTTAAAGAGACGGACAGGAATCCAAGGACAAACATCAGCAGGGAAAGACTGCTCATAGCCATCAATCTGTTTCCCCTCAATCTCTTGGTAACTATAATATCTGTTGTCTTTGGATGAATAGGTGATATGTGTATAGACCTCAATCAATTCATCACCACGTTTGGTAGACAAATCAATATCTAGTTGCCCTAAGACTTCATAGGGCAGGGTATTGATAGCAAGTTTGTCACAGGTAATCATCTGAATAGGGTGTCCCACAAAGTCTCTTTGTACTACATAACTATTCAGCTTATAGACTTTAATGCCCCCCTCTTTAGGAGGGAAGAACAGTAAAGCATTGCCAGCTATAATAAGCTGTTTCAGACACACCTCCATGGAGACACGCATCTGCGAAGATTCAAAGTATTTCTGAGCCGTTTGTTCTCTTTGTACTAATGCTTGCTCTATCTCTTGTTTGTCTTCAGGTTTGCTCTCATAGTATTTCAGGACATCATCTCGGATGTCTTGTCTGAAAAAAGGTGTGTTTGGGGGGAACAGAGCTAATACCAGCTTTGACGTCAGGTTATTGACACCTCTTGCACCTACCGCTTGATAGGGCGTAGGGTATTTAGTAGTACCATTAGCTTCTTTTTTAGGAAATAAAAAAGGGATTGTATATTTCGCACAATCCTCAGCTCTGTCAATATACACCTCTCTCTCAATAGCCAATCGCTCATATAAAGCTTTTGCTGTCTCTGCCATTAAAGATTCACCCCTGTACCACTACCAATCTGAGTGATGGTGAGCTTCTTTTTACCCTTGGTCTTAGCGTTTGGATTTTCCTTTTTGGTATCCTCAGCCACATTATCAATCTTCAAGGGTGCTGCAACAGGGGCAGCAGCAGGAGCAGCTTGTTCTACTTTTGGTTTCTTAGTACACATCGTTCCTCCTCTCTACAACTGTGTAGGATTGTATACGCCATTGCGAGCAATCGTCAGTTGTTGTCTACCTTTCTTCTTGTTAAAGGTATCAGCAGTACCGCCATACTCAGGACTATCAGGGTCTTTTGCATTGGTTTCCGGTACTAAGGAGGATGCAGATACGTCAGTGTTTACGCTGGGTGTCTTAATCTTCCAGCACATCTTATCACTCCTCGTCATTCAAGTTAGCCATAGCCTTGATATGCCCCAGCACATCCATAACGCCCCTAATATATCCAATTAACTCGTCATTGTTTTTGGCATTGTGTGTCATAAGGCTACCAAGACTGTAGGCTTTCTCTAAATGTTCATAAATTACAGGGTTTACATATGGTAGTTTTTCTCCATCATCCCCTTTATTAGATACGATATTAATATTCATTGTCGCTTATATGCCCCTTTACTTTATTGTCTCTTTTGTGACCCTTTGGGTGTCCAAAGGATAGGCTTAAAATCCTTACCAACATCCTCAAATCTGAGGATACGAGCAACCCTCGCCTGTGTCAGTGCTTCTTCCTCAGACAAACCCGCTTTAGCATAGGCAGCAACCACGGCATCCCATGAGCAATCTTTGTCAAGAATTTTCTTTGCACCAACCTCTCCAATCTTAGGGCAACCTTTGTAGTTATCAGTAGCATCACCGACAAGGGTCTGATATAAGAATTGATAATCAGCTTCTTCCTGTGTTGTCTTATGGAATGTATCCTGAATGAAGTTATAGAAAGGACAGGGGATAGACCGCATATCCTTGTCACCACTGATAATAACAGCAGGTGCATAGGAGGGGCGTGTTCCATAGATACCTAAGAGGTCATCAGCTTCAAGATTCGGGATAGACAACACATTATAGTTTTTCTTTACCCACTCAACAGCAGAATGATAGGCAAGAGGTTTTCTTTTGGCTACACGATTGAGCTTGTAGGGTGGATAGACTTTAGAGCGAAAGTAAGGGTAGCTGGAGAAGCACATGGTAATGTTATATGCTCCCTCATGCTCCATGTGACGCAGGACTTTATCGGTGATGCTGACAACCATTGTGTCAATAGCATCCTTAACCTCTGCTAAGTCAGAGTGTAGTGTCCACAGGTCACCATACCAATTAATTTCCTGCTCTGCTGCTGCACAAGTGCGAAAGACAATCATGTCAGCATCAAAAAGCAGCTGTAAAGGTTTAGAAGCCAAGATTAAATACCTCCATCAACAGGTGGAGAAAACCAAGAATACCACCAATAATCAGACCATAGAAAACGATGCAAAACAGGATAACCAAGAGGACATAAATAGCGATAGCACTCCACTTCATTTAAAATCACAACTCCTTTCAGTACAATTAGCACAATTCATAAAACCTCTGTCGAATATCTCTGGGACAGCAGTTGCTAACTCTTTGTGAATCTTGTCAGCCAACTCTCTGTGCTCCGGCATTGCACGTTTGCACAGGCGTTTCGGGAGATACTCAAACCAAGCACGGAAGTTGCCAGTGACCACAATGGATGTACGAGCACCTTGCGGTAACAAGTAAGCAGCATCCTGTTCAGCAATACCTTCTTCAAGAGCTAGGTTGTATGGAATAATAGCGATTCTACTCAGACGCTCAAACGTAGAAGCATCCGTAGCAAACTCAAAATGCGGTATCTCTACTGCATCAAACTTACTACCTCTTGCACTCTTACAGGTAAAAGACAAGTGGCGGTGACGTGTGAGCTGACCCAATACACGCACGGAACACTCAACCTCAAAAGAAGCATAGCAGTGTTCCAATACAGACAAGTGACCGCTATCAATGATATGTTGTATACCTTTGTCGGACACATCATTTCCATAAGGTTTACTACAAGCCAGCTTCAACAGCTTCATGTAGTTAGGGGTTACTGAAAGAAGCTTAGCACTCACCATCAAAACAGGGCACCTCCTGCTACAAGTCCTTTTGCTTTTGTCTCTAAGGTGTGTGGAGAAGCAACAGTCATGAAGCTGCCTTGCTTACACTTAACTTCCACACGGATACGATTTACAACACCTTCAAAATAGATAGTCTCTCCTAAGGAGTTCTGACGTTTGATATAGACCTTCTGACCAATCTTTGGTACAAAAGGCTGCTTTTGTTTCGACATAGGGCTTTACCTCCACAATTTTTGTTTGTCTTCCGAACCTAAAGGCTTCTGCTTTAGTGTTCATAAAAATATCAATTTTTGTCTTACCATAATCACCGCCAAACCTGTCCTGAACGATGTAGCTGTGTCCATCTATGACAACTTCAGTACCTAACGGCAAGCCATCACACGCCACAGTCACCCCTTGGATAGCAGGGTGTCCGCTGGCGGTGATGCCATCTGTCTTACCACATTCATCAAAGGCAGGGGTATAGGCGGTGCAGATGACTAAGAGTAGAGTAGGGATGTTAAACATTTTTGTTGCTTACGTTTTAATCCTTTCTTTAGCAATATTAAAATATGTTTCGTTAAGTTCAAAACCGATATAATTTCTATTAGTGTTGATACAGGCTACACAAGTTGAACCACTTCCCATACAGTTATCTAAAACAATAGCACCTTCGTTTGTGTATGTTTTAATCAAGTATTCCAGTAAAGCTACTGGCTTTTGTGTAGGATGTAGCTTTTGTTTATCGTAATTAAAATCAAGAATATCAATCGGATAACGCTCACCATTACTTATTGAAACAACGCTAGCATGTTCGTGGTAATTATTAGAACCTTTACCTCTTTTACAAGTATATGGTTTAAATCCTGTGCGCATTTGTGGATTATATAAAGGTAATTTCTTGTAAAATACTAAGATATTTTCATGTGCTTTTAATGGCATTTTCTTAGCATTTAAATATCCTGTACCTTGTTGTTTTTGCCATATCCATTCATATTTAAAATTAGGTAAATTTGAATTTACTAGCGTAGCGGTAAAGGGCATTTGAGAGAATAGGACAATAGGTGTATTATCTTTCGCTATCCTATTGTACCCCTCCCATAATTTCTCTAGGTCTAATACAGTGTCCCATTTGTTTTGCGTTGTTCCATAAGGCAAATCGCATAAAATCAAATCAACACTATTATCAGGAATTTCTTTCATTAACTCTAAGCAGTTACCCTGTTTAATATAACTTTGCATATCTATACTCCTTTTTCTGCTTGTTGTTCTTGGTTCTAGGGCTAGTTAGCGTTGTTAACTTTTCCTACCAACTCATTCATAAACAGTTCGGCTTCCTCAAATGTTTTATGTCCTTTTGATACAGTATAGCTGCCGACGTTGTTGGCTGTGGTGACATAAACGTCATAACACCCTCCTATGGGTACAATGACCAATGCTTCTACTTTTTTAGGGTCAATGTATTTGTCTTTACTAATTTTTATTAGCATGTCCTCACCTCATTGTTATTGCTCACAAACCTTATCAATGGCAGTCATACCAATTCCTACCAATCTTTCCCTCGGTATCTAATTGGCATCTGATTCCATAATATTCTTGTGTCTGTCTCATAGATTCTTGGGCAATTCTCACAGCTTCTTCAGCTATTTGTCTAGTTCTACAAGATAATTGTCCCTCATCGTGTACCCATGCCATAAACTGAAAATCTTTTCCATGGTCATAGCCAGCTTTAATCATATTTTCTTCCCATAGGCATATCCATTTTTTACATATCAGTGCACCACAGGACTGTAAAAGTAAATTGAGAGCTGAATGTAGACTTCTCACATGGAGATGTCTGCCATCCAGCCCTCTTAAATACTTACGTTTCCATTCTTTAATTTTTCCGTGGTACTCAACCACGAGTGTATTCTTGACAGCTTCACGCAGCATCTTGATAGCAGGGGTAGCCTTCAGGAATTTATTCTTTACCTGTTTGCCCACCTTTTCATCACCACCAAGCTGTTTACCGATAGCTTTATCACCAGCACCATACAGGAACGCATAGATAAATGTCTTAGCTGCATTTCTTGTAGGCAACCCAGCAGCCTGTTGATTCAATGTGTGGATGTCACCATTCAAGATAACATGAGCATAAGCCCCTTTATCATAAGGATAAAGATAATGGGCAAGACACCTAAGCTCCAAGCCACAGGCATCTACACCTACCTCATACCACCCCTCAGGTGCTCTGAACAGCTCCCTGCACTCTTGTCCGTAGGGACTACCCACATGAGGGACTTGGGCAACATTAGGGTTCGCATGAGTAGCACGTCCTGTTACTGTACCACAAGGGTTTACGCTGCCATGGATTCTGCCATCAGCCTTTACATGCTTCAGCCATGCTTGGTTGCCTGTGGCTAACTGTCCAAGACGCTTAGCTACCATAAGGTATTCCTCAAAGACAGTCGCTAAGTCTCTTAGTTCCTGTGGGGCATTTTCGTCCCCCTTAATAAACTTAAAGGTGTCACCATCCACCTTCAGACGTTCATCCTCATAGCAATCTTCATTCTCCGGCAAGTAATTAAATTGATGCTTCAGCACCCATGCCACCTGTTGTCTGCTGCTAGGATTGAAGTCCTTATATCTTTGAATAGGTACACCTGCTTTGTACCCTAAGCGTTTGTTGTCTCTTTTAGGCACGAAGACCTTATCAGGTATCTGTGGCACAATAGACACCAACTGAGAAGACAACACAGCATAGCGTAACTCTAAGGTTTCCCTCAGCTTCTCTGCCTTTTCTAAGTCAAAGACAAAACCATTCCGCTCCTGCTTAGACATCAGCCATTGTGCTTGATGCTCCAGCTCTATAGCCTTAGCAGGTGCTCCAATCTTCATGAGGTATGTATAGAGCTTCTTGGTGACAGTGACATCCTGCACACAATAGGAGAGCATTTCTTCACTGAAAGAATCCCATGCATCCTCTTGCTCACCATACGTACCTTTAAGTTCCCCAAGGCGATAACCCCATGCCTTTAGTGATTGTCTACCAATCAATTTAGCAGGGAGTGTACCATTACGTACCCTAGCATGGTCAGTATCTTCTATGTTGCCACAGATAAGGCGTGACAGCACAAGTGTGTCTAAAACTTGTGGTCTCCATTCTCGCTTTATGCGAAACTCGGGATAGAGTTTAGCTAAGACAGCACAGTCATAGTTGATGATGTTATGCCCACAGATGCTTTCTCCATCCCTCAGAGCAGCGATTAATCGCATAGCTCCTTTTTTAAAATCATCAGGTCTGTAAGCTGAGATGTTGTTCTGTTCATCGATGATTACTAGACAATGCCCCTTAGTGACATTGTCCAGCAGACCATCAGTTTCAATATCAAAGTAGAGCATAGCTTACAGCTCCACAGCATCTTGCGACAGGAAGTATTCCATACGCTCACGCTCATTTTCAAGAGCATTGATTGTCTTCTCATGCTTCTGCAAGTATGCCATCTTAGCTTTGTTGGCATTATGAATCATACTATTGCAGTTCTTGATGCGAGCCTTAGCAGCTTCGACCTGCTTACGAGACAACCAAGACAGCAGGGAAGTACACCAATCAATAAGCTTTTCTAAGATTTCAAACATCTAAAAATCTCCTTTCTCTGTTTCATCAGTATCAAAAGGACACACAGGGGCTTCGTACTCTGATAAGTCCTTTACAGCGTTTAAAATATTATGCTCCTTGTCATATGCAAGGTATCCGGCGATGCCTGTATCACCACTATACCTGTTCTTCAGCACCCTGACACGCACAAGGTTCTTCTTCATCCCTTCGTCCTGTTGGTTTCTTTCAAGACCCCACACAGCATCAGAAAGCTGTGAGATAGCCTGTGAACCACGCAGGTAGGAGAGGGAGAGTGCGCCACCTTCTTCAGCCGGAGTACCCTCAGTTCTGCGCAGGTGAGAGACAACAAGCATACCTACACCTGTTTCCTCTACTAGCGAACGCAGTTTCGTCATAAGTACATCGGTAGCCTTACGCTCATTTTCGATGTCAAGACCACTGATAGCAATAGAGATGTGGTCTAAGACAACAAAGTCCACCTGCTCACCTGTCACCATGTACCGGATGGTCTGCAAGAGGTCTTCACATTCTATAGAGCCGAAGTGGTTGTAGAAGACAAAGTTATCCATGATGTCTTCAAAGGCTTTCTTGTACTCACTGTCAATGATAGGTCTATGGGCAGGTTTGCCTAACTTAAGACACACAAGACCATTGGCGGTGTGCTTAACATTCTCTTCCAACATCAGCATACCCACTTTACAGTAGCACTCAGTACCAAGATGATAGGCTAGTTGTCTAACGAACGTAGTTTTGCCTATACCTGTACCTGCTGTGATAACAACAAGCTCACCTTTTCGCAACCCATCAGTCATGTTTTGCAGTGGGATGTCCCAAGGTAGAGGGTAATTCAGTGATTCTTCATGCTTAGACAATACCTCCCACAGTTCATCACCTTTGATGATGTCAGCAGGGGTATAGGTCTTCGCTTCCCACACAGCCTTAACAACAGCGTCACTCTTGCCCTCTTGCAAGCACTCATTAGGGTCTTTGCAAGGCAACCATGCTATCTTAAGCTTATTAGGTGACAGAATACCGCTGACAGACTTAACAGCTTTACGCCCGGCATCGTCCATATCAAACATGACAATAACTTCCTCAAAGCTCTCTAACCAATTAAAGTTAGCTCTGAAGACCTTAGCAGCACTAGCAGCACCTGTAGGGATACTCACAACAGGATATTTGTTTCCCTGTACCTGCGAGACTGTAAGACAATCAATCTCACCCTCGGTAACCACCAGCTTCTTGCCACCACCTTGGAACAGATGTTGCCCGAAGAACCGCTCACTAAAAGAACCTCTAGCTTCAAAGGTCTTATCAGCATATCTAATTTTCTGCCCAAGCAGTTTATTATCATCATCATAGTAACAAGCGACCTGCACAGGCTGACCATGCACCTTAGAGGTAAAGTAGCCATACTTAGCACAGGTTTGTTTTGTCAGTTTCCGCTTAGGCAAGGGGGAGACCACCATGTCCTGTAGGGCTATCAGACCTTGTTTCTTTAATCCACTTGACAATTTTTTCTCCTCCTTGCTGCTGCGAAAATAGGTGTTGCATGAGAAACAATAACTGTGCCCATCTTCATAGATGGTTAAGGCATCGTGGCTGCCACAAGCAGGGCAGGGTTGATGTGTCTCCATAATTACACCTCGTCAGTAATAAATTTTATAGGCACATCATATTGTACCTTTAGCTCATTCAGCACATGCTGCTGAGCATCGGATATTTTCTTGCGTCCTAGTGTATCAGCTAAGACATACACAGAAGTCTCACATTCAGGCAGGTTATATCCGGCAACTGCCTTTATTTCTCTGTCGGTCTCAAAAAGACCATTATTGAAGACAATAAAGTGAAAGCCTGTGTCAACTTCACCTTGTCTGTAAGCTTCCCTAAACAGCTCACGTTTGCGCTTACCTTTTAGGTTTCTTAAGACAACACATATCTGTGTGGTCTTAGTGCGCTCTTTGAATTTAAAGAGTGACAATACGCTCACCTTTGCCACGCAGGACAAGACCATTGGTGTCCTTCATGGTTTCCTTAAACCAACGAGAGGGAATCTCACGGCTGGCGTATTGGAATCCATGCTTCTCACACCATTCAGCCACAGTAGTCTTAGCTCCTGTACCGATTCTTGTCTTAGCGTTGGAGAATACAAAGCGTATGTCTAAATTTGGATATTGTTGTCTGATAAGCAGATGCTTCTTGCGGTCAGCAGCTTCAAAGATACCCTTGGCTTCTATGATGATGCCATTAGGCAGAATAAAATCAGGGGTATAATGATGCTTTGTGGCAGGAATCTCGTAGGCGATAGAGTATTTTTCGTACACCTTAGGTACACCTGCATTTTCAAGCTGCTGCGCTAAGCGGTCTTCTAAACCGCTACGATATGGTTTGTTGAGAGTGGAAAAGCCACCTCTGCGGTTAAATTTAATAGCCATAGGCTTTAAAAGTCTGCACCCTCATCAGCAAAGGGTACTTTATCCTCATCAAATTCTTCTTCTACATCAAAGCCACAATCATCCGCAGATACTGCACCAGCAGCAGGAGCGACGTAATTCAATACCTGAACTGCTTTCAGAAGCAGTTGGATACCATAGACAGTAGCAGAAGCATAGAAGGGGCGCAGAAGCATACACAGGCGAATGGTAGAGCCATTACCTACTTCCATCTCTTCATCCATAGGTTTACCCTTCTTATCAAAGACAGCCATAGTCTTTTCGATAACATCACCAGCTTTGGTCTTGATAACAGCGTTGGTCTTAGCCTTAAAGACAATATCACCATCTTTGTCCTCATGGAAACCAAGGGCAGGGGCAGAGTTGCGACCATAGCGTTTGCCGTCAAAGTCGGGGGACTTCTTAGCCATCTCCCATTCATTTTCGATACGTTGAATCAGCTTATCAGTGTCTTCTTTAGACAATTTGATACCGCAGACATACTTTCCGGTATCCTCGCCATCAAAGACTTCAGTGCTGCGGAGCTTAGGGTACACCGCTTCACCAGCAGGGGTTGTGATTTGTGCAAAATCATTTTTTGCCATGTTTGTTATTCTCCTTTATTTTTAAATAATTTCAATATTCTTTAATGTCTCTTTTAAAAGCACAGGTTTAGCATCGTATTGTTGTACAAAACGTGCAAAAGCAAGCTGTGCCCCTGTAATGAAAGAAAAGATATCTTCAGGATTACAAGTAGCACACGTTTCTGCTGCCACTCTTTTGTCTACCACATACTTTAAAAAGACTTTATTGCCTTGGCGGTAGATAATAATCTTAAGGTCATGTTTAGGTTTAGGGATAAGTTCAAGTTTGTCTGCATCAATATGCCATCCATGCCCCGGTTCACAGCGATAAGAAGATAATAAACTATGTCCGTGTACATAATTATCAAATTCTACAGCAACTGTATTGAGAATAGCTGAAACAGAGCGTACAGTGCCCTCTTGTCCCACAATATGACTGTTACCATCATGTGCTGCAATGCATTTTACTCTGTCACCAATTTTAAACTTAGGCATCCTTTGTTACCTCCTTAACTCTTCTTGTCTTCACAGCAGGTTTAGTCCCCTTGCCTGTACTGCCACTTTCAAGACCTCTTTCAGTCTTAGACAGCTCCTCAGTGGCTTCTTCAATCGCCACCTCTTCAATCTTGTGAATCAACAGTTGTGCAATACGCTGACCAGCATCAATAATTTCAAGATGGTCACCTACGTTCTCCACATACAACATGATTTCACCACGATAATCAGAATCGACAATACCGACCTGATTAGCAAGTCTGAGTTTTGTATCTCTACCTGTAGAGGAGCGCAAGACAACCTCAGCATAATAGCCACTAGGCAATTCCATAGCCAAGCCTGTGCGGACGATAGCTGCCTTTGAAGACCAGCGTTGTGGTGTCACCGCAATGCGGTTAAGACAAACCAAGTCAAGACCAGCAGCTCCACCTGTCATTGCTTGGGGGAGGGTGGCTTTAGGGTCAAGTTTTTTGAATTTAATGTTTAGCAAATTTTAGTCCTCCTTTGGATTGATTGGCATCTTATAGCCAAGTTTCATGAGCCATTCGATATAGCGTTTAGCCTTAGCTGCATCCTTTTCCGCAGCTTCACCTTGCTTCTTTCCAGCTCGCATGGTGTATTTGATGATATTACCTTTGAGGAAACCAACAAATTCAGGAAGAGACAATACAAGCTGCATCAGCTCAATAGGTTCTAAGCCTACCATTGATGCATAATGCTCATCGTAGTGCTTTGCTTGATTGTTAGTGGCATGGTTAGGGGTATAAGGTTCAAGCATGTTGTAACCTAAAAAACTAACCATAGCAGATTCACTACCATCAAGGTGGACAAGAGCATGTGTAGACCTTAAGGCTACTATTGTACCTGTGCAGCCTTTATCAGTACCATGTGCAACCCATACCCTCTGACCTACACGAGTGTCCTGTTTCAGCATAGACAATACCTCCTTAAAAATTATTGAGGAAAAGACAACACAGAAAGGAAATAGAAACGGCGCGATTTAGATTTTGAAAAGCGTGTTGTCTTTTCTTCATGTTTATGCCCCATTAGCATTTCCTTTAGTTACCTAAAGGATTTTAAAGGTACTATAAAGACAATAGAGACCTTTAGTTACCTTAGGTAGGTTATTATTAATTATTAATTATTAATAACATAACCTTAGGCACTTAAAGGTCTCTATAGAATCTATAGGAAACTATAGTTATCTATTGTCTTCTTTTCATGTTTGTGACCCATTAGCAGAATATGTACTTACTGTCCAATACACTATTCAGGTCTAAATTGCCCTTTTTAGGGGGAGCAGGTAACTCTTTATTTACCAATGGTTGTAGATATTGTCTAAACTCCTCCAAGACATCATGCTCTGTATACATATCTACAAATGCTTTACGCACAATATCATACATTAGCTTAGCTTGTGACATAGGGCAACCATAAGAATCATGCACCATAGTAAAGTGATTGATTCCAGCATCCTTTGCTCTGCATACTGTCATTTGAAGATGACAAGCATCCATAGAGTGAATGAAATTTGGAGCGATACCATTAGCCTGTTTTGTCTTATCAATCACACCTGTTTGGTGAGGGATATACACTCTGAATCTCTTTCCGGCACAGCGTAACTTAATCACCTTAGATTCATACTTTAAATAGTTTTGTTGCAACAGTAAACCTAAAGGCGTGCACCAAGACACTACATTTGCATTTTTGGTGACAAGTTTGGAAACTTTATGTAACCAATCCATACCCTCAACAGCACGTACAACAGTAGCACCTACAGAGTTCCATATAAGCTCAGCCATATACATAGCACATTGGTAGGCATTAGTCTCTGTAAAACCACAAGCAGTCTTAGCATTTAAAGCAGGTTTGATTGTGTCTTCCATAATCTGTTCAGTGTAGCCACGCTTCTTAGCACCATAGGCAAGGGTCATGGTAGGTCTTTTAGTTACAGTGCGATTGACACCATAGTTTAACCAAATCTGCGCCATAGTCTTTGTTCCGAATTTTGTCTTCAGCTTTTCTTCGTCCCATTCGTCAATAGTGCCTGACATAGCATCCTGCTTCAAGACAACATTTACCTTGTCAGCCACCAAACGATAGATGTCATTGGGTTTGTCTTGGGGTACAAGGTTTACCGCAGTGCCACCGATGGGGTCTCTAAGAATAGCAGAGAAGTGTTGCAGACCTGAGCATGTGCCATCCTGTGCATAGGGGAGACCTGTTACCCATCCGACAATAGAGCCATGCTCAGCTATCCATTGTTTCGCTTTCGCCCATTCAAGACACCATGCAAGGAGCTGTACAGGTTTTTTGTCTTTATGCAACCACCATAAGTTACCCATAGGGTCTTTAGCTACATCAAGAATGACTGCTTCATTGTCATATACCCATTGGATGCGGTCAACATAACTGATTTTATCCTCACCTGCAAGGTTAGCTCCGGTAATGGCAAGCCATTCAATATCTTTAGGGTCTTGACAAGGCGGTGTGTCTGAAAAGAGCAGTAAGCCTTTGCAAATATCGTCACCTTGGGGACTGAAAGAGGGGATAGGATAGATGCGTCCTCTAAAATCCATGTTCCAAGGAAAATAGATGTTTTCATAAAGACTAAATTTATCAGCAACTGTAATCATAGCATTTGTACGATTGATAATAGAAATTCGACGTTTTAAGCCTTTCCACCACGCTGCCTTATCTTTTTTATATTTTTTAATCTCTTCTGCTGTTGCCCCTTCAGGTAAGGGGGTAGGTTCAGCTTCTTTCAAATCAGTGCTCATGATGTGGGACTTTTCTTTACCACATGGGATATAGCCACGCTCTTTGCATTGGTTGATAACATTTAAAACATCCTTATTGATATGCCATGGTGTAGCCTGAATAGCATTGACAGCCTTATAGACATCAGGTGTATCAAGTTGAGAAAGGCGTGCTTTATAGGCTTTACTGAAAGAGTTATGTACCCCTTTAAGGCGCAAGAATGTATAGAAAGCTGCAAGGTCTCCATAGTAACCACCATCATCATAGGCTACCCATGGTTTTGGAGGGATAATCATCGGATAGCATTTATGAGCGTAGTACAACATGTTCTCCTCATTACGTTGCCATGCATCCACAAATTGAGGGGTAGGGACAAGATGTGCTTGTGTGTAGCTATCTGAATCTGACATCCAATAGCCTGTTGCTTCTTCTGTCAAAGTCAATAAGGCTACCCCTAAGTTGATAATACCTTCATTGTCTCCTTGTTCCCACGTGGGGCAGGTGTAACCACATTTCTTAATGGCTTGTTTCATGTAGACATAGCGGTAATGGATACCTATACGCTTGTCAATACCTTGCATTGCTTTTTTGTTTTTGTCTTCTTTAGGTAATGTAGTGAGCCAATTTTCAAAACATTTGGCTTGATATTCATACATAAGACTAAAGCCAACATGCAATCCCACGTTATTCAGAAAGGCTGCCTTTGTATTCAAGCCTGTTGTGAGGGCATTTATAAGGCAGGAGAGTGTTACAGTTGTGCAGGTGTTAGCGATAGCATCCATATCCACATTGCCCTCTGCATCTGTGAACGCAGTCTTCAGGTCATCCAAGATATAGATAAAGTTAGGTTTAACACCAGCTTTTGGTTTCATGTTTTTAGTGAGCCATTGCAGCATGACATCCTTGACAGCGAGTACCTTGTGATTAAAAAACGCTTGTCCAATAGGGAGGGCAGTATCAACCATGCCTTTTTCCTTTGCGATTCTGAGAGCTTCACATGTTGCTTCATAGCCATCTTGTCTAGCAGAAGATTCCAGCATAAGCTGCTCTTCAAACAGTTCTTTGTTCGTCATTATAAATACCTCCTAGTTATAATGGGTCTTCTTCATGTTTGTGACCCATTGATGCTTGCTTGGGTGCTTAGTGTCTTAGGCAGCCTTAGCTTGCCTTGCTTGTCCTAAAGTAACCTTGCCTTGCTTGGCAGGTTGGGTTGCCCCTGCATCCCTCGTTTCGTTTCGTTCCGTGCGCTCCAAAAGACAACACGTTTCGTTCCGCTCAGGTGACCTTCGGTAACCACGAACATCATTTCGTTCCGTTTGGTTGAGGGGTGGAAAAAGGGTGCAAAAAATTAGAGGTACAGTTTTGTCCGTACCTCTGTTCAGTTTTTAGTTAGTCAAGTTTGAATTTTTCCAGCAGTTCCGGCACTGTCAATCCCAGCTTATTCGCTGCATGTGCTTGTGTGATACGTAGTGCCCCGGTAGTTTGGCGTCCGTCATAGTAGATAATATAAGAAAAATGACCACTAGGGGCGCGATGTATGGCAAGCTGCATATGAGCGTCTACAGTGACGAAAAATGTCTTGCCTTGCCGTTTATGCTCTCCCATCTTGTACCTCCTGTACATCCAATGACACCTCTTGACAGCCGGGGCAGTGCTCCAGCCACTCCAAGTCTACGCCTGCATTGAAGCGGTCGCAGTCATCCTCCAGCCACTTAATATCCTCGTGTGTCTCAGGTTGCCATGTTGCCAACACGTCCCCGGCGATGTCAGGCGACCAATTGTAGCCATCCCATGTCCGCAAGGTAATGTGCAAGCGGTTGGTGTCTTTTAATGTTACATCCATGTGTAACACCTCCTATAGTATTATTATTAAAGCTTAAAAGCTTTATAAGGCACGCAAGGCGGTTGCCTTGTATGCCCTAAAAGCTTTTAAAAGGGAATAGGCTCAAAAATATTTAAAGCTGCTTCTAAGCCTATTATTTCCCCCTGCTGGCGATATATCTCTACTTTTAGTGCTTTTGCTGCTTTTGTGCGTTGCTTTTTGCCCTTGACATACTTGTCAGCATATACAGCTTGCATTGCTTGTAGATGTTGTTGCTGCTGCTCCAGCTCAAATTTTAACCAATCAAGGGGCGTGGTATTTTTGTCTACTACTAGCATTATTTGAGCACCCCCAATGTATCCAATGTGCACTCCCAATCAATGGACAAAAACAAGACAAAAAATATTGTTACCGCCCAACGTGCAATTTCCTTGAGCACCTCATTTGTGTGTTTGGATACCAAAAAGCACCCAATCAAATAAGACAAACACTTTTTCACTTTTCTTTTGTACCTCCTAGGTTATTATTAAAGCTTTAAAAGCTTTATAAGACACCCGCCGAAACTTGACGGCTGATGTCCTAAAAACTCTTAAAAGGTTATACTTTTCGTATTTGCATTACTGCGTCAGGGTTCCACTTTTTTAGCGTCTGTAAAGCCTTTTGTGCTTGCTGGCGTTCTGCCCATACACTTGCAAATAATAAGCGGTTAACTGTAACGCCATCAGGTAAACTAATAGGGTGGAAACGCCCACTAGGGCATTTTAAATAGATAGCATACATAAATAATCCCTCCATATATATTGATTTAAGAGTGAATAAGCTCTTAATGAGTGCCACCAGCTGGGGCAGCTAGTAGCACCGATAAAAGTTTATTTGATGTATTTATGGGTAGTAATACCACAGCCTGCTATACCTGCATATAAGGTACAAGTGGTATTTATCGCACGTACCATATCACATAGTTGTTGCACAGCCAGCTGAAAATAATCGTCAACGTAAAATGTCCATATAGGGTCGGAGCTGGCGTTATATTTATGGTGGGGCAGTCTGTAAGTCACCCCCTTTTCATTGTCTACATGGGCATTGATAGGGCATAAGCTGCCATCCTCCTTCATAACACAGATAGCAAAGTTATTTTTCCGTACCTGCATAATATAGCAACGGCTGCAAGTACGCAGCAATTCAACGGGGTGCAAGCTGGTATATTTACCTGCCTGCAAGTCCTGCAAGCTGATTTTTACTTGCTTATTTGTTCTCATAGTCTTGTTACCTCCTATAATTTTTAAAGCTGTAAAAGCTTTATGAGACACCCACCGCCGGAGGTAGTGGATGCCCGAAAAACTTTTAAAGTGCTTCAATATCCTTTGCAAGTTCTGCCCACAGCACCTGCAATTTATCACGGGGGGCGGTTGTAGAACCATTGTAAAGTGCCTTTGCTTTGCGCTCGTAACTTGCTGTAAGTGCAAGGGGTAAAGACTTATTACCAAACGGGGCATATCCGGTTACAATGCAGATGCTAGGGGTGATTTCATATATGTTTGCTGCCCATCCTTCTTTGCGTGCTGTATGTCCTACCTTGCGGGCATCTTTAAGGGTATATTGCAAGTCGCAATAACCACAGTAGGCAATAGTTCCATAACCCTCTTTTACTTGCTTTTGTGTTATACGTGGGTTGATACTCATAATCTTGTTACCTCCTATAATTTTTAAAGCTTTAAAGCTTTATGAGACACCCACCGCCGGAGGTAGTGGATGCCCGAAAAGCTCTAAAATGTTTTTGTAAGCAGGTTTATAAAAGCGTCAAGTGCTTTATTTTCCTGCTTATTTTTGGGGGCGTTGTACTCTATCTGTACCACATTTTTATTAATCTCTATTGCCTGATACTTTATATGGTGCTCTTGCAGATACCACTTTAAAATATCTGCCTGCACATACGGAAAAGAGATGTACCAGCGTTGCTCTTGTACGGGTTGCAGTTCCGCACCAATCAGGGTAATTTGTTCTAATAGCTGGAGCTGGTCTTCTGTAAGTTTGTTAGGTACTACAAACTTTTCAATCAGTAATGCTTCTAACCATTCAGGCATTATCTTTACCTCCTATAAGTTCTGCCAGCTCATAGCAGCCTAATTGTGCTGCAATGTCTGCAAGGTGGTCAGTGTATCTACCATCATGCACAGCGGTGCGGATGTCCCACAGAATCATAGTAGCGGTAGTGGTATTGTCTACTTCACCGCCCATGCGGTTAGTTGCCACGGCGCAAGCGTCGCAAGACATATGCACCATGAGTAACACGGCAAGGATAAGACAAACATTTTTCATTTTTAATTTACCTCCTAGGTTGTTTAGTTAAGAGTTTAATAAGCTCTTAATGAGTACCACCGCCGGGGCGGTAGTACCGATAAAAGTTTATTAGTTGTTTACACCATCACTCTGTTTAGTGCTACGTTCGCATTTATGGGTGCGTGTAACGTCAAATAACACACAATGAGTAGTGAGACGAAAACGCATAACTAATACAGTAGTCAGGTTGTAGTAGTTACCAGCAACACAGCTAGCTTTATATTTAAGCAGCTTGTAGCCGTTGGGTGTGGTGGTCTTTACTATTCCTAAATGCTTTTCAGGGGTCACAATATGTTTTTTAGTTTGTTGTCTTCTCATGTCTTTTTCCTCCTTTTGTAGCTCTATGTAGCTACATGATGTTTAAAAAATATATAGAGAGTATTGATGTTTTTGTATCTCTCTATGGTTATATAATACCACATGTAGCTACAAAATGCAAGTACTTTTTCAAAAAAAATGTAGCAAAATGTAGCCACGCATGATATAATGAGGATAACAACAAGAGAGGAGGTTATATAATAATGTATGATAATGATAAAGATACAGTAATTAGAGTACGTGTACCCCAAAAGTTAAAGGACGATTTTCAACAACTATGTAAGCATAAGGCTATTAATAGCAGTGAGTTGCTCAGGCAGCTAATAACTCAATGGATACATGAGCAGCAGGATACCACCATTACACACAAGCGCAGCAGCGACATATAATAGCAGCTGGTGACTGTATAATGGCGTAGTAATAGTTATAATGGTGACAATAGTATCTATAGTAATGTAGAGAGTAGTAACCAATGGTTACAGTAGGCGCAGTAGGCGCAGTAGATACCTAGGGCATATATACAGATACATTTTATGCCTAATTTTTACCTAAATTGTGCTATACGTTTGCTATAATGTACATATGTTCGCAATATCCCCTAAAAAACTAGGCAGTTATATATGCCTTGCTTGCTTATCTCAGGGCATAGACAAGGTAAATTTAACATAACATACGTTATCGGACGTAACTTGTACCCTTGGGAACGTCAATGCTGTGTACGCTATTCAAATGTAGTGTATACTATTCGACAGCAGACCCGAAGACCCCGGGGTACGGGGGAAAACCAAGCAATCTCTATATTAAATATACCCTTTCACAATTTTTGGCAATTTTTGAAGTCAGGAGGTATTAAAATGCCATCTAAAACAACTCGTAGAAGACCTAAAGGAGAGGGTTCTATAATAACTCTTCCTAGTGGTAAAGTACGTGTCAGGGTGGAATTAGACCCTGTGGATGGTAAAAGGCAATGGTTATCAGCCACAGCAGACACAAAAAAGGAAGCTGTGGAGAAGCTGAAGAAGCTTCAGAGAGACAAAGAGGATAGAGGTCTGCAAGTAAAAGCAGCGGAAGACACAATAAAGTATCAGGGTGAGGTGTACCTTAAGCACCTAGAAGCTCAGCGGATGTCAGGGTCGGTAATAATCACCACAAGACGTGTACTGAAGCTACTAGACAACACCGCTAATGGCTTAGCATTATCTAAGGTTACCACTCATACTATAGATACCATGCTCTTAGAATGGCAGCAAAAGAACTATGCAACTAATACCTATCTTAATTACATAGGTCGCTTACGGCTCTTTTTCAGATGGTGTGTGGAACAAGACCTCATTGGAAAGTCACCTGTGTCCTCAACGAAAAAGACACCAAAGAGTGACAAACCTAAGCATGAAGTTGTTGTCTTATCGCAAGAGGAGCATGAGCGAATCAAAGCTTTCCTCCTGCCACTATGGGAGCACAAGGAGAAGCCTATGCTGAAGTATCAGTTCTATGCTCTGTATTGTCTTGCCTACGAAACAGGCATGAGAGAAGGGGAGCTATTAGCTCTTACATGGGATTGTCTTGATGATGCTGCTAATACAATATCTGTAAAAAGAACCTTAGCTAAGGATAAGAACAACAAGACTATAGTTACATACCCTAAGACACAAGCCGGGTATCGCACAATCAAAATATCTGAGAAGACAACACAGCTTCTTATGTCTTTAAAACCCCTTAGCTTTGACAAGTCACCATATATCTTCTATAATAGGAAAAGAGATAGCTTCTATGTGGAGCGGTTGCTTATCCATGCATGGGATTTCACTAGGAAGGGCGCAGGTATCACTAGACCTTTCACGTTCCACGGAATAAGACATACCAATGCATCCAACATGATTTACAAGCATGTGCCTATCGCTCTTATAACGGAACGCTTAGGACACACCAGCATAGCGGTCACCTATGCTATCTATGGACACATCTTGCAGGAATGTTCGGAAAAACACGTTGCTGTGATAGAAGCTTAACATGTGACACTATAAAGTCACAAACAACAGGTTTTACAAGGGAATACATTGTCAAAATAATACAAGTTTATTACCTAGACAATATATTTCTTTATAATCTATTTGGTATAACCATATACGTGTATTGGTTAAAATAGAAACATAAATAGCAAGTATTCACCTCGAAAAAATTACATTGGAGGCCGTGTATATGAGTAACATTAGAAGACTTTTTGTAGAAAAGAAGGATGCCTTTGCTGTCGAAGCACATGGCTTGCTTGCAGATCTGCGCAACAACCTTGGTATGAGCAATCTTACCGGTATGCGTATCGTTAACCGATATGACGTGATGGGCCTGAGCGATGAGGAATTCGCTATGGCTAAACAGCTGGTGCTGTCCGAGCCGCCTGTCGATAATGTCGTAGAAGAGGAGCTGCCGCTGGCTGCAGGCGAGGCTGCCTTCGCCGTAGAGCTGCTGCCCGGTCAATACGACCAGCGTGAGGATTTTGCCGAACAATGTATCCAGCTGATTACCCAAAAGGAGCGCCCGATGGTTGCTGCTGCTAAGGTATATGTGCTGGAAGGCAAGCTGACTGCGGAAGAAGTCGAAAAAATCAAGGCTTACTGCATCAACCCGATTGAAGCGCGTGAGGCTGAGCAGGCTAAACCCGAAACCCTCATCAGCACCTGCGAGGAGCCGGAAAAGGTTAAATCCGTTACCGGTTTCCTGACCATGTCCAAAGAAGAAGCGGAAGCACTGCGCCAATCCATGGGCCTGGCTATGAGCCTGGACGACCTGCTGTGGTGCCAGAAATACTTCAACGAAGAACACCGCGAGCCTACTATTACCGAAATCCGTGTGCTGGATACCTACTGGTCCGACCACTGCCGTCATACCACCTTCATGACTCAGATTGAAGATGTAGATATCGTTCCCGGCACCTTTACCCAGCCTGTACAAGAGGCCTATGACAAATACATGGCTGCCCGTGACGAGGTTTACGGTGAAGACACCGAGCGTCCGGTAACCCTGATGGACATTGCCGTAATCGGCATGAAGAAGCTGCGCAAGGAAGGCAAGCTAGCTGACCTTGACCAGTCAGAAGAAATCAATGCATGCTCTATCGTTGTGCCTATCGAAATCGACGGCAAGACTGAAGAGTGGCTGGTAATGTTCAAAAACGAAACCCATAACCATCCGACCGAAATCGAACCGTTCGGCGGCGCTGCAACCTGCCTCGGCGGTGCAATCCGCGACCCGCTGTCCGGCCGTTCCTATGTATATCAGGCTATGCGTGTAACCGGCAGTGCTGACCCGCGCACCCCAATCAGCGAAACCCTGCCCGGCAAGCTGCCTCAGCGCAAGATTACCATCGGCGCAGCTGCAGGCTACAGCTCCTATGGCAACCAGATCGGTCTGGCAACCGGCCATGTACAGGAATACTATCATGATAAATTTGTTGCGAAGCGTATGGAAATCGGCGGCGTAATCGGCGCTGCTCCCCGTAGCGCAGTTCGCCGTGAGCGTCCCGCTGCCGGCGATATCGTAGTGCTGCTGGGCGGCAAAACCGGTCGTGACGGCTGCGGCGGTGCAACCGGTTCCTCTAAGGAGCACACCGTTGACTCCCTCATGAGCTGTGGCGCAGAGGTACAGAAGGGTAATCCTCCAACCGAACGCAAAATCCAACGTTTGTTCCGCAACCCTGCCGTAACCGCAATGATCAAACGCTGCAACGACTTCGGTGCAGGCGGTGTATCCGTTGCTATCGGCGAGCTGACCGACGGTCTTGTTATTGACCTAGATAAGGTTCCCAAGAAATATGAAGGCCTGGACGGCACCGAGCTGGCTATCTCCGAATCTCAGGAGCGTATGGCTGTTGTTATCGCTGCCGCTGACCGCGACGCCTTCATCAAATATGCTGACGAAGAAAACCTGGAAGCAACTGTTGTTGCCGACGTTACCGAAGAACCGCGCCTGGTTATGTTCTGGCGTGGCGATAAAATTGTTGACCTGTCCCGCGCTTTCCTCGATACCAACGGCGTTGCACAACACACCAATATCGTAGTAAGCGAAGAAAAAGAGGACAACGTATTCGAGCAGGTTCCTGCCGAAGTAACCTCCGCTGCTGACCTTGAAGCTGCATGGCTGGCTAACCTAGGCCGTCTGAATGTCTGCAGCGAAAAGGGCCTGTCCGAGCGTTTTGACAGCACCATCGGCCGTGGCACCGTAATGATGCCGTTCGGCGGCAAAACCCAGCTCACTCCGAGCGAGGGTATGGTAGGCCGCATCCCCGTACTGCACGGCAACACCACCGCAGCAAGCGTAATGGCATGCGGCTACAACCCGAACGTTGCTTGCTGGAGCCCGTTCCATGGCGCTATGTACGCTGTAACCGAATCCGTAGTTCGTGCCGTAGCTCTGGGTGCTGACCCCGCTAAGCTGCGCCTGACTCTGCAGGAGTACTTCCCGAAACTGCATGATGCCAACAGCTGGGGCCAGCCGTTCAGCGCACTGCTGGGCGCCTTCACCACACTTGATGCTCTGGACCTGCCGGCAATCGGCGGCAAGGACAGCATGAGCGGTACCTTCATGGATAAAACCGTTCCGCCGACACTCGTTTCCTTCGCAGTAGGCGTAATCGACGGCAACAAGGCTGTATCTGCCGACTTCAAGGCAGCAGGCGACAAGGTAATCTTCCTGTCCTGCCCGCGCAATAGTGCAGAAGTACTGGACTTTGCAGTGCTGAAGGAAAACCTGACCGCTGTACACAAGGCTATGGAAGCAGGCAAGATTGCTGCTGCTGCCGCTGTTAAAGAGGGCGGCGTAGCTGCACTGGTAACCACCATGAGCCTGGGCAACGAGCTTGGCTTTGAATTTATCAAACCGTTCCACGATACCGACAGCCTCTTCACTCTGCAGCCAGGCGGCATGGTCCTCGAGCTGGCAGCCGGCGTAGAACCGGAAGAGCTGTTCGAAGGTCTGGATTACATGCTGCTCGGCCACACTACTGCCGAAGCAGGCATCACCATCAACGACACCAAGATTGACGCTGAGAAAGCCTTTGCCGCATACCGCGAGCCGCTGCTGGGCATCTTCCCGGACGGCACTCCGAAGGCAGAAGAGCCTGCTGACATCGCTATGCCGCTGTACAAGAGCGAGCTGACTTTGACCGCTCCGGTGAATATCGCCAAACCGCGCGTATTCATCCCCGTATTCCCCGGCAACAACTGCGAATACGACAGCGCCCGTGCTTTTGAAGCTGCAGGTGCCGAAGCTAACACCTTCATCGTGCGCAACCTTACCGCTGCTGCTATCGAAGAATCCGTAGAAGCAATGGTTAAATATATCAACAACTCCCAGATTGTGATGATCCCAGGTGGCTTCAGCGCCGGTGACGAGCCTGACGGCAGCGGCAAGTTCATCGCTACCATGTTCCGCAACCCGCGCATCAAGGAAGCAATCAGCGACCTCTTGGAAAACCGCGATGGCCTGATGCTGGGTATCTGCAACGGCTTCCAGGCATTGATTAAGCTCGGCCTCGTTCCGTACGGCGATATCCGCGATATGACCAGCGATGCACCGACACTGACCTTCAACAACATCGGCCGTCATATTTCCCAGATTGTTACCACCAGAGTTGTTTCCAACAAATCTCCGTGGTTCAGCCTGTGCGAACCAGGCGAAGAGCATGCTGTTGCCGTATCCCACGGCGAAGGCCGCTTCTACGCTCCGGAAAGCACTATCAAAGAGCTGTTCGCTAACGGCCAGGTTGCTACCCAGTATGTAAATGCTCAGGGCGTACCGACCATGAACACTCCGTTCAACCCGAACGGCAGCCTGTATGCTATCGAAGGCATCACCAGCCCCGACGGACGTATCCTCGGCAAGATGGGCCACAGCGAGCGTTTTGCTCCGGGCCTGTTCCGCAACATTGCGGGCGACAAGGATCAGAAGATTTTCCTGTCCGGCGTAAGCTACTTCAAATAAGCTGAGGCTTAAAACTGACACAATAAAACGCTCTGCTGACCGCAAGGTTGGCAGAGCGTTTCTGTATATGTTTATATGTATATTATTGCTGTCGCAGAAAACCGTACAAACGCAGGCCGGGCAAGCCTTTGCGCGTGTACGGTTTTTGTTATGATGTACGGTTTAGACGATTATGCTATAATATACACATAACAAATGAGTGGAGGCGTATACAATGCTAGGTGCAATTATTGGCGATATTGTCGGTTCACGTTTTGAATGGGATAATTACAAAGCGAAGGATTTTGAGTTTTTTACTAATGACTGCTTTTTCACAGATGACAGCGTAATGTCTTTGGCGTTATGTGAGGCGCTTTTGGAGAGCAAGCCTGATTTCAGCGATTTGCGCGAGCAGGCTGTAGCAAAAATGCGTGCTTTTGGTGAGGCATATCCTGATGCCGGTTATGGCAGAACCTTTTCCTGCTGGCTTTATTTTGACGACCCGCAGCCTTATAACAGCTATGGCAATGGTTCGGCAATGCGCGTGAGCGGTATTGTTTATGCTACGAATACCCTAGAGCAGGTCAAACAGCTTTCGCTGATGGTGACGGACGTGACGCACAACCATCCGGAAGGCATCAAGGGAGCGGAGGCAACTGCTGTGACAGCATTTATGGCCAAGCAGGGCGCAACTATGCAAGCTATCAGGGATTATATTAATGCCAACTATTATCCTATGGACTTCACGCTCGACGGTATCCGCGATTCCTATATGTTCAACGAAACCTGCCAGAATACCGTACCGCAGGCATTGATGGCCTTCTTTGAGTCGACAAGCTATGAAGATGCTATCCGTAATGCTATTTCTATCGGCGGTGACAGCGACACACTGGCAGCAATCACCGGTGCGGTAGCAGAATGCTACTACGGCATACCACAAAAACTACGGGAGCAGGGTATGAGCTATCTGGACGAAAGACTGCTTGGTGTATTGCGCGCTTTTGAAGCAAAGTATCCGCCGAAGGTTGCGGAGTTATAAGTGCAACACAAAAACCGTACAGCCCCAAAGCCTTATGCAGCAAGGGGTTGTACGGTTTTGTACGGTTTGTACGGTTTTTAGTGAGCGCTCAGCCCTTATAGAAAAAATAGCTGATGACTGCTACCTGCAGAAAGAAAATGAGCGGTACGCCGAAGATAAACTTCAAATGCTGTGTCTTATGGCGGAAAAGCTGCATGGCGATAAATGCGCCTGCGCTGCCGCCGAGCGCTGCCAAAAACAGCAGCACTATTTCCGGCACACGCCAGCTGTGCAGCTTGGCGAAGGCTTTATCTGCACCGTAGACGACAAAGGCGGTGCAGTTGATGAAGATCAGGTAATAATATAAAAAACTGTGCATGGTTCATACCCTCACTTTCTCCTGTTCAGCTGAAGCTTTACTCCAGCAGCTTGGCGATATCCGGCAGGGGAGCGACGCTGCGCTTTAAAATGCCGTGCATATAGGCAATAGCAATGCCGTAGTTGGTCATGGGGACGTTCTGCGCTGCAGCACATTCGCTGCGGCTTTGCATTTCGCGTTCGTTGAGCATGCAGCCACCGCAATGCACTACAAGTTTATATTGTGACAAATCCTCAGGGAATTCCGTGCCGCTGCTGAAGCAGAATTCAGGCTCCGCTTTGGTGAAGCTGCGAATCCAGCCGGGAAGCTTTACTGTGCCGATGTCCTGACATTGGCGGTGGTGTGTGCAGCCCTCGCTGATGAGTATCTTATCGCCATCCTGCACTGTATCGAGCACACGCACTGCCTTCACGGCTGCGCTGAGCGTGCCCTTGTAGCGCGCCATGAGGATGGAGAAGGAGATGAGCGGAATGGTGGGCGGCACAATTTTGCTGACTACGCCGAAGGCTTGGCTGTCGGTTACAACGAGCTTGGGCGGGAAGGCGAGGCGTGCCAGTGCTTCCGCCAGTTCGCTTTCCTGCACAGTTACGGTAATGCCCTTGTTGTCGAGCACGTTGCGCAGTACCTGCTGCTGCGGCAGTATCAATCTGCCCTTGGGGGCGGCGCTGTCAATCGGCGTTACGAGCACTACGATGTCGCAGGGCTTAATCAAATCGCCAAGCAGCTGGCGTTCTACCTCACGCGGGCGCAAAGCAGCGATAGCCTCCTTCAGCTCGTTGATGTTACGGTTGGTGATGGCGCTGACAAGGAAGCATTGCTTAGTGAGCTTCATGGCCTCCATAGTGAGCAGTGCCTGGCGCATTTCGTCTAACAGTTCTACTTTGTTCAGCACAAGGATGGAGGGCAGTTTTTTCGCCTGCAGCTGCTGCCACAGTGCTTTATCCGCTTCGCTGAGGCCAACACTGGCATCTACTACGAGCAGAGCGATGTCGCACTTATTCAGCACCTGCTGAGCCTTGGCGATGCGCTGCGCGCCCAGCTCGCCTTCATCGTCGAGGCCGGGGGTATCGATAATCATTACGGGGCCGAGGGGCAAAAGCTCCATAGCCTTATATACAGGGTCGGTAGTGGTGCCCTTTTGTTCGCTGACAATGGCAAGCTCCTGACTGGTGATGGCGTTGATTAGGCTAGACTTGCCGGCATTACGCTTGCCGAAGATACCGATGTGGATACGCTCGGCAGCGGGAGTTGTATTCAATGACATAGTGGGTTCTCCTTTTTATGTAGATGAAATTGTGATAATCACATGGTATATCAAAGCTAAGATTTATGAATATGGGAATGGAATGTCGCGTAAGGAAAAAAAATTACAGCGAATGAGTGTCTGGAACCACAGAAGGGGCGCAATGTCTGAGCGCTATGCAAACTCATATTGCAGAATCTCTTGGCTTCGCGCGAGTTTTGCGCCGCTTCGTCTTGGTTCCACACGAAATGAGTGGCCGTAATTTTTCCTGACTGAAGGGACATTTTGTTTCCCGTAGTAAGTATTCTTGCTGATAGCCATATTTCCTTCATTAGGATAGCAAAAAAGGCTGCAGCACTTTCGCACTGCAACCTCATTGTTGCAAATTATTTTACAAGCTCCATTTTGGGGTTAGGATTGTATTTACGGCCGGCCTTAGCGCAGTCCTTGCCATCAACCTTAACGATATCCGCAGTATAGTTGATGTTGCCGTCGAAGAAGGAAGAACCTACTGCATAGGTATCAACAGGCACGCCCATTTCCTCAAAGGCTGCTACGCGCTCAGCGTCAAAGCCGCCGGAGGCGATAATCTTAACATGGTTGAAGCCCTCGGCATCCAGCGCACGACGAACGTTGCAAACCAGCTCCTTGCAAACACCGGTCGGCTTAAAGGTACCAATCTGAGTCCACAGGCTCTTGTCAACCATGCTGCCGGAGGTATCCAGACGCACACCTGCGAGCTTTTTGCCCAGCTTGCGGGCCACAGCCAGAGAAGTGTTTACGCAGTCGTTGTCAAAATCAACCAGAGCGATACGTGCGATAGACGGATCAACATATTTATCGAATGCTTCGGTAGCAGCGACAGTGTCACCCTTGTAGGAAGCAATCAATGCATGGGGGATAGTACCCAAACCCTTGCCGCCTGCTGCCAGAGCATTGGCATCGGTAGAGAAGCCGTGGATGCCGCCAACCAAAGCTGCATAGCCGTCGGATTCCTGAGTCTGGTAAATATCATAACGTGCAGGGAAGAAAAGCACCGGCTTGCCGTTGGCAGCCTTCACTACGCGGCGAACATTTGTAGCAATGCGGCTCTGGCGTGCCAGAATACCCAGATAGATGGTTTCCAGATGCGCAAAGTCGGCATAATCGCCTTCGATAGTCATAACGGTTTCCCACTCGTCAACCTCTTCGCCGTCACGCAGGGAATGAATTTCGATAGTTTCCGGATGGAAAGCGCATTGACGGATCAGAGCAATGACCTCGTCGGTACCGCAAACAACAACATGGTCACGGGCGAACACCTGCATCAGCACACGCGGATGATAATTATCACCGTTTAAGATTTCTTCGGAACGCATAAAATATGCGTCAGTATAATAACCTTCTTTAATTTTTTCTACAGGAAAGCTAAAGCTTTCAACAGGTCTTCTTGTAGTCATTTGATGAGCCTCCCAAAAATTTCTCACGAATTTTACTCTTTGCGAGAACATTAACTATTGATTGTAGTTAAAAATATGATACAATATAAAGGCTATGATAGCAAGCCTTTTTCGCAAAAAAATTCCGATTAGCTATATTTACGATACAATATAGATGGTGATACATATGCACGAAACACGAAAAAAATATACTGTGCTCCTGCTTTCGGCACCCATAGGCTCGGGACACAGGCTGGCAGCCGAAGCGCTGGAGCAAGCCTTAGCCGACCGTCCGGAGGTTGAGGTCATCCACGGCAACATCTTCGACTTCTTCCCGCAGTTTCTGGGCAAGGTCTTTCTCGGCACCTACCTGTGGATTTTAAAATACTGCCCCTGGCTTTATAAGCTGGCCTACAGCTGGGGCAACAAGCAGGGCGGCTCTTTATGGATGCGTGAGCTTTTAAACCGCCTGTTGGCGTGGTTAGGAGGCAGCTACCTGCGCAGCGTACAGCCTGATGCGGTAATCGCTACGCACGCTACACCCGCAGGCATCATCGGCTATTACAAAAAGCAGCATCCCAAGCTTTGGCTCGGTGCTGTAGTGACCGACTTTACGATTCACCGCTGGTGGGTTTGCGACGGTGTGGATACCTATTTTATCGCCGACGAGCTGCTGCGTGACAAGCTCGCTACCGATGCCGACATTCAGGCTACGGGCATTCCCGTGCGTCAGCAGTTTATGATTAAGCATGACAAGCAGAAATGCCGCGAGTTCTTCGGCTGGGACGAAACCGAACGCGTCTGCCTGCTGATGGGCGGGGGCGAGGGCCTGCTGCCGATGGCCGAGATAATCACGGCACTGCAGCGCGCCGCTCTGAAAAACCTGCGCGTTGTTGCTGTCACAGGCCACAACGAAGCGTTAGCGGCACAGCTGCAAGCCAAATACGGCGCTACTGCCGAAATCTACGGCTTCCGTGAGGACGTACCACAGCTCATGGCCGGCGCTGATATGATTATCACCAAGGCCGGCGGTTTAACCTCTGCCGAGGTGCTGGCGAGCGGACTGGACCTTTTAATCTACAAGCCGCTGCCGGGGCAGGAGGAGGGCAACGCCGCTTTCCTGCAGCAGTATTGCGGCGCTCTGGTAGCACGTTCTACCGACGAGCTGGTGCAGCACATCAAAAACAGCACGGTAAGCCCGCGTGAGGCAGCAGCCTGCAGTGAGCACGCACATCCTTTGGCAGCACAGCAGATTGTCGACTACGTTATGCAAAGACTGCAAAAATAATTTTCGGACTCCTTCGGATGAGGGAGTCCTTTTGTTGTATATAGGCCGATGTTTGGGCCTTTTCGTGAAGAATTTGCCCCGCATTTGGCTGACAATTTCTTCTATTGTATAATTAATTTACTTGACCAATACGAATTTCATCATTATAATGTAAGAAAATCGCATATTATGAAGGCTGTGGCATGTAGTTCCGCTCTGACTGCATAATCATGTATTTATTACAGGAGGAGTGTGACCTTATGGATACCACCTTATACCTTGCCGCTGTCTGCGCTGTTGTCCCCGGTCTGGGACGCAGCAGAATACCTGATCTGATTAACGCTCTGGGCAGTGCCCGCGCTGTTTTTGAAGCGAGTGCCGCCACGCTTACGGCAACCGGCCTCTGTACGCCGCGAGCAGTGCAAAGCTTTATCAGCAACCGTGATGCGCGTCTGCCGCAAAGGCTGGATTACTTCTGCCGTCACAACGGCGTGCAGATACTGGCCTATACCGACGCTGCCTATCCGCAGAGCCTGCAGCAATTAAGCGACAAGCCCTTAGTTTTGTACGTCAAGGGCAAGCTGCCGCAGGCAAATTATGCTTTGGCCATCGTCGGCTCACGACGCTGCAGCGAATACGGCGTGCGTGCCGCAGGCTACTTTGCCAAGACGATGACGCGCGAAGGCATACCGATCATCAGCGGCGGTGCCAAGGGCATCGACACGGCGGCACACGAGGCCTGCCTGCAGGCCGGAGGTACGACGGTGGCAGTATTAGGCTGCGGGTTGGATATTGTCTATCCGCCCGAAAACGCCAAGCTGTTCGCCCGCATTACCGAGCATGGAGCACTGGTAACGGAATATCCGCCGGGAGTTCCGCCAGCAGCGGCAAATTTTCCTGCGCGCAACCGTATCATCGTTGGTCTGTCGCAGGCCGTACTGGTAGCAGAGGCAGGCAAGCGCAGCGGCGCTGTAATTACGGCGAATATCGCTGCCGACGAGGGACGTGAGGTATACTGCGTACCGGGGAATATTTTCGACGGCGGCAGCATAGGCTGTCATGAGCTTATCCGTACCGGTGCCAAGCTGGTAGATATGCCACAGGATATTTTAGACGATAAAAGAAGTTGGCAGCAGGCGATGAACCGCTGCATAACCCAGCCGAGTATATTTGATTGTGCGCCGCAGGAACCAAAGCCTGCGCCCGCACCTGTCACAACGGAATTAGGAGCGAAGCTGCTTGCGCTTTTGCAGGCAGGAGCGCTTTCTTTAGAAAAGCTGACGGAGCAGAGCGGAGCCGCTTTTGCTGCCGTGAGCATGGAGCTGCTTGACCTGCAGGCCGCCGGACTGGTGGCGACAGACCAGGCGCAGCGTTACTACCGAAAGTAGGAGGAACATAAATGGCAAAGACTCTGGTTATCGTGGAATCACCTACGAAATCCAAGACTATCGAAAAATTTTTAGGCAAAAACTATACTGTAAAGGCTTCTATGGGACACTTGCGCGACCTGCCGAAAAGCACCCTAGGTGTAACCTTTCTGCCGGACGAGGAGCATGCAAACGAATTTGAGCCGAAATATATCAATATCCGCGGTAAAGGCGATTTAATCAAAGCGCTGAAAACAGAAGCAAAAAAAGCCGACAAAGTTTTACTGGCAACTGACCCTGACCGCGAGGGTGAAGCAATCAGCTGGCATCTGGCTTTTATTCTGGGCATCGACCCGACATCTGCCTGCCGCATTGAATTTCATGAGATTACCGCTGCCGCTGTCAAGGACGCTATCAAGCATCCGCGCTGCATTGACATGGATATGGTTGATGCACAGCAGGCACGCCGCATTTTAGACCGCATCGTAGGCTATCAGCTGAGCCCGCTGCTGTGGCGCAAAATCCGCAAGGGTCTGAGCGCCGGCCGCGTACAATCCGTTGCTACCAAAATCGTTGCTGACCGCGACCGTGAAATCGAAGATTTCGTACCGGTAGAATACTGGACGTTAAGCGCCAAGCTGCGTGAAGGCAGCAAGGGACAGCTCTTTGAAGCGGAAGCAGTAAAATACAAAGGCAAAAAGCTGGAGCTACACAATGAGGCAGAGGCCAGAGCAGCGGAAGAAGCGCTGTCCAAGGCCAATTACATCGTGAGCGACGCAGTAAAGAAGGAACGCAAGCGTCACCCCGTACCGCCGTTTACTACCTCCAGCATGCAGCAGGAGGCCAACAAAAAGCTCAACTTCAGCGCCAAAAAGACCATGATGCTCGCACAGCAGCTTTATGAAGGCGTATCCCTGGGCAAAACTTCCGTCGGCCTGATTACCTACATGAGAACCGACTCCGTGCGTCTGGCAGAGGTTGCCATTGCCGAAATCCGCGACTATATCAAGCAAAACATCGGCAGCGAATTCTGCCCGGCGAAGGAAAACCATTACAGCACCAAAAAGAACGCTCAGGACGCACATGAGGCGATTCGTCCGACCAGCGTCATGCGTACCCCGGCCGAGATGCAGAAGTACCTCACCAATGACCAGCTGAAGCTGTATACGCTCATCTGGAACCGCGTTGTTGCCAGTCAGATGACGGACGCTGTTTATGATGTTACCACCCTGACGATTGATGCCGCCGACTACCAACTGCGTGCAACAGGCTCCGTACTGAAATTCCCGGGCTTCTTGCAGCTGCACAGCAAATATGACGATAAAGAAAAGGACTCCAAGGTTCCTTACGTTGAACCCGGCAGCAAGCTACTGCTTTACAAGCTCATGCCGGCAGAGCAGCACTTCACCGAGCCGCCTGCGCACTTCACCGAAGCAACGCTTATCAAAGAGCTGGAGGAGAAGGGCATCGGCCGCCCCAGCACATTTGCACCTACCATCGTTACACTGCTTACACGCGGTTACGTTGTCAAAGAGGCCAAAAAGCTGCTCGTTACCGAGCTTGGCATTATGACCGTAGATATGCTCACCGAATATTTCAAGGGACTCATCAACATCGGCTTCACCGCCCAGATGGAGGAAAAGCTGGATGAGGTTGCCGAGAAGAAGCACACCAAGGACGAAGTTCTCAGCGAATTCTATGGTCCCTTCAAAAAGGATCTGGACCACGCAGGCGTGGCTATTCCTATTGTCGAAATCCCGCTGGAGGTCTCCGACGTTCCCTGCGACAAGTGCAACGACGGCACCATGATGGTTATCCGCGAGGGACGCTTCGGCAAGTTCCTGGCTTGCCCCAACTTCCCCAAATGCCGCAATACCAAACCCATTCTGCACCCGATTGGTGTAAAATGTCCTAAGTGCGGCGCCGATATCCTCGAACGCAAGAGCAAAACCGGTAAGGTATTCTATGGCTGTGAAAAATATCCCGAGTGCGATTACACCACCTGGGATAAGCCGCTTAACGAAAAATGCCCGGACTGCGGCGCTATGATGGTAGAGCACGTTGAACGCAACGGCAGCAAGCGCAAGTTCTGCAGTAACCCGGAATGCTCCAAGGCAAGACCGGTATATGCCTCCAAAACCGCTGCAGCAAAGACTACGGAAGCTAAAACCACCGCAACCAAGAAAACTACGGCGGCTAAAAAGACTACCGCTAAGAAAACTACTGCTACCAAAACCACTGCAGCAAAAAAGACTACAGCTACTAAAGCTACTACCGCTAAAAAAACCGCTACTGCAAAGAAAACAATCGTAACGAAAAAAACTACTACAACTAAGAAAGGCAGCAACGAATAAATGACTATCTCTCCTGTACATGTAATCGGTGCGGGTCTGGCAGGCTGCGAAGCCGTTACCCAGCTCACGCGTCACGGTATCCCTGTAATCCTGCACGAAATGCGTCCCGTAAAAAGTGACGGAGCACATAAAACCGCATATTTTGCCGAGCTTGTATGCAGCAACTCCCTGCGCGCAGCCAACATTGAAAACGCTGTCGGCCTGCTGAAGGAAGAAATGCGCCGTTTAGGCTCCCTCATCATGCAAAAAGCTGATGAGCATCAGGTGCCTGCCGGCGGCGCTCTGGCTGTTGACCGCGACGGCTTTGCCGCTGCCGTAACCGAAGCAGTGAAGGCCAATCCGCTCGTTACCGTTATCCACGAAGAAGTGACCGATCTTGAAAGCCTCGAAGGCACTGTCATCGTAGCCAGCGGCCCGCTGACCAGCGACGCGCTTTTCGCCGATATCAAAAAGCTGCTGCAGGCTGATTATCTGCACTTCTTTGATGCGGCAGCACCGATTGTTACCGCCGATTCCTTGGACTACGACAAGGTTTACCGTGCGTCCCGCTACGACAAGGGCGGCGCCGACTACCTCAACTGCCCCTTCTACACAAAGGAGGAATACGTTGCCTTCTGGGAAGCTCTCTGCAATGCGGAAAGCGCTCCCGTTAAGGATTTTGAGCATGATGTATTTGAAGCCTGCATGCCTATCGAGGAAATGGCTGCAAGAGGCGAGGACACCATGCGCTTCGGTCCGCTGAAGCCTGTAGGGCTCATTGACCCGCGCAACGGCAAAGAAGCCTACGCAGTAGTACAGCTGCGTCAGGATAACGCCGCTGCCTCCCTTTATAATCTGGTAGGCTTCCAGACACACCTCAAATGGCCGGAGCAAAAACGTGTTTTCGGCATGATTCCCGGTCTGGAGAACGCAGAGTTCGTCCGTTTCGGCGTAATGCACAAAAACACCTACCTGAATTCGCCGCAGCTTTTGGATAAGCACTTCAACCTGCGCAATAACAAGCGCTTCTACTTTGCCGGACAGATGACAGGCGTAGAAGGCTACGTTGAATCGGCAGCCTCCGGACTGATGGCCGGTTTAGCTGCTGCCAGAGCGGTATTGGAGCTGCCGGAGGTAGAATTGCCCGAGGTAACTGCGCACGGAGCATTGGCCAACTACATCAGTAACCCGGCGATAGAAAACTTCCAGCCGATGAACATCAACTTCGGTCTCATTCCGCCGCTCACTGTACGCATCCGCAAGAAGAGAGAAAAGAACGCTCAGATTGCAGCACGCGCTTTGGAAGCATTGGACGGCTTTCTGCCTGCACTTAAAACTGAACAGGCGTAAATTTTCGCCTGTTATCTCTGAAATATGCTGAAAAAGCCAAAAATATTTTTAGAGAAAGACAATATGTGTCCTCCCTCTATGGTAAAATTTGCTTATAGCTGGTGGCAAAACGTTTGCTTAAGAGAATGATTGTGCTATAATTAGCTTAAAGAGATTTTCTTGCAGCAACCGCTTTGCAAATTTCATGGCAGGGAGGAACTAATAATGACAGATTTACGCATCGCAAAGGATCGTTTGCTCTATATGTATTCGCGCCTGGTAGACGGCAAAATGCTCTACAAGAAGGAGGAGGCCCAACGCTTCGGCTGCTCCTTACGCTCTATTCAGCGCGACATAGAAGACCTGCGGTCCTTTTTACATGAGCAGAACGAAGCATCAGGCCTGGTGCAGGATTTGGTCTACAACCAAAAGCTCGGCGCTTACCAGCTTGTACCGCCATCACGCAATCTGCTGTCCAACGAGGAGGTTTTCGCCACGCTCAAAATACTGCTCGAAAGCAGGGCGTTCACCAAAAAGGAGCTGTATCCGATTCTTGATAAGCTGATTGACTGCTGTATCCCGAAAACGGAGCAGCAGCGTGTGAGCGAGCTTATAGGCAATGAAAAGCTGCTTTATGTAGAACCGCAGCACAAGGATAAGTTCCTGAAGAAGATGTGGAAGCTTAGCGGCGCTGTGCATGAGCATCTGGAAATAATCATTAACTACCGCCGTACCGACGGCGTTCTGGTGCAGCGCAGACTGCAGCCCGTAGGCATCATGTTCTCCGAATTTTACTTTTATCTGGCAGGCTTCATTGTGCCCAAGGAGAAGGAGGAGCTCAAATTCGAGATAGAAAACGATCCCTTCCCGACTATCTACCGCATCGACAGAATCAACAGCTTTACCGTCACCGAAACGCATTTCGCCGTTCCGTATTCCAAGCGCTTTGAGGAGGGCGAGTTCCGCAAGCGCATCCAGTTTATGTACGGCGGCCATCTGCAGCGCCTGCGCTTCCTGTTTAAAGGCGGCAGCTACGAGTACATTCTTGACCGCCTGCCGACCGCCAAGGTGGTAGAGGAGGGCGAAAACGGTACGCTTATCGAAGCGGAGGTTTTCGGCAAAGGCATTGATATCTGGCTGAAAAGCCAGGGCGAGCTGATTGAGGTTATTTCCAGACAGGAGATACCGGTAAACTAAGCGCAAAATTCATTTTCGCAAAAAATATATAAAAATTTCTCAAAAAATTTTTTAGGATAGCCAATTTCTGGCTATCCTATTTTTTATAATAAGATTATGCTAAGACATAACGCAAAAGCAAAACTGATTGCCAGCACGTTTTTCAGGAATGCACCTGTATTTACTTTGGCAAGCGGTATCAAGGCAGTCTTCGCACCTTTTTTTACATGAAGAAATGCCGGAAATACTGTAAGCTATAATCAGTAAGAAGTAGAGGAGTGGATGATATATGTATTGCGAAAAGTATGTAGAAATGGGCAGAAAAATACGTTATTACAGAATCATGCAGGAGCTGGGGCAGGGGATGCTCGCAGAGCAGATAGGCATTACTCCGCAGTATTTGAGCAAAATCGAGCACGGCAGCGCGCGCCCGAGTATGGACCTGGTATTCCGCATCGCCGATAAGCTGCAGGTGAAGGTGTCGCACCTGCTGGAGTCCTGCTGATACTTTATTTTTCCTCCTTTTTGTGGTACAATACCCATGTAATTGCTTCTGCTCGAGGCAATTAACAGCGTGACTGCCCCAAGGCAGCATACATGTAAGGAGGCAATTTAATATGAACGAGCAAAACAGCGTTTTAAACATCATTGGCAAGGTAAGCGGATTTTTATCCAAGTACATCGCCGTCGTGATTTTAATCACCTCTGCGGTTGCTTTCACCCATACGCAAAAATTCATGTGGATTCCGCAGTATACCGCTCTCTTCCTGGGCACGGCAATGTTCGGCATGGGCCTGACCATCAAGCGCGAGGACTTCCAAATCGTCTTTTCCCGACCTAAGGAGGTTATTTCCGGCTGTATCCTGCAATACACCATCATGCCATTGGCAGCCTATTTTCTGGCTGTAGTGATGAATCTTGATACTGATATCGCTCTGGGCGTTATCCTCGTAGGCTGCTGCCCCGGCGGTACTGCCAGCAACGTTATTGCCTACATCGCTAAGGGTGACGTTCCCTTATCCGTGGGCATGACCATCACTTCGACCTTGATTGCACCGCTGGTAACACCTGTGCTGGTGTACCTGCTGGCAGGCTCCTGGGTTGAGGTAAGCTTTATGGCTATGGTGCTTTCCGTAGTGAAGATTGTGCTGCTGCCTGTGCTTGCAGGTATCATATTAAACAGCCTTTTCCACGAAACCATCGTCAAGCTGGGCGGTATTCTGCCGCTGGTTTCCGTTGTAGCGATTGTAACCATTATCGACGGTATCGTTGCTGTTAACGCTGCTAAGCTGATGAGCTGCGGTCTGATCGTTATGCTGGCTGTTGTCCTGCACAATGGCATCGGTATGGCTCTTGGCCTGGCCATGGCGCGTCTGATGAAGGTATCCTACGCTAAGGAAACCTCTATCGCTATTGAAGTTGCAATGCAGAACAGCGGTCTGGCGCTGGCACTGGCAACCGCAAACTTCGCCGCTAATCCGCTGGCTACACTTCCGGGCGCAATTTTCAGCATATGGCATAACGTTTCCGGTTCTATTTTCGCCAGCTGCCGCATTAAAGAGGTAGAAGAAAAGCAAAAGCTTGAGCTTAAGGAACATGCAATAGCAAAATAAGCAAAAACTAAAGGCACTACTGTGAGCGCAGTAGTGCCTTAATTATTTGTATTGCGTAGGGCAGGGGAGCCTACATATTATTTTTTACTTTTATTATCCAAACCGAAAAGCATTTCCATAGGCTGCTCCGGTGCTTCTTTAACCGTTGCGCCTGTGCTGAAGCCAGGCATTTCCGCCTTGGTCAGCTCAATTTTTCCGTATTGGCGCTCATAATCATCAATAACCCATTTCAAAATCTGTTCGATTTCCTTGTTGACCGAACGGCCATTTATCTTTGCCAAATGCTTCATCTTATTCATGATAATAGGATGAATGCGCAGTGTAAAACGTGCTTCTTCCATCAATATTCCCTCCAGGTCTGCCTATTCTACTAATTATTATAGGCAAGAACAGCGCTTTTGGCAAGGAGATAATCTTTTTTAGCAACAGCTAACTGTTTTTACAAGATTTTCAGACAATAGATATGCAAATATGTTATAATAAATACCATAGTGTAAATTTTTAGGAGGCAACAATGACTTTAGCAATAAATGCCGTATACCACGGCTTTAAGGTTTTACAAGCACAATTTGTAGATGAAATCAGCTCCCAGGCATATATCATGGAGCATATCAAGAGCGGCGCACACCTTTTGTACCTTGCTAACGATGACGATAACAAGGTTTTTTCTATTTCCTTCAGAACTCCGCCTGCAGATGATACAGGTGTAGCACATATTCTGGAGCATTCCTCTCTTTGCGGCTCCCGCAAATATCCCTTAAAGGAGCCCTTCGTAGACCTCGTCAAGGGTTCTCTGAACACCTTTTTGAACGCTATGACCTTCCCGGATAAGACCATGTATCCCGTTGCCAGCCGCAACGATAAGGACTTCCATAACCTGATGGACGTATATCTGGACGCTGTGTTCTATCCTTCCTTCTACCAAAACAGATACACCCTGCGTCAGGAGGGCTGGCATTATAATTTGGACAGCCTCGACGGCGAGCTGAGCTACAACGGCGTTGTTTATAACGAAATGAAGGGTGTATATTCTTCGCCGGACGCATATCTGGAAAACGAAGCAATGAAGGCTCTGTTCCCTGACAACTGCTACCGCTTTGAATCCGGCGGCTATCCGGACGCTATTCCGCAGCTGACTCAGGAAAAATTCGAGCAGTTCCACAAAACCTATTACAGCCCGGAAAACAGCTATATCTATTTATACGGTGATATGGATATCGACGCTACTTTGGAATATCTCGACAGCGAATATCTGAACAGCTTTGAGAAAACCGGTACTGTTGATTCCGCTATCGCAGAGCAGCAGCCCTTGCCGCGTACTGCGGATATCGAAGCCTTTTATCCGGTTGGGGCAGAGGAGGACTGCACTGCCAAAACATATCACGAGCTTTCTATCGTAACAGGCAAGGCAACCGACCTGCAGACTAGCATGGCTCTGAGCCTGCTGAAAAGCACCCTGCTGGACAGCGAATCCTCCGCTCTGCGCCGTGCGCTGATGGATGCAGGCGTGGGCCAGATTATCAACGGCAGCTATACCTCCAGCATGTATCAGCCGGTATTCTCTATCCGTGCCAGCGGCAGCGAGAAGGACCTGCGCGATAAATTTATCAGCGTTATCTATAAAACACTGCAGGACATTACCATCAACGGCATTGACAAAAAGCTGTTGGAGGCCAACATCAACTCCATGGAATTCAAGCTGCGTGAGGCAGATTTCGGCGGCTATCCCAAAGGACTGATTTTGGGCATCGGCGTTATGGATAACTGGCTGTACGACGGCAATCCGATTGAAGGCCTCTGCTACAACAAATATCTGGCAGCTCTGCGCGAGGGCCTGAAAACCAATTATTACGAAAGCATCATTGAAAACTATCTGCTGGACAACACCCATAAGGTGCTGGTAACCCTGCTGCCGCAACCCGGCAAGGAGGAGGCAGACCAGGAGGCCGCTGCTGCCAAGATGAGCGCTATCAAGGCACAGATGAGCCAGGAGGAGCTGCAGCAGCATATCGACGAATGTGCCGAGCTGCACCGCCTGCAGGCTACTCCCGACAGTGAGGAAGCCCGCGCAACCATCCCTGTACTGAAGCGCAGCGACATCAGACAGGAGGTAGAGAAGATTGAAACGCAGGAGGAAGAGCTGGGCGCAAGCCATTTGCTGTATCTTCCGCGCAACACCAATAAAATCGCTTATACCAGCTTCTATTTTGATATTACCGATATCGAAGCCGAAAAGCTGCCTCTGTGCTATCTGCTCACAGATATCATGGGCAAGTTCAACACCGAGCGCTACAGCTATCAGGAGCTGGCAACCAACGCCATCATGTATACCGGTGGTATTGCGTTCGCTGTACGCGCCTTCACCGAAGCAGAATCTACGGATAATTATAAAATTTACTTCTCCACCAAAGGCAAATGCCTCACAGATAACCTGCCGAAAATGCTGGATATCCTGCAGGCTATTGCTTTGGAAAGCAAGATGGACGATCTGGAGCGCTTCCGCGAGCTGGTGTCCGAGCTGAAAACCGATTGGGACGACAACTTCTTCAACCGCGGTCAGACCGTTGCTATCACCAGACTGTTCTCCTATTGCTCTGCCGGCGCACGCGTCAACGAGCAGGACGAATTCAGCTATTACCAGTTCCTCAAAAAGCTGACCGATAACTTCGACGAGCTGGCACCGCAGGTACTGGAGCAGTTGCGCCTGTTAATCAAATGCTTCTTCCAGAAGAACCGTTTCTTGCTCAGCTACAGCTGTGACGTAAAAGAGCAGGCAGCAGTAAGACAGCAGTGCCTTGATTTCATCAGCAAGCTGTCTGATGCAGAAGCAGGGGAGAAGGCTGAGATTCTGCCCGTAGGCACCGTTAACGAGGCTATTGCTACCGCAGGTAAGGTACAATACGTTGCTGCAGGCGGCAACTTTGCAAAGCACGGTCACAAATACGTGGGTGCGATGGCTGTACTGGAAACCATTCTGAGCTATGAATATCTCTGGACCAAAATCCGTATTCAGGGCGGCGCTTACGGTGTTACTGCACGCTTTGAGCTGAACGGCGTAGGCGTGTTTGCATCCTACCGCGACCCACAGCTGCCGAAAACTCTGGAGGCTTACCAAGGTCTGGCAGAATGGCTGAGAAACGAAGAATTCCCCGAACGCGAGCTGAACAAGTACGTTATCGGTACCATCAGCACGATGGATAAGCCCCTGACCAACAGCATGCGTCTTGACAAGGCAACCGCGCAATATCTGAAGCACGTTCCCGTTGAGCTGCGCCAACGCATCCGCAACGAAATCCTGCAGGTAAGCAATGCAGACCTGCAAGCACTGGCTAAGGTAGTAGAGGACATGCTCAGCGACGGCCTGATCTGCGTAGTCGGCGGCAAGCAGCCTATTGAAGCTAATAAATCTTTGTTCAACAATATCATCAATGCGTAAATCTGTACGCTAGTAAATTTACGCTAAGGTTAATAAAAACCCGTGACGTCCGAAGGGAGTCACGGGTTTTGTCGTACATAAAAGTGCTATAAGGTTAATCTAACTCGCCGTTCTGCGCTTTTTTAACAAGCTCCTGATAAGCGTTATAAACGCCGCTGTTGAAGCAGGTAAGCACAACACTCATGCCATAGTCGGCGTTGGCATTAATCCATTCGGTGCAGGTCAAAAGAGCGATACGGGCAGCCTCGTCCACAGGATAAGCATAAGCACCGGTAGAAATCGCCGGGAAAGCAATGCTGTGCAGATGATGCTTGCGCGCCAGTTCCAGGCTGTTCTTGTAGCAGTCGGCCAGTTCCAGTCTTTGTTCAACCTTACCGTTATAAATAGGGCCTACGGTATGAATAATGTAGCTTGCAGGCAGATTATAGCCATAGGTAATCTTGGCAGCACCAGTCGGGCAGCCGCCTAAGGTTTTGCATTCTTCCAGAAGCTGCGGTCCTGCAGCGCGGTGGATAGCACCATCAACGCCACCACCGCCTAAAAGCGTACTGTTGGCAGCATTAACAATCGCGTCGCAGTCCAGCGTAGTAATATCACCGCGCCAAACGGAAATAGCGTTCTGTGCCTTGTTCTTTTGGGCATCAGCCAACAGCTCCTTGAGCATTTGGTTCTGAATATTGAAGGGAGCTGGGGAAGCAGGGTTAAAGATAATGCCCGCAATACCGTCCATTTGCAGGATTGCTTCAAAGTAATTGACCAGCGGACGGCTGATAACGTTGCAGGGCTCGCCCTGCTCGTAGGCCTCCTTGCTGCTGTAAGCAGTCATATATTCCAAACCGCTGTCCGTAGTCTGAGTCTGCAAAAGCAGCTGGCCCTCCGGCGCATCTGCGGCAGTAGGAATGAGCACTTCGGCACCTTCCTGCAGCATTACGCTGACTGCATGCAACAGCTTCACCAGATTAGCTTCGCTCTGGTCCGCAGCAAAGAATTGCTGGGCGTTCATGATAATATCAGTAGATGGATGTAACATATGCGTCATCTCCTTGTAAAAATCGTTTACACACATTCATAACTATAATATATAACAAAAAAACAGCTCTGTAAAGAGCTGTTTTTTGTATTCGACGCTAAAGTGACATCATTTTACATGCATTTTACAGTCAGGTTATTAGAGCATACGGAATACAGAAATAACCTTACCAAGCACCTTAATGTTGTCAGAACCTACAATAGGCTCGTACTTATCGTTTTCCGGCTGCAGGCGCACACTGCGCAGCTCGCGGAAGTAACGTTTAACGGTGGTTTCCTCGCCGTCAATCAGGGCAACAACAATATCGCCGTTATTAGCAAAATTCTGCTTACGTGCAATAATGTAGTCATGATCCAGAATACCTGCGTTAATCATGCTGTCACCGCATACGGAAAGCATGAAAACATCATCGTCGCAGCCAATCAGGTCACGAGGAATAGGATAGGTCTCTTCAATGTTCTCGACAGCAAGAATAGGAACACCTGCAGTAACCTTGCCAACCAGCGGTACCGGAACAAGGAGCTTGTTTCTCCAGGCATCGCTCTCGCTCATCAGCTCCAGAGCACGCGGTTTGGCAGCATCACGCTGAATGAAGCCATACTCCTGCAGCTTCTTCAGATGATTATGCACACTGGCACTGGAGGATAAACCCACAGCTGCACCGATTTCGCGTACAGCAGGTGGATAACCCTTATGATTAATAAAAGTACGGACGAATTTCAAAATGTTACGTTGGCGTTCAGACAACATATCTTCGGTATAGTTGCCATCAAAGTCCGGCGGGAGTGCTTTTCTTCTTCCCATTTTAGACCCTCCAATCATGTGTTTATAGTTAGCCTTATACAAATTATAACAGATAAAAGTAATTTCGTCAAACAGCAGTGCGCACGGTTGTTAATCTAACATAAAAAACATTAAAAACTTCTCCAAACCTCCGGGGGAGGAGCAAAAAGCGAAAAATTATCATAATCCGATGCTTTTTTAAGCAAATTCCTCAGTCGGGAAATAACCATGTCTATAATGCTGCCTTTTTACCGCAAAGACTGCAAAATAATATTTTACGTCCGATAATGTATATTATGTTAAATTTTCCTTTTCTCAGACGTAAGATTTTCATGCACTGCAATTCATTGCATCTGTGTAGTTAAAAGTGCCATTTGTTTACTTGCTGTTCAAGGCTTTTTTCCGTTTCAACGTCAGTTTTTTTGATAAAAAGCATCGCTGTAGCAGCTTTTTGGTTGCAGCTCAGTAAAATTTTGTTGTTATAAGCAAAATCCTTCAGCAAATCGGTATCAGCATTGATGCCGATAAGAGCTTTTTCCTGGGTGAAGTCAAAATTTGTCTTATAATCCTTCAAAGCAAAGTATTCGTTGCTGAAGCCCTTCATGCGCTGCAGACCTTCGGAGATAAAACTCTCAACCGCAAGTCTGCTGGCAACAGGCGTTGAAAGAAGCTCTTTGATTTCAGCGTCGGTAATGTTATCAACACTGGCAGTAATCAGCAGATGATTCCAGTGCTGCAGAACATTACGTGCACCGCTGCTGTAAAGCTCCGTAACCTTCTTCTGGTATTCGGGGTCAGCCTGCGGAATAGCTAATACGGCATAAACACTGTCATAATCAGTATTTGCGGCAACCTCCTGCATTTCCTTCATTGAAGAAGCCAAAGTCAGGTAAAATGTGCCCTTGTCCTTATATTTAAGATTCAGCTGGCCATAGAACCAGTCATCAGGCAGCTGCACACTTTTACCGGCTGCGGCATCGGTAAAGCCGATGGCCTTCGGCGTGCTTGTCGGAGCAAAAGCCTTAAAGCCCTTCAGCAGATCAGTGTGTGCTTTAGCGAAGCGCTGCATGGTTTCGGCCGGTACGTCGCGTACAAAAACATTCTCAACCTCCAGAGCCTTGTCCATCTCTTCCTTTGCGGAAGCAGCAGATTTGGGCTCGGTCTTGGCCTCGTCATTTTCGTCGCTTTTTGCGTCAGTATCGATATCATCAATATCTGCATCAGCGTCAGCGTCTTTTTCATCCTTCTTAGGTGCATAAAGATCCTGGTCAGTATTTACGGTAGACAGCAGATAAAGTCTGTCATTGGCAGAAACAAGGCTAGTATCAATTTTAACCAGCACATCACCCTGTTTATATAGGTAAGAAATAGTTATCGCCTTTTTGCCGGCAATTTTCCCTGTCTTAATAAGAGGCGTAAGCTTTTCCTTGAGCACCTTGCTCTGAATCGTCAGATTGCCGTTACTGTCATGCTCGGCATATTTATCAAGCTCCAGCAGCGGCGCAGGCACGGTTTTCGGATTAAGCTGGGAGCGCTCCAAAAGTGCCAGCTTCTCATATTCCGCATCAAAATAAGCAGTAGAGAATTTTTCGCCTAAAATCTGCTCCATATCCTCTGCTGTGTAATAGTTAACAATATTAACTGCGGTATTTTTTAAATTCTCTTCGTTCTGATAAACCTTTTTGCTGCTGATATTGGTATACGCATAAACCTTCTTCGCTTCCAGCTTATAGTAAGGCTGTCCGTCCTTAACGCTGTAGCCTGCGTAGCTGTTTTCGTAGGCAGAAGCATGCGCAGCGCACAAAACAAGCACTGCCGCCAAGACTGTAATTTTTTTCATATACTCACCATCCTTTTGTTGGAAAAACGGTGGAATTATTTATTGTAGACGATGTTAACCATCACGCCGCTGCCCAGGTTGCAGGCATTAGCTTCATCAGTATCGATATGAACCTCGTCAGCATGCTTTACGCCCGCACGTACCAGAACATTATGCAGTGTTACGGAACGCTCGCCCTCTGTCTGGATATCAACGATATCGCCGTCCTTCAGGCCGTATTTTTCAGCGGTTTCCGGATACAGATGCACGTGGCGCGCAGCGATGATAATCCCCTCTTTCAGCTCAAGCTCGCCTTTCGGACCGATGAGCTTAGCGCCAGCGCTGCCTGCGATGTCGCCACTGTTGCGGATAGGGGCATCAAGGCCAACCTTGCGCGCGTCGGTCAGAGAAAGCTCAATCTGAGTTTCCGGACGCAAAGGACCGATGATACGCAGCTTCATGGAATCCTTGGGAGTTACCATGGTAATCTGTTCTTCAGAAGCAAACTGACCGGGCTGCCCGATTGGCTTTTTAACGTGCAGCTCACTGCCTTCACCAAATAAAATATCCATATGCTCACGGCACAGATGTGCGTGACGTGCAGAAACACCTAAAACTATCGGAAATTGCATTGTATGTCACCTCATAAAATAATTTTTATTTATATACTTATTATAGCTTGAATTGTGGTAATTGTCATCAGTTATCGAAATTTTTTTCATAATTATAGCATTTTAAGAACATTCATATCCTATTATATATAGCGAATCTGCGTGGAATTGCCAAAGAAGCCTGTAACAAGCCATAAAACCGGTAATACTGGACAAAAACTGCCTGATAGCTTATACTAAAAGCTATCAAACACAAAGGAAGTACCATAATGAACAGTCAAGAATATTTACAGCAATTAGAGCAGCGCCTTGCTCACTATTATGATAAGAAGCCATTACCGAAAGCACCGGCATTTGTCCTCGCAGCAGAGCTTAACGCTGCGGACGAAGGCTATTTCATCGTGCCTTCTTTAAAGACCTACAGTGTGCAGCACAACGAATATCTTTATGCTGCGCACTTCGACAAAAAGCTGACTGCGGACATGGCTTCCCCCTATCTGCAGTTCACCAAGGACGCTATGGCAGCGCTCAAAACCACTACCGAGCACATGAGCAGCGTCTATGCCCTTGTGCTTATCTGCGAGCAAGGCGTTGAGGAAAAGGCTATAGCAGACCTGCAGAAGCTCAGGCAGCACAAGGACTATTGCTTCACCCTGAAAGGCTGGTCCGATCTTGCTTTGTACCTCGTAGATATCCCTGCACAGAAGCTTTATTGCAACAAAGCAGGCGTTAAGGAAAAGGCTATTTTCGAGTTTGCCAAAGCTTGATATCTGTCGATTCACACTGGACAAGTTATTTCTCCGCGGAAAAAATAAATAGTATTCGGCTGTTAAGCATTTGCACATTTTGTACAAATCTTAACAGCTTTTTCACTTTTTTAAGTTAATAAATAATTCTGTGACAATACGTTGACAATAAGCCTAATTGTGGTATACTATTTCTATATTGCACATAAGATATAGAGTGCACTAGTAGTTATCATTTTCTAAATTATTTATTTTGCAATGATGCAAAAGGGAAAGAAAGGATGTTATTTATGAGTGGTTTATTGTTGCTTGTAGGCTCAATGGTTATCTTCTTTGTTGCCTACGTAACCTATGGTTCCTGGCTGTGTAAAAAGTGGGGTGTTGACCCTACACGTAAGACCCCGGCTGAGAGATTGTGCGATAACGTCGACTATATGCCGACCAGGCCCGCTGTATTGATGGGCCATCACTTCTCCTCCATTGCCGGTGCCGGTCCTATCGTTGGTCCTATCACCGCTGCTGTATTCGGTTGGGTTCCTGTAATGCTGTGGATTTTAATCGGCAGCATCTTCTTCGGCGGCGTACATGACTTTGGTGCTCTGTACTCCTCCATCCGTTTTGACGGCAAAACCATCGGCCAGATTATCGATGCAACTCTGGGCAAGAGCGGCAAGTTCCTCTTCTCCATTTTCGCATATGTAACTCTGCTGGTTGTTATCGCTGCTTTCGCTAACATCGTAGCCGCTACCTTCGTAGCAAGCCCGCAGGCTGCAACCGCTTCTCTGCTGTTCATCGTCCTGGCTGTTATCTTCGGCTTCTCCGTATATCGCTGCGGCCTGAGCCTCGGCGTAGGCACCGTTATCGGTGTTATCATGCTGGTTGTTGCAATTGCTCTCGGCAACATGTATCCGCTGCACCTGTCCAAAAACGTATGGGTTTGCGTCCTGATGGTTTACATCTTCGTTGCTTCCATCGCTCCTGTCTGGATTCTGCTGCAGCCGCGTGACTATCTGAACTCCTTCCTGCTGTATGCCTGCATCGCATTCGCTCTGGTTGGTATCGCAATTTATCAGCCTTCCATGCAGCTGCCGGCATTCACCACCTTTGATCCTTCCGGCAAAGGCACCAACCCGATGTTCCCGATGCTGTTCGTAACCGTTGCCTGCGGTGCTATCAGTGGCTTCCACTCCCTGGTATCCTCCGGTACTACCTCCAAACAGCTCGATAGCGAAGGCAATGCTAAGCTCATCGGCTACGGCTCCATGCTGCTTGAAGGCGTTCTGGCTGTAGTTGCAGTTGTTGCTGTAGGCTATGTTGGCGGCGACAAGCTGACCGAACTGCTGAAAAACGGTGGTCCTGTAAACGTATTTGCTGATGGCGTTGGTACCTTCATGACCAAGCTCGGCTTCTCCTTCGGCGTAGCTAAAGGCTTCGTTGCTCTGACCATCTCCGCTTTCGCTATGACTACTCTGGATACCGCAACCCGTCTGGGCCGCTTCATTTTCCAGGAGCTGTTCACTAAGGTTGATCCGAAAACCGGCGAAGCTCAAGGCAATGTTCTCACCAACCCGTTTGTTGCTACTCTGATTACCGTTGTACTGTCCGGTTATATGTCCCTTGGTTCCTACCTCACCATCTGGCCGATTTTCGGTGCTGCTAACCAGCTGTTGGCTGCCCTCTCCCTGTTGGCTGTCGGTGTATGGCTGAAGAGCGTTGGCCGTGACAACCTGATGGTTCTCATCCCGATGGCATTTATGTTCTGTGTAACTTTGGTTGCATTGGCACAAATCATCTTCGCTAACATGGCAACTCATATCATTACCGCTGCATTGGGTTCTGTACTCTTCATCCTGGCAATTGCACTGTTCCTGGAATCAAGAAAGTATCTCTTCGGTGGTGCAAAATAACCAAATATGCTCTAAGCATTAAACACTGAACGTGTTCAATGGCTGTTACGAATTTCGTAATGAAGTACGTAACAGCCATTTTTTTGTTGATATTTTATACTATATATAGTATCATAAAGAAAGAAGGTATATTATGACATCCCTCGAGAAAAAACTCCGCGCTCTGGCCAACGGCAAGGATTTGCCTTGGGACCAGACCAAAGCTTTCTTAGAAAGGTTAGGAGCTGAAGTCATTTCTCCGCGTAGTGGTGGCAGTCATTTTAAAATTGTTTGCAAGGGATACAGTACAATGTACATCCCTGTACACAAAGACTCTATCAAAAAGATTTATGCACGTCAGATTGCAGATTTATTGAGCGATTTAGCGAAAGGTTAAGGTGAGGCAGATGAAAAAAAAGACTTTAACTATTACATGTCCTTAAACTATCCTGTTGAAATCAGCGTTATTCCCGAAGATGAAGGCGGCGGTTACTTTGCCTGCATTCCCCTGCTCCCCGGTTGCTGGAGTGATGGCGAAACCTTTGAGGAAGCATACAAAAATATCTTGGAGGTAAAAGGTCTCTGGATTGAAGATATGCTCGACCGCGGTATGCCCATCAACGAGCCGAATATTAAGCCTCGTTTCAGCGGCAGGTTCGTAGTGCGTGTACCCAAAACACTGCACCGTCTGCTGGCCGAAGAATCAGAACGTGAGGGCATCAGCCTGAACCAGTTCGTCAATAACTCGTTGGCCTTTGTTGTTGGCCAAAAGCTTGCACACTAAAAACAGCTCCTCGATACGACCGTATCGGGGAGCTTTAACTTCCATAAGAAAAGCTAGTCTGCCGCAACTACAGTTACAACAGAATGGCTTCATTATATATATAATTTATCAAAAAACTTAGGATCTCTTCTTCAGTTCTTCAAACAGCATCGGATTCAGTACGCGGATATAGGTTCCCTTCATGCCCAGGGATTTAGTTTCAATCAGGCCGGCACTTTCAAATTTACGCAGTGCGTTAACGATAACGGAACGGGTAATGCCTACGCGGTCAGCAATCTTCGAAGCAACCAGCAGACCTTCGTTGCCATTCAGCTCGCCCATAATGTTTACAATAGCTTCCAGCTCGGAATAGGACAGGGTGGAGAAAGCAACCTGTACGGTAGCCTTCTTGCGGATTTCTTCGGAAACAACTGCTTCGCGATCATGCAGAATTTCAACGCCCAAAACAGTAGCAGCATATTCAGCCAACAGCAAATCATCATCATCGAATTCCGCATCATATTTAGCAACAATCAGGGTACCAAGGCGTTCGCCATTGCCGTAAATAGGTACAACAGTAGTCATCTTACCGTTAAAAATACATTTTGTATCAGCAACAAAAGAGCAGTTCTGATTCTGATGAGGAATGTTGGCCAGCGTTTCCTTAACGCTCATAATAAAGCCCAGATAATCCTCAGGGAAACGCATATCGTCAAGAACCTGCTCGCGCATAATATCGCATTCAAACTCGTGAATCAGCGCATAACCCTTTACGCCGCCTTTACGGCCGACAATATAGGTGTTTGCTTCAATAACGTCACGCAACAACTTTGCAATAGCGTTAAACTCAACCTTATCTCCTTTTTGTAAAAGCTTGTTAATCTTTCTGGTCTTTTCCAACAATTTCATGATTTTGCCCTCCTAAAAAAAATTATGCTCTTGGATGATTCTTCTTGTAAACATTCGTCACATGTTCATTTGAAACGTGCGTGTAAATTTGCGTTGTTGATAAATTCGCATGTCCTAAAAGCTCCTGTACCGAACGCAAATCGGCACCATGCTCTAAAAGATGCGTTGCGAAGGAATGGCGTATCGTATGCGGACTGACATTTTTATGGATAGCCAGCATATTTATATATTTCTCTAAAATACGCCTTACACTGCGGTCCGTGAGCCTACCACCACGGTTATTGACGAAAATGAAGTCATGCTTCTGCTGATATTGAAGCATCAGCTGCTGTCGTACACGGTAATATGTGCTTAACGCAGCACAGCAGGTGTGGCCTACCGGCATAACTCTTTCCTTATTACCCTTGCCGAGCAGAAGCACGAACCGGTTGCTCAGGTCTACTCTTTCCAGAGTAAGCCCTACCAGCTCGGATACACGGCAGCCGGTAGCATAAAGCATCTCCAGCACCGCCTGGTCGCGAACACCCAACACCTTACTTTTATCGGGCATCGCCAACAGCTCGTTGATTTCAATTTCATCCAAAAAAGCCGGCAGCTTTTTTTCCAGCTTTGGTGTGCGCACCTTTGTCAGCGGACTATATTCAATAACCGATTCACGCACAAGGTATTTAAAAAAGGAACGCAGTGCAGATATCCTGCGGGCAATCGTCCTGCGCGCATACTGCTTTTCGTTAAGCTCTGCGAGATAGCCACGCACATCCAAAGGACCTGTCTGCTGCCAGAAAAAATTCTGCTTGTTTCTGCGCAGCATAAACTCCGCAAAGGCAGCCAAATCCTTTTGATAGCTTTCAATCGTATGCTGAGAACAATTTTTTTCAACCTCCAGATAAGTTAAAAACCTTTCCGGATAGTTATTAACTGTAGTGTCCATAATCTAAAAATACCTTCATTTTATTTTATCACACAAAACCGTAAGAATCAAGCTAATATTGCTATTCTTTCTAATTTTCTAACAGCTTTGCAACGCTTGAAAAAAACAGTGCTAAAAAGCACTGTTTCATCATTGAATCAGCAGTCATACGTTACAGAATTTATCCTATAACATGTAAACTGATTTGTCAAGTAATTGAAAATGATTTTACTATTTTGTCAAAATTTAACTCTGAAATTGTATCTTTAGCTACGATTTCAGCTATAATCATTCCTAATTACTTACAATTATTTACGTGTCAGCTTATAGATAAGCGCATTGCAGATTGCTGCAGCAACGTTGCTGCCACCCTTGCGGCCGCGGGCAACGATATAAGGAATACCGGTCTTCATGATGATTTCCTTGGATTCCACAACGTTTACAAAGCCTACAGGAACACCGATAACCAGCTCCGGCTTAATCTTGCCTTCCTTAACCAGCTCGTCCAGACGAACCAGTGCGGTCGGTGCATTGCCTACGGCAATGATTACCGGGCCTTCGATGGTGCAGGCCTTTTCCATGCAGGCAGCGGCTCTGGTGGAGCCTGCTTCCTTAGCGCGTGCCGCAACATCGGGATCTGCCATGAAGCAGACAGCCTTTGCGCCCAGCTTGCCCAAGCCCATTTTGTTAATGCCGGTGCAGGCCATGTTGGTATCGGTAACGATGGTAGCACCCTTTTGCAGTGCATCCAGCGCCTTCTCTACTACGCCGTCGGAGAACAGCATATTGCGGGCATAATCAAAATCTGCGGAGGTATGGATAACACGCTTAACGATATCAATCTTCTCGGGGTCGATACGAATCTGCCCCAGCTCCTCACCGATAATTTCCATACTACGTTTTTCAATGTCAGCGGGTAAAACATTTTGTAAATGCATTATTTTACACTACCTTTCTTAACATATGCTGCAAGGCCGAAGCCTTATTTTTCAATGCCTACACGCGCCGGAATACCTCTTTTGAAGGGGTGCTTGCGCATGCAGACCTCAGATACATAATCAGCCAGCTCCACCAGCTCAGGTGCCGGATTACGGCCTGTCATAACAACCTCCAGCTCCTGCGGCTTGTTCTTCAGGAATTCTACTAAAGCAGCCTGGTCAAAAACGCCGGTATTGCAGGCACCGATGATTTCGTCGAAAATCAGCAGGTCGATATGCTCGTTGGCGCATTTTTGCTTAACCTTATCGAAAAGCACCATATGCTCGCGCTTAACCTCTGCCTTTTCCTCATCGTTCATCTGGAAGGTGAATTTCTTGGTTTCCTTGCCGCGCATTACCTCAATATTGGGCAGCAGTGCCAGGCTCGCAAGCTCGCCTGTCGGTCTGCTTTTGAGGAACTGTACAATCAGTACATGGTTGCCATGGCCTGCGCAGCGGATTGAAAGACCCATAGCAGCAGTGGTTTTTCCCTTGCCATCGCCACAGTAAATATGAATCAGCCCACCGTCTTTCATTCAGACACCTGCTTCCAAAATCTCATAGATTTTCTTCATATCCAGATTTTCGCGGATGCTGTCGGCAAGAATATCGTATTGCTGACGTTTGTATTCCGCAAAGTTAATGGTCTGGATATCATCCATCTTTTTACCCTTCTTGGCCAGCAGCGCTTCTACAATCTTCACGGCAATACCATCGCCGTCAAAGACGCCGTGTACATAGGTACCATAAACATTGAGCTTACCTTCGGTGTTCTGAGAGCCTTCGGCCATAATCTCACCGTTCTCATGAATCGGGCTGATAGAGGTCAGTGCCTTCTCCTCGGGGAATTCGGTTACACCGGAGTGAATCTCATATCCGTAAAGCGGCAGACCGCTCAGTGCGGAGAAAATGCCCTGCACCTGACCGAATTTGCCAGCCATCTGGATGGTACGTTTCTTTTCGATAAAGGTAGTTTCGATATCCAGCAGGCCCATGCCGGGAGTAACGTTGGCCTTACCGGTGCCGTCCTCTTCGCCGTACGGGTCGGAAATCTGCTTGCCCAGCATCTGATAACCGCCGCAGACACCGAACACTACGGTACCGCTGTTAGCATGCTTCAAAATAGCAGCCTCCATACCGCTCTGGCGCAGCCATTTCAGGTCACCGGTGGTATTTTTGGTACCGGGGATAATAATCATATCCGGCTGGCCCAATTCGCGTACACTGGTTACATAGCGCAGGGATACGCCGGGAATCAGCTCGAATACGTTGAAGTCTGTATAATTGGACATACGCGGAATGCGTACAACCGCAATATCAATCAGCTTAACCTCACTGCGGCCGCTGATACGCTCGGAGAGGCTGTCCTCGTCCTCGATATCAACCTTCAGCATCGGCAGCACGCCTACGATAGGCACGCCTGTTTTATCTTCGATCATCTTCAGACCGGGGCGCAGGATTTCTACGTCACCGCGGAACTTGTTGATGATAGCACCCTTAACCATTTCTCTTTCGTCATCCTCCAACAGCATCAGTGTGCCGTAGATGGAAGCGAAAACACCGCCACGGTCAATATCTGCTACCAGCAGCACGGGAGCCTTGGCCATTTTAGCCATGCCCATGTTGACAAAATCGTCCTTTTTGATGTTAATTTCCGCCGGGCTTCCTGCACCCTCGATGCAGACGATATCAAACTTGGAAGCCAGCGTATCAAACGCCTTCTGTACCTCCGGACGCAGAGTATGCTTCATTGCATAATATTCGCCGGCCTTCATGGTACCGATTGCTTCGCCGTTGACAATAACCTGGGAACCGCTGTCGCTGGTAGGCTTCAGCAGAATAGGATTCATCAGTACGCTGGGTTCGATATTGGCTGCTTCAGCCTGCACAACCTGCGCACGTCCCATTTCCGCACCCTCGGCGGTGATAAAGGAATTCAGCGCCATGTTCTGGGATTTGAACGGTGCTACCTTGTAGCCATCCTGATTGAATACACGGCATAAACCTGCTGTTACCAGACTCTTGCCTGCATTGGACATGGTACCTACTATCATAAGTGCTTTTGCCACTTTAATCACTCTCTTTCATCAAAAAGTCCAGTATGTCACGGTAGCTTTGCAGCCGGATAATGTGACCTGTGGTATTAAGATAGCCTGCAATCACAGGCGTGCAGCCGTCACCGTGCTTGCCTGTTACCGAACTGGTAACGTGGTCGCCGCAGATGACGAGCTTCAGTGGTTCATGATACTTTGCTGCTATGGTCTGTAAAAACTGGGTATCTATCCTGCTGATAAAATCAGCCTTGCCCTGATAATCATAACGATGTGAAGCCTCGTCACTGCCGTTGAAATGTGCAATAACGAAATCATCCTGCTGCAGCATAGCAAGTGTTGCTTCAGCCTTCGCCATAATATCAGTGTCCACATCGCCGGTTGCATTCGGCGGTGTTATTACATCCATGCCCAAGGCTTTGGCGATGCCGATGACAATCTCCGCCTTGCACACCGCCCCACCGCGCAGTCCGTGCAGACCGCTGAAGGAAGGCAGTCCCTGACGGGCTGAAGGGGCCCAGGGATAGAGGATGTACTGCAGGCCGTCGCGGGCAAAGGGCTGCAACCTTTTTGCCGACTCCTGCAAAAAATAGTTAATGGACAGAGATTGGCTACGCAGCTCCTGCAGCAGCTTGCTTACATCCTCGCCTACACTTTCGTGCGGCGGCTGTACTGTGCAGTCCAGCACGCTTGCTTCCCTGTTCATCACTAAAAGGTTACGGTATTCGGATAAATGAATAAACTCTATATCTTTAAGGATACCGTCACAATGTTTGGCAGCCTGCTGCATCTCCAGCGGCGTAAGTCCCTGCCCGTTAAAGGCAGCAAGACGGCCGGATGCATCAACAGCAGCCAGATTGCAGCGCAACACCATTTCATATTCGGAAATATCACGATTGTGCGCCAACAGCTCCAGATAAGCACGGTTGCGCGGTATATCCTTTTTATCTACACCCAGAAGCCGCAGAATACAGCTGCAGCTTTCGGGAATAATGTCATTTTCACATATGCTGAAGCTCCCAAGTGTCCCGGAAGCAGCCAGCGCATCCATTGCAGGATGCACTGCGTGCTCAAAGGGAGTCTGTCCCTGCCATGCAGAAATCGGGGAATCGCCTAAGCCATCAATTAATACTAATAAAGAGCGCATGTTTTTATTGCTTCCTTAAGTGCTTTAATTAGACCGCGGTTCTGCACTCTCGTTCTGACCGCGATACGGTAATATCCTGCCTGCAGATTGTGGTAGTTGGCGCATGAACGTATCAGATAGCCACGCTCATGCAACAGCTCCGGAAGATTTTCCGGCTGCGGCAGATAAAAGAAAATATAATTGGCCTCCGAGCCGTATACCTTAGCACCCAAAGCTGCAAGCCGGTTACGCAGATAGCTGCGCTCCTGCTCAATCAGCTTAAAGGATTTAGCCAGATATTCGTGCTCCTTTAAAGCAGCCTTGCCTGCCTCCTGCGCCAGAATGGAAACGTTCCAGTCCTGACCGCTCTGATGCAGCGCTGTGATCAACTCACTGCTGCCGCTGAGGCAGTAGCCTAAGCGGATGCCGGGCATCGCAAAGGTTTTGGTGAAGGCCTTAAGGATAACCAGTTCAGGATAGGTTGCCAGCAGATCACGCATGCTGAAGGCCTTTTCCTCACTGACAAAATCCATAAAGCATTCATCTATTAAAAGATGGGCTCCTACCAGACGGCATTTGTCGAGAATCTGCACCAGCAGCTCACGGCTCGTCAGCTGGCCGGTAGGATTATTGGGATTACAGATAACAACCAGATCTGTATCGGGCGTAATCGCATCGACAATATCATTATTGTCAGCAGCAAAATCACGCGCCTCCTGCAGATTATAATAGCTTATTTTGCAGTCTACCGTGCGCAGAGCCTTTTCATAATCGGCAAAGGTAGGTGCCAATAAAAGTGCTCGTCCGGGCTTCAAGGCCAGCGCCAGACGGAACAGCACGTCGGCCGCACCGTTACCGAAGAAAATATAATCCTGCGGCAGCTGCAGATAGCTTGCTGTCACCTCTGCCAGCTCGCGGCAGAAGGGATCAGGATAGTTGATACAAAGCTTTAAAGCCTGTTGAACGGCCTGCTTTATACCAAGCGGCAGGCCAAGAGGATTGATATTGGCAGAATAATCTACGAAGGGACGACCATCCTTGGTCAGCTTTTCCGTATAGATATCTCCGCCGTGTTCGTATTTATACATCATCTTCTACCTGCTTCATTTCAAAATAAGACTGTTAACCAGATAAATCAGAGAAAACAGCAACAGGCTGAGAACAGCCGTCATATAAAGTAAATTGTTGGTGGTAACTATATCCTCGGGGCACACCGGACGGATGTCGTCGCCGATTGTTTCCTTGTGGACGAGTTTACCGAAATAAAAATGATCGCCGCCGAGCTGAATGTTCAAGGCACCGGCCGTAACTGATTCCGTCATTGCGGAATTAGGACTGAGATGATGATAGCGGTCGCGCCAGAATGTCTTCCACGCTCTCTTGGCATCAAGATTAAGGAAATAAGATGCCACAATCATTACCAGACCGGTAATACGCGCGGGAATCAGATTGGCCAAATCATCTAGCTTGGCAGCACAGCGTCCAAAATAAAGATACGTGTCATTTTTATAACCGACCATGGAATCCATAGTATTTATGCCTTTGTACAAAAAGGCCAGAGGAGCGCCGCCGATAAACATATAGAACATCGGAGCGATGATGCCGTCGGCAGTATTTTCCGCAACGGTTTCTACTGCTCCCTTAGTCACCTCTGCAGCATCAAGTTCTTTTGTATCACGCCCAACGATCCAGGAAAGCTTCAGTCTTGCATCCACAAGATCGTTATCCTTCAGAGCAGTGTATACCTTCATGCTTTCGTCACGCAGACATTTTGTAGCAAAGATCTGGTAGCACATAACGGTTTCCAGAGCAAAACGCAGCCAGGGGTTAACCTGTTCCGCCAACGTCAGCACAGCATACGGCACGGCAAAGGCAAGAACCAGAACGATTATTACCATCAAGGCACCGCCGAGCAGTAATGCTGTCTCGCCGGGAGCAAGCATACGCCGCAGTTTTTTATCCAGAAAGCCTATTAAATTGCCAATTAAGCAGATCGGATGCGGCAACCAATGCGGGTCGCCGAAAATCAAATCTAAAATAAAACCTGCTACAATTGCGCCTAAGGTCATCATCTAAGCAAACTCCCCTTTTCAGCAGTCTGTCGACTGCTATTTAGCAGCATACGCTGCACATTGTTTGATAAAGCTGCGGGCAAATTCAGGATTGCCCCACAGGTGGATGTGCGGATAACCGGCATAAAGTGTCGGTGTTGTATTCGCGCATTCCCAGCTGCCGCGGCCGGACGCCTTGGCAGCTATAAAGCTTGCACCGTTGTTGGTGCTGTCGGAGTAATGGAACTCGTGTCCATTTATCGTACCACCGGCAGGACACAGCAGATTATCCTGCTGCGCCGTCAGGTGCACATATCCGAAGCGCGTCAGCTTTTTAGTCATGGCCGATTCGCCCTTCAATGCACCAACCCAGCTGTACAGCTTATCGCCGTCGCGATAATGCTCCAGCAGATACATGAAGCCGCCGCATTCCGCAAAACAAGGCATACCGCCGTCGATAGCGGTTTTTAGCTCCTGCAGCAGCGTTTTGTTATCCGCTAATTGCTGTGCGTAAAGCTCGGGATAGCCTCCGCCCAATACAAGGCCGCTGATGTTCTCCGGGAGATGCGCATCAGCTATCGGGCTGAAGGGTACGAGCTCCGCACCCAGCTCAGCTAAGAGGTCAAGTGCGTCCTGATAGTAGAAACAGAAGGCTTTGTCCATAGCGACAGCCACACGCATACGTCCGACGGGTTCAAGGCTTACCTCGTCATATGTAAGCGGTGCAGCCTGCGCCGCTATCTGCAGCAGGCCGTCCAGATCAACTGATTTGGCTGCCTGAGCTGCCAGCTTGGCAACTATCTGCTGCAAATCTCCTATTTCCTCAGCTGTAACCAGGCCTAAATGACGGCTTTCAAAGTTACAGTCTTGCATCACCGGGAAGTAACCTAACAGCTTCACACCGGTTTCGCGTTCAATTACATCCTTATAGAAAAGATAGCTCATCGGATTAACATTGTTCAGAATAGCGCCGACGATGTAGCTGTCGCTGCGGAATTCCTTAAAGCCCTTGATGGTCGCAGCAATGGATAAGGCGGCTCCCTTGCTGTTGACAATCAATACTACCGGAACATCGCATGTGCAGGCCAGCTCATAAGCACTGGCTTCCGTGGTTTTACCCATACCGTCGTAAAAGCCCATCGCTCCTTCAAAGACAGCTACATCCGCATGACGTGCATTTTTTGCCACCAGATAACGGGTTGTCGCCTGCCCCAGCATGAACAGATCCAGATTGCGGGATTTTGCTCCGATAACACGAGAATGAAACATCGGGTCAATATAATCAGGTCCTGATTTGAAGGCTGCCACAGACAGCCCTTTTTCCATCAGCGCCTTCAGCAGGCCGCAGACGATAGTTGTCTTGCCGCTGCTGCTACCGGGAGCACTGATCATAAAACGTGGAACTTTTACTTCAGCCATGTTAATCTTCCTTCTTCAATGCAGTCATTACATATACAGGGTTTTGTGCCATCATCAGGTTGTAGCTGCCCAGATGCTTGCTGCGCGCTACAAACACATTGACGATTTCCAGACTGTAAGCGGGATGCTCCTTGTAATAAGCAGCAACCTCTGCCAGAGTTTCTACCGTAATGGCATTGATTACAACACGGCAGTTACTGTTCTTGGCATAAATTACATCCAGCATTTCACACAAATCGCCGCCACTGCCGCCTACGAAAACACAATCGGGAGCAGGCATGGCTTTGATGTTTTCCAAAGCCTCACCGGCAATAACCTCCAGATTGTCAACGCCAAATAAGGCCTTGTTCTTTCCGAGAAGCTCAACGGCAACAGGGTTGCGCTCAAATGCCCAAACCTTACCTTGGCTGGCCAGCAGAGCCAGCTCAATGGAGCAGGAGCCTGTACCGGCACCGATGTCATAAATCAAATCCGTAGCCTTCGGCTGCAGCTTGGACATCGATACGCTGCGTACCTCCTGTTTGGTCATAGGCACCTTGCTGCGCTGGAACAGGTCATCGGCAAGGCCGTGTACGGTAGAGGTAAAGCTTTGCGCATCCTCGTTCAAAATCATCATTACGGACAAGGACGGGAAATCCAAGGCACTAATTTCTTCCGCCGTACCGCTGGTGATTTTTTCTTTGGGATACGAAAGGTTTTCACCGACATAGACCTTAACCTGACCAAGACCATGCTCACACAGCTGTGCGCACAGCTTTTGCGGAGAATTTTCTCCGCCGGTCAAGGAAAATACCTTTTTGTTACGGGCAACTGCCGCTACCAGATTTTGCGTACGTCCGTGCATGCTGACGATTTTGGCGTCATCCCAGGACAGCTGCAGCTTGGAGGAAAAATACACCAGGCTGCTGATGCCGCAGTAGCGGACACATTCACAATCCGGCAGCTTACCGCTGATGGTTTTGGCGAGGCTGAAAAAGCCTACATCGCCGGAAACCAGAACAGCCAGCACATCCTTATCAGGCTGTGCCTGCGCTGCAATCTCAGCAATAGCAGCAGTTTTGATTGTATCATATACAGTTTTGCTGCTGTCTGCAAAAGCAGCCAGCATGCGTTTGTCGCCAATCAAGATATTACTTGAGGCAATAGCCTGACGTGCTTCGCCGGTCAGCAAATCGGGATTACCGGGGCCGATACCGACGATGTTTACGCGTAATTTTTGCGACATAGGAAGCAAGCCTCCTTTTTATTTATATCAATTACCGGCAGCAAAATGCTGCTTGAGGTAATCAACAATCTCACTATAACCGGCACCGGTTTCCTCCTGTGCACGGCCGATGACTATCAGCTTGGCGCCGGCAGCAGCCGCTGCCTCCACCTTTTCGTCAAAGCCGCCGACAGCACCGGAATCCTTGGTCACCATAAACTTGCTGCCATACTTTTTCAGCATAGCGACATTCAGCTCTTTGCTGAACGGTCCCTGCATACAGATAATATGCGCAGGCTTGTAACCAAGCTTAAGAGCAATCTGCAGGCTGCTTTCCAGCGGCAGGATACGCAAAACGATACGCTCGGCGTAATCATGCACAGCGGTGAAGTCCGGCAGATTCTTGCTTCCGGTAGTCAGGAAGATGCCGCCGTCCAGATGATTCAGAAGCTCAACTGCTTCCGCAAAATCGTGAACGGTAATGTAATCGCCGTCCTCGCCCGACGGACGCACCAGGCGCAGATATTCAACCTGCTCTGTGCTGCAGGCCTCCTGCACCGTTGCGGTAACAACGGTAGCATAAGGATGCGTAGCGTCGATAACGCAGGCAGGGCGATGCTCCCGAATAAAGGCACGCATAGCCGCAATGTCCATACGCTCTGCCATAACGGTCATTCCCGGCTGCGGCTCAATTAAGGACGCACCGTAATCCGTAGCAACAGAAACATACAGCTCCACCGGCAGCTTAGCCAGCTCCTTAATCAGGCGGCGTCCCTCACTGGTACCGCCGATAAGCCAGATTACCGGTTTCATGCCAGCTTGTAACCACGCGGGGTTACCATACGGCCATTAATTACTTCGGTCTGGGTGTTGCCGATAATAACGGTAGAGAACATATCTACCTGTTTATCGCGCAGCTCTGCCAGAGTAGTCAGTTCAAAATCCTGACCATCGCGGCCGATGTTGCGTACAATGCCTGCAGGAATGGTACCGGGCTGATTTTTCAGCATGATATCGCAAGCCTTTTGCAGGTAATCATGACGCTTGTGGCTGGAAGGATTGTACAGGCAGATGCAGAAATCGCCTTTGGAAGCGCAGTCAAGACGCTTCTCGATTTTTTCCCACGGAGTCAGCAAATCGCTGAGGGAAATCAGGCAGAAGTCGCTGATCAGCGGTGCGCCCAATACAGCAGCGCCGGAGCATGCTGCTGTAATGCCGGGAACAACCTCGATTTCAATTTCGGGATGATCCTTGGCAACCTGGCACATAATGCCTGCCATGCCGTAAACGCCTGCGTCGCCGCTGGAAATCATAGCAACGGTTTTGCCCTTCAGAGCTTCGTCCAGAGCCAGCTTGCAGCGGTCAACCTCTTTACGCATGCCGTTGGAGAGAAATTCCTTCTCCTTGAAATCTTCCTTAATCAGGTTAACATATACATTGTAGCCTGCAATAACATCGCAGGACTTCAGTGCGTCGTAAGCTCTTTTGGTCATTTGCTCTACGCCGCCGGGGCCAAGGCCCACAACAAATAATTTACCCATTATCTCGTCTCCTTAATCAGTCTTCAATCCAGTTCTGGCAAAATCCAGGACCAGGTTTTCGGCTGCAACAGCCAGAGTCACACCATTCAGACTTGTCTTGCGCAGCAGCAGCCTGCCGCCCTTGCTGTCTTTCACAGCACTGCGCTCGCATACGTTGCTTACACCAACTACGCTCTGCACAAAGGCCGACGGCGTGAAATCGCCTGCTACGCTGTTCAATTCATCGGCTGAATAGAAATTAGCAGCAAAGTTATATTTTTTGGCAAAGGCCAGTAAACCCTGCTCGTCTTTTTTCAAATCTACGCTAGCGATTGCCACAACGGAACGCTTGTCCAGCTGCAGCTTTTCCAGCTCCGGCAGTACCAGAGCTTCAATATTTTCCAAAGGCGTATTGCGACGGCAGCCGATTCCCAGATGCACAATCTTGGGAAGCAGGCGCACCGTAGTAGCAAACGGCTGCAAATGCTTTTGCAGCGTAACAGCCATGCCGACAGGCAGGCTGCTGTCCTCAACTACCAGCTTGGGCAGAGAACCTGTAAGCTGAAATTCCTTATCATAATACAGGCCTACCTTTTCATCACCCACCAGTGCTGCGGCAAAATCCTTGGCTGCTGTCAAAGAGCACAGCACCATGCGGTTGCGGGCCGCCCATTCGTCAACAGCGAAAAGGCCGTTGACATCTGTCGCCGTAGTTACGCAGGCAGTTGCGCCCAGCGCTGCCGCCAGACAACGCGAAAGCTCATTGGCTCCGCCGATGTGACCTGCAAGCAGAGGAATAACAAAGCTGCCGCGTTCGTCTACCGAAATAACCGCAGGGTCCGTCAGCTTGCTTTTGATAAAGGGCGCGATAGTACGCACCGCAATACCAACAGCGCCGACGTAAACCAACGCCTGACATTTGTTGAAAACAGCTGCGCAGGCACCGTTATGGTCCGGCAGCATCGGGGCAATGCCCGTCTGCTCCGCATATTTCGCTACAGTCTGCAGCTCCGTTTCATAACCGATGCTGTGCAGATATTCGGCAACTTTTTTGCTCAGCTCCGCGCCACGCGCCGAAAAGGAAAATATAGCCGCGCGCATAGCTTATTTAACCTCGGGCTTAACGTCCAGTTTAGTCGGGTCTGCTTCACGGAAGCCGTGAGCGAAGGTCGGGTTGTACAGCTCGCTGCGGTCATAAGCATTGCCCAGGAAGCCGCCGACAGTAATCAGCGCAGTTTTGTTGATACCGTATTTAGCAGCGTTTTCTGCCAGGGTACCAACGGTGCAGCGGATAACCATTTCATCCGGCCAGGATGCTTTGTAAACAATAGCAGCCGGAGTATCGTTTCTGTAACCGCCTCTTACGAGCTCGGTCTGCAGTTTTTCCAGCATGCCGCTGCTCAGGAAAATAACCATAGTTGCCTTGTGGGCAGCATAATCAGCAATCTTCTGATGGCTAGGAACCGGAGTACGGCCTTCCATACGGGTGATAATAACGGATTGGCTTACGTTCGGCAGAGTGTATTCAGCCTTCAGGCAAGCAGCAGCAGCGCAGAAGGAGCTTACGCCGGGAACAACCTCGTAGTCAAGGTTGTAGCTGCGCAGCAGGTCAATCTGCTCGCGATGTGCACCGTAAATGCTGGGGTCACCGGTGTGCAGGCGTACAACCAGCTGGCCTGCCTGAGCTGCGGGAACCATAGCAGCAATAACCTCTTCCAAGGTCATGGTTGCGCTGTTCATAATAGTACATTCCGGTTTGCAGTATTTCAGCAATTCCGGGTTAACAAGGGAGCCTGCGTAAATAACCAGGTCAGCCTTTTCCAAAAGCTCTTTACCTTTTACAGTAATTAAATCAGCTGCACCGGGACCAGCACCAATAAAATAGATCATTATTCATCAAACTCCTTTTCTTTAACCAATATTACAGAGAAATAGCTGCTCTTAGGATCTACTTCTTCAAGGTTACGATAGATTTTTTCACCCGGCAGGCCGCATCTTTCAACCATACCGGAATTTTTAATGAGCTTACGCTCGCGCAGCTCGTCAACTACACGGCCGATTTCGCTTGCAGATTTCATCAGCACCTTGTTGCCAGGGCCATCTAGGAATGCTGCGGACTGTTTGTAGCTGCCGGGCAGAACAATCAGCGGTTCCGCTCTTTCGCACAGGGAAGTGTTCAGCTTAGCTGCAACAGCGCAGATAGAGGTTACGCCCGCAACCAGCTCTGCATCATAGCCATCCTTCAGCACCAGCTTATGAACGTAAATGCAGGTTGCATATACGGTAGGACAGCCAAGAGTGATAAATACAACGTTTTTGCCTTCATCAAGCAGCTTTTCAATAGCATCGGCACCCTCGCGGTGTGCTTTGTCCATTGCTGCCATATCCTTAGTCATAGGCATATAAACAATCAGCTGGGGTTTTGCATCAAGATCTACTACGTGATTAACGATTTCCTTAGCCGTCATTACGTCGGTATCTCCCTTAGGCAATGCAACAACGTCACATTCCTTCAACAGGCGTACAGCCTTCAGGGTCATTAATTCCGGGTCTCCGGGACCGATACCAACACTATAAAGTTTGCCTCTCATTCTCTCATACTCCTTTTTGCTTATGTAGCTGGATTAATTCGTCTGCGTACTTGGTCTTGCCCAAAATGCCATAAACATTGGAAAACATCAAAGCAGCCGTTTTTATTTTGCCATGCACTCTATGCTGCATGTAAAAATCAATTTTTTCCGTAACCTTGTCCATTACAGGCTCAAAAATTTGCTCCCGTTTCAGAACCTTAGTCACCTCATCGGTAGTAAGGCAGCCGTAAATCTCACGTCCTACCTCCACCGAAGCTCCGTGGAACATCGCCTCCAGAGCAAACAGCTCCGTGCGGCAGTCCGCGTACTTGGAATGTGTATTCATTACGCCCTGCGCCACCTTCACCAGCTTACCGGAATGGCCGATAAGCAGCAAGGTTTCAAAGCCGCAGTAAACAGCATAATCCAAAAGCTCACCCACAAAGTTACTGCAGGTAACATGACCTTCAAGGTCAAGCTTCATTTCATCGCGGGTAAAATCCTCGCCGTAGTTACCGAAGAACACCAACAGATTTTTATTGCCGCGTGCCTTCTGCGCTCTGATTTCCACATACATCGTTTCAATCAGTGCCTTTTCACTCATCGGCTCAACAATGCCACTGGTTCCTAAAACCGACAGACCGCCGATAATACCAAGACGGGGGTTGAAGGTTTTCTTGGCAATTTCTACACCTGCGGGAATAGAAATCGTCAGCTTCATGCCGCCGTTATAACCGGCAGTCTCCATAGCCTTGCCAACCTCCTGCGTAATCATTCTGCGCGGCGTGGGATTAATTGCCGGTCCGCCGACAGCACATGCCAGACCTGGCTTAGTCACCCTGCCTACGCCTACGCCGCCATCCAGCTCAATACCGCTGCCATCAGTCCTTTCGGCTTTGGCATAAACCAGTACACCGTTAGTATCATCAGGATCGTCACCGGAATCCTTGCGGATTGCGCAGCTGACGTAATCCGGAGTCATCTCTACATCCAAAGGCTCGAGATCAAGTACGATGCCCTTGGGAGTGTCAATGCGCACAGTTTCAACGCGCTCGCCTGTCAGCAGCATGATTACTGCTGCCTTGGATGCGGCCGTTGCACAGCTGCCGGTAGTATAACCACAACGCAAAACCTTTCCTTGCGAAAACTGATATTCTTCCAAAGTGCAGCTCCTTCACAATTAATTTTCCCATCTGATAGGGATTATCAATAATAAAAAAAGACTTCTGCCGAATCCGACAAAAGCCATAAAGACAGAATTAACTAATGACAATTATTCCATGCAATTAGCAAACTCAACTGCCTCCATCACCCGTGGATTCAGAATAAAGCATGGGCTGACTGCTGACTTAGACACAAGGCCTTCACAGCGGCGGGACCGTCAGGAGTTAACCATCTTGTCAATTAAGAATGAATCACCCACACCAATAACCTGTTTTATTATATCATAAATAAATAAAATTTCCAATACTTTTCATAAGAAAAAGCAGATAAGCCGAAGCCTATCTGCTTGAAACTCTTAGAGAACACGGCAAGCGCCGTAATAACGTGCGCCCCAATAGCCGGTAAATGCGGAAGAAACAGTTACGCCGGTGCTAGTGCCTGCATGAATGAAGTTGCCATCACCAACATAAATACCAACATGAGAAGCACCCGGTTCATATGTGGTAAAGAAAATCAAATCGCCGGGACGAAGCTGGCTCATGGAAATCTGACGGCCGGAGTAGAACTGGCTGTCAGCCATACGCGGCAGATATATACCGGCTCTGGCAAATGCATACTGGGTAAAGCCAGAGCAGTCAAAACCATAAGGAGTAGTTCCACCAAATACATATGGAGTACCGATGACACTGTAAGCAGAACGCAGTACGTTGCGTACAACGGAATTGCTACGATTAGGAGGCATCTCCCTGTTCATCAGCGCTCTATAAGTATCTGACCCTACAATACCATCAACCTCTAATCCTTTATCAGCTTGGAAGTTTTTAACAGCTCTTTCAGTTTCGGGACCGAAATCACCATCTATATTATTAATAGAATAACTTAATTCTAGCAATCTCTTTTGAATCGCCACTACTTCCTGCCCATCGTCTCCGCGTTGGAAGGAAGCCAAAGCTGTTACAGCACAGCTTAAACTAAACAAAACTGTCATACAGAAAACTAATACTTTGCGTTTGACCACTGGCACCTACATCCTTTCTTCTTTTTTAAGACATACTTATTATACCACAAAATACCGTTTCTGTAAAATGCTAATTTGTTATAATATTAATGCGCTTATTTTGCTTTATTTTCGTTTATTTTGTTACAGTTCTGCAGATGGCGCGCCACTAAATATAGTGGTCTATGCTTGATTTCTTCAAAGATACGCCCAATATATTCGCCCAGGATACCTATCCCTACAAGCTGAATTCCTCCAAGAAACAAAACACTGACTGTAGTAGTTGCCCACCCCGGAACGGCATCGTTGGTCACAAATTTCACATAAAAAACATGGCCCAAAAGCAGAATACTGCACATACCGAAAACAATACCGATGTAAAAAGCCCAGCGCAAAGGCAGGTTGGAAAAGGCTGTAATACCGTCCAGCGCAAAGTGCAGCATCTTGTGCAGGTTGAACTTGGAACGTCCCGCAAAGCGTGGCGGTGCTACAAATTCCACCACAGCAACGTGAAAGCCGAGTGTATTTACCAGACCGCGTATAAAACGCGCACGCTCGCGGTACAGCTTGAAGGCATCAACCGCAATTCTGTCCATCAGACGGAAATCACTGCCGCCGGGAGTAATTTCTACTTTAGATAAGGTGTTGATAAGCTTATAGTAGGCTGCGGATGTCAGGTTCTTGAAGAAGCCCGCATCCTCCGTAGCCATGCGCTTGGTCTGCACAATCTCGTTGCCTGCTTCCCAAAGGCGCAAAAGCTCGGGAATCAGCTCAGGCGGATGCTGCAAATCGCCATCCATCGTAATAACCGCATCACCGTCGGCATGATCAAGTCCACAGGTAAGCGCCATCTGGTGACCGTAGTTACGGCTCAAAAGATAGGCCTCCACATGCTCGTCCTGCGCCGCCAGCTCTGCCAGAATCAGCGCGCTGCTGTCACGCGAACCGTCGTCAACAAAGATAATATTGTAATCATAGGCTTCCTGCTGCATAACAGCGGTAGCATGCTTGTGAAATTCGTGCAGGTTATCTTCTTCATTAAATACCGGCACTACCAAAGAAACTTTTTCCTTCATTATATTACACCACTTATTCTTCTGCCAAAAAATCTGCTCAAATAAAATCAGACAAAAAAGGCTGCCATCAGGCAGCCGTTTTGCAAGGTATGAGTACTCAATAAGCCGAGTTCTGTTCCGCGAAGCGGTGATGATCATTTATCTAGTCTTACAGTTACCTGCAAGCTCAAGCGACACAACCCGGAAGGCTCAGCGGGCAGCTTCATCCCTCCCCTATTTGGTCTTGCTCCGGATGGGGTTTACCTAGCCGGCCTGTTACCAGACCGCTGGTGCGCTCTTACCGCACCGTTCCACCCTTACCTGCAAATGCAGGCGGTACACATTTCTGTGGCACTATCCCTGAGGTCACCCTCGCCGGACGTTATCCGGCATCCTGCCCTGTGGAGCTCGGACTTTCCTCATCTGACTTAAAGCCAGCCGCGATCATCTTTCGTACTCAACTGTAGATTTTAGCATATTTATTCCGCTTAGTCAATAGCAGCGGCTGCAGTATTATTGTCGCAAAGCATACTGAAATCAAACTGAACTGTCACGAAGCTTCCCCCAAATGTTTTTCTACCCAAAGCAAACCTGCCGGCTGACTCACGTCAGGCGGCAGGCCCATAAACGCTTTATTCAGTTGTCGCAGGTTTAATTATGCTTCCTTATGTTCAGCGATAATTTTTTCTGCCATCTTAGGCGGAACGTCTTCGTAATGGTCGAATTTCATCTCGAAGGTTCCCTGACCTTGGGTAATTGCGCGGAGGTCTACGGCATATTCCGAAATCTCTGCATAGGGTACCTGAGCATTAACTACGCTCAAGCCGTCTTCTACGCTCTGCATACCGAGAATGCGACCGCGTTTAGAGTTCAAATCGCCGATAACATCGCCCATCATAGAATCGGCACAGGTTACGTTTAAGCTGTAAATAGGCTCAAGCAACACCGGCTTGCATTGTTCCATGGCCTTCTTGAAGGCGATATTGGAAGCAGTTTTAAATGCCATTTCAGAGGAATCGACAGTATGATACGAACCATCAAGCAGGGTGATACGCATATCTACAACCGGATAGCCTGCAAGGATACCCTTTTCCATAGCTTCGCGCATACCCTTTTCAACAGCAGGGATATATTGGCGAGGTACTGCGCCACCGAAAATCTTATCTACAAACTCAAATCCACCTCCGGGCGGCAGGGGTTCCATTTTAATAACTACGTGACCATACTGGCCATGACCGCCGGACTGTTTCTTGTGCTTGCCTTCTACTTCGGCAGAGCCACGAATAGTTTCGCGATATTCGATAATCGGTGCTTTGAGAACAGCCTCAACACCAAATTTACGCTGCATACGCTCCATGATTATATCAATGTGCTGGTCGCCCATACCGCTGATTAAGGTTTCCTTGGTAACAGGGTTCTTGGTAACGATAATCGTCGGGTCTTCATCCATCAGACGATTCAGAGCGGACATGATCTTGTCCTCATCACCCTTTTTCTTCGGGTAAATTGCTCTGGTGTACATCGGCAGCGGGAAGTTAATGGGCGGGAATTCAACCTCAGAATTCTTGTCGCAGAGGGTATCACCGGTAGAGGTATATTGCAGCTTGGCAACTACACCGATATCACCGGCAGGAACCTGCTTCATAGGAATCTGAGCCTTACCACGCATTGTGAAGATGTTAGCAATACGCTCTTCTTCTTCACGGCGGGAGTTATAAACTACGCTATCTGCTTTAATTGAGCCTGAGAATACACGGAAATAACTTAGACGGCCAACAAAGGGGTCGGAAGTTGTCTTAAATACCAACGCTGCCATCGGAGCATTGGCGTCACGCACTTCTTCTTCGCCGGTTTCTTTATCCATAACGATATAGTCGTTCAAAATTGCCGGATAGGTAAAGTCGATGATAGCGTTCATCAACCGACCAAGACCAATGTTCTTGTAGGCACTGCCGCAAAGCATAGGATAGATGATAGCCTGACGAATGCCCTTAATCAGACATTTCATAATTTCCTCGTCGCTAATCTCTTCTCCTTCCAAATAACGCATCATGCAATCGTCATCTGCTTCAACCGCAGCCTCTACCATCTTTTCGTGGGCAGCAGCAGCAGCCTCTTTATACTCATCCGGAATCTCTATTTCATCGGAGCCATTACCGTTGGTACGATAGGCCTTCATTTTGTAAAGGTCTATAATACCCTGGAAGTTTTCCTCCTTGCCCAAAGGCAGCTGTAACGGCAGTACATGCTTACCGAACTTACCACGCAGGTTATCCAAAATGCTATCAAAATCAGCGTTCTCACGATCCATCTTGTTGACAAAAATGATACGCGGCAAACCGGCTTCTTCAGCCAGCTTCCAGCATTGTTCGGTACCAACCTGTACACCGCTGGTTGCGCAAACCACGATCAACGCACTGTCTACTGCTCTAAAAGCTCCTTTGACCTCGGCAACGAAGTCAGCAAAGCCGGGAGTGTCGATGAAGTTAATCTTGGTATCACGCCATTCAACAGGTGCCAAAGTGGCGTTAACGGAGACCTTACGTTTGATTTCCTCGGGTTCATAGTCAGTGGTGGTAGCACCGTCTTCAACCTTGCACATTCTGCTGATTGCTCCGCTGCGATACAGCAGGGCTTCGGTAACGGACGTGGTTCCTGCTCCACCATGACCCACAATGGCCACATTTCTAATCTTATCTCCAGTGTACTCTTTCATGATAAATCCCCCTTTATCAGGCATTTGTTATGATAAGTATTTCGCTGATATTGCCCATTTATCCTGCTTTTTGTGAAAAATTTCTCATAATTTTTTAAATTCACTTAAAATTGTAACGCATATTACAGTTTTTCGGGAGAAGGCAGGATTAGGCGAAAAAATCCGACGCACCGTTCCCACAGCACGTCGGATTTGCTTTATTCATCAAACAATATTCACTTTACCATCTTTTGCTACTGAGCCAGTATTCACCGCGAAGCAAGGCCAGCACGGTAAACAGCTCCAAGCGTCCCAAAAGCATAGCCAACGCCAGCGTAAGCTGTCCCATACCGGTAACACCGGCATAGTTACCCGTAGCACCGATACTGCCAAACGCAGGACCGACACTGGAAATACAGGAGGCCACGCCGAAAACTGCCTCATCTACATCTACACCGCTTAAGCAGAGCAGCATAGTTAAAATTGCGATAACCAGAACATAAACGAAAAAGAAACGGCTGACGTTGATAATCGTTTCTGTCGGCAGACGTCTTTTAGCGTAGTAAACGTTGAGCAGCATCTGCGGATGCATAGTGCGACGCAGCTCCGCCATAACTGTTTTCAGCAGTACGATAAAACGGCAGACCTTAATACCGCCGGCAGTAGAACCTGCGCAGCCGCCTGTCAGGAAGGTTACAGCCAAAATCAGCTTAGAGAAAGACGGCCACTGGTCGTAGTCCGCCGAAACATAACCCGTGGTACTGCCGAAGGAAGCCACCTGGAAGAAAGCCTCGCGTACGCCGTCTGCCACGCTGTAGCCATTCACCATAATGATGTTGATGCTGATTAAAACAGTGAAAATAGTCAGCAACACAATGTAGCTTTTGAATTCCAGATCATGCCACAAAACCTTCAGGCCGATTTGCGTAACCTGATAGTATAAGGCGAAGTTGCCTGCCGCCAAAATCATAAACAGACCAGTAACAATCTCAATACCCGCACTGTGAAAATGCGCAATGCTGTCATTATAGGTAGAAAACCCGCCTGTAGCAATCGCAGAGCAGGCATGATTGACAGCATCATAGGTGCTCATGCCCAAAATTGCCAACATACCGGTAAGAATAATCGTAAACAACAGATATATATAGAACAACGCTACTGCAGTTGTACGGATACGCGGCAGAATACGGCTGTTGGAAAAGCCGCTGACCTCTGCATTAAAAAGATACACAGCACCACCGGCAATCTGCGGCAGCAGCGCTACGAACAGCACGATGATGCCGATACCGCCAATCCAGTGCGTCAGCGTACGCCACAAAAGCAAGCTGCGCGATACTATGTCAAGATTGGCAATCGCCGTTGCGCCGGTAGTGGTCAGTCCGGACATACTTTCAAAGTAGGCGGCGGCGGGATTCAAAATGCCGTCAAAGCAATAAGGCAGCGCGCCCAGGGCAGCAGCCAAAAGCCATGAAAAGAATACCGTGCCGATACCCTCGCGCACGGATAAATTGCGTGCTCCTCTACCGTCACCATAATAATCAAAGATCCCGGCCAAAATAACAGCTACCGCTATGGAAAAGATAAAGGTTCTGGAGGTAGCATATTCGCCGTAAACAACAGACATCAAAAGCGGCAACAGCTGTGCAATTGCCAGGCCGGCAGAAATTTTTCCCAGGAGATATATTATAACCTTTGCATTCATCTTCTATACCTCCTGCCGTTACCAATTCTGCTTATCGCGCCAAAAATCCGGGCGCATGATAACCAGCAGCGTAAAAATTTCCAGACGTCCCAAAATCATCGCCCAAATGCTGATGAAACGTGCCCAATCCGAAAGGCTATTATAGGTAGACGTCGGGCCTACAATGCCGAAGGCCGGACCTACACTGCTCATACAGGCAGCAATCAAGCCCATTGATTCCATTATCGGTATCCCCGACAGGGAAATCAGGATAGTCAGCACAATGAATACCAAAATATACAGGAAGAAAAAACGCGTAATATTACCGACGATAATCGGGTTGATTTCGCGCTCACCCATTCTGATGGAATAAACAATGCGCGGGTGCAGGGTACGCAACAGCTCCGCCCAGCCTGCCTTCAGCAGAATAACAAGACGTGTAATCTTGATGCCGCCTGCGGTTGAACCGCTGCAGCCGCCGATGAACATCAGCATCAGCAGAACGCTGCGGCTGAAGCTTGGCCAGTTGTTATAGTCATCAGACGCATAACCTGTTGTACTACCGATAGACACAGCCTGGAAAATACTGTGACGAAGAGCGCCGTTAAAATCCATATAACCGGAAAAATACAGATTGCCACAGATAAGTGCAGCCGCTGTTGTGAGTATCAACAGATAATATCTGTGTTCGCTGTCCTGACGCACGGATGCCCAGTCACCACGCCAGATTTTATAATACAAAGAAAAGTTCATGCTGGCAATCAGCATAAAAACAATAGCAATAATCTCGACATAAACAGACCTGAAGGAGATCAGGCTGTCGTGATAATATGAAAAGCCGCCTGTCGCCATAGTTGCCAACGCCAGGTTCAATGCCTGAAATATAGGCAAGCCTGCAAGCAACAGCAAAGCAACTTCCACTGCTGTTAAAATAACATAGATTAAGAGAATCATCATAGCAGATTCCTTGATCTTCGGCAGAGTACGTTCAGCCGTACCGCCCGGAAGCTCTGCGTTGAACAGGTAGCTTGTACCGCTGTTCATCTGCGGCATGATGATAATAAACAACATGATAACGCCTATACCGCCTGTCCAGTGCGTTAAGCAACGCCAGACACGGATGCTGGGCGGAAAATCGTTAAAAGAAAGTGCGGTAGTAACACCGGTAGTAGAAAAACCGGAAACACTTTCAAAAACCGCTGCAATCGGATCCGCCGGATTTAAAAACAAATACGGCAGCGCACCCATCAGGCAGACAAGCAGCCAACCGCAGCCTACGACCGCAATGGCTTCACGCACACGCAGGCGCTGACGCGGTCTTCTGCTGCCAAAGAGGTTAAAAAGCGAAGCGATAGTGCTCGTTGTAATCAGCGTAAATATAAAAATCCATATATGCTCCCTATCTGCAAGTAATGCAGCAATCAGTGGCACCAGCAATACACAGGAAAATGCTATTGTCAGCTTGGCTAATAAACGGTTAACAAGCCTTGAATCCATAGTTAAGCGCCCCGGCCTTCAAATAACGGTACTGTAGTCTTGGAAAATTCACTTTTAATGAAGAGAATAACACGGTCATTGGCATGCAGTACAGTATTACCATTAGGAATATAGGCTTCATTACCACGTACAATAGCACACAGCAAGCATTCCGGCGGCAGGTTCATATCACGCACTGCCACACCGTCTACATCGCTGTTTTCGCCGACGATTATTTCCAGAGCCTCGGCCTGTGCGCCCTCCAGCAGGGATACTGATACAATACCACCCTTGCGGACGAAACGCAGCACCTCGCCTGCACTCAAAAGACGCGAAGACAGTACGATGTCTACGCCAACCTTTTCCATCAGCTCAATATATTCGTTACGCGCAACACGCACGATAGTTTTGCGCGCGCCCAGATGCTTGGCAAGCTGTGCCAGCAACAGGTTCAGCTTATCATCCTCAGTTAGGCAGATAACAACATCTGCTTCCGAAACGCCCTCTTCAATCAGAAGGTCGATATCGGTACCGTCACCGCACAAAACCAGACCTCGCTTCAGCTTAGCAGCCAAAAGCTGACAACGGTCCTTATCCTTTTCGATAACCTTTACCTGAATGCCCTGCTTTTCCAGCATGGGAGCCAAAAAGCGACCTGTGCGGCCTGCACCGATGATGAGAACCTTCTCCAGCTTTTCATAAGTATTGGAGAAGGAATTTTCAAACTCACGGATTGCTTCATGCTTGCCTACAAAGTAAACGTTATCGCCCGGAATTACGTAATCATTACCATGAGGAATTATCATCTGATGACGTCTGAAAACCATGGCCATCAGGATATCCTTAGGAATATTCAAATCCTTCAGCGGTATATTAACGATTGGAGAATCCTCCTTCACCTTAGCTTCGAACATGCGCACCTTGCCGTCAGCAAAGTCATCTACGTTCAATGCAGAGGGTGTCATCAGAATATGGTCGATTTCACCTGCGGTAATACGCTCAGGGTTGATTACGAGGTCAATTTTCATATCATCCTTAAGCATTTCCGGCGAATGGATAGCATAATCCACGTTGCGGATACGGGCAACGGTATGCTTAATACCATGATTCTTGGCCATCAGGCAGGTCACCATATTTACTTCATCACTATCTGTGCAGGCGATAAGCACATCGGAAGCACTGATATCAGGATCAGCAAAGGTAGTAGGGTTGCAGGAGTTGCCTTCAATCGCCAGTACGTCCAAAGTATTTTGGATGACGTCCTTGCGCTTGGGGTCGATTTCTACAACTACTACATCAAACTGATCTTCAGCTAAAAGCTGTGCAATACTAAAGCCAAGCTTGCCTGCACCAGCTATTACAATACGCATTTTAGTTACTCCTTTAATACGGGAAATCCGTTAATCTCTATTACTCAAATACTGCTCTATATTATAACACAAATAGCCTTAAACGTCGACAGATGCAATTTTGACGCTGTTGACAAAGTATTAATAATATGTAAGATGGCTGTTATCATAGTAAACTGAGCGAGAGATATATCGTGCAAGGAAGAGCAATTTCAACGAATAAGTGTCCGGAATCATCGAAGTGTTGCATTCTTGCGTGCGCATCCAAGAAGTGAGTACGCAGGAGGATGCTGATTGGCTGTCACACATAGAACTCTGGTAAATTGAGCGAGAGGTATATCGTGTAGGGAATAGCAATTTTAGCGAATGAGCATTTGGAACCATAGAAACAAGGGTACGTAACAAAATGTTACTCTCTGACAAATTTTACCGCAGTTTCGTACTGGCTCCATGCGAAATTTGCGTCGTGCCCTTTTGGCACAGGAAAATTGCTGTTGACTGAAACGATATACTCTCGCGAATAGAGAAAATAAGGTAGAAAGCTTAATCCATGCTTGCGCATCGCTTCGCTCCTTCAAGCATGGCTATCTATCCCTCCAAAAATACTCCTTGCAGCAATACTTCATTAAGAAGCTCCCGCTGCCGACTTTACTGCATAATCGTAGATTCTATCCTCAATCGACAAGCTGATTACATCAGCTCGTCGATACGCCTCGCCACAATCGCATTTGCTCGTCGCGTTGCTCCTTCAAATGCGGTGGCTGGGCAGCCAGGCCCGCTGCTGGTCATAAGATAGCTGACGGTAAAAGAAAAAAGACATGTCACATGACATGTCTTTTTTCTAACCGGCAGCTATCTATCCTCCCAGGCCGCTTCCAGCCAAGTACTTT
>ERZ773260.132-NODE-132-length-102731-cov-14.629875_pt1 | contig 102731 bp, 69 predicted proteins | sample MGYA00511387_ERZ773260 | MGnify/ENA primary metagenome ERZ773260 (study PRJEB29015, sample SAMEA2737745) | human gut metagenome | biome: human gut; feature: human-associated habitat; material: faeces | place: China | collected 2012 ...
AACTCAATTCTATCACTATATCTTTCCGCATTTCACTTTTTTGTAGTAACTTTGCAGGATTAATCCCAAAAAACAAACAGAAATGGAACTCATACCTGTAAAAACGACAGACCCGTATTATGCTGAAGCCGAACGGCTCATGACGGACGCTTTCCCGCCCGAAGAACGCCGTCCACTGGAGCGGCAACGCCAATACACCGACCACAACCCACTTTTCCACCCTCAAGTCGTTGTGGAAAACGGGACGTTTGCCGGACTGTTCAACTATTGGATCTTGGACGGGTTCCTTTATGGGGAACACTTGGCCACCTGCCCCCACTTGCGCGGCGGCGGACTGGGACGGCGCATCCTCGATGCCTTCATCCGGCAAGCCGGACAACCCATCGTGCTGGAAGTGGAGCCGCCCACAACCGACATTGCCGCACGGCGCATCGGCTTCTACCGCCGCTGCGGTTTCCGCCTGTGGGAACATCGTACCTATATGCAGCCTCCTTACGCCGCCGACCTCTCGCCGCTCCCCCTGCTCCTTATGGTGCACGGCGATTTGGATGAAGAGAAAGACTTTGAACGCATCTGCCACGAAATCCATACGAAAGTGTACGAATGGCAGGGAGGCAAGTTGGAACCCGAATCACCCTACAAATAAATCCGGTGCGGCGGAAAGCTTTCGCCGCACCGGATTTCCTTGCCGGCATCCCGTATTCCCGGGTCAATCCGTCTCGATACTGTTCAACAAGTCTGCCTTCCCCTCGTTAATCAGTTTCAATATCAATTCACCGAACAATGTGTTTTGCCAAGCAAACCATGCACGGGTAAAGTTCTTCGGGTCGTTCTTATGGAAAGACTCGTGCATGAATCCCGTACCGGCATCCGTATTCACCAACATTTCCACACAGGCTTTGATTTCCTTGTCGTCACGGCTCGTAAAAGCCTTCATCATGATGCTCATCGGCCAAATCATATCGTAACCGACATGCGGCCCGCCGATGCCTTCGCCCGCCGTCCCTTTAAAGAAATAAGGATTGTCCTCGCTCCATATCAGCTTGCGGGTATTCTGATACACCGGGTCGTCCACTGGCACGTCACCCAGATAAGGCATGGCCAACAGGTTGGGCACATTGGCATCGTCCATGAGCAAACGGTTGCCAAAACCGTCCACCTCGAAAGCATACACCTTTCCGTAACGGGGATGATCGTATACGGCGTATTTCTTCAAGGCGGCCTCCACTTCATCCGCCAATTCACGGCATTCTTTGGCCAACGTCTTTTCATGGTTCACCTCGGTCAATATCTCGGCAGCCTTACGCAAGGAAGTCACGGCAAAGAAATTGGAAGGCACCAGAAACTGAAACGTGGTGGCATCGTCGGAGGGGCGGAAAGCTGAAGCTATCAGCCCCACGGGCTTCACCGGATTGCCCCATCCATTATTGGTCACGGTGTCGAGCGCACGTTCCGTCTTGCGTTGGAAATGATAGGGGCCGTTCCCCTCCTTACGCTGCTGTTCCCGGAACGTCTGTAGAATGTAGGCCACGGCTTGCAGCCATTCGTCGGAGAAGACACTGGCATCTCCCGTCACCTTCCAATAATGGTAGGCCAGACGAATGGGATAACACAGCGAGTCGATTTCCCATTTCCGCTCATACACTTCGGGCTTCATATCCGTCATGTCGGACGCCCAATAGCTTCCCGTCGCCTCCTTATTGAAGGCATTGGCGTATGGGTCGATATTGATACACCGGAACTGACGGCGAATCACTCCGTCCAACATTTTCTTCAGTTCAGGATCCTCATTGGCCAACTGTACGTAGGGCCATACCTGCGCACCGGAATCCCGCAACCACATGGCATGTATATCACCCGTGTACACGAAGGTGTCGTCCGCCCCGTCGAAGTGGACGGTCGTATCCAACGTATTCGGGAAACAATTCTCAAACATCCATGCCAATTTCGTATTCGTCAACAGTTTCTTGGCACGTTGTATCTGTTCCTCCACAGCCTTGGACGTGAACAAACGTTTTTCAGGACGATGGCTCTTCCACGCGCTAACTTGGGTATTGTCCCGTTCGGCCACATACTCCTGCACTACGGCCGCCCGGGTCTCCACCGTCATTCCGGCAACCCCCACGGCGACTCCTACAATTTTAATAAGATTTAAGTTCATAACATTTATTGTGAATTAGTATTAAGTTGGGTTATCTTATAAAATAGATTTCCACCGTATGGAAACCCAAAGCACGGAACAAGGCCGTGAACTGGTTGCGTGCATTGGCCTCTGCCCTACGCATATTTGATGGTGTCAGGCATTGGCGCAACATCTTCACGTAGGCACGGTCGTACAAATCTCGACGCACGTCATTCGACCACTTCCCACTCTCATAAAAAACCTTAGTACGGGCTTCGTCGATAAAATTCTTGTCCAGCAAATGCACGGCCGGCAAACGGAGAGTCACGGTATCACCATGTGCCTGCGCCCATTCCCCGGTCACCCGGTTCATGTCGATGCCGATGCGGGGGACTCCGGTGTACACAGCCACCAAGCGGTCGTCGGTAAAGAATCCTTCGCGCAACGTGTCTGCCACGACTTCAGACTGGACCGACAAGAATTCCCATTGCCCGATTTGTTCGATACGGCGTATCTCCTGAGAGGTCAGCTCGATACGGTCATCAAAACCGGCTTCCACCGATATGCCTCCTTTACGGTTCCATTTTACCAACAACCTGATAAAGACTGCCAATACGACGGCCACGACCAACCATTTCAGTGCACTCAACCATTTTCCCATTTCATTTCAGTTTTTCAGTCCGTCCTTCACGTTCCAACAGCAACGGCATATCTGCCGCCGTAAAATCCTTACGGAAAGAAACCACTATGTTCCGCTCGTCATAGCCCAACCTCGTCAACATCGGCACCAACACGTGGGCCGCATTCTCGCGGGCCATCTCCAAAATGCCCAACTGCGGCACGGAAGCCAGAATCTCGTCTTCCCCCTGACGCGTAAAATCGGCCAGTTCCGCAGAAGTATAGTCCGAACGTGTCAAAGACACAAATTGCTTCACTTCATCGTGATTGATGCGCGAGGAGGTCACGACCACCCGTGGATCGGGCAAAGTGACCACAATACGGTCGCCCGAACGCAACACATTCTTCTCGCCGAACCCCGTGAAGTCAATGTAAGCTTTCAGGGTTACATCGAGAGGTATCATGACCTTGCGTTCGCCGATAGGCACTTTTACATCGAACGTCCGCTGAAAGAGATTCCCTTTCACCCGCAACGGGTCATCCTTCAAAACTAATTTATGCACTTCATATTCGGCCGTATACAGACGGGCACACTCCTTTACCTGCATAACCAAGGAGAGCGTATCGACCCGGACGGCCTCTGCTTTCGTCTCTTTCCCGCGACAAGCCGACAAAAGAGACAGGCACAAAACTATGACAAAACAGAACGTTATTTTCATTGCAAATGCTTGGGGGCTTCAAAGATAGGCATTTATGGAATAACAGGCAACAAAAGAAGACCTAAAAATATAACAGACAAGCTTGTCCAACTCGCCTTTTTTTTGTTCCTTTGTGAAACGGTTGAGAAAAAGAAGAAAATGCAGACACATTTCAAATTCCTATGTATGGCATGCACCGTACTGCTGTGCTACAGTTGCGGTGGAAATAACCCGCAAACCGTCAGCGGATACAGTGAATATGAAAAACCGGACACGACAAATTCCGTGCAGGAAATGAAAGACTATCATTACAGCGCAGAAGTCAAAGTCGGACAAACGCGATATACGTACGACATCGTACGGGAGGTAAACGACACGCTTCCGTTAGTGGCGGGGGACGGCGGCGAACGCTATGCCGACAACTATATCCGGTTGCGCGTGAACCGCGAAGGAAAAGAAATCTTCAATAAAGCCTTTACCAAAAACCACTTCAGAAACTATATGGAAAAAGGCTTCATATCCCATGCCATCTTGGAAGGAATGGCTTTCGACAAAGTGGACGGCAACAACCTGCGCTTCGCTGCCAGTGTCAGCTACCCGGCTTCGGACATCTACATCCCGTTGTCCATTACCATCTCGCCCGACGGCAGTTACCAAATAACGAAAGATGAAGTCTTGGACACGGTGGTAGCCACAGACTCTACGGAAACGGGAGAATAAATCCGACACGAGGTTGACAACAGACAAAAAAGGAGGTGAAGACATGATAGTCATTAAAATAAGCCGTGGCGCAACCCAACGCATAATATGGATTCTGGCCCTCCTGGTTCTGGCCGGGGGACTTACGGTGGCTTTCTTCCACCTGCGTGACAAAATCTTCCCCTCCACCACGTTTGAACTGAATGACGAATTAGGGGGAAACATCTTCCCATCCCTGATTCTTTCCACAGCCACTACGGACACCCTCATCGTAGCCCCCACGGAAAAAGGCGCGTTGGGCAATCCCAAATCGGGAATCTCGATACAAATCACAAGTCCCGTAAAAGACGCCCGCCTGCATGTAGAGGTGGCAGAAACACCGTTTTTCAAACGTTCCGTATCGGAATTCATCCTTCCCGAGGAAGGAAAGGCTTACACGGTGTATCCCGACATTCTTTGGAACTACGACGCTTTACGCAACAACACACAGGCCGAACCCATCACCGTGTCGGTGGAAGTACAAATCAAAGACCGGGAGGCAAGCCAACGCGTACGCACGTTCTCCGTGCGCAGCATCAATGAATGCCTCATCGGCTACAATGACAAGAAGAACCGCTTCCACAATACAGGCGTCCTGTTTGCCGCATACGTGAACGAGGATAGTCCGTTGATAGACAAAATCCTGCGGGAAGCCTTGAACACACGTATCGTCAACCGTTTCATGGGCTATCAGAACAAGCGTAAAGACTACGTGGACAAGCAGGTTTATGCCCTATGGAACGTGCTGCAACGGCGCAAGTTCCGTTACAGTTCGATTTCATACAGCAGTCTTTCGAGCAACGTGGTCTATTCCCAACGCGTACGGACGTTGGAAGACGCCCTAGCTTCTTCGCAAATCAACTGCGTGGACGGCAGCGTATTGTTCGCCTCCCTGCTCCGCGCCATCAACATCGACCCGATATTGGTGCGTATTCCGGGGCACATGTATGTTGGGTATTACACCGACCGCAGTCATAACCAGGCTAATTTTCTGGAGACCACGATGATCGGAGATATAGACCTGGATGATTTTTTCCCCGAAGAAAAACTGGATTCCACTTCCGAAGGCAAGTCGCAGGAGGAAATGTCGCGGCTCACTTTCGAGAAATCCAAAGAGTATGCCCGTCGTAAATACTCTGCCGACAGCGCACGTATCCACACGCTCCCACGGCAATACATGTTTCTGGAAATCTCCAAGGCATTAAGACGGAAGATACAACCGTTGGGCAAATGAAACAGTTTCTAAAAAAGGAGATGGCCTCTCGCAAAGCCCTCCCCTTCAAGTTCCTGAAAAAATATCTACCGTCCACTCCTACGAAACGAATTTCCGTCTCTGCCCGCGCACGGTTCAACCTTCCTGCGACGGATAATGCAAATTGGCGTCCGTCATCTGTTCCAGCACTTCATGGAGGTATTTGGCAGACTCCCATTTAGCCATCGGCAAGTCCTGCAACAAATAATTGCCGCAGTCGTGCGGGGTTGCCCCGGGAACTTCCCCTTCATATTCCGCAATGAAACGGAACGTTTCTTTCATCAGTTCCACAATATCCTCCGACCGCAAGTCCCCTTTCATCAGCAGGTAATTTCCCGTCAGGCACCCCATCGGCCCCCAATACACAATCTTATCGGACCATACCGGATGATTGCGCAGGAACGTGGCCGCCAGATGTTCTATCGTATGCAACGCACCTTGCCCCAAAGCCGGCTCACGGTTGGGTTCTTTCATGCGGACATCGAACGTGGTCACTGCCTCACCTCCCACTTCATCTTTACGAGAGACGTAAATGCCCCGCAACAAGTGAATGTGGTCAATCGTAAAACTTGGAATTTTCTTCATTGGATTTATATGTTTTTTCGAATTAAGACAAAGAAGAAGGCAAACCCTCCAAGAAGGTACGTACTACCCCGAAAGATCGGTCGGCCATCGTTTCCCAAAAATTCTCGTACTGCTGCCAGTGCGCATCGGCTCCCGGCGTGTCGCTGATAATCCGGAAACTGATGAAAGGCACGCGGTAGAGGTGGCAAACCTGAGCTATGGCAGCCGATTCCATGTCTACGGCCAATCCCTCCGGGAATTCGGCCTTTATGGCATCCAACTCGGCGCGTTCCGTAATGAACTTGTCACCGGTACAAATCAACCCGGCATGCACGGGTACGGAAGCATCTAAAGAAACAGCTACGGAAAGCAAACGCCCGTCACAAACAAACCTGGCCGGCATATCTTGTATTTGTCCGACCTCGTTCCCGTTACCACACCACACATCGTGATAAACGACTTCCGAGGCTGCCACGACTTCCATCACCCCGGCTTTTTCGTCGATGCCTCCGGCCACTCCCGTACTCACCACCACATCCGGCTGCATGTGGGCCATCAGTTCGGACGCACCAACGGCTGCGTTCACTTTCCCAATACCACACTCCATGATATATAAGGTGTTCCCGCCCAACCGTCCTACGGTATACTCAAAAAGTCCATGCTGTTCCGTACGCATTTCCTTGACCAACCGGGCCAACTGTTCGCGTTCGGAAGCCATCGCTGCAATAATTCCTATTTTCATTCGCCATCGTCTTTATTTCCTTGCAAAAGTACAACTTTTCCACCACTAATTCAATATAACTGGAACAATCGGTTGTTCTTTCACATCGTCTATCGCAACAGAACGGTACTTTACACGGGCAAAATCTATGGCCTTCAAGTCGATACTTCGGATCTTGCTGTTGTACATGGTGCGGTAATAAAACACCAAACCTGTCATATCCGTGGCTGAAGTCCACTGCGTGGCACTCGGAATATCCACCGGCACCTTGGCATCTGCAAATTCAATCCCTACAGGAATGTCGAAATTATTCAATATCTGGAAAGCCTGCAGCACCGTCTTCCGCGCCGTAGCCTGCATGGGAGAAGAAGTCTGATAGAAAGCCGCACGCACAAAACGGGACGGAGGCGTCACGTCGCCGGGAATCCCTAAAAAGCCGCTGCCCGCGCCAAAAGCTGCAAGTTTCACCTTGCCAAACGGTTTGGCCTCTGCCCCTCCGGCATACAGGTTTACATAATTGTTCAGGTTCGTCATCTGCCATTCAAAACCTGGAGAGTTGGTAAGCACGCCTAATTCATTTTCATAAAAATGAGGAATGCCGCCCACAATCTCTAACACGACCTGTCGTCCCGAAGCGTCCGCAATACGCCAATGGACTGTAGAAGCACGTGGGTCGGATGACACTACATGTACTTTTCCAAGCGCCTCTTTTACCTCATCCACCGTCTTGAACCGAGACAACATCCAAGGTACAAGTTGCAAATCGGACAATGTACTCTCACGTTGCCCCTCATCGTACGCTTCATAACTACCGTAGTGAGGGAAGTAAAACAAACCGGCAGCCAGTCCGGCCTCATTCAGTCCATCGGCCACAAAATCCTCCAACTCCACGGCTATCCCTACATAACCGTATGCCGCCGTAAATTTCAATCCGTTTTTTTGTCCTCCAGGCACGTATGATTGTTGCACATACCCCCGAGGAACAACCACATAACGGCTGTTCAGGTAGCTGCCGCCCCACTCTATGGTACGAGCCAAGACAGTGGCGCCGTCCTGCGACTTCAACGTAATTCCCGTACATGCCTCAGCAGTATGCGGAACACACAGCCCAACCGCCGTAACGGCAAGCCCGAAAACCATCCCCTTTATTATTTTATTCACATTCCTCATCTTTTCAATATTTTATATGGTTATATTTCGAAAGGTACGAAAAAAAACATACTTTTGCAAGCATAATCCAGTATTATATTTTCCAACTTCACAAAGATGCAACGCTTGTATGCCTTCTTATTATTGTTCCTAAATGCAGTATTATGGGTTCTTGTCGCAATCATCAGCCCCCTATATTTGTTATTGCATGCCCTCTACCAAACATGCAAACGATGCTTCGTACACCCCGAATTCCCCCGGAAGAGACTCGAATCCCTCATTAAAACTTATCTTAGAAAAGGGTAAGTAAGACTTGAAATATCCGGCCTCTCTACTCAAATAAAAGTATACAAACAAAAGGACTCCCTCCATCAACTTTTGGAAGTTGATGGAGGGAGTCCGCATCTATTAACTAACACCTAATGTAATTACTTCACTTCCTCAAAATCTGCATCTTGAATAGTATCATCAGAAGAAGAGTTTCCAGCGTTGGCATTACTCTGCCCTCCGGCATTCTGCTGTGCACCGGCTCCAGGCTGTGCACCACCCTGGTACATCTGTGCACTGGCAGCCTGCCATGCTGCATTCATTTCGGCAATAGCAGCATCGATGGCGGCAACATCACCCGCCTTGTGGGCATCTTTCAATTTCTGCAAAGCTCCTTCGATAGCAGGTTTCTTGTCAGCCGGAATCTTATCACCCAACTCTTTCAACTGGTTCTCAGTCTGGAAAATCATAGAGTCAGCCTGATTCATCTTGTCTACTCTTTCACGCTCTTTCTTGTCGGCATCTGCATTAGCCTCAGCCTCAGCTTTCATACGGTCTATTTCGTCTTTGCTCAAACCAGAAGAAGCTTCGATACGGATAGCCTGTTCCTTACCGGTAGCCTTATCCTTGGCAGACACTTTCAAAATACCATTGGCATCGATGTCGAAAGTCACCTCTATTTGAGGAACTCCACGACGAGCAGGCGCAATGCCGGTCAAATTAAACTGACCGATAGACTTATTCTGAGCGGCCATCGGACGTTCTCCCTGCAATACATGAATAGTCACTTCCGTCTGATTGTCGGCAGCCGTGCTGAAGACTTCGCTCTTGTTGCACGGGATTGTCGTATTGGCTTCAATCAACTTCGTCATTACGCCACCCATCGTCTCAATACCCATAGACAACGGCGTCACATCCAACAATACGATGTCGCCCACTCCGGCTTCCTTATTCAGGATAGCCCCTTGGATAGAAGCACCTACCGCTACGACCTCATCTGGATTTACACCTTTAGACGGAGCCTTGCCGAAGAAATCTTCTACTAACTTCTGGATGGCCGGAATACGGCTCGAACCTCCGACAAGAATTACTTCGTCAATGTCTGAATTACTCAAACCGGCATCCTGCATTGCCTTCTGGCACGGCACCTTACAAGCCTGAATCAAATTATCAGCCAACTGCTCGAACTTAGCACGCGTCAAGGTCTTCACCAAGTGCTTGGGTACACCGCCTACAGCCGTGATATAAGGCAAATTGATTTCCGTAGTCGTAGACGAAGACAATTCAATCTTGGCTTTCTCGGCAGCTTCTTTCAAACGTTGCAATGCCATCGGGTCTTGTTTCAAATCTACTCCTTCTTCTGCCTTGAAGTCAGCAGCCAACCAGTCGATAATCACTTGGTCGAAATCATCACCTCCGAGGTGAGTATCACCATTGGTAGAAAGCACCTCGAATACACCGCTACCAAACTCCAGTATGGAAATATCAAATGTACCGCCCCCCAAATCGAAGACAGCAATCTTCATGTCCTTATTAGACTTATCCACACCGTAAGCCAAAGCCGCAGCCGTCGGTTCATTCACAATACGTTTCACTTCCAAACCGGCAATCTGTCCGGCCTCTTTCGTCGCCTGACGCTGAGAATCGGAAAAATAAGCCGGCACGGTAATCACTGCTTCCGTCACTTCCTGACCCAGATAATCCTCAGCCGTCTTCTTCATCTTCTGGAGAACCATGGCAGAGATTTCCTGAGGAGTATAGAGACGACCCTCAATATCCACACGAGGCGTGTTGTTATCTCCTTTTACAACTGAATAAGGAACACGCGAGATTTCCTTCTGTACCTGATCATAGGTCTCACCCATGAAACGTTTGATAGAGAAAATGGTATTCTTCGGATTCGTAATCGCCTGACGTTTGGCCGGATCACCCACCAAGCGTTCGCCGTTTTTAAACGCCACGATAGAAGGAGTCGTACGCTTGCCTTCGTTGTTAGCGATTACTACCGGTTCGTTACCTTCAAATACGGAAACACAAGAGTTTGTAGTTCCCAAGTCAATTCCAATAATCTTTCCCATAATATATCTACTTTTTTATTATTAATCTAAATTGAATGTATTTCTTGCGTCCGCCTCTTACAAAAGCAACGCACTGTTATAAAAACAAACCGCGTGCCAAACTATCTCATGAAGCAGAAAAAACTATAAAAAAAGATTTATCGGAATCAAGAGAGAGTTTTTCCGCTATCTTTGTTCTCGGACAAGCCCATCTGCGACAGTCAGACCTGAAAACTGCCAAAATGGCTGAAAAAATTTAAAATGTATGACGAAAATAGCACGACTTCTATTATTTCTTTGCACCTTATTGGTATTCCATATTTCTATGGCACGCCCACGGGTAGCCGTAGTACTAAGCGGAGGTGGTGCAAAAGGTACGGCACACATCGGGGCACTGAAAGTAATTGAAGAAGCAGGAGTCCCCATCGACATGATTGTAGGTACGAGCATGGGCAGTATCATCGGCGGGTTATATGCCATAGGATATACGACCGAACAGCTCGACAGCATATTCATGGCACAAGACTGGAACACATTGCTTAGCGACAAAGCTTATCGCAATGCGCTTAACCTACAGGCCCGGGAACAAAATTCACAATACATCCTCTCCGTCCCCTTCTTTGAAAAACCGCAAGACTTAATCAGCGGAGGGGTCATCAAAGGAAGAAACATCGGGCGTATGTTATGGCAACTCACCGAAGGCTACCACGACTCCATTGATTTTCAAAAAATGCCTATCCCGTTTGCTTGTATTTCCCAAGATTTGGTGACGGGCGAAGAGATCGTATTCCGAAACGGCGTACTGCCCATCGCCATACGTGCCAGCATGTCCATTCCCGGTGCTTTTGCCCCGATATCCATGAACGGCAAACTACTCATCGACGGTGGTATCATCAACAATTACCCGGTAGATGTGGCACGGCAAATGGGAGCAGACATTGTCATAGGGGTGGACGTACAGGATCCGATGAAAAATGCAGAAGAACTTCAAAACAATATCTTCGCACAACTCAACCAACTCATCGACTTGCAAAGGAAAGACCGTTGGGAACAAAACATAGCTCTTTCAGACGTCTATATCAAGGTCAATGTAAAAGGATACAACACAGCCAGTTTCAACACAACCGCCATAGACTCCCTGATGGGACGTGGAGCACAAGCAGCCCGTTCACAAATAGACACCTTACGGGCTATAGGCAGCCGCTTCTCTCCCGACGACTCCATCGTGAGCCGTCCCACACCTCCTTTCTTCTACATGCACCGCCCGGGAAATATCGAAGCGCGCTATGCAGGGAGCTTAAAAATCCTGATAGGCGACGCACCCAGAAATTCCATCAACCTTGGACTTAGGTTCGACAACGAAGAACTGGCCGCCTTGCTGTTCAACGGACAAATGCAGCTCGGGAAAAAAAGGAACCACCACGTCAACCTGACTTTACGTTTAGGAAAGCAAACTTATGGCGACGCACATTACAATCTCGACTTAGGCAGGGAATGGAACCTTACCACAGGCTACCGTTATACCTATAACGATTTTAACATCTATGAGAAAGGAGAACGGACATACGGCATCAGCTTCAATCATCATTTCGGAGAAGTCGGATTCACCAAAAGTTGGAAAAACGTACGTCTCAAATTGGGAGGAATTTACCAACTCTACAACTACGGCTCCTTCCTCTATCGCTTCGAGGACAACTCGCCGACAGATATCACCAAAGAAAGCTACCTGAAGTTCGGCACGCAATATGCCGTCAATACATTGGACGACAATTACTTCCCGACAAAAGGTTCCGAATTGGAAATGGCATATTACTATGCCATACCATTAAACGGGAACAAAGCCTTCCACACAGCGGGAATACATTGGAACGCCGCATTCTCTTTCAACTCACGCTTCACTTTAATGCCCCGGATAGAAGGGCGCTATCTGACGACAGAAAACACCGTTGCCGAAATGAACACGCTCGGTGGACAAGAAAGAGGCAAATACTTCAGTCAACAAATACCATTTTACGGCATCAACCATTTCGAGATGCCCCATCGTTCTTTGGTAGTGGCGGGAATAGAAGCCCGTCAACGCATCGGAGGGAAGCATTACGTCAGTGGTATATTCAACATCGCCGCCACATCGGATGACTGGATGCATTTTTTCAAAAACAGTTTCAACGACAACGACCTGTCGGGATATCACATCTTCGGTGGAGCCGTAAAGTATGACCTACGCACTTTCATCGGCCCTGTCGGTTTTACTATATGCTACAGCGACCGCGCCAAAGCTTCCGGATACATAAGGGCGGGATTCAATTTCTGAAACCCGCCCTTCAGTCCTTCACAGCTTTTTCACTCGGCTTTAAACTCCAAAACTCCGCCTTTCATCAAGTCACGGATGTCAATGAAAGGCGCATCCAGTTTCTTTCCGTTAAAAAGAATAACCGGCAGATGCTTATGTTCTTTCAGCCCTTCGGCACGAACTGTCAACACCTTGCCATGCGGCAGTTCCACACGGGCCGACGGGAACCTCGGAATCCCCAACGCATATTCTCCCGATGCCGGAGTCACCGGATAAAAGCCCAACGAACTGAACAGATACCAGGCGGACATCTGTCCGCAGTCGTCATTTCCCGACAACCCGTCCGCCCCGTTCCTGTAATGAGTATCCAAGATTTCCGGAATACGTTCTTGCGCCTTGTCGAAACGACCGCAATAGTTATATAGATACACATAATGGTGGCCAGGCTCATTGTCATGCCGGTAATGCCCGTTGTCGAACACGTTATCGAGCGCTGCGGCAAAAGACTCGTCACCCCCCATCAAATCTATCAGCCCCTGCACATCCTGCATGACACAAAATTGATAAGTCCAGTTGGCCCCTTCGGTAAACCCTGAATGCTCCCCGGCCCAACTGCCATCGGCATTACGCGCTTGGAAAAGTTTCGTTTTCGGATTATACAAATAGCGGTAACTCTTTGCCCTTCTCATTAAATCTTCATAATCAGCCGTTTTTCCCAAAGCCTTTGCCATTTGGGCAATGCAATAGTCGCTTAAAGCGAACTCCAACGTACGGGCCACGGATTCATTGGTCTTGTCATCGGCCACATACCCGTTTTTCAGATAATTGGTCAATCCGCCCCGTGCTTCATATCCCCCGTTCCACCATTCGCGGTCACCCCAACGCGACTTATCGTCACCCGTAGGAGGCACGTAGGCATCCTTACGAATCGCTTCATACGCCTTCTCCACGTCATAATCGCGGAAGCCATTGACGTAAGCGTCCGCTATCACAGCGTCCGCATGCGTGCCGATCATGATATTCGTATAGGTAGGATTCGGCCATTTGGGTATCCAACCGCCCTCTTCATACATTTGTACCAATGCCGTAACCATGTCGTCCACCCGTTCGGGCGCCATGATTTGCAGCCAAGGATGTTCAGCCCTGAAAGTATCCCACAAAGAATAAGCATTATAGGAAACGCCCTGATGCACCTTATCGTCAAACGGACTGTAATAACGGCCATATTCCGAAAACTCCCGAGGATACTGCAAGGTACGGAAAAATGCCGTATAGAATATCGTACGGTCTTCTTCGCTCGCCCCCTCCAAGTCTATCTTGGAAAGCTTTTCCTCCCATTCCTTTTTCACTTTTTTCGTCACGGATGCAAACGAAGACCTGGCCGGAATCTCTTTCGACAGGTTCACCGCAGCTTGCTCGAAGTCGATAAAAGAACTGCCGATACGCACATCAACCCACGTCGTCCCCGCAGGAAACTCGACATATCCGCCTACAGAACCACCTTCCGCCTGTACAGACTTTCCGCTGACCGCCCCGTCGCGCCATGTACCGTAATCGGCAAAATCTTGGGAGAACTTCAACACATAATATCCCTTGAACCCCGGCAAGGCCGGCCCCAAATGGGCATCATGCCTTTCCTTATTATATATATGCACCTCACGCTTGTCGGGATAGATGCGTATGAAGCCTCCTTCGTTTTCCCTTCCGGCCTCCAAATAAAGCAAGGCTTTTTCATCCTTTGGGTATGTGACATGGAAGAAAGACGCACGTGAAGTCGCCGTCATTTCCGTGGTAATCTCCGAACCGCCATGTTTTCCCGAAGCGTATGACACCTTGTAATAATAAGGCTTAGCCACTTCTTTCCCACGGTCCAGACGTACTTGCCTGTCCTTCGCCTTAATCTTCAGTTCCCCACTTTGGGGCATCAGGGTCATGAACCCGTAATCCCCCATCCAGATGGCCGGTTGGTGCGTGCCCATAAAACCGATTAAGACCGAATCGCAATGGCGATACATCGTACGGGATATGCCGTTAATACGGGTCGCCGCACACCATTGGGTCATGGCAAACGGCGTGCCCACGGCCGGAGTCGTCCCCCCGTATTCCGTCTCATGGCTACCGTCCGTACCAATCATCATACTCACCTCATCCACATGGAATTTAGCTGTTTTTGCGGCTTTTCCCGACATGACAACAGGACACGAAGCCACACTCATCAATAAAAATAAAGTTCGTAATACTCTCATGTTATTAAAAATTTGGTTAGGGTTGTCTTACAAATAAACGGAAAAGAACAGCCCTACGGCCATTCTTTTCGTTCATAAAAAGGGATATTGTCACGGATTGGAATTGGCATCCTGCAAGGCTGCCGCAATCAGTCCTTCCACTTCGTCGCAGAGTTCGGGGTTGTCTTTCAACATCTTTTTCACGGCATCCCTTCCCTGTCCTATCTTCGTGTCGTTGTAACTGTACCACGAACCGCTCTTCTTCAGAATGCCCAGTTCCGTACCCAAGTCCACGATTTCGCCGATTTTGGAAATGCCTTCTCCGAAAGTGATTTCAAATTCAGCCTTACGGAAAGGAGGTGCCACCTTGTTTTTCACCACTTTCACGCGCACTTGGTTTCCAATCACCTCGTCGCCGTCCTTGATGCTCGTCACACGGCGGATGTCCAAGCGTACGCTGGCATAAAACTTCAAAGCGTTACCGCCGGTCGTCGTCTCCGGATTACCGAACATCACGCCGATTTTCTCACGCAACTGGTTGATGAAAATACAAGTGGTGTTCGTCTTGTTGATCGTGGAGGTCAGTTTGCGCAAGGCCTGGCTCATCAAGCGGGCCTGCAGGCCGACCTTGTTGTCCCCCATGTCACCCTCGATCTCGGCCTTCGGCGTCAAGGCTGCCACGGAGTCTATCACGATAATGTCAATGGCCGACGAACGGATCAACTGGTCGGCTATTTCCAATGCCTGCTCCCCGTTGTCCGGCTGAGAAATCCACAAATTGTCCACGTCCACGCCCAACTTGGCGGCATAAAAGCGGTCGAAGGCGTGTTCCGCATCGATAAACGCGGCTATCCCGCCGGCTTTCTGCGCCTCGGCGATGGCATGGATGGCCAAGGTCGTCTTACCGGAACTTTCCGGACCGTAAATCTCTATGATACGTCCGCGAGGGTATCCCCCCACGCCCAAAGCGGCATTCAAAGCGATGGATCCCGTAGGAATCACATCCACTTGTTCCACGTGGTCATCGCCCAGTTTCATGATAGAACCCTTTCCGAAGTTCTTCTCTATCTTGTCCATTGCAGCCTGCAAGGCCTTCAGCTTTTCCGTATTCGGCCCCGCAAACAAAACTGCTTCTTCTTCTTTCTTTGCCATATTCTTTTTTATAATCAAATCATCTATGTTCCACCTCCCCACAGCACCCCGGCAAGGGATGCCTTCCGGGAAATGCAGGATTAAAGTTCAAGGTCGCCGTTGAACACTTCGTGCCACGGAAGCCCGTCCTTGTTCAACTCCTCCATGAACGGATCCGGGTCGAACTCTTCCACATTCCACACACCGGGCTTCTTCCAGATGCCTTTCAGGAACATCATGGCCCCGATCATGGCCGGCACGCCCGTCGTATAGCTAACCCCCTGCATGCCGGTCTCCAGATAAGCGGCATGATGGCTGCAATTATTGTACACGTAATAAGTCTGTTCTTTTCCGTCCTTCACCCCACGGATACGGCAACCGATACTGGTCTCGCCTTCATAGTTTTCACCCAAATCCTGCGGGTTGGGCAACACTGCCTTGAGAAACTGCAACGGAACGATTTTCACCCCATTGTAATCCACCTCGTCTATGCGTGCCATACCGATATTCTGAATCACGCGCAGATGCGTAAGGTATTCCTGCCCGAAAGTCATCCAGAAACGGGCACGCTTGATGGTCGAGAAGTTTTTCACCAACGATTCGAGTTCTTCGTGGAACAACAAATAAGAGTCGCGCGGACCGATGTTCGGATACGTCAGGTCCTTATGGATTTCCATGGGCTTCGTCTCCACCCACTGTCCGTTCTCGTAATAACGCCCGTTCTGCGTGATTTCGCGGATGTTGATTTCCGGATTGAAGTTTGTGGCAAAAGCCTTATGATGGTTCCCCGCATTGCAGTCCACGATGTCCAGGTAATGGATTTCGTCGAAATAATGTTTGGCCGCGTATGCCGTATACACGCCGGAAACGCCCGGATCGAAACCGCACCCTAAGATGGCGGTCAGTCCGGCCTCCTCGAAACGTTTCTTGTAGGCCCACTGCCAACTGTATTCAAAATGAGCCACGTCCTTCGGCTCGTAATTTGCCGTATCCAGATAATTGCACCCGGTTTGCAGGCAAGCTTCCATAATGGTCAAGTCCTGATAAGGCAAGGCCAGGTTCATCACCATGTCCGGCTTGTAACCGTTCAGCAGTTCCACCAACTCTTCCACGTTGTCGGCATCCACCTTTGCCGTTTGGATAGACGGGTTCCCGATGGCCTTCACGATGGCGTCGCATTTGGCCTTCGTACGGCTGGCAATCATGATTTCGTCAAACACTTCCGGATGCTGGGCCACTTTGTGCGCTGCTACCGTGGCCACACCGCCGGCACCGATAATTAAAACTTTTCCCATTTTTTGAATTCGGTATTATAATTAAATATGTATAGGATGCAAAGTTAATGACTTTTTCCAAGAAGCAAAGAAAAAGCCTGTTTTTTTGATTTTTATTTGAATTAGATAATTTGCCCACGCTCGGCAGACTCGAACAAGTTCGGTCTGTTCTCGCTTAATCGCAAATTTCGTCCCCTCTGATGCCCAACGCATTCATCAACGAATAACCGAGGATCTCCTGACGGAACCCTCTCCCGGCCTGGGGTTCCATGGCCAGCAACGTGATGTCCTTGCCCTCGGCCCGGCCCAAAATCTCGCGTACTCGAAGACCGTATTTCTCCACGTCCGGCACGATGACCAGTCGTTTGATACCTTTCTCGTCGGCCAACGCCTCGAGCGACTGCAAATAGAGGGCATCTCCGTCCACCAAGTTCTCCACCTGTACGGAACTCAATTTGAACTCCCCCAAATGCCCGTCGCAGAACGCCTTGCCGTCAAGCTCGGCCTCGAAGTCCGAGGGCGTGAAGTTGTCCAAGGCTTTCCGCCCCTTGCCGTGGATAAACACGACCTGTATGTCGTTCTTCCCCTCGCCGACTCCCCCGTCCAAAGCCGCGCAAACCAACCATTGCGCCAGGTCGGCTTTAGGAATCGGACGGTTCAGCATCCGCTCGAAATTCACGATTAAATTGAACGCCACGGCATCCACGTAATCCGCATCCACCAGAATGACATTCTCACTCCATTTCGTTTTTTCCATTTTATGTAGTACTGTTTTCCGTTTACAAAGATAGCGAAAGGCGAGCGCAGTTCCAAGCCAAAAGCTTGCTTTTGAGTGAAAGACTGCCGAGCCGCATCCTATCTTCGTGAAACAAAGATAAACAAAGGCGGGTGCAGAGGCAAACGAAAACGAAGTTTTCTTGTGACCCACTCTGCCTTTTTGCTTTCAAAATGACAGCAAAAAGACAATACGGTACAGCGATAAAACCTTTATAAATCATGGTTCCAGACGTTTTCGGGACGTTTCCAGACACATTTTTTCACACTTGAAGTTCGTTTTTTTATCTTTTTAAGCCTAAACGCGTTTCAATCTCAAGAGATTGATTTTCCATTCGGCTGAAAAAACATTTTTTTTCTCCGCATGTCGTACGGGAAATGTCCGTACATGGAAGCGGAAAGCACCTGAAAACGACGTGGGAAAAGCTTTTTCCGGCTCGATTTCATTCTATTTGAAACATTTCCACCTGTAAAAAACGGATATCAAAATGCCACGTCCGTCCGGTTTGTGCTACCACCCCCTCCACTCTCCTGCGCAGAACCTTGCCACCCGGCTTTCCGGATGTTACCGGTAAGCCCCCTGTAGCTGACAAACAGCTTCTCCGCCACCCCTGCGAGAATCGCGTATTTCCGAAGCCACCCGGACAAGGACGCAAATAACGGATTCTCATGAAGGCCGATTTGACTTTTTGACAAAGAGGCTTGTCTCTTTTATGAAACCACATCTGCCGATTCCGTCAGCCCGCGAAGCGTTCCGCCTGCCATATTTTCATCTTTCATGACATTTTGTCAGTCTACGCCTTATGGCAAACATTTTGATACGAGATAAGTGTGGCTCGACAACGCCACGTTGGGAAACAGAAAAATAAACAATTAAATATAGAAAGGAAACAACCATGACTTTTGACAAATTTACCATCAAGGCTCAAGAGGCCATTCAGGAAGCCGTCAACCTTGTACAGGCAAGGGGACAGCAAGCCATCGAACCGGAACACTTGTTGGCCGGTATCCTCAAAGTGGGAGAAAATGTCACGAATTTCCTCTTTCAGAAATTAGGAGTCAACAGCCGGCAAATCGAACAGGTACTGGAAAGCCAGATTGCTTCGCTGCCAAAGGTCCAGGGGGGCGAACCTTACCTGAGCCGTGAAAGCAATGAAGTGCTGACACGGGCACAGGATTACGCTTCCAAGGGCGGAGACGAGTTCGTCTCGCTCGAACCGATGCTTCTGGCTTTGCTGAACGTGAAAAGCACGGCCTCCAGAATACTGAAGGACGCAGGCATCACCGAAAAGGAACTGGCATCTGCCGTCAACGAACTGCGAAAAGGGGAAAAAGTGACTTCTCAAAACAGTGAAGACACTTATCAGGCGCTCAACAAGTATGCCAAGAATCTCATCGAAGAAGCGCGGAGCGGAAAGCTCGACCCGGTCATCGGACGGGACGAAGAGATACGGCGCGTGCTGCAAATCCTGAGCCGACGTACGAAGAACAACCCGATATTAATCGGCGAACCGGGTACGGGCAAGACGGCCATCGTGGAAGGACTGGCCCATCGTATCCTGCGGGGCGACGTGCCGGAGAACCTGAAAGACAAACAGCTCTACTCCCTCGACATGGGTGCGCTGATTGCCGGTGCCAAATACAAAGGGGAATTCGAGGAACGTCTGAAATCCGTCATCAACGAAGTGACGAAAAGTGAAGGGCGCATCATCCTCTTCATCGACGAAATCCACACGTTGGTGGGCGCAGGAAAGGGCGAGGGTGCCATGGATGCCGCCAACATACTGAAGCCTGCTTTGGCACGGGGCGAGTTGCGGAGTATCGGTGCCACCACGTTGGACGAATACCAGAAGTACTTCGAGAAGGACAAGGCACTGGAACGCCGTTTCCAGACGGTCATGGTCAACGAGCCGGACACGCTCAGCACCATTTCCATCCTGAGGGGACTGAAGGAAAGGTATGAGAACCACCACAAGGTGCGTATCCAAGACGATGCCATCATCGCCGCCGTGGAACTTTCCAACCGCTATATCACAGACCGTTTCCTCCCGGACAAGGCCATCGACCTGATGGACGAAGCGGCAGCCAAACTGCGCATGGAGCGTGACTCCGTACCGGAAGAACTGGACGAAATCGAACGCCGGTTGAAACAGTTGGAAATCGAACGCGAGGCCATCAAACGGGAAAACGACCAGCCCAAACTGGAACAACTGAGCAAGGAGATTGCCGAACTGAAAGAACAGGAAAGCAGCTACAAGGCCAAATGGGAAGCCGAACGCGGACTGGTGAACAAAATCCAGCAGAACAAACAGCAGATCGAGCAGTTGAAGTTCGAGGCCGAACGGGCCGAACGCGAAGGCGACTATGGCAAGGTGGCCGAAATCCGCTACGGCAAGCTCAAGGCTTTGGAGGACGAAATCAACCGGATACAAGACCAGTTAAAGGACACACAGGGCGGAGACGCGATGATTAAAGAGGAAGTGACCTCGGAAGACATCGCCGACGTGGTAAGCCGTTGGACGGGCATTCCCGTGAGCAAGATGCTGCAAAGCGAACGCGAGAAGCTGCTCCATCTGGAAGAGGAACTCCACAAACGGGTCATCGGGCAGGACGAGGCCATACAGGCCGTGAGCGATGCCGTGCGGCGCAGCCGTGCGGGACTGCAAGACCCGAAACGCCCCATCGGCTCGTTCATCTTCTTGGGAACGACCGGTGTAGGCAAGACCGAACTGGCCAAGGCTTTGGCCGAATACCTCTTCGACGACGAGACGCTGATGACGCGTATCGACATGTCGGAATACCAAGAGAAATTCAGCGTGAGCCGGTTGATTGGTGCGCCTCCGGGATACGTAGGGTACGACGAGGGCGGACAACTCACGGAAGCCGTACGCCGCAAACCTTATTCGGTGGTTTTGTTCGACGAGATAGAAAAGGCACACCCGGACGTATTCAACATCCTCTTGCAAGTGCTCGACGACGGCCGTCTGACCGACAATAAGGGACGCGTGGTGAACTTCAAGAACACCATCATCATCATGACGAGCAACCTGGGAAGCGGTTACATCCAGAGCCAGTTCGAGAAACTGACGCCGCAGACCGGCGCACAAGCCCGCGAAGCCCTCATCGAGGAGACGAAAAAAGAGGTGCTCGGCATGCTGAAGAAGACCATCCGTCCGGAGTTCCTGAACCGTATCGACGAGACCATCATGTTCTTGCCGCTCACGCAGGAACAAATCAAACAGGTGGTGCGCCTGCAAATCAACGGCATCACCAAGATGTTGGAGGGCAACGGCGTAGCCTTGCAACTGACCGATGCCGCCCTGGACTTCCTGGCCGATGCGGGTTACGATCCCGAGTTCGGTGCCCGTCCGGTCAAACGGGCCATCCAGCGTTACCTGCTGAACGACTTGTCGAAGACCATGTTGGCACAGCACATCGACCGGACGAGACCCATCATCGTGGATGCGGACGGAAACGGATTGGTGTTCAGAAACTAAGCATAAACAAAGAGCGGGAATGTGAGGCCACACATTCCCGCTCTTTTTGTTCGTTTTTCACAATATACTTACTTTCAAGTATCCATGTGTCCACTCCTCTGCTGACATAACCTTATAAAACAATCAAGCAACACCACAATACCCAAAAACAAGTATTTTCCAATCCGGCAAATTACCGACTTTCCACGATTGCAAGACACGCTTTCCAAGTCGTATCTTTGCATTCGCAAAACAAACCTCCTAAACTCATCAAACATTGAAAACGGTAATCAGATTGTTAAGCCTTACATTGGCATTTATTACGGGAATAGGCCACCTTTCAGGACAAGCCCAAAAACAGGCCATGGTCTCAGGCAAGGTCATCTCCACTTCTAACGAAATCATGGACTTTGCCACCGTACAAGTCAAAGGAACTTCTATCGGAACACGTCCCAATGAAAAAGGAATCTATCATTTGAAAGTCGACGCGGGAAAACACACATTGGTGTTTAAGGCTATGGGATACGCCACGGTGGAACGTACCGTCACTCTCCAGGCCGGCGAACGCCAGAAGTTGAATGTCAAAATGCACCAGAAAGATATGGAACTGGCCGAAGTGAAAGTGGAAGCCAGCCACGTGGGCCGCATCAACAAATCGGCATTCAACGCAGTGGCCGTAGACTTGAAAAGCATGGCCGGACTGAACAAGAACCTGGCCGAAGTGCTGACCACCGTTCCGGGCGTCAAGCTGCGCGAGACGGGCGGAATGGGTTCGGACATGCAACTCATGCTCGACGGTTTTACGGGCAAACACGTCAAGGTCTTTATCGACGGCGTACCGCAGGAAGGAGCCGGAACGGCCCTCAATCTGAACAACCTGCCGGTGAACTTCGCCGAACGCATCGAGGTCTACCGCGGAGTGGTTCCCGTCGGTTTCGGTACCGATGCCTTGGGCGGGGTCATCAATATCGTCACCAACCAAAGGAAACTCGGTTGGTTTGCCGATGCCTCTTATTCTTACGGCTCGTTCAACACCCACAAATCTTTCGTCAACTTCGGCCAGTCGTTCAAGAACGGCCTGCTGTATGAAATCAACGCTTTCCAGAACTTTTCGGACAACAACTATTACATTGATTACTACGTTACGGAATTCAGCGACGACGGCATTTCGGAGAACACCGACAAGACGAAGATTTACCATATAAAACGTTTCAACGACCGTTTCCACAACGAAGCCGTGAGCGGCAAAATCGGGGTGGCCGACAAGAAATGGGCCGACCGCCTGATGTTGGGCTTCAGCTACACCCACTTTTATAAGGAAATACAAAACGGAGTATTGCAGAAAGTCGTGTTCGGAGAAAAACACCGTCATGGCTTCTCGTTCATCCCCTCTTTGGAATACCGCAAACGCAACTTGTGGGTCGAGGGACTCGATGTCATGGCCAATGTCAACTACAACCACAACATCACCCACAACATAGATACGGCATCTTACAAATACAACTGGTTGGGACAACGGAAATATACCGGCGTGCCGGGGGAGCAATCCCACCAGAACAACGAGGCCAAGAACAAGAACTGGAACGGTACGCTCACGGCCAACTACCGCATCGGCCACGCCCATTTGGTCACGTTCAACCATGTGCTGAGCACTTTTGAACGCACCACCCGTTCGTACGTCTCAGGAAGTTCGCGCCTTTCGGACTTCAGCATCCCCAAGCGTTCCCGCAAGAACGTCACGGGACTGTCTTACCGCTTCATGCCTACAGAGAAATGGAACGCCACGGTGTTCGGCAAGTATTACAACCAATACAACGAAGGCCCCGTATCCCAAAGCGACGACGGTATCGGCAACTACATACAGATGTCGCAAAAGACGAGTGCTTTCGGCTACGGGGCCGCAGGGACTTACTTCATCCTGAAAAACCTGCAGGCCAAGTTGTCATACGAGAAAGCTTACCGCCTGCCCTCGACCGACGAACTTTTCGGCGACGAAGACCTGGAAGCCGGGCGGGCGAACCTGCGTCCCGAAAAAAGCGACAATGTCAACTTCAACCTCGGCTACACTCCGCGATTCGGCAAACACGGACTGTACATGGAGGGAAGCCTCATCTACCGCGACACGAAGGATTACATCCGTCGCGGATTAGACAACGTGGGCGGCATGGACTTCGGATTCTACGAGAACCACGGACGGGTCAAGACCAAAGGGTACAACGTCTCCTTGCGTTACAGCTATGCGGACTGGTTCAGCTTGGGCGGGACGTTCAACAGCATGGACGCCATCGACCGTGAGAAACGGTTGGCCGAAGGCACGGGGCAGGCTTCGCTGACCTACGGACAGCGCATCCCCAACCAACCCTACCGCTACGCCAATTTCGACGCGTCGTTCTACTGGCATGACTTGTTCGGCAAAGGCAACATGCTCTCGCTCACCTACGACAGCTATTACCAACACGAGTTCCCCTTGTACTGGGAAGACTTCGGCGACCCGGACACCAAAGCACGCGTCCCCGAACAGTTCTCCCACAACCTCACGCTGAATTACAGTGTGGCCAAGGGACGTTACAACTTTTCACTCGAATGCCGTAACCTGACGGACGAAAAGCTTTACGACAATTACAGCCTGCAAAAGGCCGGACGGGCTTTCTATGGAAAGGTAAGAGTATACTTCGGGAAATAAACAGCATCATTCACTCAATAAATAATTAAAAACATGGAAAAAAGATTCTTCACTTGGGCGCTTGCTGCCGCCCTCTGCGCCGGTGGCGCATTGACTTCGTGCAGCGACGACGACACCACTCCCGGCGGAGGCAATGGCAATGGCGGCGCCACGGCTCCGGGTACAAGCAAATACGTCATTGCAGCCAAAGCAGACGAAGGTACTTATCTCGTCACCAGCGAGACACTCGACGAAGGTAGCGTGACGGTATTGGGCAACGGCACGGAAGCCATCGGTGCATCCTACTGGGTATTTTACGGGCAGCAATACCTCTTCGGCTTGCAATATAACGATGGAAATGCGGGTACCGGAGCCTCTTATGTCCTGAACGCCACAACCGGAAAAGTAAAAGAAGCACGGGAATATACGTTCAACCGTGTAACGACATACGGGACATGGGGCGACAATGTCATCACGTCTTCCACCAACGATGGCTCGAAAGAGAAAGATTCCAAAGGCCATTATGCCAAATATTTGCAGTTCAACTATCTAAACGTACATACCGGTAATACGACAACAGGTACGCGCATCGCGGAAAACTTCCTGGGTAACGGAGAAATCGTCAGCTTTGCCGGTTTCGTAGAAGCCAACGGCAAGCTCTACACCTCGGTAGTCCCCATGGGCATGAGCCACTACGGCGTGAACACCTACCCCGAAAAAGTCACGGATCAAGCCCTCATAGCAACCCAAGACGGGGGGAGCGGTTCCGGAAAATATACAGCCGGGCAAATCCCTTCGACCCAATATCCGGACAAGGCTTTCATAGCTATTTACAGTGGGGACAGCTTCAACGATACTCCGGTCATTGCGGAAACCGATAAGATTGGCTTCGCCTGCGGACGTATGAAATCACAATACTATCAAACCATTTGGGCAGCGGACAACGGTGACCTTTATGTATTCTCTCCGGGCTACGGACGTACGGCCACCTCTTCTGCCGACCTGAAGAAAGTCACAGGACAACTGCCTTCGGGCGTTGTCCGCATCAAGGCCGGCCAGACCACTTTCGACCCGGATTACTACTATAACCTTGAGTCACAAGGCACCGGACATCCGATGTTCCGTTGTTGGCATATCACGGCCGACTATTTCTTGCTTCAGATGTACAGCGAAGGAACGATGAGCGGCAAGAATGCACCGACCAAAGAATTGGCCGTATTCAAAGGCGAAAGCGGCAAGTTGACCCAAGTAACCGAGGGATTGCCGGCCCAAGACAAGATTTCGTCTTTCGGTATTCCTTTCAGCGACAATGGCGTGGCCTACATTCCGGTCACGACCACAGACGGCGACGCTCCGGCACTCTACAAGATAGACCCGGCCACGGCTAAAGCCACCAAAGGATTGACCATCATTACCCACAACAGCGTGTCGGCCATCGGCAAACTGTCTGCTACGAACTAATTTTGGGATATGAGAAAAACATTCGCCAAGATTCACCTTTGGTTTTCCCTTCCATTCGGCATCATTATCAGCGTCGTCTGCCTTTCGGGGGCGGCGTTGGTATTTGAGCAGGATGTCACCCGTGCCTTGAATCCCGGCTTTTACCGGGTCGAAGCAGAGGACGGGGCAAAGCCGCTCACGCCTTCCGAACTGGTCACGAAGCTCGGCATGCAACTTCCGGACTCATTGCAGATTTCCGGCCTGCAAATGTCAGGCGACCCGGAAGAAGCCTGGATGGTCAGCTTTGAGCACTTAAACCGCAAGACGCTAAGCGTAAACCCTTACACCGGCGAGATAAACGGATGGAACAAAAGCTATCCTTTCTTTCAGATCATGCGCAAACTTCATCGTTGGCTAATGGATGTCCCGCCCCGGAAAGGAGACAAGACTGTGGGTAAAACAATCGTCGGTGTCACTACGTTGGTCTTCGTTGCGATACTCATCAGTGGTGTGGTGATTTGGATACCGAAAACCAAAAAGGCTCTGAAAAACCGCCTTCAAGTATCCTGTAACAAAGGATGGCGGCGTTTCTGGTACGACAGTCACGTATCGCTCGGTTTCTACGCCACACCATTCCTCCTCGTCATGGCACTGACCGGGCTTACCTGGTCGTTCACTTGGTACCGCACTGCCGCCTATTCCCTTTTCGGTGGCACCGCGCCAAAAGAGGAAAACACGCCTCGACCGGAATATCAGCAAAAGGGACGGAAAGATACCGCAAAACAGTCCCGGCCGGAAAGACAGCAGCATATCAGGGGAGAAAAAGGCCGGGAAGGAACCACTTTCAATTATGCCGTATGGGACAAAACCGCAGACGCTGTCCGCCAGATTTATCCGACCTACAAGTCGGTCAAACTGGCTACGGAAGGCATAGAAGTAGCCCCCAACCCGAATACCGACCGTCGTCAAACGGATAAAATACAATTTGACCCGCAAACAGGTCGCCTCGGTTCCATAACCTATTATAAGGATGCCCCGGCCTCACAGACGCTGAAAGGTTGGTTTTATGCCTTCCACACCGGCTCCTGGGGCGGCCTATGGACCAAGGTGCTTTATTTCCTGGCTGCTTTCATCGGAGGGATTCTCCCGCTCAGCGGCTATTACTTGTGGTACAAACGAAAGTTCTCGTCTCGACGGAAACGTTAACACCTTCATTCTACGTAATGCACACGTCCCCGGGATATCCCAAACGGAAATTCCCGGGGACGTATCTTATATCCTATAACCCGACCCACTCCTCCGAAAAAATAGGCGGACTGATCCATGTCGGGTCGCGGAACCACCGACGAGGATAGATTTTCATACCGTTGCCGTCTACGGCCAAATATGCCCCCCAAAAGCTGAACGTGGAATTGGAAATGATATGCCCACGACACAAAGTCATCAAATATAAATCCACGTAGTCGGGCATCAGTTCCGTATGTTCCACATATACGGCATCCTCCATCCAAAGATTCTCCCTCACCCATTCCATATCGTCGGAAAAGAAAAAGAAACGCGCATCGGGCCTCTTCTTTCTGACATAAGCAATGGCTTGCCGGAAATAGTCCACTCCGCATAAAACGAAACTCGAGTTCGAAGGATGCAAATAATCTCCGCGCCTCACGTGTACCGATACCGGGTAATCCACGGCTCTTATCATCTGTACGAAACCACTCTGCAGTTCTGCCAAAAACTGACGGAAAGAGAAGTAACGACGAGCATTCGGTATAAAACGCCGATGCTGGCTGTAATCGTCTATCAACACGGCATCGGGCTTCTCATCATCATACAGCCTTTTCAAAACTCCTACGGCACGACAGATCTTGAGCCCCCAAACCACCAGTCTTATCCCCCACGGACAGGAAGGCAATTCCAGTTCAAAACAATCGGAAAGCCTCAATCCATCATGCTGTTTCAACCTACGGCGGTCGTAAAACAGATAAACCTTACCGTTTCCGGAGTCCATCAAATCCCGGAAACGACAATATTCAAACATCTGGTTCCCCAGTCCTCCTTTCAGACAAACGATTTTCATGCCGTCCGCATACAATTCTAAAGACGTATTTTCTTCTTCACCTTTTTCGACTCGTTTTGCAGACGGTCGAGTGCCGTCACCACATACGTATATTTCCGGTTTCCGTCCTCGTACGGCAGTTTATAGAAAGTGTTCGGCGTAATCGCCACGATATTCTCGGCATATTCCAAATCTACAGGCTCGCCCTCGGCAAAACGGTAAACCACGTATTGACACGCACGGTCCATCTCGCCTTTTCCCCTTGGCGCACGCCAAAACAGCATGTAGCCGTCTTCCGTCAACAAGGCAGTCAGCTTGCGCACCTTCTTCGGCCGCTTGTGGTCTATCCACGGCATCTCAGGCTGCAAAGCCGGATAACGGTGGTAATAGTTGCGCAACATCGTGCCATAGTTTCCTTTGTTGTCCACCACGGCCTTGGCATACCATTGGCAACTGCCCTCGATGTTAGGCAGCGAACGTTGCAAGGCCATCTTGCGCTCCATCTGGTGTTTGTTCGGGTCCACGGGGTCGGCTTTGGCTACCGTGCGGTCCACGTCCTGCCCGATGATGAGCGGCCTGTGGCCGGCATGCTCGCTCCACCAACGTACCAGTGTATCATAATCTGCTGCGGAATGCCCGATTTCCCAATACACCTGAGGAATGTTATAATCCACCCAACCTTCCTTCACCCACTTCAACACATCGGCATAGAGATCGTCATAGTTCTGCAGTCCGCGCGTATTGCTGCCGTTCTCCGGGTCGCTCTTCAAGTTACGGTAAATACCGAAAGGAGACACGCCGAACTTCACCCAAGGCTTCACGGCATGGATGCAGTCGTGCAACTGGCGGATGAAAAGGTTCACATTCTCCCGCCGCCAATCATCGCGGTTCATCCCGTTCCCGTAACGCGCATACGTCTGGTCGTCCGGGATGCGCAAACCGCTTTCGGGATAAGGATAAAAGTAATCGTCGATATGGATGCCATCCACGTCATAACGCAACAGGATGTCCGTCACGACGTTGCAAATGTAGTCCCGGTTCTCAGGCATCCCCGGATCCATAATCAGTTGTTCGCCATACCAGAAATACCGCCCGGGATGCTTTCTGTAATCATGTGTGGCAGCCAGTTCCTTCGTACCCTTCGTTTTGGCCCGGTAAGGATTGATCCAGGCATGCAGCTCCATCCCCCGTGCATGACATTGGGCTATCATCCATTGCAACGGATCCCAATAGGGAGAAGGCGGCGTGCCTTGCCTTCCGGTCAGATAACGGCTCCACGGTTCGAAGCTGCTGGCATAAAGCGCGTCGAACTCGGGGCGCACCTGAAACAGTATGGCATTGATACCGCACTTTTGCAGTTCATTCAACTGGTACGTCAGCGTACGCTGCATCTCTGCCGTACCCAACCCCATAAACTGATAGTTCACACACTGTATCCATGCGCCGCGAAACTCCCGTTTGGGCGACAACTGGGCCTGCAACGCAAAGCTGCAAAGCCACATCATCAAAAGCAAAAGTGATTTTTTATTCATCATTCACGTTATTTCCGTGCAAAAATACAATAAAAATCCATCATGCCTTTGCCAAACATTGACTAACTTTGCAAACATAAGGACAATTAACGAAAACAACTGATGAACGACTACATACACATCAAGGGGGCAAGGGTGAACAACCTGAAGAATATCGACCTGGACATTCCGCGCAATAAACTGATTGTCATCACCGGCCTGTCCGGATCGGGCAAGTCTTCGCTAGCGTTCGACACGCTCTACGCCGAAGGACAGCGACGCTACGTGGAGAGCCTGTCGGCTTACGCCCGGCAGTTTCTCGGACGAATGAGCAAACCGGAATGCGACTACATCAAAGGCATCCCGCCCGCCATCGCCATCGAGCAAAAGGTGAGCAGCCGCAATCCCCGTTCCACCGTAGGGACTTCCACTGAAATTTACGAGTACCTGCGCCTGTTGTATGCCCGTATCGGGCACACTTTCTCCCCCGTGAGCGGTCAGGAAGTGAAAAAAAACACCACGGAAGACGTAGTGCAATGTATGTTGTCCTACTCCAAAGGCACGCGCTTCACCGTACTCGCCCCGTTGCAGGTCCGTGAAGGACGTACCCTTCAAGAGCAACTGGACAGCGACTTCAAGCAAGGATTCTCGCGCATCGAAGTGGACGGCGAGGTCGTGCGCATCGAGGACTTCATGCTGGAACTGTCCTCGGACCCGTCGAAAGGCGAACACCGCACCATCCATCTGCTCATCGACCGCATGAGTTGCGATGACAGCAAAGACAGTATTTCCCGACTGACAGACTCGGCCGAAACCGCCTTTTATGAAGGGAACGGGCAATGTATGCTGCGCATCGCGCCGTCGGGTATCCTGCACTCCTTTTCCACACGTTTTGAAGCGGACGGCATCACGTTCGAGGAACCGACGGACAATTTGTTCGCCTTCAACTCGCCGGTCGGTGCCTGCCCCGTATGCGAGGGATTCGGACGGGTCATCGGCATCGACGAAAAGTTGGTCATCCCCAACTCGGCCCTCAGCGTGTACGACGGAGCCGTGGTCTGTTGGCGCGGAGAAAAGATGGGCGAATGGAAAACGGAGTTCTGCCGTAGGGCTCAGAAAGTGAACTTCCCTATTTTTGAACCCTATTACAAGTTGACCCGGGAACAAAAAGATTATCTATGGCACGGGACGGCCGATGCTTCATCGCCCGATGAGGAAGTCTGCATCGACAACTTCTTCAAGATGTTGGAAAAAGACCAATACAAAATACAGAACCGCGTCATGTTGGCGCGTTACCGGGGCAAGACGATCTGCCCCCAATGCCACGGCACGCGCCTGCGTCCCGAAGCCGGATATGTGAAAGTGGGCGGGCGGGCCATTTCGGATTTGGTAGACCTGCCCGTCACCGAACTGAAGAAGTTCTTCGACACGCTGACGCTCACCGCCCACGAGGCGGAAGTGGGCAAACGCCTACTCACAGAAATCAACAACCGCATCCGTTTCCTGCTCGACGTAGGACTGGGATACCTCACCCTGAACCGCCTGAGCAACACGCTTTCGGGCGGCGAAAGCCAACGCATCAACCTGGCCACGTCATTGGGCAGCAGCCTGGTGGGTTCGCTCTATATCTTAGACGAACCGAGCATCGGACTACACAGCCGCGACACGGACAAACTCATCCGTGTGCTCCGGCAATTACAACAATTAGGCAACACGGTCATCGTGGTAGAACATGACGAGGAAATCATCCGTGCGGCAGACTACATCATCGACATCGGACCGCAGGCCGGACGATTGGGCGGTGAGGTGGCGTTCCAAGGCGACCTACAGCAGATGTTGGCCGAGAAACCGCAGGACACACGGAGCTACACCGTGAAATACCTGACGGGGCAGGAAACCATCGCCTTGCCGGACAGCGTACGCCCATGGACAAACTATATCGAAGTGAAAGGCGCACGGGCCAACAACCTGCGCGGCATCGACGTACGCTTCCCGCTCAACATCATGACGGTGGTCACGGGAATCAGCGGCTCAGGCAAGTCCACCCTCGTGCGCGACATCTTCTACCGTGCCATGAAAAGGCAGTTCGACGAAGTGGCAGACCGCCCGGGAGAGTTCCTCGGACTGGAAGGCGACCTGCAAATGGTAAAAAATATCGAGTTCGTGGACCAGAACCCCATCGGAAAATCCTCGCGCAGTAACCCCGTCACTTATATCAAGGCTTACGACGAGATACGCAAACTGTTCGCCGCACAACCGCTGTCCCAGCAAATGGGTTTCACGCCCGGCTTCTTCTCTTTCAACACCGAAGGCGGACGTTGCGAGGAATGCAAGGGCGAAGGGACAGTCACGGTGGAAATGCAGTTCATGGCCGACCTCGTGCTGGAATGCGAGTCATGCCACGGCAAACGGTTCAAAAGCGACCTGTTGGAGGTGAAATTCGGCGGGCAGAACATTTACGACGTGCTCAACATGACAGTGAACCAAGCCATCGAGTTCTTCGACGCACAGGGGCAAGCCAAGATTTCCAAAAAGCTCAAACCACTACAAGACGTGGGACTGGGCTACATCAAGTTGGGACAATCGTCCAACACCCTATCGGGCGGCGAGAACCAACGCGTGAAACTGGCCTACTATCTCGGCATGGAAAAGGTGGAACCTACCATTTTCATCTTCGACGAACCGACCACGGGACTGCATTTCCATGACATCAAACGCCTGTTGGCGGCTTTCGACGCCCTCATCCTGCGCGGCCACACGCTCGTCATCATCGAACACAACATGGATGTCATAAAATGTGCCGACCACATCATCGACCTCGGTCCGGAAGGAGGCGCGCAAGGCGGCAACGTGGTCGTGTGCGGCACACCGCACGAAGTAGCGGCCTGCCCGGACAGCTATACGGGTCGCTACCTGAAAGAAAAGCTCTGAAGTCCGGCCTGACCATATAAGAAGCCCCTCGCACATTCACCGTGCAAGGGGCTTCACCAACCTTAAAATCCACTATCCTCTACCGGACCATGGCTTTTACCACAGTAGTCCGTCCGTCGGCACCGGCCACCTTGAAGAGGTAAGCCCCTCTTGCCAGTACAAAAGCCACTTCGTTTCCTGTAGCCTCCTCGGTAGCCACAATCTTACCGTCGACCGTCACCACGGTCACGGCATCGCCGTCGGCCACACCAAACACGGTGGCCTTGCCCATACCGGACTTCACATATATATCATGCCGTTGGTCTGCATCCATACGTTTGAAACCCAAAGTAAAGCGTCCCTCAGCGACTCCCGCTTCCGCCGTCCGGAACGAGTAAGCCCCTTCTTTCAGGTCGACAGCCTTGCCCGTCACTGCATCTTTCAGTATCACATATTCATAATCCCCGGCCTCGCAGTCTTCCGGAATGCCGATGGAGTACATTCCCGCTTCGGGCAGGCTTACGCCCACGCCTATCGTGCCTTCACGGTCGATGGCCGAAAGCAACGAATAACGTCCGCCGTCGCGTACGGCAAAGATTTCAGGTTCGCCGTTGTCGTTCATCCATTTCACGCCGTCGCACGCCAAGTCGAATTCCATCGAGGCTTCTTCCGACGGCACCGCCATCAACTGCAACTCGTCATGGATGCCACCGGTTTCCACGCCTCGCTTGCCTGCTTCAGGCGCAATATAAAGCGCCAAGTCCGTACTACGTACCGGTTCCTGCACTTCTTCGGCACGCATCCCCACGTCAAACGTCTCCTTTTCTTTCAGGGTTGCCGTCTGCGTAAAGACTGCGCTGCCCGCAGGAATATTACCCTGTACACGCGTACCGTCGGATGACAAGCCCATAGCCGTGTAATACCCATCATTGGCATAGCCATACACCACACGGCCATATTCCATATCCTCGTAGTTCATCGTACAGAGGTATGGCGAACCGAAGAGGTTCCATCCCATGTTCTCCTTATGGGTGAACTTATCCCCGTCTTCATCAGCGGAACTCCAAGGAGCATTGAAATTATACTGCTTCAATTCGATGCTCTTCGGCTGTCCGTCTTCCTTGTAATCCGTTCCATAGAAACGCAGGGTCATGTCCTTGTCATGTCCTTCCGGTGCCTCAAAGAGCAACCCTTCCGTCACAGCCTCAAGCACACCCGAAGAAATATCCCTCCAAGCTTTCGAATCACTCTCCTCGAAAGCGTAGTCATGTCCTGCACGCAAATTCCCGTCATACCGGAATATGCCTACTTGGGTATCCTCTTTCCCGTCCACTGTCATACGGTCTACACGGAATGGCATAGCCACCAAGTCCTTATATCCGTTATCCGCCACCAGTTTGCGTTCTGCGGCAAAGTGCGTCAAAGCGACTTGCCTGCCTCCGCCCCACAAGCCGGCACCGTGTTCCAACAACAAGAACCCGGGGTTGAAAGGCGATGCGGAAGCATAGCCGCGCTTCAGGCGCAGTTCACCGCCTTCGCGCACGTACACCACTGACTTTCCATGCGGATAGTCACCGTCCGTCACCTCCGCGCTCCCCTCCACGTTCCATGTCTCGAAACAGCCGTTGTCCACCGTGCCACGCACACGCAGGTTACCCGCAAGGTCTTTCTCATGTCCGGCCCTCGTCATGTAAGTCTCGATATCCGTTTTCCCGCCATCGATATTCCCGGTATCCGTTTCCTTCAACTGGTATGCCCAATATCCATCGGCCACATAACCGTTCTCCTGTCCGGCCTCCACCGTGTTTTCCTTCGAGGCATCGCCCAACGTGCCGCCGTTCACAGCCGTCACGTTCACGGCCTTTCCTTGCCCGTCCACGGTCGCCCCGTCCACAATACTATTATATAATACTCCACCGGTTCCCAAATCCAACTTGCTGCCGGATGCAAGGATAGAAGTAGACAACATGCCTGCGGAAACTCTGTTATCTTCGCCCTTCACTTCAAAGCCGTCCACCACACTGGCACCGGTCATTTCCAGGGAGGACAAGGAAGAACGTCCGGAAACTTCCAACAAGCCCTTCCGTGCCGCCAACACGGCGTCGGGTGTTTCTCCGGCCTCATCGGCCATGCTGCCATATACTTTCACATTCTGGCGGGCCAGGCGCAACGGCAAGCCTTTCACGTTCCCGTGTACAAACACGTAACCGTTCTCCCCTTCGTGGCCCTGGGCATATACCGTAGCCAAATCGGCAGCCCCTTGCAAATCGCCCATGGCATTGGCCCAGTCGCTTCCACTTTGGTCTCCTCCTGCCACACCGGCTTTCACATAAATCACCGGTTTCAATTCCGACGCATATTCGTATGCTCCCACGTCGATGCCTTCCCCCACCGCACGCTGGCTTCCGGCCAAATCGCTTTCGGCAGACGGAATCGGTTCATCTTCTTTTCCCAACACCTCACGCTGATAGGCCGCATTGTCGCCTTTGTCCAACAAAGTCAGGTTAGGACGGATACGGTAGTCACGTGACAAAACATCCCCATTATCCGGATCCACAAAGTTCGGTCCATGCTCAATGTCGCTGTTCTCAGCTGTTCCCAAAGAGACATTTCCCTTTCCGGACAACCTGTCCAACTCCTCGCCGTTCCTCCATGCCACGGAGTTGTACACCGCTTTCGGGGTGCCTTCCACAGCCTTCCTCTGGTTTTGCGCAAAGGTGGCATTGACCACCGTGGTTCCTGTCGTGGCTCTCAGTCCAGTCTGCCCGTCGCCCATCAAGGTATTCACAATCAGAATATCCCCGTTGCTCTCCGTCAAGTCGATGCCTGTAATATTGGCGCGTGAAGCCACATTCTTCAATGTGAGCTTGCCTTCGCCGGAAGCATTGGCCCGGACACCGGTATTACCGCTACGGAATGTCAAGCCCTCCACAGTCACCGGCTTACCCTTGGTACTGACATCCAACAGGATGGTATTCCCATCCTTAGCCGATATTACCGTAGGTTGGCCAAAATCCTGTTTACCAACATCGTTATAAGAGCCTTTCACCGTCAGACTCTTTGTCACGATATCCTCCGTTGTGCCCATATTGATTTGGTAAGCCACATTGCCCGTGTACAAATTGGTCTTAATACTATATTCACCGGCTTTGATGAATACCTTTTTCTGGATGGTCGAAGGATTAGTTTGCGAACCGGTGGAATTGGCCATTGCATTCAAAGCGCCCCGCAAGTCGGAAGTAGCATTCTCCCAAGTCTTCCCCGAACGGTCGCCGCTTTCTTCCGTAGCCACGCAGACGGCATCCAAGCTATACAGGTTAGTCGGATACTGGTATTCATACAAACCTATATCTATCTTCTTGTCTTGCTCTTGTCCCTGTTCATCCTTCGGGCCGGCATAACGTTTGTCCCCCGCCATGTATCCTTGGTACGCCTCCTTATTGCTGTTCATCCATTCACAGTAAGCTCCCGATTCCTCTCCCCCGACTGTTTTTTCACCATGACCGGCATCTACCAAAACAGAAATAGCTCCCGGATTCCAACGTGCATCCGACACATATCCTTCGACACCGGCCACCGTGGAGGGACGGGAGAAACGTGGCCCGTCAATATGGTTGTTTCGGGAATCAAGCTGTACAAATCCGGTCGACACCACATTATCTTCCAACGGTACATCGGAAGCTGAATAGACCATTTTAGCTACTGATACCGGTGCACCTTCCCCTTCATTGCCCCATACCACCGTATTGGTCAGTAACCCGCCGGGCACATACAAAGCCGCATATTTACTGGCCTTGTTCCTTGCAAGGGTATTGTTCATCAATTCCACCGTAACATCTTCACCGCTCGTAGCCAAGGCACCTCCCATCGAAGGTTGTCCGTCCAAAGCCCCGTCTGCCTCGTTGTTCACCCAAAGCGTATTGACGGCTTTGAACGAAGCCTTTCCACCGCGGCTTCCGGCCACGTATACCGCTCCTCCCCGGACGTCATTCACCGTAGTCCCTTCTCCTACCTTAGGATTATCCACCGTACCGTTTCCGGCAAACACGGAACCGGATACGACGACATCCGCATTCAAGGCATGCAATGCGCCTCCGCGCACAGCCTTATTATTCAACAGCCGGCATCGATTCAATGTATAGTCTACGCCATAGGTATATATACCGCCTCCTCGTCCAATTTCCTTCTGTCCTTCCAATGTAGAAGCCGTCTCGCCATCCATAATGGTCAATCCGTCCAATACCACGCCCTTGCTGTCCGTAACGTCGTCTTCTGCCCTGCTATATATCACATGGTACACGTTACGCGCGCCTTCAGCCACATTCACACGTCCGGAAAGGATGGTCTGGTGGGCAAAATCCCAGGGCTCTTTCACACCGTTCCCGCTAAACTCTCCTGATTCACGTTTGTTCAACAAATCCTGTATCTGTTCAGGAGCATAATTTGATATATCCTCAAAATGAACTCCGCTTGCATTCACCAAGGATATCTCCCCCCAGGCATACGGTTCGTCTCCCTTAAACCCACCGAACAACTTGACATTGTCTGGAATGACATACGATTTGTCACGTTGGCTTGGTTCTCCCGCACTCTCGTCCGCCCCACCTTCACGAGTGTACAAAGGCTTATACGTGCCTTCAGCCAACCAGATTTCAAATTCAATGTCCTTTGCATTTGGAATGACCTTGGATGCCCGTACCTGGCGGATATACTCCAAAGCATCGCCCAAATGGAAAAGACAGGTATAGAACGAACATCCCAACAATTCGCCCTCCTTTCCGGCTTCTTCCTCTGTCAATTCCGTATTGTTGAGAGGAGATACGAAAATGCGCCGCACCACCTCATGCGCATTCTCCGGAATCTTCATCGTCCCCCCGGGATGCGCATAGGCTCCTGCATCTATCAGAGATTCTTCGTCACTTGTATTCTCCGCACGAAGATTGCCTTGCATATCGTAAATAGAAACATCAAGTTTGTCCACCCAATTCTTCTGAAACCTTACCGATGCCCCATGCTTGATCAATGCCGAGAACTCCCTTGGCACATAATAGTCGTTTTTGAAATAAAGTTTCCACTCCGTGGTCATTGACTTGTTGCCGTAATTGGACGGCATTTCATACGTCTCCACGAAACAGTTATTAAACGGGTAGAAAGCCGTCACCTTGGAGTCGATAGAAGCAAACAAAGCATCCGGGTAAACCTCTTGCGTGATACCGCTCACGTTCTTGTCGCTAGGAGCCGTATTGCCCCATACCACGGTATTGGCTGTCAACGCCGCACCACGCTCCACAAATATACCGCCCCCCGTACCTGTAGCCGTGTTCCCTGCCACCGTGGAGGAGATAATATAAGAACGCGTTTCCACTTGGCTCATATCTTTCCCTTCGGTACCGGCATAGATACCGGCTCCCTTTTCAGCCGTATTGCCCATCACACCGCATCCGGAAACCCGTCCACCGGGCAAAACGAACAGCCCGCCACCTTCCGTAGCCGTATTGTTACGCACCACACAGTTGCGCACATGGGCATTCTTTGGCACAATGGTTCCGCCCCCCCGGGTTCTTGAATCTCCATACCCGACGGTAGACGTAGCCTGCCCGTCCTCCAAATAGACACCGTCGAGCACGGCCGGCTTCTCCAATGCCGCCGTGGCTTCCGTGCCAAACTGCACGGCATGGTAGCCGTTCACCTCTTGGCGCGTACCTGTGGCCTCGGAAACCGCGCTCAACACAGTCATATAACGGGCTGCATCGCGTGGAGATGCCTCATCCCAGTTTCCTTCCTCCGTAGACGTACCTTCCCAATAACCACCCTTGACCGTCACCCCCGCAGGAATGACGAAAGTATAACTTTGCGGGTCTTTGGGATCAGACAGCGTATTGGCATGATAAACCACTCCCTCTACATTAGCTCCTTCGTACCCGGCTATCTTCACCGTCACTCCGTCTCGGCTTGCCGCCAACCGTCCGGCTGCATTCAACACTTCCTGCAACTTCATGGCGCAGGCCGCATTCGCAGGAGAATCTCCCACGGCAGTCCCTTTTCCGTTGAAAGTCACATAAAATATTCCATCGGCATCAGCCTTCACGGCATCTTCATTGTTTCGCTCGTATGCCCCGATGTCCACCGTACAGTCCTTGATACGGTCGGTGAAGTCTACGTCCGTGACGGGCAACTCCACCGGCTTATCTTGATAATCATTACCTAAGTCCTCAGTCCCTTTGTTCAGACACCACGTATCCGCATTCAACCGGAAATTATTCTCCATCTGTGCCTCAGCTGACGCAAAAGGAGAAGGCAATTTTGTGCCTATCTGCGAATTTCTGATTTTATCTTGAACTGCACCATCCAATGCAGTAGCCGTCTGCACAAAACAATTCCATGCTCCATTGAAGTTCCCTACTTCAGAAACACCTATGGCTTGATTCTGATTCTCATAGAATATGGTATTGTAAAGTTTCAATGTAGTTGTAGTTCCGGAAGACCCCGTCCACTGATGCAAGCCTCCAGTACCACCGGAGCGGTTATAAACCACTGTATTGTTATAAAACATAGCATCTTCGATAAAGATACCTCCGCCATTAGTTTTCGCATAATTACTGGCTACCAAAGTATTATAACTTGTGCCCAAAATCATGTACATGCCACCGCCATAACCTTCATTGGAATTACAGGCATTGTTCAACACAAAGCAATTCACCACCTTGCTATTGTCACCATCACAGTAAATACCACCACCCCGTCCGGCATCATTGTGGGCATTGATATAGTTGTCCGTCACGACACAATTCTGCAAGGTCACCCCACGGAACATGCGCACACCTGCCCCTCCATCACGGTTGGCCTTATAATCAGTATAGAAACCATGACGAATGGTAAAGCCATCCCATGTGGCTCCTTCATATTCCACATATATACCGTTCTGTTTTTCCGATGAAAGATCATAACGATAGGTGTTGGACTCCGTAGCACCAGCACCGGAAACAGAGCTGCCATAGCCTTTGTCATTCCAATAATATCCGAAAAACCAATCCCAACTCCAATAACTAAAAGCACTTTCCCTATCCGATGGTGCCAAAGTCGGCAAGCACACATCCGGCTGAAAGAGTACCGGCTTGCGCGTCTTCTCCGGTAGATTGTTAGCCGAATAATTACCATTACTCAACACATAAGGCTTTTTCTCCTGTATCTGCAAAATAGTTTCATATTGTTTTATATCCAATCCCTCCGATTCCTCATTGGCCGGGATGTATTGCGAGAGCAACGGATGGCGGTCATCCAAACCCGGTGTTCCGGAAGCCGGGAAACCGCCCAATACCTCCACCTTGTCTCGGATGACGAAACCCTTATAGTCGGTATAAGTTCCTCCGGCCACCCATACCTGTACACGCTGGCCGCTCTCGGCAGAAGACGCCGCACGCTCTACGGCATATTGCAATCCGCCAATATACCGTTCATAACGTTTGTTACGGATATTGATACCAGAGGCACCCGTCACATGGGTCACTCCATCATGAGTTTCCGTCTTGTAATTCACATTACTGGCCTCCAGATTATTTTCATTGAGATGCTCGAAAAACAACTTGCTAGCTCCGGAAGTCTCACCATAAGGACGGGCCGAAGCATCATAGAAACCCACATAACGCGAATCTGTTGTGGAAACACCTAATGTGTTTTTTCCGCCAAGGTCGTAAACCTCATTGCCCGCAATGGCATTTTCCCATGACGAGCCGTCTTTGCGGCCTGCCCCGCCGGCCGTGACATAAAGCACTGTCCCGTTCTCCGGCAGGTCGGCCTCGTAAGCACCTTTGTCCGGCATACCACCTAAATTACGCCCTTTCCCGGCAATGTCCTTATCCAAATGCGAAGGTGTCCCGGCAGCCTTGTTTATCAAGCTTCCGGCCTCAGCGGAACTGGTATTCGGCAAGAAACTGGAATAGCCGCCCAGATAAGTGTCATATCCCATGGTCGCACCGGCTTGATTCGTGGGATTGGCAAAGTTTTTAGCCCCTTCAACCCCCAAGGAAGCTCCGGTGAACGTGTCAGCCCCCGCCGTGTTCCCGGCAGAAAAAGAAGAAGCCCCCATATCGGCAGGAGCCGACCCCATGTTGTTCACCACGGTGACATGGTACATCGTAAGGTCGTTGCACAAAATGACCGGATTGGTTTCCGTAGTATTCGTATTATTGTTGACCACACAATTCTCTAACGTCAGCTTAGCTGCGGAAGCCGAAATAGCCGCACCGTTCACCGCCGTATTATTCTCGAAAACCGTATTCCTCACGGTAACGTCGGCTCCGGAAGCCACCAACAAACCTGCCCCTTGGGTACTTGTAGCTTCCCCGGCAGCATATCCTCCTGTAACATGCAATCCGTCGAACACCACCTTGGCTCCTGCCTCGACGGTAATGCAATGGTAAATGCCGTCTTCCAGAGCCGTACCATCGGGATTCCCATTAATCCAAGTACGATATGTCAAAGGATCGCGTTCTCCCACTCCTCCTTCCATTCTCTGATAACCGCCCTTAATCGTCAACGTCGCCCCGCCCGGCATTCTCGATACATTCACAGTAGCCGTCTTAGGATCCAAATTGGTAAAGGCATAGCGCGGATAACAATCTCCTTCTGTAATACAAATCTCGAATGATTTTCCACGGGCTTTCTCCTCATCATAAGCTGCGAAGCAAGCTATGGCCTCATTGACGGAACGATAAGCTTTCTCCCAACTGCTTCCGTCGTGGCTCGGAGTGGTACACTCCATATCCACATACAAACGGATGACATCCCCGTCTTCCTGCGGATGCAACGGCATGGCCTTGACGGCCACGGCGCCCAAGCAAGGTTTCTGTGCGAAAAGCGTCCCGCGAATATCCAATTCCGGATTCAGCAAAACGTCTTCGGGAAACTGCCCCAATGTAAGCCCCCTGGCCCGTAAATTAGACCCGGTTTGGGGTATCCAATGATAATCCACCGAAGTCCAACCGGCTTGCACACCGATATCCTGGGGCATCTTTTCCGTTTCAAAGTCCGGAGATATCACACTTTCCTCAGGACGGGAATTGGCTTCCGTCAGCGAAATCAAGTTCTGTTGGAGGGTATTGTTCCACACGGCATTGCCCATGCCAGAAACAGCAGTATAAAAGAAACGCACCTTATCCACCGAAGAGTTATCAGCATAAACAGGAACGTTGATGCCATCAATCTGATTGTTCCACAATACAGAATTCACCACCAAGGCATATTCGTCCACATACAGTCCACCCGTACGAGAGGTTCGGCTCGCACTCGCATCTGCCCCATTCGGCGTGTTATTGTTCGTAATAGTGGCATGCAACACCACCCCTCCCCGGTCGCAATATACGGCACCATTTTTACGGCTCGTATTGTTACTGACCACCGAAGTAGACAATATCAGATATTCCGGATGCCGCCCGTCAAACCAGGCTTCATGGCTTGCCATGTATATTCCGCCTCCATCGTCTGCCGAATTATTAGCCAACATAGACCGCAAGACAATGCCCGTATTGTCCATGTAAACACCTCCTCCGCTACCATCGGCATTGTTATTATAAATCAGCGAACCGCTCACACATCCGCCTTCCATATATACAGCGCCTCCGTTCCCTTTGGCCGAATTCTCCGTGACAATACAATTATTAAGGTAGGCATTAGCCTGCATATAGACACCGCCCCCTCTGTCGCCGTCATAATCCCCTGCATATTCAACCCTTGCACTTCCTCCCTTAATGGTCACCCCATCAAGTACCGTGGAACGAGTGAAAGCACTCCCGTCCATACGGGCAAACCATACTACATGACTGGAATTGCTACCGCTCACCGTCCATTTCTGGTCATTTTCAGACCATACGCATTTCCGCCCCGTCTCATCCTCACTGACGTAACCGGACCCTTTCAATACCGTCAGGTACTCGTATTCCCAAGGCATGCCGCCGTCCTTAAGCTTACGCTCTCCCTTGCGGGTCTCTGTCCCGGCAAAACCACCATAAACGTTGATACCTTCTTTCATGATGAAAGCCGCAGTGTGCTGCTTGCCGTTCTCCATCAACTCCGTAGGAGCATACTCTCCCTGGGCTATCCAGACCTCGCCCGCCTGTCCGGTCTCGGCCAAACGGTTGATGGCTGCCTGCACATCCGGAAATGCTGTCTCCCAACTCTTGCCATCGGCACCGACCGACGAAGCCCCTTGCTTGACACGCAATACCCGTTCGGCCGGTACCGCCTGAAACTCGTATGCACCGATGTCTATCCTGCCATTAGAAAAACGTGGATAACCGGACAAGTCAACTTCTCCATAATCCGTGTAGACCTCGTCGGCACCTTTGTCTATAAATGCAGAGCCCTCCAACACTTCCCATGCCCAAATCGGATAAGCATCATTGTTCCAATCGAAATCACGGTCGAAACTCGTCTTTTGGGAGGGACTGGAAAAGAACGGTGAAGCCTGGGACCGGTCGTTGTTTTTATCGCTTACATAAATATTGCCATCCGCGTCGATGCCACCCGCATCCGTCACTTCATGGTAAGAAGAAGATTTGAACTTCGGGCTAATTTCATCAAACAGTGCCGTATTCCCCCATACCACGGTATTGAACACCGCATAATCATCCGTCTGCCGTGTCATGTCGATACCGGCTACAGTATTGCGGGCCACAGTAGAATTGACCACACGGGAGGAAGGAGATATACGGACTCCCCCATTCTCATTGTTAAACACGGAAGTATTCACTACCGTGCCGGCACCTTCCAACCAGATTCCTCCCCCGGCATTTCTTAATTCCCCGCGTTGGCCCGCCGCATTATTGTAAACCATGCAACGTTCTATCAACGACGTGTTCGTAGCTTCATCGGCATTCCCCTCTACATAAAGGGCTCCTCCCTGAGCGGCATAATTATTGAAGAAAAAGCACCGGCTGATAGTATAGGCGCACGCATACTCCCCGCCTTTCACTTCTATTCCTCCACCGTTTTGCCCTTCCGCATGCCCGCCCATGATGGTGAATCCGTCCACCACCGAGCGCTCGTTGTTCTTGTTATCCGACTGCGCACAATCCACGCTCACTTCCAATACCCGTACCGCATTGTCCTGCCGGGTAGTGTTCCCCGTATAAATCAAGGACGTAGGATCTATTCGGTCATCGCCATTCAAGTCGGCAGAAAGCACCGAACGGAAAGTGAAGCTGTAGGCCTTCCCCTGCGTGGCACGCTGCTCCACATCGGTTTCATTTCCATAAAAACCGCCATAGAGCCTCACGCCAGCTTTCAGAAAAAAAGGCTTGTCTTTGGCATCTACTTTGTACACGGCTCCTGCCTCAAGTCCCTGCACCCAAATTTCATCACCGGGGACAGCCTTCGACAAAGCGTCTTCCAACCCGTAAAACGGTCCGTCCCAGGCATTTTCCACCTTCGGAGCCTGACCGTCCGGAGTCACGTAATAACGTGTCTGTGCCATGGCAGCCAAAGCCATCAGCCCCCATAACACCATAAACAAAGAAAAACGTCTTTCTGACATCCTTCGTACATTGAATGTATTGATTACAGGCATATACATGATTATAATGATTTTACGTGTTAATTACCTTGATTGGACATCAGCTGCAAGTCATGACTTTCAGCCTCAAAGGAAGTTCCTTTCACAGACAGGTTCACCTTATGCCACGAGGCTGCATCCAACGGTGAAAGAAATTCCGCCGTGTATTCGGTCTTCTCGCTTGCGCCTTCTCCCTTCTTCTTATGGGACACACTGAATGTAAACTTATTCTTCTGTCCGGAAAAGGTGTAGAAATAGGTACGTCCGTTACGTTCGCTCACCGCATCGTCCGCTTGGTAATAGCCTGCGTACGTAAGGGCTTCTTCCGCCTGATGGAATTGCGGGAAGAACCATCCCCTTTCCGTCCCGTAAAGTGTGATGCTTCCCATCCGGGCTTCCACATAACCTTCGGGAGAATAAGCGTCCTGAGCATCCCACTGCACGTCCACTTTGGCTATTATCCGTTGGAGGGTTACTTTGATTGTGGTAATCTTTTCCTTTTCGACCTCTATGGCTTTTCCGGCCCGGCCGCTGAAAAGGCTGAGCAAATAGGCCTTTTTCTCTTCTGCCGTAGAAAAACCAGAAAGCAATGCCGTCTGCAAGTCTTGGATTCCCTGTTCCGAAGAGGCCGTCACGGTCGTCACGCCTGTTTCCTTGTAGGCCACGGCATATACATCCCTTACCGTTCCGGCAAAAGCGTAAAACTTTTGTTCCTTGCCTGACACATAATCTTCACCCAACGAATAGTGAAGCACTTGCCCCCAATCGTACACAAGGAAGATGTCAATCCGTGTCCATTCTGCCGTACCTTCGCCCGTACCGGAACCGGGGTCTCCCATCCCTCTCAAAGAAGCAGCATCCAATCTCACCGACACTGTCACTTCGCAATCCTTCGGTGGCAACAAAGTCTCACCGGCCGGTTCTTCACCTCCGCATGCCGTCCAACACAGCAGACAGAAGAGCCACAGCCATTTCATCCCTTTCCGTACCTTATGCTCCATATCCTTTTCTCCTTACATCGTTCATAACCAGTTACATTTCACCTTCATAATCATTACCCGGCTTCCAATCGGTGTCTATCTCCACACCGGCCGTGATGTCTACGGCTTCGCCCCCCGATTCGGTGATGTCGAACTCGGCTTCCAACACGCGCCCCGCCTCTATGGGTTCAGTCACGGTAAATATATGTTGTATGATTTTATCTTCAAATTCAGAGTAGAAATACAATTTCCACGTGCCGGTGGTCTTCGTGGCGTACCGGCGGACACCTTCCCCCAAGGTGGGATAACAATAAAAGACGAAATCGTCGCATTGGCCGCTTACCGTCTTCCTGAAACCGGAAGCGTCGGTCACCATCTTGTCATGGTCGACATATTCATCGGCCCAACAACGGAACCCGCCCTTGGTCTGCGACAGGTAGCACTTGACGTTCGCCAGCGTGGTAGGATGGTTCACGCGGATTTTCATCTTGCCCACTACCGGACTCATCAGCACCGTGTAGTGCTCTTGGTCCCGGTTCTCCAACTTCAAACTCAACAGGCCGACAAAAGGAGCATAGGCCAAAGCCCGGACTGTATCTCCCGCCACCGGCGTTTCATCCACACATACTCCGGACAAGTCATTCCCAAAAGCATGCACGCCTCCCGTCACCATGTCATTATTATGATTGGCCACCGCGATATGGTCGTAATCGCCCATAGGAAGGGTGACCTTAAAATAGAGGTCTTCCGGCATGTCCTGCGGAGCAAACATCTTGTCATAATACAGGCTTTGGGGCGTATTCCAAAAACCTAAATGAAGCGAATGCAAAGCATCGTCGAACTCTGGATCAACCCCGTGCTGCAAATCTATCTGGTAGGATACCGTAATGTCCCGCATCTCTACGCCTGTAGGACAATCGGACAAATCCTCGTCTATACACGCGGCCAAGGACAAAGCGCACACCATGCATGCCCCTATGCCATATCTGTCTATGTTCGTCTTCATTCGTTTCATCAAAATCCTTATTCAATTCTGTTCATTCTGCTATTGAAAAACAGCAAGGCCGCACGGCCTGTGCAGCACAAAGCCGCACAACCTTGCTGTGATGAGTGGACTTTCCCTTCCTTTTTAGAAAACAGGGAAACGGCCTACGGTTTAGATTTCCTCCTCGTAGGTCACACCTTTCTGCCAAGCCGTATTGATTTCCACACCGATATTGACATCCGTTGAAATGACTTCCGAACCGGACACACGTCCCCAGTCGGTTACAGTGGCATTCAGCAATGTAGTGTAGTCTTTCATGAAGACATCCTTTCCATCATCAACGTCTGCCTTGTCATCCGTCAATACCAACGGCAAGAAGAGGTAAGTGATTGTAGTTCCACCTAAAGTTTCTCCCTTAACATTCTTGATATATGTATTTTCAGGCATCTCGAATACGATATTCATAGATACATCTTCGTTATCCTTCGTAGCGGCTACTACGGAATAGAAAGATGCCCCTGCCACCTTTCCGTCAGACTGGCCGAAAGAAACGGCTTGGTCTACAAATCCGTCAGTGTTGACTCCGGTAGCTGTCTCATAGATGGATACCAAATCAGTACCAACCCGTTCAAAATCGGTATCCAATTTCTGGGACTGTCCACCGATAATGATGCTGTGTACTTTTATACCGGCTGCTTCTGCCGTCTTACCCTCACCTGACAACTCTGGGGTATCATAGAAACAAGTTGTAGAAGCATCTCCATTGATAATACCGGCCGCCAACATGCCCACGGCATAATTCACATTGGACAACTTGATGGCTTTATAACCCTTAATAGACGTTCCCGCAGTAATGGCAGTATTTGCGGCATCCAAAGATTCTCCCCCATAAATCTGATTTCCCGTGACACCGGCATGACCGTAATAATACAATCCATGCGGTTTGTACAACGTACTTGTCACCTTCTCGGCATCATAAGGCGCAGTGGTCTGTGTCAATGTGGAAGTCACTCCATCAAAAATTTTGCTTTCATCCAATGCACTGATATTACCGTACACCTTGAACTCGTTGATGTTCTCGTTCAACTTCGCAGTTTCCTCCACGAGAGAAAGGCCATTGGTGAAATTCGGCATCTTAATCGGATTAAGATAAGCGGAAGAAGCTTGAGGAGCAGTGGTGGAAATCATCGGCACCACATAAATGTTGCTGATGGTTTGGATGATAGCACCCATGTTAGCCTCATCCTGGCTCAAACGCTTGTCCACAGCCCCTTTCACAGAAAGAGCCAAAGTCACATCGTTCTTCTTCCCGTTAATCAACGAACCGAGGTCCGTTCCTCCGGCGACCTCCTCGTCACTCGAACAAGAAGCCAATCCCATCGTACTGGCCACGATTGCCGTGGCAAACAAGTACATTCCATTTTTCATTTTCATAAAAGTTAAATTTTAAATGAATGAATAAAACAATTAATAAACTCTATAATTAGAAAATCTCATAAATTCCGTCATTCCACGGCCTGTACACGCCCTTCAGGTTGCCCACAGCCTCGCTGTCGCCCGCCTTCACGGCACGCTCGAAGCATACGATGGCCTCCTTACGCCGCCCCGTCTTGAAGTAGGCCACACCCAACGTGTTCCACTTGCGCTCGTCAGCCAACGGTTCGAGCAACGTCACCGCCTCGGCGTCTCGTCCCTCGCGCACCAGTGCCACGGCCCGGTTGATGGCCTCTGCCCCCTTGTCCGGCACGGCTTCATAGTAGGCACGGATATATCCCGAATTACGTTGGTCGGCAAAGACAGCCTGTTTCAGGTATTGGTAAGGCCGTCCGCCGTTGAGCTTGCGGATACGCTGCTCGCGCAGGTTCTCGTCCGGCGTGTTGTCTATGATTTGCAGCAGCTCCTGACGCTCGTCCAGGTCGCTCTCGGCGATGACATCGCGCAAGTCTGCCCAGGCTTCTCCCGCGCCCACCACTTCATACACGCCGTCCGGCATATCGACCCGTGCATCGAGATAATCTTTCAAGACTTCGGCACGCCGTCCGGCCAGATGCTCGTTGAAAGCCACTGAGCCTTCGATGGAAGCCAAGCCCACAATCACCACTTTCACGATGGAGGAGGTCTTGTCGTCCTTCACGCGCCGCATCATGTCCACGATGCGGGCCAGCGTGGCTTCGTTGTCCCGGAAGTCTTCGCGCAAGTCCCACTTGCCCACGGGGAAGTGCACGTAAAGTGCGTCTTTCATCTTACGCAAAGGGATATCCCGTGTATAGGGCTTATATTCGCTGATGGGTTTCAGCACGGGTTCGCGTTCGGCAATCTGCTCGGCCACGCTCAGCACGGGCATGACCGCCTTGGGGTTCGGCGTGAACCAACGCGTGGCACCCAAATCGAGGGCAGCCAACGGCCGCACATAGCAGCAGTTCTCAAATTCACAGTCCACCGTGAGCGAAAGAGCCGACGCACGCATCCACGGCTCCACCCCTACCACCTTATTATAATATAAGGTGTCGGCAGCAGCAGCCACAGCGGCACGCCCTTCGCCACGCAAGGCCGCACGACGGTCGAAATAACGGCGGTTGCGCTTGCCGGCCAGTTCCACAGGAGGCAGCGTCAGCGTATCGCCTGACTTCGCGGTGAGACGCGGCGTAAGGATGAGACGGTCGTCCGACGTGATTTCCACATCACCGGCAGCCACGGAAAAGGCCACTTTGAGTTGCGTGCTGTCCTGCCACGACAACACGGGTTCTCCTGTCGGCACCACCTGTTGGGCCGACAACGGACAGTAAGACAGGCACAAGGCCGCTGCTCCCATCCATGCTTGTATGTCATTGATTCTCTTCATCTTCTCGGTTGGCTTTACTTAAACACATAAATAAAAGACACGGACAACTTGGTGGGCACGAAGCGGTGGGTAGTGCGCTCTTCCAACTTGTCGCCACACTTGCGACACTCATAGGCATCGAAGTCGGCGAAAGAATACCCCAACCCCAACTCGGCCTCCAGGCTCCAATGACGGCTCAGAATCCAATGGTAGCCGTAGCCCAACCCCACAGCCCATTCGTTACCCTGCACGCGCCGGTCTTCCAACTTGGGCCACAGGCCGAAAGGCAGGTCCACCCCTCCGGCGTTAAAACGCGTGTAAGAAGCGTGAAGCCCCAAGAAGTGCCCACCGAACGGGCGGCAAATCCAGTAACGGTACTCCGGCTGCACCCGCAGGTGGCGCCACTTCTTGTTGTCGGAGAACGTCCAGGGATTCCACGAAAGCCCCAAGGCCATCGTAGACTTGCGCCCCACCTTTACCTCCGGCTCCAGATTCAACGAAGCGGTAGCCCAGTTCACCACATCCGTTTTTAACGCTACGGTCTGTGCTTGAACGGCAACGAACCAACCGCACAGCCCCAGCAAACATAAAATAAGTCGTTTGCTCTTCATCATGGTTTTCAGTTTATAGAATATACGTAAAAGCCCGCTTCCGGAAGAAAGCGGACAATATGCCCTTCGCCCGGCATGCCGGAACGGCACGGGGCTTACCCACAAAAGACAATAAGATATTACATATTTACATACATATATATATATGTGTGTGTGTGTGTGTGTGTGTGTGTGTGTGTGTGTGTGTGTGTGTGTTTACACAAATATTCGGAACAGCCAAATATGATTTGTTAAAAATACAATTAAAAACACATACTTCATCCCACCAAACAGCCCAAAAACGATATTTTTCGTCCTTGTACCCCGCAACCGACAACGGACTCCACAGCGTGGTGCCTTTACGGTTTCTATATGCAAGTTCGTTTTTCATCGTCTCATTTGGATGATATTACAGGACAAATATAGAGGTTGTAAACAAAACAAACAAATTTTCCCGATATTTTTTTAAAGAAACATTATATTATTCTTATTCTTCACATTCCCACACCTGAGTTTTCCAAAAAATATCCTTCATCCTTCAGGTTATATGGTAAAACTTTATCTTACAACATATTACGGGATGAAGGATAAAAGAGTCATCTTTCAGCTTTCCTTCATGACTGGGAACGACAAAACGTTCTGCGCCAAACGTCAAATCGTTCTCAGCCAAGCGATTTTCCATTCGGCTGAGAATGATTTGAAGCACGGCTGAAGGATAGCTGAAACATCCTTCAGTCCGCAACATGTAGATTATAAGTATCTTATGACAGTTCCTGAAGGATGAAGGATGTTTTCGTGAAACTTCCGGGTAGGGGTAGGAGCTTTCAGACAAAAGAACACAAGGTGAATGCCGACTTCCACAAACGGGATTTGACAAGTTGCACCTTATGTCCTTTTGTCTAATAATAATTCCCGGAGAAGGGTTTCGCCCTTCTGTCACCCAAGACCGGCAGTTCCGCTTACTGCACGGGTGCCTGCTGTGCCGGAGCTTGCCCGGCCGGAGCGGCCTGTTGCTGCGGTTGGCTAGCACCGAATCCCGGCAAATTGTTGGAATTTACGGCCTTTTGCTCGGTGGCCGCCTTCATCATGGCAGACTCTTCCGTAGCCACTTTGGGAATAAAGAATACCGAAACCACGCTCAATACGACCATGGCAGCCGCCAATCCCCAAGTCAGTTTTTCAATCACATCCGTCGTCTTGCGCACACCCATAATCTGATTGGAAGCGGAGAAGCTAGAAGCGAGACCTCCACCTTTGGACTCCTGGATGAGTACAACCAGACACATCAGAATGGCAAGGATGACGATGAGAACAACCAATACTGTGTACATGTTTACGATTTTTTATTTTTATTATTTATTATCAATTTCTCCAAGAAACGAATCTGGTCTGCAAAGTAACGGTTTTTTTTTGGATATTTCAAACTTAACCGCCTTATAATTTCCATCGCTTTGGTATATCGGCCTTGTTTTATATAAATTTTAGCCAATGTTTCGGTAAAATAGTCCTCATCCTCCTCGTTTTCGCCCTCGGCAGGAAGAGCAGGAGTCTGCAACTCGCTGTCGGCATCCTGCTTCAGTACGATGCGTTTATCCCCTTGCCCGATAAATTCGTCTATCAGTTCCTGATGCTGCATGCGGGGCACTGCCGTAATCGTGTCGGGAGCATCTTCACTCTGCATCAGGTATGCCATATAGTCTGTGGAAGCATCCACCGGCTTCGGGCGGTGGGGCTTCTCCTCCGGCAAGTTGGCCAGAAAATTGTCTATGAGCGAATAAGTGCGGTCCTCTTCCACCTCTCCCGCCCTCTCTGCTTTCGTCTGATACTTCTTGACGGGTTCGAACCGATAGTTTACGCCTTCTATCAAACGGAACAGGGCTTTACGGTCGGGCAGGAAAAAGGCGGCGCGACGAAGCTCCCGGTCGAAAGCCGCATCGTGCAAGAGGTACAGATTACGCAAATAGAGCAGACGGGCCGGTTGGAAATAAGGATAGTCGCTGACCAACTTCTCCAGGCGGGGCAACGTCTCCTTATCCAGTTTCTCCGGATGCTTGATATAATCCGACAAGTTCAAATCCATATCCTTACCAATTCGCTACGGTTGCATTAAATATCTGGTCCACAATATCCTTCACCATCTGGGTCACCAGTTCCTCTTGTACAGCGGTCAACTGTTGCGAAGAGTCATACTGGGAGGTGGCACTGAACTTCTGTTCGAAGTCTTCATCATGGTTGGCATTATTCACAAAACGGACATTCACTGTCATCTTCAACTGCACCTGCGACGAAAACCCGTCGGCAGACACGGCCTTGTTGAACTGGCTGTATTCCACAATCTCGCCCGAAAGCTGCAAATCCCCGTTACGGTTCACCTGCCGCAACTTGGTCTGGCGGGCAAAGACGTCGGTCAACTGGTTGCTGAAAATAGACTGCATGGGCGCCCATACGTATGCAGAGCGGATGGGGAAAGGTGAAATCTGTATCGTCTTGGTCTTCGTATAGTCGATGGATGCCCCGTTGAATTTATAGGAAATAGAACAAGCCGCCAACAAAAAGACACAAGACAACAGCCCGACCACCTTACTTTCAAATATCCTCTTTATCCAAACCATATTCCTTTATTTTACGATAAAGCGTCCTTTCGGAGATGTTCAGTTCCTGGGCGGCCTTGCGACGCTTGCCCCGGTTCTTCTCCAAAGCCCTCACTATCACCTGACGTTCCACGTCGTTCAAAGACACGGTCTCTTCCACATATTCTTCCGGAGTCTGAAACTCATCCGCCCCTTTGGCCGCATGAGCCACCGGATAAGTGACATCCGGCTGATAATAAGTAATAGGACGCTCGACAACCTGTGGGGCGGAAGAGTGCTCACGCTCCACCCGCTGCCCGTGCACCAACTTTTTCAGTTCCGTCACGTCGTTGCGCAAATCGAAAAGTATCTTGTACAACAGTTCGCGTTCGTTTTCAAAACTGTGGCCTTCATTCCGTTTGTTCAACGGTACGATGTCATGCGTCACCGGATCTTCGGGGATATACCCGGACAAGATTTCAGGAGTGATAATCCGCTCCGGGGAGAGGATGGAAATCTGTTCCGTCACGTTCTTCAGTTGGCGGACGTTCCCCGGCCATGAATATCTTTTCAGCCTTTCCTGGGCGGCTTCCGTCAGCTCCACAGGATCCGGCATATTATACTTTTCCGCCGTGTCCATCGCAAACTTCTTGAAAAGCAGCACCACATCGTCCCCCCGTTCGCGAAGAGCCGGCATCTTGACGGGAATCGTGTTCAGGCGGTAGAACAGGTCTTCGCGGAAACGGCCGTCGCGGATGGCCTGCGCCATGTTGACATTGGTAGCCGCCACGATGCGCACGTCGGTCTTACGCACGTCGCTCGAACCGACCCGGATGTATTCCCCCGTCTCCAACACACGCAACAAACGCGCCTGCGTGGCCAAAGGCAGCTCTCCAACCTCGTCAAGAAACAGCGTACCTCCGTTGGCCGCCCCGAAATAGCCTTCACGCTCTCCTATCGCCCCGGTAAAAGCCCCTTTCTCATGACCGAACAGTTCGGAATCTATCGTCCCTTCTGGAATGGAACCGCAATTCACGGCAAAGTATTTCTTCGTCTTCCTCAGGCTGTTGTCGTGGATAATACGGGGAATGATTTCCTTTCCCACGCCGCTCTCCCCGGTAATCAATACGGATAAGTCCGTCTTGGCCACCTGCAAAGCAATGTCCACTGCATGGTTCAACCCTTCCGAGTTGCCCACGATACCATATCTTCTTTTCTGTGCCTGAACGTCGGATGTATTCATATCTTCTCCCAAAATGCGATTGTCGACAAAATTACATAAAAAATCCCGTGGAACACAACTTTAACCGCATTAATTTAAGAAAAACTAAGCAGGCTTATTGCCCAGTTTGATCAACAGCAAACCGACGGCTGTCCACACCAGTTCGCGCAGACGGACAATCAAACCGGTGTAAACACCGTAGGCACCGGCCAGGGAAAGTCCGCCCACGGCTAAGGCAAAACCGCCTTCACGCGCTCCCATACCCATCGGAATAAAGAAAAACAAATTGGCAAAAAGCGACGTGAAAGCCTGTATCAGCACGCAATCCCAAAAAGAAACATGATCGGTCAGTATCAGCAAGATGAACTGGATTTCAAGACAACCGGCCACCCGCACGGCGAACTCTATGAACAACGACAGGTAGAACGTGGACTTACGCTGTGCATGCAAGGCGGCTATCTGGCTGTCCACCTTCCGTATGGACTCTTCCCGCGTGCCGATGAACCGCCGCAGACGGGACTTCAACCCGGGTATATGGGCCAACAAGCGCAAGGCTTTCATGGCTAACCCGTTTTTATATCCTTTCTGGAAGAAGTAAATGCCCGCAACGCAGAAGGCGGAACAAACGGTCATGAATACCGCCATCCCCGCCGACATTTCCCGTCCATAGAGCCACAAATAAAGGAGAATGGAGAAAGTCCAAAAACAGAAATGGGAAAAGATGTGCATCATGGCATACAAAATCACACTGGATGTTGCCTTGGCCGCCCCCACGTAGGGCGTCAGCTCCATGATACGGTAAGGCTCGCCGCCGAGCAGTCCCACCGGAGTGACATAGTTCAGCGCATAACCGCTGACCGTGTACTTATAAATCTTCAGGAAAGGAATTTTCGGTGCCGCCCCGTCGTGGATGATGACCGACCAAGCCCAGGCGTTGGCCAGATAAAGGAAGACCCATAAGAGGATGACGGCCGGAAACCAGTATCCCGCCCGACGGACGTTGTCCCATAATTCCGAATAGGACAAGTCCGAAGTGCAGAGCATAATAATGATGGCCACCACGCCGATGGCCAGAAACACGTTACGGTAAAGAGGCTTCATGTTATTCTTCCGGAGCGTTCAGTTTGAGTTTGTCGCTGTCGTCACGACGCTCGTGATACTGCTTGCGCAAAGGATGGGCATACGCTTCTTCGTAACGGGCACGGTTGCGGTACACATCCAATGCCGCATAGACCGCCTGGCGGAAGGATGACTCGTCGGCCTTCCCCTGTCCGGCGATATCGTAGGCCGTACCATGGTCTGGAGAAGTACGGACGATGGGCAGTCCTGCCGTATAATTCACCCCGTCCGCCATGGACAGTGCCTTGAACGGTGCCAATCCCTGGTCGTGATACATGGCCAACACGCCGTCGAAATGCTCGTACGTACGGTTTCCGAAAAAGCCGTCGGCCGCATAAGGGCCGAAACAGAAAACGCCATCCTTCTCCATCTCCTGGAGAGCCAGACGGATAATATCCTTTTCTTCCGTGCCCAACAGGCCGCCGTCGCCGGCATGGGGGTTCAGTGCCAATACGGCGATACGCGGGTTCGATACATTAAAATCCTTGCGCAACGCCTCATGGAAGATACGGATTTTTTGCATAACGGCTTCCTTGGTTATCGCCTGCGCCACGTCGCGAATCGGCAAATGTGTAGTCACCAAAGCCACGCGAAGCACGTCATTCATCAAAATCATCAGTGCCTCCCGGCCTTCGCCGACGCGCTCCTGTATATATTCCGTATGTCCGGGAAAGTGGAAACCATCTCCCTGTATCGTTGCCTTGTTGATGGGTGCCGTCACCAATACATCGAACAGTCTCTCGCGATAATCCACCATAGCCCTTTCCAAAGCCGCCAAAGCCGCTTTGCCACTCTCGGCAGAGGGCTGTCCGAAATCGATTTTCACCTCTTCTTCCAGACAGTCCACCAAATTCAACTTGCCCTCCACGGCCTCGTCCGCTTTTTGTATCGTGACGAAGTTTGTCGTCAGCTCCATCGCCTTGCGGTGATAAGTGGCCACTTTGGGCGAACCATATATAATAGGTATACATAACTCCAACATCATCGGTTCGCTGAAAAGCTTCAGGATAACCTCGTATCCCACACCGTTTATGTCACCGTGGGTTATCCCCACCAATATCTTACCATTCTTCATATCTTTTGTTTCTGATTTATTCTTGTTCTTTTCCTGCCACCACGCTGACTTCGGGTATGTTGGCTTTCAATTCACGGGCTTGCTCGCCCGGCAAGCAAAGGGTGTACAACGCAGCCTCCAACCGACGAATCAGCCCTCTCTTCATTTTCTCCGGCGCATAAACAAAGCCTTCCGCCACCACCACGCGGTTGTTCAACGTGTCCACCCGGGAATGGCTGACAAACGGGCCGCCCATGGCATCATGCTCCATTTTCCACAGTCCGCGTGCCTCCATGGCATACCCTCCTTTCACCGTAATGGGTTTCACCGAAGTACAAACCGTGTCGGTAGCCATATACATACGGGGTTCCACACCGGGGATATTGACTTTCATCACGGAATCGCGTTTGGCCAACACGTATGCCTTGTTGAACGTCCAAGGCCCTTCATAAGGATAGGAATACATACAGATGTTCACTAACCCGGAAGCCGTGTTGGAAGAAGTCCAGAAGAAGTCTTTCCCTTTCTTGTAGCTCTTGATTTCCGCCGGTGCCCAGAATTGGCAACCGAAGATGGAATCGGCCAAGAAAGACACGACTTCCGAATGTTTTTTCTCCAATTCATTGATTTGCCGGTTCATTTCCATTTTCACCAGAAAGTCGATGATGGCCCGGGCATTCTTTTTCACAAAAGCGGCAAAGTCCTTTTCATTCGGACTTTGAATCGTCAGCAGCACTTGCGGCCGGGCATACACGTCACGCGTGAACTTCATTTTGGTCTGCGTATATTGGTTAGGAGCAATATCCACCTTTATGATGTTCCGGAAAATGTTCAACACCTGATTAAAACGCTTCGGGTCGGTCTGCGAAATACGAAACGAACGCTCGGGCTGCGGAAGACCGGGGATATCCGTATCCAACACATCAAACAACGCACGTCCCGCAGGACGTTGCCACAAGGAGTCGCCCACAACGACCAACACTTCGTACGGGCGTCCACTGGACGTAGGCTTAGCCAAATGGTCACAGGCAGCCAACAGCATTACGGCAACCCATATCCCGCACCACGACATCCACCGATTTCCTAAAATCCTTTTCATAGCCTTATTCTGTCTTTTTAAGTTCCACACCTTGTTGTTTCGCCGTGCTCAACAATCCGCAAGCGGCAAAAATATCCTGTCCGCGCGACGCCCGGATGGTAGAAAAAAGCCCGTGCCCGGTCAGGTAATCCCGAAAACGCAACATGCCTTCCTCCGACGTCCCCTTCAAGTCCACGCCGGGAACGGGATGGAAACGAATCAAGTTCATCCGGCATTCCACCCCTCCAAGCAAGCGCAAGAGCTCCTTGGCATGCGCCAAGGTGTCGTTCACCCCTTCAAACATCGTATATTCAAAAGAAAGGCGACGTTGGTGCGTAAAGTCGTACTCCCGGAGCAACGCCACGATTTCCTGCAGGCCGTAACTGTTCTCGGCCGGCATCAACCGGGCACGTTGGTCGGCAAACGGGTTATGCAGGCTGACTGCCAGATGACATTCACTCTCGTCCAAAAAACGTTTCAGCCCCTTGCGCAGTCCGACGGTAGACACCGTAATGCGCTTAGGACTCCAGGCATAGCCATAATCGGCTGTCAGAATCTCCGTGGCGCGCAACACGTTATCCAGATTGTCCAACGGTTCTCCCTGCCCCATGAACACCACATTGGTCAGGGTGTCGCGCTCCGGCAGCGAATACAGTTGGTTCAGGATATCAGCAGCCGTCAGCTGTCCGGAAAAGCCTTGTTTTCCGGTCATGCAAAAACGGCAGTTCATCCTGCACCCCACCTGGGAAGACACGCAAAGCGTAGCCCGGTCGCCATCGGGGATATACACCGTCTCCACGTATCCGCCCGCCGCCGTACGGTACAGATACTTCACGGTCCCGTCAGCCGAGCGTTGGCAATCCACCGGACCCAAGCAGCCCACGGTATAACGTTCGTTCAACAAACATCGGTTCTTCGCCGAAATATTGGTCATTTCGTCAATGGAAGCCACCTTCTTCCCATACAGCCATTCCGCCATCTGACGGGCGGCAAAAGACGGCATACCGATTTCCCCCGCCACGGACTTCAACTCCGACAACGTCATGCCCAATAATGCTATCTTATCCTCCACGGTTATCTCTTCTCCTTTATTTTACAGGCAAAGTTACGGAAAAAAGAGAAAACTTTCCACTATATTGGACTTCTATTAGTATATTTGCACGCTATAATACATAAATTACCACATGAAATCGTCATCACATTCTCCACGAATAGACTGTTTCCTCCCTTGCGGAACAGAGAACCAAATGGCCGGACTGGTACAGGAACTCCGCAGCAGTGGATGGACAGGCCGTATCTACGGGCTATGCCCCGTTGGTGTCGAGGCCACCCTGCCAGATACCTGCTTACCGTTGCACACCGACGGTATTTTCAGCACACAGGCCATGTTGGACATGGCTCGCCTTTGCGAGGCCGAATACTGCCTGTTCTACCACAAAGCCCTGCCGCTTGAACTGGGGTTCCATGCCCTCGACCGCCTGTTGCGTGTGGCCGACGACACCCGTGCCGACTTGCTTTATGCCGACCATTACGCCATACAGGACGGGGCACGGCATGCCCATCCGCTCATAGATTACCAAAAGGGCAGCCTGCGCGACGATTTCGATTTCGGCCCGTTGGTCTTGATACGTACAGAAGGCCTGAAAGCATACGCCGGACAAGAGAATTTGCCCGACTACCGTTTCGCTGGATGGTATGACTTACGGCTATACTTGAGCCGCCACGGCAAGTTGTTCCATTTGGACGAACCCCTTTATACGAAAACGGAAACCGACACCCGGAAAAGCGGAGAGAAAAATTTCGACTACGTAGACCCGAAAAACCGCACCGTGCAAATCGAAATGGAAAAAGCCTGTACGGAGCACCTGAAGCAAATCGGGGCTTATCTGGCTCCCGACGAATTCGACGAGGTAGACTTCCGTGCCGAAGATTTCCCTTGCGAGGCCACGGTCGTCATTCCGGTACGCAACCGGGTCCGCACTATCGAAGATGCCATCCGCAGCGTGCTGTCCCAAGAAACAGATTTCGATTTCAACCTTATCGTGGCGGACAATCATTCCACAGACGGAACGACGGAAGCCATCGCACGTTATGCCACCCGTGACCCTCGCGTCGTCCACCTTATCCCCGAACGCGGCGACTTGGGCATCGGGGGCTGTTGGAACTTGGCCGTACACCACCCGCGTTGCGGACGCTTCGTCGTCCAGTTGGATTCGGACGACCTGTACAGTTCACCACAGACTTTGCAGCGCATCATACAAACTTTTTATCATGAAAAGGCAGCCATGGTCATCGGAGCCTACCGCATGACGGACTTCTCCCTGCAAACTCTGCCGCCGGGCCTGATAGACCACAAGGAATGGACCCCCGAAAACGGCCGCAACAATGCCTTGCGCATCAACGGACTGGGTGCCCCGCGCGCTTTCTTCACCCCGATTCTGAGGAAGCTGCAAATCCCGAACACCAGTTACGGGGAAGATTATGCACTCGGCTTATGCTTTTCACGCTACTACCGCATCGGGCGCATCTATGAAGAACTTTACTTATGCCGACGTTGGGAAGGCAATTCCGACGCGGCACTGAGCATAGAAAAAGCCAATGCCCACAATCTTTACAAGGACCGGCTGCGTACTATCGAGATAGAAGCCCGCCGCCGACTGAACCGACTGTGGGCACACCCGCTGAATCCCGAAGAAATGCAGGCTTTCTTCCGCAAGCAATTAGAGGACTGGAGCGAAGCCCGGCAACGTTATGAAGACCTGCAAAAAGTAGAGAACAAGGAACTGGCCATCGGCGACCATACGCTAACCGCCCAGTTCAATCCGGCACGAATAGCCTCGACCGGAGCCAATATCTCAGCCGAAGCCTTGGCCGCCCGCCCGTGCTTCCTTTGCGACCTGAACCGGCCGGAGGTACAACACGCCCTGCCCATAGAAGGACATTACCAACTGTTGGTGAACCCTTACCCTATCTTACCGGAACACTTTACCATCCCGGCACGGAGGCATACACCACAAAGCATCCTGCCTCACTTCAAGACCTTGCGCAACATGGCCTGGAACATACCGGAAGCCGTCTTTTTCTACAACGGCCCCGTATGCGGCGCTTCTGCCCCCGACCACATGCACTTCCAGGCAGGGAAACGGGGTGTGTTGCCCATCGAACGGGACTGGAAAAGCTACGAAATGGGGATGGAAAAACTCTATCCCCTGCAACCGGACGAAGAAGAGAGCATCGAGGAAATCATGATGCAAAACGCCAACTGCGGGCTCTACATCCTCAAAAGTTATATATGTCCGGTATTTGTCATCCGCACCCGGCCGTCGGAACATCCCTGCCTGCTTTTTGAAAAACTCTACTATGCCCTTCCGCTCTGCGACAGGGAAAACGAACCGCGCATGAACATCATCTGTTGGCGGCAGTCATGGAACGCCGGACGAGAAGACGAAATCGTCATCCTGATTTTCCCACGCAAGAAACACAGGCCGGCCTGCTACGGACAGACCGGCGAGCACCAACTGCTCGTCAGTCCCGGAGCCTTGGATATGGGCGGCCTGTTCATCACACCGAGAGAAAAAGATTTCCGGGCCATCACGGCCGAATTGGCTACGGACATCCTGCGCGAAGTGACGCTGAGCGAAGAAGAACTGAAACCGGTCATCGGGCAGTTCACCCGCCACCAGAAGAAAGACGGCACGGAAAACGCGGAGCCGCGCACGGCTCCGGAACGACTACATGAAGGCACGGAACCCGAAGTCAACGTAGGCATCATGAGCCGGCAACGTATCCATTTCTCCCTCAACGCCACCTATTCGGCCAAAGGCAGCCTCGTAAGGGGCGAGCAAACGGTAGAATGCAGCGAAGGAGGCATCCTGTGGAACGGAAACCTGTACCGGGAATTGACTTTTACCCCTCAGGAAAACAAAGCTTCTTTCTCGCTTTACGACGTAACAATCGGTATCAAATTCCATTGGGAACGGCAAGAAACGCAAATCTTCAGCGGCACGTTGAAATTAGTGGTGGAAGAAGAAAAAATCGTGGCCATCAACGTGTTGCCGGTGGAAGACTACCTCATCAGTGTCATTTCTAGCGAAATGAACGCCTCCGCCTCTCCTGAGTTCCTGAAAGCATCGGCCGTCATCAGCCGGAGCTGGCTCTATGCCCAGATAGAAAAGCGCAAACAACTGAGTAACCACGACCGTGGATTCTTCTCGTTCAGCAAAAGCGACGGAGAGCTGATCCGTTGGTACGACCGCGAAGACCATACGATATTCGACGTATGTGCCGACGACCATTGCCAACGCTATCAGGGCATCACGCGGGCTAGCAACGAGGCCGTGGTGGAAGCCGTCAAAGCCACACGCGGGCAAATCCTCACGTCGGGGGATGACATCTGCGACGCACGTTTCTCGAAATGCTGCGGCGGAGCGACCGAAGAATTCGAATATTGCTGGGAGGACAAGCATTTGTCTTACCTGACCAGTGTCAGAGATATTGCGCCCGGGAATCTTTCGGGCATCCGTCCGGCGCTGCCGGACCTCACCCGGGAAGAGGAGGCTGAAAAGTGGATACGGAGCAACCCGCCTTCGTTCTGCCACACGGAAGACGAAGAGATACTCCGTCAAGTGCTGAACGACTACGACAGGGAAACCACGGACTTCTACCGTTGGCGCGTGGAATACACGCAAGACGAATTGTCCGGGCTCATCGAGGAGAACCTGAAAACGGATTTTGGCAGCATCCTCGACCTCATCCCCGTGGAACGCGGACGAGGCGGACATATCAGCCGGTTGAGAATCGTCGGTACACAGGAGACACTCGTCATCGGAAAAGAGTTGGAAATACGCCGTGTATTAAGCCACACCCATTTGTTCAGTTCGGCATTCGTGGTCGACAAGGAGGATTTGCACGACGGCATACCCGGCCGGTTCGTCCTCCACGGTGCCGGATGGGGGCACGGCGTGGGCTTATGCCAGATCGGGGCGGCGGTCATGGGAGCCAAAGGTTACCGTTACGACGAAATCCTGAAACATTATTATGACGGAATCACCATCCGGAAAGCCTACTCCTGACAGCCTTATGAAAAGAAAACCTTACGCCATAGACGACCGGCAAACACCAGAAACCCCAAGCCGGAACCCATGGAAATGGATTCCGACCCTGTACTTTGCCGAGGCACTGCCTTACGTGACGGTCATGAGCATCTCTACCGTCATGTACGAACGCATGGGACTTTCCAACGCCGAAATCGCTTTCTACACTAGCGCACTCTACCTCCCGTGGGTCGTCAAACCCCTATGGAGCCCGTTCATCGACCTTGCCAAAAGCAAAAGATGGTGGATATTGGCCATGGAGTTCCTCATCGCCGCCGCCATAGCCGGAGTGGCCTTCACGCTTCCCTCCGCCCATTTCCTCGTCTTTACCCTGATGTTCCTGTGGATGATGGCTTTCAGCAGTGCCACCCACGACATCGCAGCCGACGGTTTTTACATGTTGGCGCTCGACCCGCACGAGCAAAGCCTGTATGTGGGCATCAGGAGCACGTTCTACCGCATCGCCACCATAGCGGGCAGCGGACTGCTCATCATGTTGGCGGGCACGTTGGAAACTTTCACCCGCCGCATCGCCTATTCGTGGAGCATCGCTTTCTACGTGCTGGCGGCATTCTTCATTGCCGTGACTGCCTACCACTTTTTCCACTTGCCGCGCCCCGACTGCGACCGGACACGAAAAGCCGTGTCGGCCCGCAGCCTGTGGAAAGACATTTGGCTCACCGTCACATCGTTTTTCCGGAAACCGCAGCCTGTGGCCGCCGTCCTTTTCATGCTTTTCTACCGCCTGCCGGAAGCGTTGCTCATCCGGATTTCCAACCTGTTCCTGATTAAACCCGTCAGCGAAGGCGGACTGGGGCTTTCCACGCAGGAAGTAGGGTTCGTACAGGGAACGGTAGGCGTACTCGGCCTGACCCTCGGCGGCATCATAGGCGGTATAGCCGCCTCGCGCAACGGGCTGAAAAAGAGGCTGTGGCCGATGGTATGGAGCATCACGCTACCAGACCTTGTATATGTCTATCTGAGTTACTTCCAGTCTACGAATTTCTTGCTTATCAACGCCATGGTATTCATTGAGCAATTCGGTTACGGCTTTGGCTTCACTGCCTACATGCTGTTCCTCCTATATTATTCGCAAGGGGAACAACAAACTTCGCATTATGCCTTCTGCACGGCTTTCATGGCCCTGTCCATGATGCTGCCGGGCGCCGTGGCCGGAGAATTGCAGGAAGCCGTGGGATACTTCCACTTCTTCCTTATCGTAATGGCCTGCTGCTTGGTGACGGTCGGCGTCACAGCACTGCTGAAAATAGACCCGGAATTCGGGAAAAAAGAACATCATGGAAACCAAGCATAACCTACGGAAAGCCTTGTTGGTGGCCGACGGAGGCTCCACAAAAACCGACTGGTGCCTGGCAGTTCCCCATCGGGAGCCTCAGCTTTTCCGTACGCGTGGACTCAACCCTGCCCTGTTGGAACCTCCCGCCATCCGGGAAATCCTGCAAACGGAACTGCTTCCCCGGTTGGCCCCCCATCTCCAAGGACCGGAAACGGAAACCCATATCTATTATTACGGTGCGGGATGCCTGCCTTCCGTCTGCGACAAGATGGGACAGGCCCTTACCGGACTCTTCCCCCGCTCCACAGCCGAAGTCCATTCCGACCTGTTGGGGGCTGCACGGGCCTTATGCGGACACGAAGCCGGCATTGCCTGCATTTTGGGCACCGGTTCCAATTCCTGCCGTTACGACGGACAGGACATTGTGCAACATGTGTCTCCGTTGGGATACATCTTAGGGGACGAAGGCAGCGGCACAGCTTTAGGCAAACGCCTGATAGGCGACTGGCTCAAAGGACTTTTAGACGAAGAACTAAGCCGTAAGCTGGCGGAAAGCTACGGATGGGACGAAGCTGACATCATCCGGAAAGTGTACCGGGAACCGGAAGCCAACCGTTTCTTAGCTTCTTTCACACCTTTCCTGAAAGCCCACCGTACCCACCCTGACGCCCACCGTATACTCACAGACTGCTTCAAAGCCTTCTTTGAACGGAACATCATGGCTTACCACCCCGGATCGCTTGCCGTACACTTCGTGGGCAGCATAGCCGCCATTTTCCACGAAGAACTGGAGGAGGCTGCCGGAATATACGACATACGGATAGGAAACATCCTCAAAGAACCGATAGACCGGATGGTAAATTACCATCGACAAAAACTGAAAGACAAAGCAGATTAAAAGATTTTTAAGGAAAATGCAGTGTTTTTCGCAAAATATGTTTTATAGCATGTTTTTTTACTTGCACGCACCTAAAAATGCGCTTACCTTTGCAGCGTTATCCTGAAAACAATCTTTTTACCTTAAACAAAACTAATACCTAAAAAACTAAAGAATACGGGTCGCTGTGAAGTGACCCGTATTTCTTTTATCCCTTTAAAAAGGTCCCGTCACCAACCGAGGCCGACAACGGGACCACCGCTCAGGGGCAACTGACGGGAAAGTAATCGAATGAAAAGCGCGGAACTCCACCGTAAGACAATATCGCAGCATTCTTTTCCGGCCTGAGGATAAAAGTGATAGATTGCGTTTCGCTGCGATTTTCTCCGTCTCCCACCTTTTCGTATGTGACCGTCTGCGGAATGCGACGGGTGGTTTTCCCCCACAGTCCGGCATACCAAATAAAATCATAAAGCCCCGGAAAACAATTCATCTCTTGGAGGTTGATACCGGGATTTAACTTCAGGGAATCCTGCATGTCATAGCCAAAAGTATAAATCTCATGCCTCTCGTATAGATTGTTCGTATGGGAAACATCGGAAACCACCGTCTCCAGATTCCCGTCCTTCCAAGTGTACCGCGCCACGCCGGTTTCCCTGTAGCCCGAACTGTTCTCACGATGGTAGTTCATCTCGGTTATATGTCCCTCGGAGTCGTAAGAAGCCGATACCTCTCCCCTAAAAGGACGGGCTTTTCCACCGTTTGCCGTCTCTTGCTCCATGCCGTTGAATTCCATATAAACCACATGGCCTTCCGGAGCGACACGAACGGGCTTGAAACAAACCTCGCGGACACGACCGGTGGCTACGGACTTCTTTTCCTTGAAAACCCGAAACGCCAATGGATGCGTCTCCACTATAAAAGTACCATATTCCGTACTGTAGCCTCCGACTATCCGTCCGTCACGATATTTAAACCGGGTCATATTACTATCCCCCCGACTCCATCCGGCAATCGGACGTACGATACCCATATCTCGCAAACAGGGAACCGACACAGCGGCTTCCCCTTCTAAGGGATGCGATTTTTTATTACTCCGACAGGCCACACAGCCACAGGCCATATACGCAACGAGCCATATTTTCATCAAACTACGGATCAATCTTATCATATTCCTGCGTTACTATTATTTTATATTACCAATAGCGGTCCATCTCTTGGTAAGAGATAGATCGACATTTAAAATATACTATTTTACAGCCATTTAAAAAATACAAAGTTTAGAAAAACATCGCATTTCTTAGATTTTTTCATACAGTTACTTGGCGTTATCTGGCTTTTTACCTACATTTGCAAACGGTAGTCTATCTCTTACCAAGAGATGGACTTTTTTCATCCCCCAATAGACCTCGAAAAACGACTAAAAAAACAGCTAAACCAAAGCTTATCCTATAAAAAACGTTAAGCATAGACATTTTAATTCTTTTTCTATTGTTTATTTCAAAAAACTCCGTAACTTTGCATCGTGTTTTTCATAGTATTAGATTTAAGGTTAACAAAGGTTGGGTCAGAGCGCTGACCCTTTTTTTATATCCTTACTGTGAAGTAGGGATATTTTTTTGTAGTCGGAAAAAGAAAGCTTATGGGAAGTTCCACTGTATCCCTAAGCCACTTACATAAACATCGTCTATCAATATTTTTCTACCTATAATTACCACTGAAAATCAACCTTTTACATCCTAAAAATCGTTCTGCGCCAAATGAAAAATCATTTGGCTGAGACTGATTTTTCAATCTGCGGCAAACGATTTTCAAATCTCCGCAGAATAATTTTTGTTGGTATAGATGAAAAAAAGCCCTATTTTTGCAACCACGAAACAAACAAAAGGAAAAAAACATGCAAAACACCACCATGACGAAACATCCACGCGTGGACGTGGCTGACGTATTACGCGGAATAGCCGTAATGGGCATCATTCTGTTGCACTCCATCGAACATTTCAATTTCTACTCCTACCCCGACACTGCGGGACAAAGCGAGTGGTTGGACTTCAGTGACAAAGCCATCTGGGACGGCATGTTCTTCCTCTTCGGCGGAAAAGCATACGCCGTTTTCGCATTGCTCTTCGGTTTCAGCTTTTTCATCCAATACGACAACCAGCGGCTGCGCGGAAAAGACTTCAGGGGACGGTTTTGCTGGCGGCTCTTCCTGCTTTTCCTTTTCGGCAACCTGAACGCCTCGTTCTTTACGGCGGAGGTATTGGTGCTCTACTCTTTAGTGGGCTTCATCCTTCCGCTCACCTGCCGCCTGAAAGACAAATGGCTGCTGGTACTGGCCTGCGTCCTGCTTATCCAACCCCTACCCTTATACTACGCCATCCGGGCGGCCTGCGACCCGGCATTCGTCACTCCAGCCGTACCCACCGGGCATTTGTGGGCACAAACTTTCGCCGTACAACAGGGCGGCACGTTTTGGGAAACCGTACGCGTGAACCTTTGGGAGGGACAACTGGCCAGCCTGGCTTGGGCCTGGGACAACGGACGTGTGTTCCAGACGGCGGCCTTGTTCCTATTCGGGCTGCTCATCGGCAGACGGGGCTTGTTCCAGAAAGAAAACCTGAAAGTGTGGAACAAGATACTCTGCGGAGCCTTGGTCGCATTTTTCCCCCTATACGGGCTTGGCAACATGCTGCCCGACTTCATCAGCAATCCGTCCGTATTGACCCCGCTGAACCTTGTGGTAAGCTCTTTGTATAAATTCGCTTTCATGTTGGTACTGGTTTCGGGCGGGCTCATGGCCTTTTACCGCACCCGGATGCAAGCGTTCATGAGCAAAATCATCCCATACGGCAAGATGAGCCTGACGAACTACATCACCCAAAGCATTGCCGGAGCCATGCTTTATTACAACTGGGGCTTTTCCTTGCACGACGATTTGGGCATTACGGCCAGCCTGTTGGCCGGAATGGCGTTCTTCGTCCTGCAATTCTCTTTCTGCAAATGGTGGATGAAACACCACGACCACGGCCCGTTGGAATATGTGTGGAAACGGGCCACATGGCTGAAATGACCCGTATGGTCACGAATGTTCCTTAACCTTATCATATAATGAGAACTTTATTCCTTCTTATCTTCTTGGGAGTGGCCGGAAACATTTCCGTCCCCTCCCATGCCAAGTCCAAACCACGTGGGGGACAAAACTATTACGTAGACGCGCAAAACGGTGATGACCGCGCCGACGGAAAGAGCGAAAAGACGGCTTGGAAAAGCCTGTCGCGGACGAAAGAAATACAACTGAATGCCGGCGATTCCTTATTATTGCGCAGGAACTCATCATTCAACGGGCTGTTGGAAGTGTCGGCCGAGGGGATGGCAGGCCGTCCGGTCGTAATCGGTGCTTACGGCACAGGCAGGAAACCTTGCATCCAAGCCCCGGACTCGTCGCTGTACACGGTCTTGGTGCGCAATTCAGACTATCTCACTTTAGAGAATCTGGAGGTCGTGAACACCGGAAAGCAAAGGATGGCGAACCGCACGGGCGTGAAAGTGCTCTGCGAAGATTATGGCGTGTCGCACGACATCGTGCTCCGGGCACTCCATATCCACGACGTGAACGGCAGCCTAATCAAACAGAAAGGGGGAGGTTCGGGCATACTCATCGTCAACCGGGGTAAAGACACGCCCTCCACGTTCGACGGATTACGGGTGGAAGACTGCATCATCCGGAGGTGCGAGCGGAACGGCATCATCTGGTCCGGTTACAGCGACCGCGAACATTGGCATCCCAACACGCGTACCGTCATACGCAAAAACCTGATAGAGGAAGTCCCGGGCGACGGCATCGTCCCCATCGGATGCGACGGGGCCTTGATAGAATACAACCTGATGCGCAACTGCCCGGGCACATTGCCCCACAGCGAGGCCGCCGCAGGCTTTTGGCCTTGGAGTTGCGACAACACCGTGATGCAGTTCAACGAAGTGAGCGACCATAAGGCCCCATGGGACGCACAAGGATTCGACTCGGATTACAACTGCCGCAACACGACCATACAATACAACTATAGCCACGACAACGACGGCGGACTGGTCCTGATTTGCAATTCAGGCACGTACCACGGTGCAGGCAACCAAGGCAGCGCGGTGCAATATAATGTGAGCATCAATGACGCTATCCGCCCGCGTGCGACCCGTAGCGGAATATTCTCGGCCAACATCCACATTGCCGGTCCTTGCAAAAACACATTGGTACAACGGAACCTCTTGCATGTCAACCCCAAAACGGAGCCGTTCATCGACCGCAGTATCATCACGTCCGATTCATGGGACGGCTATGCGGACTCTACCGTGTTCCGGGAAAATGTATTCTTCGTCCCGCAGGAATCAGAAATCCGCCTGAACCGCTCCACCCGTAACACGTTCGACGGGAACTATTACTTAGGCAACATAAAAGGCCGTCCCGAAGACCCGAACGGCAGAAACGCATCGGACTATTACAACCAGTGCATCAGCAAAGACCCATCCGGCTTCAACAGTTTGTCTTTTCTCTTCGACACGGTAATTATCGGTGACGGCTCTGCCGTACTGAAAGCGGTGAACCGGGACACCATCCACCGCTTTTTTGAAATGATGAAAGAAGAATGAGCCTTTCAAAAGAATAACGGGAGCCAGTCTTGCCGACCTCGCTCCCGTTACACTTTTTTATAATATGGCTTTGCCCGTTCCTTAAATGGACAAAATCCCCAATACATTTATCAACTCTTTCTTCACCGGCTTGTCGCTCTTGATGGCATTGCAGAACGGTACGTACACCACTTCATCATTCTTGATGCCGATCATCACGTTACGCTGCCCTTCGCGCAAAGCCGTAATGGCGCCTACCCCCAAACGGGAAGCCAAAATACGGTCGTAAGCACTCGGAGAACCGCCACGCTGCAAATGCCCGAGAATAGACACGCGCACGTCGAACTCGGGATATTCTTTCTTCACCCGGTCGGCATAATACATGGCACCGCACTTGGGACTTTCGGACACGATAACCATACTGGAACTCTTGCTCTTGCGAATACCCCGGCTGATGAACTGTTCCAACTGGTCGGCATTGGAAGAGTCTTCGGGAATGATGGCAGCTTCCGCCCCGCTAGCTATCGCACTGTTCTGCGCCAGGAAACCGGCATCGCGCCCCATCACTTCGATGAAGAATATACGTTCGTGCGAAGTCGCGGTATCACGAATCTTGTCTACACACTGCACAATGGTATTCAACGTCGTGTCGTAACCGATAGTGGAATCCGTCCCGCTCAGGTCATTGTCGATGGTGCCGGGCAGACCGATACAGGGCACATCGAACTCCTCAGCAAAAATGCGTGCACCTTCAAGCGAACCGTTACCCCCTATGATAATCAAGGCATCAATACCCTGTTCCACCATGTTGTCATAAGCCTTTTTACGCCCCTCCGGCGTAAGGAATTCCTTGCTGCGAGCCGTTTTCAGAATCGTTCCTCCCCTCTGGATGATATTGCTCACATTCTCTGTCGTAAATTCCTGAATTTCGTTGTTAATCAATCCTTCATAACCACGATATATACCTTTTACCTTCAAACCCGCTGCTATCCCGGCACGCGTAACAGCGCGGATAGCGGCATTCATTCCGGGAGCATCTCCTCCGGAAGTCAAAATACCTATACAATTAATCTTTCCCATGTTAGATGATTATAAATGACGCTGCAAAGATACAAACAAAAACAAGAAATACATTCATTTTCTTGCCTTTTTAATTGCATATTTATACCTTTTATTGTAACTTTGCGCCCGATTATATACAACATAATGTCTAACATTATTAATTTTATTATTTTCAATTAATTAAATGGCAGAATTAAAGAACGTAGCACCGTTGGCAGACTTCGACTGGAATGCTTATGAAAGCGGTGACACTCTGGTGAACGAGAGCCGCGAAGCTCAGGAAAAGGCCTACGAAGGCTCTTTAAACAAAGTAAATGACCACGAAGTGGTTGACGGTACGGTTATCGCGATGAACAAGCGTGAAGTGGTGGTGAACATCGGCTTCAAGTCAGACGGCATCATCCCGATGAGCGAATTCCGCTACAATCCCGATTTGAAAGTCGGAGACAAAGTCGAGGTTTACATCGAGAACCAAGAGGACAAGAAAGGACAGCTCATCCTTTCTCACAAGAAGGCACGCGCTACCCGTTCTTGGGATCGTGTGAACGAAGCCCTCGAAAATGAAGAGATCATCAAGGGTTACATCAAATGCCGTACGAAAGGTGGCATGATTGTGGACGTATTCGGCATTGAAGCATTCTTGCCGGGTTCACAAATCGACGTGAAACCCATCCGCGACTACGATGTATTCGTAGGAAAGACTATGGAATTCAAGGTCGTTAAAATCAACCAGGAATTCAAGAATGTCGTTGTTTCGCACAAGGCTCTTATCGAAGCCGAATTGGAACAACAGAAAAAAGAAATCATCAGCAAGCTTGAAAAAGGACAGGTACTTGAGGGTACCGTTAAGAATATCACCTCTTACGGCGTCTTCATCGACTTGGGCGGCGTAGACGGTCTGATCCACATCACCGACCTCTCTTGGGGACGCGTGAGCGATCCGAAAGAAGTGGTACAGCTTGACCAGAAGATCAATGTGGTTATCCTTGACTTCGACGACGAGAAGAAGCGTATCGCATTGGGTCTGAAACAGCTGACTCCGCATCCTTGGGACGCTTTGGATCCGAACTTGAAAGTAGGTGACAAAGTAAAAGGCAAAGTTGTCGTGATGGCCGATTACGGTGCATTCATCGAAATCGCTCCGGGCGTAGAGGGTTTGATTCACGTATCGGAAATGTCTTGGAGCCAACACTTGCGTTCTGCACAGGACTTCATGAAAGTGGGCGACGAAGTAGAAGCTGTCATTCTGACTTTGGATCGTGAAGAACGTAAGATGTCTTTGGGCATCAAACAGCTGAAAGCCGACCCTTGGGAAAACATTGAAGAGAAATACCCCGTAGGTTCCAAACATACGGCCAAAGTACGCAACTTTACGAACTTCGGCGTATTTGTCGAGATAGAAGAAGGCGTAGACGGTTTGATTCATATTTCCGACCTTTCTTGGACAAAGAAAATCAAGCATCCGTCTGAATTTACGCAGATTGGCGCAGAAATCGAGGTTCAGGTATTGGAAATCGACAAAGAAAACCGCCGTTTGAGCTTGGGTCATAAGCAACTTGAAGAGAATCCTTGGGATGTGTTTGAAACCGTATTCACGGTGAACTCTATTCACGAAGGTACTATCGTCGAGATGTTGGACAAAGGCGCTGTAATCCAATTGGAATATGGTGTAGAAGGCTTTGCTACTCCGAAACATTTGGTGAAGGAAGACGGCAGCCAGGCTCAACTGAACGAAAAATTGCAGTTCAAGGTAATTGAGTTTAACAAGGAAAGCAAACGTATCATCTTGTCTCACAGCCGTATCTACGAAGATGCACAGCGCGCTGAAGCTAAAGAAGCCAAAAAAACAACTAACAGCGCCAAGAAAGGTACGAAAAAAGAAGAAACTCCGGTGATTCAAAACCAAGCAGCTGCTACCACCTTGGGTGACATCGACGCATTGGCTGCATTGAAAGCCCAAATGGAAAAAGGCGAATAAGCCACATTCCTAAATAGGAAAAAATACGAAAGAAAGGGTGATGATTATTTCTCATCGCCCTTTTTTATGTATTTTTGTACAATGAAACTCATATCCGGAAGGCATGGAAAAGTTTGAATTGACAATTTTGGGATGCGGGTCTGCACTACCTACCACACGGCACTTCGCCACGTCACAGGTCATCAACATCCGCGAAAAATTATACATGATTGATTGCGGAGAAGGAGCACAACTGCAGTTGAGGCGTTCGCGGCTTAAATTCTCGCGGCTGAACCATATATTCATCTCCCACCTGCACGGCGACCACTGTTTCGGTTTAATAGGCCTCATCTCTACTTTTGGCTTATTAGGGCGTACAGCGCCTCTATACGTACATGCCCCGGCGGCATTCGGCCCCATATTGCAAAGTCTGCTGAGCTTTTTTTGTAAAGGGTTAGATTTCCGTGTTGAGTTCTACCCCGTAGATACCTCGCGCCATACTTTGATTCATGAAGACCGCTCCGTCTACGTTTACTCCATCCCCCTGCGCCACCGTATTGAATGCTGCGGTTTTCTGTTTCAGGAGAAAGCCACTCTGCCACACATCCGGCGAGACATGATCGATTTCTACCGTATCCCGATCTGTGAAATCAATAACATCAAAAATGGAATGGACTGGACTACGGAAGACGGCACACTCGTCCCCAACCACCGGCTTACCGAACCATCGGACTCTCCACGCTCTTTCGCCTATTGCTCGGATACGTGCTATCTACCGGAACTTGCCCAATATATCCAAAAAGCAGATTTATTATTTCATGAAGCCACGTTCTCGCACGATGACCTGGCAAGGGCAAAAGAAACATTCCATACCACGGCCCTACAGGCAGCCACACTCGCACGGGACAGCCAAGTCAAAAAGCTCTGTATCGGTCATTTTTCGGCACGGTACGAAGACGAAAGCCAACTCCTGAAAGAAGCCCAAAGCATATTTGAACCGACAATCCTTGCAAGGGAAAATCTTCTCATAAAAATTTAACGAAGGGAAAAATCGTTTTTCACACAATAAAATTTGTTTCTTCCGTTAGGAATACCTATATTTGTACCATTAGAATAAATGAAGAATAAGACTATGATGAAAAAGACACTTCTTTTAATATTGACGACCTTCCTCCTGAATACCGCAGGAGTTTGTTGGGCGCAAGAAGAGAAGAACGAGCCGGAGACAGAACTTTCGGCCACATCCATAGTCGTGAAAGGCTCTACTTTATCAGTCTATAACGCCAACGGAAGCATATTGGAGATTTTCTCCCTGACAGGTACTAAGGTGGCAACAATAAGAATTGACAGCAACGAAAAAACAGTAGACTTATCTCTGAGGAAAGGCTGTTATATATTAAAGGTTAATAAAGTAGTGCGCAAGATTTCCATCCGCTAATTCATGTAATGGGATTTTCTCGTTTTTTCAATCTCTTCCTCTTCGGTCTGATTATCATTTCATGCCATGAAGAGAAAAGAAATGCAAACATCAACATCCAGTTGGACGATTTTGCAGATTGGAACATACGGGAATATAGTTTGTCCAGTCAGAAAATACGACATGAAATCGACAGCCTGCGGCTACTTCCTCTCAAAATGTATGCAGACGAGCATACCCGTAAATACTATGCCTCCAGTGCTCCTTTCCTTTGGATTACCCGCTCGGGCATAGATGAAAAAGCGGATACGTTACTGACTTACCTCCAAAAGGCTTCTTTGGCCGGTCTACGGGAAAGTAATTTTTATATATCCGAGCTTCAAACGAACCTGCGACGAATCCGTCAACTGGATTTCGACACCGAAAACAACATTAATTCCGTTTTCGGACGTACCGAGTTCCTGCTTACGAAAGCTTATCTCAGATACGTATGCGGACAACGCTTCGGATACGTCCAACCGAACTATATTTTCAACCGGTTAGAACAAACGGACACAACGAAAAAAGCTCCTTTTCGCCGATTGTATGACACCGAGACGGAAAGCGCGGATCAAGAATTCATCCATAAAGCCCTCTCTATACTGAAAGGCGGGAACTTTACCGATTTTTTCCGGGACATACAACCCGATAACCCATTATACTACCAACTGACAAACCTTTGCCTGCAAACGCAAAATCCGGAAACACGCCGTAAAGCCATCGTCAATATCGAACGGAGCCGTTGGCGAACCCCTCGCGCCGCGCACGACAAGTACGTATGGGTCAACCTGGCTGCCGCGAAGCTTTATGCCGTAGACGAAAAGAAGCCGGAATATCTGGACATGAAAATATGCATCGGCAGCCCCAAAAGTAAAACCCCCATGTTGCAAAGCCGTATCGAAAGGGTAGACATGAATCCATATTGGAACATCCCATACAGCATTGTAAAAAAGGAGATAGCCCCTCGACATGCAGGAAACGAGGCTTATTTCTCACGCAACCGTTATCGTATTTTCAGTAAAGAAACCGGAGAAGAACTACCTCCTGCAGCAGTCACGGCCGACATGCTCACCAGTGGCCGTTACAGGGTACGCCAAGATAACGGAGAAGGTAATTCCTTGGGAAGACTTATATTCAGGTTTCCCAACAATTTCTCCATCTACCTGCACGACACCAACAACAAACAGGCTTTCAAGCGCACAAACAGAGCCATCAGCCACGGATGTATCCGAATAGAAAAACCGCTCGAACTGGCTGTCTTTTTATTAGATACACCAGAAGAAAAAACAGTAAACAGACTTCGGGAAGCTATCGGACTACCTCCGTTGAATTCATCTATTCCCATAGAAAAAAAAGAAGGCGAACCGTTGAAAGTAGGCATACAACGTTTCGATCCTTCCATACCTGTCGTCATAGACTATTACACCCTCTATCCGAAACCCGACGGCGGATGGGAAGAAAGTCCCGACCCATACGGTTATGATGAAATTTTACTCAAAAAGTTAGAAGCTTTTTAAACCATCTTCCCTTCCGGGTGTCCTATCTAAACAACGACTTGTACGAGCATGAATTCTACGGAGGAAACTTCACTCATCCACCGGCTGAACCAACCGGAACATCAACGCCAAGCATTTGAACAATTGGTGAACCTTTACAGCCCGCAGCTGTATCGTCAAATCCGCCGTATGGTATACAGTCATGACGACACCAATGACATTTTGCAAAATACATTTATCAAAGCATGGGTCAATTTAGACACTTTCCGCGGCGATGCCCGTCTGAGTACATGGCTTTACCGTATTGCCACCAATGAAACCCTGAACTTCCTACAACGGAAAAAAGACACGACCGGACTGGACGATGCCCCGTCGGCCATCGTCAGCCAACTGACGGCCGACGAATATTTCGATGGAAACGAAACGGAGCTTCAGTTGCAAAAAGCCATCGCCAGTTTGCCGGACAAGCAACGCGCCGTATTCCATTTAAAGTATTACGAAGAAATGAAATACGAAGAAATGAGCTGCATATTAGACACTAGCGTAGGTGCCTTGAAAGCCTCCTACCACCATGCCGTGAAAAAAATATGCGATTTTTTTAAATCCCAAGATTAAACCTTTTGAATCCGGAAATATCAAATATACAAAGAAAGGAATGCCAATTATGAAAGAAGAAGATTTCATCCGAAAAAAATACGGTTCCGGCAACCCGTTCAAGGTTCCGGAAGAGTATTTCGAGCAGTTTACGTCCGAATTGATGAGCAAATTGCCGGAGAAGGAAATGAAGCCTGTTCTCTCTATGCCCTCCCGCCGACGAACACGCATACGCACGCTATGGTATGCAGTGGCCGCCGCCCTATGCGGTGCCATGTTTCTCGGAACATATTATCTCCGGTCCGTAATTCACCCCCACAGTGAAAGCCCTGTGGCACAATATGGAGAGACCATAGAAACCGAAGACATTTATATGGATGACGTTCTCGATTACGCCATGGTCAGCAACCACGAAATCGCCCTATATTTGACAGATGTGTATTAATTCATAGACATAAAACCAGATGAAAAGAAAAATACTGCCCATGTTCGTCTTGTTTTGGGTACTCGGTCACATACAGTTCATGGCCCAACCGCCCAAAAGACAGTTCTCTCCTCAAGATTTTGTGAAGCGTCTGGAGAGTTTCATCGTACGTGAAGCCTGCCTGACTCCGACCGAAGCCACGGCCTTTTTCCCGATTTTCCACGAACTTCATGACAAACAACGGGGCATCAACTGGCAAATCAGGGAACTTAAAAAAAGAAGCCTCCCTGCCCATGCGACAGACAAAGATTACTATAACCTCATCAAAGAAATCAATAAATTAAAGATTGAGTCGGCCGAACTGGAAGACCTTTACTACAAAAAAATGTGCAAAGCAATTCCGGCCCGGAAAGTACATGAAGCGATGCAGGCCGAAGACCGCTTCCACCGTCGCATGTTACGTAAGTTCAGCAACCGGCCGGACAAGTCCAAGCAAAAGTAAGCACAGCTCGCAAGGCTGTGCTTTTTCGTTTCAAGTCCATATCTAAAGAATACATAAAAAAGCCCCCTCCCCGTCCCGATAACAGATTAATCTTCGTAACTTTGAAGAAGATATATGATATAAACCCTAACATGTTTTCATCCATGCTGACCACCCTCTGCATCTTGATTCTTTCCGCCATATTTTTTGTCAGCGGAAAAATACGTTCCGACATCGTGGCATTATGCGCCTTAGTAGCCCTGCTGATATTCCAGATCCTCACTCCGGAAGAAGCCCTGTCGGGATTCTCCAACTCCGTAGTCATTATGATGGTGGGCCTGTTTGTCGTCGGAGGAGCCATCTTCCAGACCGGCCTGGCCAAAATGCTAAGTTCGCGCATTCTCAAACTGGCCGGAAACAGCGAGCTACGCCTGTTCATCCTCATCATGGCTGTCACCTCGGCCATCGGCGCTTTCGTCAGCAACACTGGTACCGTGGCCCTGATGCTCCCGATTGTCGTCAGTTTGGCGGCATCCAATCCCCACATGAACGCTAGCCGGCTACTTATGCCGCTAGCCTTTGCCAGCAGTATGGGCGGCATGATGACCCTAATCGGCACGCCTCCCAACCTCGTCATACAGAACACGCTGACAGACGCGGGCTATCCCAACCTCTCTTTCTTTTCATTTCTTCCCGTAGGACTTATCTGCGTAGTTACAGGTACCATAGTCCTGCTGCCACTCAGCAAAATGTTCTTATCCAAGCGAGGTACAGAAAGCCGCACAGGCAAGCATTCGGGAAAGTCGCTCAAAGAGTTAGTACATGAGTACGGACTCTCCGACAACCTTTTCCGGTTAAGAGTCCCTGCACAGTCCGCGCTGAAAGGCAAAACCATCATAGAACTGGACATACGCCGCAGATACGGGCTGAACATCCTGGAAGTACGGAGAGGAGAGGCATCGCAACACCGTTTCCTGAAAACCATCACGCAAAAATTGGCCGAGCCGGACACCATCCTGCAAGCAGAAGACATCCTATATGTCAAAGGAGATTTCGAACAAGTACACACTTGGGCTGTAGCACACCGGTTGGAAATCCTTGACGGCCGGGCTTCGGAAGACATACGCAGAGACCGTTCGCTGGATTTCTATGACATAGGCATCGCAGAAATCGTCTTAATGCCGGCCTCAAGGATCGTCAACCGCACGATTAAAGAAATAGGCTTCAGAGACAAATTCAATGTTAACGTATTGGGTATCCGCCGTAAGAAAGAATACCTGTTGCAGGATTTGGGAGACCTTCGCATCCACTCCGGCGACGTACTACTCATACAAGGTACATGGAGCGACATCTCGCGGTTGAGCAAAGAGGATGAAGACTGGGTCGTATTGGGAGAACCGCTTGACGAAGCGGCCAAGGTGACCCTGGACTACAAAGCCCCGTTGGCAGCAGCCATCATGATACTGATGGTCGCCATGATGGTATTCGACTTCATCCCCGTAGCCCCCGTCACGGCAGTCATGATAGCCGGTATCCTGATGGTGCTGACCGGATGTTTCCGCAATGTGGAAGCGGCCTATAAAACCATCAATTGGGAAAGCATCGTGCTGATTGCCGCCATGCTTCCCATGTCGTTAGCCTTGGAAAAAACGGGAGGAGCCGAGTTCATATCCAACAGCCTTGTCAACGGACTGGGCAGTTACGGCCCTTTGGCACTCATGGCCGGAATCTATTTCACGACCTCCCTGATGACCATGTTCATCAGCAACACAGCGACGGCCGTATTGTTGGCTCCCATAGCTTTGCAAAGTGCGCAACAGATTGGTGTCAGCCCTGTCCCTTTCCTGTTTGCCGTCACCCTCGGTGCCAGCATGTGTTTCGCGTCTCCGTTTTCCACTCCTCCCAACGCATTGGTCATGCCGGCCGGCCAATACACCTTCATGGATTACGTCAAAGTCGGATTGCCGCTGCAAATCATTATGGGCATCGTCATGATATTCGTACTGCCCTTGCTTTTCCCCTTCTGACTTCACCTTCGAAGTTACAGATAATCTTAAGCTAAAAGTAGGGTTCAGACACACTCCGAACCGTCTTCAGATATTGGATTTTCATTCTGCGCCAAACGATTTTTCAATCTCCTGCGATTGATTTTTCGTTTGGCGCAGAACGATTTCACGTTGTAAGGTCCGTTTTTTTTGCCATGGTTACATTCCATAAAGAATATGATACACAGCCCCCCAAAAAATGCCCACAATTCACTAACTTTGGGACGTAAAATCCCCAAAAAGGAAATATATGTGGAAAAGATTCATTTACAAACAGGGTATGTGCCTGAAGATTGCCCTCGCGTTGGCCATAGTTACCAACCCGTCGGATTGCCAATCCAAGATGAAACCGACGCATACCGGCAAGCAACGCCTTATCGTCACCACTGATCTGGGCGGCACAGACCCGGACGACACCCAGTCTCTCATACACCTCCTGCTGTGCTCCAACACCGTTGACGTCGAAGGCTTGGTCAGCTCACAAGTTTGGATAGACACACCGGACAAAGCGGACAAGATACGCGAGGTTGTAAAACAATTCGGGCCGGTACTGCCCCGGCTGAAAAAACATGCTACAGGCTATCCGGACGAGAACTACCTGCTGTCCATCATCCGCAGCGGACAAACGCGCTCGAACATGGACGGCGTAGGAGAAAATAAGGATTCTCCCGGTTCGGAACTCATCATCAAGGCTGTGGACAAAAAGAGCGACCCACGCCCGGTATGGATTGCCGCTTGGGGAGGAATGAACAACGTGGCACAAGCCTTGTGGAAAGTATCCCACACACGTTCTACCAAAGATATAGAAAAGTTCATCCGGAAAATACGTATCTACGATGTCCTGGGACAGGATGACGCAGGTGCGTGGATTGCCAAAAACTTCCCCGGCATCTTATATATCCGCAACAAAGCCGTCTATGGGTGGGCTCCGTCCGACGAATGGACGAAGAAGAACATACAAAACATGAAGCCGTTGGGTGCTTGCTATCCCAACCGGATATGGGCCACGGAAGGAGACTCCCCGTCTTTCCTCTACGTTCTCGCCAATGGACTGAACGTACCCGAAGAAGTCACTTTCGGTGGATGGGGAGGCCGCTTCTCCGTGTCACGTACGGCCAATGTCCGCGGCATGGACTTCATCGCCAAAAGTGGAAAAAAAGAAGAACTGTACGACCCTTATTACATGTATGCCAGTGCCCCTGAGGGTTGCCGTGCGATAAAAAAATGGCAACAACACATTTGGAACGACTTCGCTGCACGCATGGCATGGACTACCACAAGCGAATATTCCGCCGTCAACCACCATCCTACAGCCATTGTGGACGGGCATGACGACATGAACTGCATATATAAAAAGGTGAAGGCAGGCCGTGATATGGAATTCGACGCTTCCGCATCTTACGACCCCGATGGGAATCCGTTGGATTTCCGTTGGGAAATCTATGCCGAACCCAGTACGTATAAGGGTAAGGTAAACATGGAAAACGGGGATTCCCCGAAATGCCGCATACACATCCCGGCAGAGGCATCCGGAAAGTCCCTGCACGTCATTCTCTCCCTGACCGACCGGGGCACGCCGGCACTGACGGCATATAAACGGATAGTCGTACAAGTATTATAAGAAACGGGGCGTTACAAGTCGCCCCGTTTCTCCATTTCTTTCGCCTCGTTCCAAAGCGCATCCATTTCTCCCAAGGTCATATCCTTCAAAAATCGTCCTTGGCGGATGGAATGTTGCTCCACATAATTGAACCGCCGGATGAACTTGCGGTTCGTACGCTCTAAGGCGTTGTCAGGATTGATATGATAAAGCCTTCCGGCATTGATGACACTGAAAAGGAAATCGCCGAACTCATCGGTGGATTTCTCCTTGTCCCCCCGAGCCAGTTCTGCCTGCAATTCGCCAAGCTCTTCCCTCACCTTGCCCCATACGTCCTCTTTCTTTTCCCAATCGAAGCCGACATTACGAGCCTTGTCCTGAATGCGGTAAGCCTTGATGAGCGAAGGCAAAGCTTCCGGCACGCCACCCAACACGCTCTGGTTGCCGTCTTTCTCCTTCAATTTGATTTGTTCCCAATTCTGGCTTACCTGGCCTGCCGTGTCTGCCTGCGCTTCGCCGTACACATGCGGATGGCGGAAAATCAGTTTGTCCGTCAACTTGTCGCACACGTCTGCTATATCAAAATCCCCCGTCTCGCTGGCAATCTTGGCATAAAAGCACACGTGCAGCAGCACGTCGCCTAGCTCCTTGCAAATGTTTTTCTTGTCGTCTTTCATCAGGGCGTCACACAACTCAAAGGTTTCCTCTATCGTGTTCGGCCGCAAACTCTCGTTCGTCTGTTTCCTGTCCCACGGACACTTTTCGCGCAACGTATCCAACACGTCGAGGAAACGCCCGAAAGCCTCTAATTTTTCTTCTCTGCTATGCATAAATATTCCTGTTTATCCCGCAAAAATACGCTTTTTTCCCGCTTCGCCCAATACCGGCGGGACATTTTTGCCATAATAAACACCGATGGCAGAGACTCGGTAAATGCGATAGCCACTATCGAAACTTTCGCGAACGAAAACTTTCCGGAGAACGACAAACCGCCTACTTTTGCGGTACCAAAAAGAAAAAAGACATGAATAATCAGATGACCATTTGGATTTTAACCGTAGGTTGCTTATTTTTGATTTTTATTTTCAGAAGCATCCAAAAGGTGCGCAAGGAAACGGGAGACAGCAAGATTCTTGAAATAGGAAACGAAAACAATATCTATGACGAATTCGACGACGACGAATCATAAAGAAGCACTCGTTGCAGAAACGGATATTCCTGCAACGCCGAAAGATGCATGCATCTTTCTTTCCGACTACGCCGCATGGCTCTTAGGATGCGGTGCCACATGTATCCGTATAGAAAAGAATGTAAAACGGATGGCCGACAGATGGAACATGGTATCGGAAATGACCATCTTGCCCTCTCATATACACATGACGGTATGGAACGATGACCGCAGCCACTCGTACAGCAATATCGTAAGGCTGCATCATACGGGCATCAGTTTCGACATCAATACCCAACTGAGCAAATTAAGTTGGGCGATAGCCGACCGGAAAATAGGTTTCGCAGAGGCCCGCCGGAATTTTGAAGCCATCGTGCAGACCCGCCCGGCCAATCCTTGGATGGTGTGGATACTGGCATCCTTGGCCAACATGGCATTTTGCCGTCTGTTCGGAGGAGATTTCATAGCCATGGCCATCGTACTGACAGGGACATTGGCAGGCTACAAACTGAAACAGGTCATGTTGGAAGACAGGCAAGACGTACGTTTCGTTTTCTTCTGCTGCGCGTTCTTCTCTTCCGTAATCGGTGCGGCGGGTTACGTATTCGACCTCAGCGATACACCGGAAATCGCCCTTGGCACCAGTGTCCTGTATCTGATACCGGGCATTCCTTACATTAACTCCGTAAGCGACCTTCTGGACGGCCACTATATCAGTTCATTCAGCCGTTTCATGAATGCCATGGTACTGACCGCTTGTTTGTCGGCCGGCTTGTGCGGCGGTTTATTACTCATGAATATCAAATGGCTTTAACGATGATGACTTATCTCTTCAATATTCTTCAGGACGGATTCTTTGCGGCGATTGCTGCCATCGGCTTTGCCAGTATCAGTAATCCTCCGCGTCAGGCTTACAAGTATTGTGCCCTCATAGCGGCCTTGGGCCACGCCACACGGTATGTCCTCACCCACAACGCTTACGGTGAGATGCACCTCATCGGTGCCAGCTTCATCGCGTCGTTGGTCATCGGCGTACTGACAGTGTTTCTGGCTCCACGTGCCAAATGCCCGGCGGAGACCTTCTCCTTCCCTGCACTGCTACCCATGATTCCGGGAATGTACGCCTACCGTACGATTGAAGCTCTTTTGCTCTGCCTGACCTATCAGGAAGAACATGCTTTCAACCACTATTTCTATCTGTTGTCCTACAATGGTTTGACTTGCACATTTATTATATTGGGAATGGTCGTAGGAGCCACGCTACCCATCTTCCTGTTCAAGAACACTTCATTTAAAGCCACACGCTAATCACCGACAATATGGAATTACGACAACTCAGGTATTTCGTCAAAGCAGCCGAAACACTCAACTTTTCCGAAGCCGCCAAAGGGCTGTACATCACACAAAGTACATTATCCCAGCAAATCCGACAACTGGAAACCGAGTTGGACGTACAACTCTTCCAACGCAACAGCCATGAAGTGACGCTGACCGAAGCCGGAGCGGAACTTTTGCCATACGCCAAAGAAACCCTGTATGCCGCCGACACGTGCAAAGAGCACATACGCGACCTGCAACAACTGCTCACCGGCACGCTAAACATCGGCGTGACCTATTCGTTCAGCCCGATTCTGACGGAAACTGTGTTGGCTTTCATGAAACTGTACCCCGAAGTGAAACTGAACATTTTCTACAAGACCATGACGGAACTGATGCAAATGCTCGTCAAGCGAGAAGTGGATTTCGTATTGGCCTTCAAGCCCACACGCCGTTACGAACAGATCGAATCGCACATCCTCTTCGACAACCACCTGTCGGTCATCGTGCGTTCCGACCATGCTTTGGCCCAAAAACAGAAAGTGACACTCAGCGAACTGGAAAAATATGAATTCGCCCTGCCTAGCAAAGGCTTGCAGGCCCGGAACACATTCGACCAAGTGTTTTCCGAACGCGACTACAAATTCAAAGTCCGTGTGGAACTGAACGAAGTCAATATCCTGCTGAAACTGATTAAGAAAAGCAATCTGGTGACCATACTCTCCGAAGCCACCATACACGACGAAACGGATGTCAAAGCCATCCCGTTGGATGTCAAGGAATATGAGATGGAAGGATGCATCCACACCTTAAAGCACACCTACCGGAAGCACTCGGCCCTCAAATTCATCCAACTGCTCAGTGAATCGAACGCCATCCGCGAAAGGATGCACACTTGGTTAGGATAGCAAGTTAGAACGGGGTCTCAACGTACTGCCGGTCAAGAGCACATGGCGCCGCAAAACCAACCAACCGAACAAGACACAGCCTTTCAGGATACTGGACATACTGATGGCCCACCATACGCCGGCTATCCCCCATCCCCAATGTCCTAAAAGCAAAGCCAGAGGGATGCGCAACATGTTGCCGGTGATACTGACCAAAGCCGGGGGCACCGTACGCCCGGTACCGTAGAAAACACCTTGCGTAGTGATCTCAAGCATCATAAAAATCATGGAATAACTATCTATTTTCAAGAAAAGCCCTCCGGCACGGTAAGCATCCTGCTCCGGTGTAATAAGGGAAAAAATCCATTCGCCGCCTACATAAAACAAGGCCGTGCATCCGATACCTATGGCAGCCGTAATCCCCAACGTCATTTTAAACGCCTTGCGGATACGCTCCTCACATCTGGCCGCATAGTTTTGTGCCACGAAGGAACCCAGTGCAGTGCTGAATCCTTGTGAGGTGTACCAAGCTATGGCTTCCAACTGCCCACCGGCCGTCAAAGTCATTACCCCCAAATATCCTCCCTCTGCCGATGCCGTACGCCCCATGAACAAACTAATCAAAGAGAAAAAGATATTCAACAAAGCCACCGGCAACCCGACTTTGAAGATTAAAGGTACATAAGGCAAACGCAACGGAACCAATATCCGAAAACCTTCGAACAACCGGTGCCTCCTCATCAATACGTAAAAAAACATCAGGCAAACCGTAGCCTGAGAAATCCAAGTAGCCCAAGCTGCCCCCAAAATCCCCATGTCGAGACCTAAAATGAAAAGCGGGTCAAGCAGCATATTGAGTGCCAATCCTATTCCATTTACATAAAAAGGAACCTGCGTATGCCCCGAAGCATTGTAGATCCCGGTGAAAGCGGCAGACGTAAAAATAAAAGGGAAAGCCGTAGATACCACCCGCAAATAGTCCACTGACAACTGCGACACATCACGTTCCATCCCGAATATCCCTATCAACGGAGTAGCACACGTCCAGATTAATGTAGTCCATACTATGGAAATCAACAAAGCCAACGTCAGATTATGCGATGCATAAGCCTGTGCCTTATCCATACGCTGTGCACCTATGCACTGGCCGACATTTACCTCCGAACCAACCTTGTTGATAAGAGCCAGGGAATTACTCGTCCAAGTCAGCACCCCGACTGCCCCAATAGCCGCAACCGATTTGCTACCCAAGCTTCCTACCCAAGCCATATCGGTAAAACTATAGGCCATTTGGACAAATGACGAGCCCATGACGGGAAGAGCCAGTCTCACCAGTTGTCCGCGAATAGAACCGCAGGTCAAATCTTTAACGTATTGCATCATAGGAATAAAAAAGCTGAAAAGCGGTGCAAAGATAGTGATAATCCGGAAGATTAGTCTTTTTTCATATCTATTATTAGGCAAAATGCAATAAAACAAACTACTTTTGCAGCCGAATTATCCTATACCGTTTGAACATCCAACCCATTATGAAATGAAATATCCATTGAACAAGAAAGAATTGAGATTTAAGAAAAAGAAGTTTCTTTATGCTTTTATATGCATCGCATTGGTGGTAGGCGTATACTGGATTCTGACCCGCGAGAAACAACCGGCCCCCGAAATTCCGGTGGTCTCCGTCATGCCCGTGGAGCAGCAAAATGTGGAAATCTTCGGAGAATACGTAGGACGCATACGTGCCCAACAGTTCGTGGAAGTACGTGCCCGTGTGGAAGGTTTCCTGGAGAACATGTTATTTGAAGAAGGCACGTACGTCAGCCGCAACCAGGTTCTTTTTGTCATCGACCAACGACAATACCGTGCCAAAGCCGACAAAGCGCGTGCACAATTAAAAAAAGACGAGGCACAAGCCCGAAAGGCCAAACGCGACTTGGACCGCATCAAGCCCTTGTACGAACAAAATGCAGCCAGCCAGTTGGATTTGGACAATGCCGTGGCAGCATACGAAACGGCTGTGGCCAGCGTGGGAATGAGCCAAGCCGATCTGGACCAAGCGGAACAAGAGTTGGGCTACACCATCGTGCGTTCCCCCATCTCCGGTCACATCAGCGAGCGGCATGTAGACTTGGGTACTTTGGTGGGCAGCGGCGGCAAATCGCTGTTGGCTACTATCGTCAAGAGCGATACGGTACTGGTGGACTTCAGCATGACCGCCCTCGACTACCTCAAGAGCAAGGAACGTAACGTAAATATCGGGCAAAAGGACCAGAACCGCTCTTGGCAGCCTACCGTCACCATCACGTTGCCGGACAACACGACCTATCCTTTCAAGGGATTGGTGGACTTTGCGGAACCCCAAGTAGACCCGCGGACCGGCACCTTCTCCGTACGTGCGGAAATGCCTAATCCGGACCACGTGCTGTTGCCGGGACAGTTCACAAAAGTCAAAGCCCTGCTTGATGTCCGCGAGAAGGCCACGGTGGTCCCGCAAAAGGCACTTATTATCGAAAAAGGCGGGGCTTACGTCTTTGTCATGCGTAAAGACTCCACCGTGGAACGGCGTTTCATCGAATTAGGACCGGAATTCGGGAACCACGTCGTAGTGGAACGCGGCCTGGTTCCGAACGAACAGCTTGTCACCGAAGGTTACCATAAGCTGACCCCCGGCATGAAAGTGCACGTAGCCACGGCTGAGACAAACGAAAAGAAACAGCAAACGAAAACTGCCCAATAATCAAGAAGCCCATGAAAGTGACTTATTTCATTGACCGTCCGGTGTTCTCGATGGTCATATCCATACTGATTGTCATCGTGGGATTCATAGGTCTGACCTTATTGCCCATTGACCAATATCCTCAAATTACGCCTCCGGTAGTCAAGATCAGCGCATCCTACCCGGGAGCCAGTGCGCTGACGGTATCGCAGGCCGTAGCCACCCCCATCGAACAGGAACTGAACGGAACACCGGGCATGCTGTATATGGAATCCAGTAGTTCCAATTCCGGAGGTTTTTCCGCCACGGTTACGTTCGACATCTCGGCCGACCCCGACTTGGCGGCTGTAGAAATACAGAACCGCGTGAAACTGGCAGAATCACGTCTGCCTGCCGAGGTGATACAAAACGGAATCTCCGTGGAGAAACAGGCTCCCAGCCAACTCATGACCTTATGCCTGACTTCCGACGACCCGAAATTCGATGAAATCTATCTGAGCAACTTTGCCACCATCAATGTGCTCGACGTATTGCGACGCATACCGGGTGTAGGCCGTGTGTCGAACATCGGAAGCCGCTATTACGCCATGCAGATATGGGTTCAACCGGACAAGTTGGCCAACTTCGGCCTGACGGTACAGGACGTGCAGAACGCCTTAAAAGACCAAAACCGCGAATCCGCAGCAGGCGTACTCGGACAGCAACCCATAGAAGGTTTGGACATCACCATCCCTATCTCTACCAAAGGGCGGCTCTCTACCGTCAGCCAATTCGAGGAAATCGTGCTCCGTGCCGATGCAGATGGCTCGCTCATCCGGCTGCGCGACGTGGCACGCATCTCGCTCGAAGCCCAGTCTTACAACACGGAAAGCGGTATCAACGGAGGGAATGCTGCCGTACTCGGCATTTACATGCTACCGGGAGCAAATGCCATGGAAGTGGCAGAGAACGTGAAAAAGGCCATGGACGAAATCAGCAAGAACTTTCCGGAAGGACTGGAATATGAGATTCCGTTCGACATGACGACTTACATTTCGGAATCCATCCACGAAGTGTACAAGACGCTCTTCGAAGCATTGGTATTGGTGATTTTCGTAGTTTTCCTTTCCCTGCAAAGTTGGCGTGCCACGCTGATACCCGTCGTGGCCGTACCGATTTCCCTTATCGGAACTTTCGGCTTCATGCTGATATTCGGATTCTCGCTTAACATGTTGACTTTGTTGGGACTGATTTTGGCCATCGGTATTGTGGTGGACGACGCTATCGTCGTGGTAGAGAACGTGGAACGCATCATGGAAGAAGAACATCTCGGCGCATACGAAGCCACAAAGAAAGCCATGACAGGACTGGCCGGTGCCCTGATAGCCACATCATTGGTATTGGCAGCCGTGTTCGTGCCAGTAAGCTTCCTGCCGGGCATCACGGGACAACTCTACCGCCAGTTCACCGTAACGATTGTGGTATCGGTACTGATTTCTACGGTAGTTGCCCTGACGCTAAGTCCGGTCATGTGCTCGCTCATCCTGAAACCGGCCGACCCGAACAAACCTAAAAACATCGTTTTCCGCAAAATCAACGAATGGTTGTCCGTCGGAAACCACAAATACATCCAAGGAATCCAAAAAGTCTTGATACATCCTAAACGAATCATTCTGAGTTTTTGCCTGGTCATCGGGCTGACTTTCGTCCTTCACCGTATGGTGCCGACCAGTTTCCTCCCGGTAGAAGACCAAGGATATTTCAAGGTGGAACTGGAGCTTCCGGAAGGAGCCACACTCGAACGTACACGGAACGTGACCGAACGTGCCATCCGTTACCTGATGGAGAACCCGGCTGTGGAATACGTACAAAACGTAACCGGAAGCAGCCCCCGCGTAGGTACGAGCCAAGCGCGTAGCGAACTGACCGTCATCCTGAAACCATGGGAGGAACGGGACAAGACCACGATTGATGAAGTCATGGCCGAGGTCAAAACGCATTTTAAGGAATACCCCGAATGCAAAGTCTACCTGTCCACCCCTCCGGTCATTCCCGGGTTGGGTTCATCGGGCGGCTTTGAGATGCAACTGGAGGCGCGTGGCGACGCCACATTCGAGAACCTCGTACAGGCCACCGACACCTTATTATATTATGCGGCGCAACGCAAGGAACTGTCGGGACTTTCATCTTCCCTCCAGGCCGAGATTCCGCAGCTTTATTTCGATGTGGACCGCGACAAGGTGAAACTGTCCGGCGTACCAATGGCCGACGTTTTCTCCACGATGAAAGCCTATACCGGGTCGGTCTACGTCAACGACTTCAACATGTTCAACCGTATCTACCGCGTGTACATACAGGCTGAAGCCGACTACCGTGAGCATCCCGAAAACATCAATTTGTTTTTCGTACGCGGAAGCAACAACGCCATGATACCACTGACCTCCTTAGGTACGACTTCCTATACGACGGGGCCGGGCAGCATCAAACGTTTCAACATGTTCAACAGTGCCATTATCCGAGGAGACGCCGCCGACGGTTACAGTTCAGGACAAGCCATGGAAGTCATCGAACAGGTAGCCCGCGAGCATCTGCCCGACAACATCGGCGTGGAATGGAGCGGACTGTCCTATCAGGAAAAACAAGCGGGCGGGCAGACCGGCCTCGTGCTGATGCTCGTGTTCATCTTCGTTTTCCTGTTCCTTGCAGCCTTGTATGAGAGTTGGATGGTACCCATCGCCGTACTGCTGTCCCTACCGGTAGCCGCCCTCGGTGCATACCTTGGCATCACGCTTTGTGGGTTGGAAAACGACATTTATTTCCAAATCGGACTGGTGATGTTGGTCGGACTGGCCGCAAAAAACGCCATCCTGATTGTCGAATTTGCCAAAGACGAAGTAGATCGTGGCGGAGACTTGGTAGCCTCGACCCTCCATGCGGCACGCCTGCGTTTCCGTCCCATCCTCATGACTTCACTGGCCTTCATTTTGGGCATGTTGCCCATGGTAGTGGCCAGCGGTCCCGGCTCGGCTAGCCGCCAAGCCATCGGCACGGGCGTATTCTTCGGTATGATAGTGGCCGTATCGGTCGGCATCCTGTTGGTACCGTTCTTCTTTGTGCTGATATACAAAGCCAAAGGCAAATTCAACCGCAAACGCCTTTCCGGTGCCGGACTCATCTTATTGGCAGCCGGCACGGGACTGTCATCCTGCCAAATCGGCAAATCCTATACCCGTCCGGATATGCCCTTTCCCGCCCGGCTCGACACGCTTACGCAAGACACGGCATCCATAGGCGACCTCTCGTGGTGGGAACTTTATAACGACACTACTCTTCAACAGCTGATTCACCGGGCACTCACGTACAATAAAGACCTGAAAATAGCATCGGCACGAATGAATGAATTGGCAGCCCTGAAACGTGTCGACTTTGCGAACATGTTTCCACAAGCCACCGCTCGCCTGAACGGCAATCGTGAAACGACAAACTACGGCGGTGACAATTTCGATGCCGACTCGGAACTCAGCCTTACCGCTTCCATTTCTTGGGAACTTGACTTGTGGGGCAACCTCCGTTGGGCACGAGACCGCAGCATGGCGGAATTTCTGGCTTCGGTGGAAAACTGCCGGGCCGTAAAAATGGGGTTGGTGGCACAGGTGGCACAGTCTTACTTCGAACTGATGGCGTTGGACAACGAACTGGCCATCGTGCGCCGTACGTTGGAAGCTCGGCGAGAAGGCGTACGGTTGGCAGAAATCCGTTTCAAGGGTGGGCTGACCTCCGAAATCGTATTCCAACAAGCTAAAGTGGAATTGGCCAAGACGGCCACCATGGTACCAGACCTGGAACGCAGGATTTCCCTGAAAGAAAGCGAAATCGCACTCTTGACTGGTGATTTCCCCTACGCCGTAAACCGCAACATCCTACCCGAAGAAATACAGTTGCCCAACGCTCTTCCCTTGGGGTTGCCCTCCACGCTTCTGGAACGACGCCCCGACATACGGAAAGCCGAACGGGAGCTGATGGCAGCCCATGCCGAAGTTGGATTGGCTTACACCAACATGTTCCCCCGCCTGGCACTGACCGCCACATTAGGTACGGAAAGCGAAACGCTTCGGGATTTCCTGAAATCGCCCTACTCCTACCTTGCAGGCAACTTACTGAGCCCCCTCTTTGCCATGGGCAAAAACCGTGCAGCCCTGAAAGCGAAACGGGCCGCTTACGAAGGTGCCGTGGCCGAATATGAGCAAACAGTGCTCACAGCCTTCAAGGAGACACATGACGCCATCATCAACTTCAACAAAATAAAAGACATCTACGAGTCGCGCCGCCAACTGGCCGAAGCTTCGCGCACGGCAGTGGAGTTGGCACAACTGCAATACATCAACGGGGTCATCGGTTACCTGGACCTTCTGGACGCCCAACGTAACTACTTCGACGCCCAAGTGTCGTTGAGCAACGCCGTGTGCAACAAACAGCTGATGATTATCAACCTCTATAAAGCCCTCGGCGGAGGTTGGAAGTAAAATCACCTTTACAGTCCCGTCCCCCGTTTCCCGATGCCTCTCATCGGAAAAACGGGGGACGGGGCTATCATCCTTCCCTTTTCCGGAAATCAGTTTTTGTGTTCTTCTTCCTCCTTCCGTTTCTTTTCTTGAATCAAACTCATGAAAGCCGAAGATATAAGACCAGTGGGAATGGCTATCATCGCAATGCCTACCATACAAATCACACCGCTCAGCAACCGTCCCAATGCCGTAACCGGATAGACATCCCCATAACCCACGGTGGTGAACGTCACCACAGCCCACCAAAAACCGTCGCCGATATTGGCAAAGGCTTCGGGTTGTGCCTCGTGTTCGATATAGTACATCAGGATGCCCGAAAACCCTAAGAGGATGCCACAAGCCGTACAAGCCGTTATCAATTCATCCTTCACCATCTGCAACACACGTCCGATAAGTTGGAACGAGCGGGAATAGCGTATCAACTTAAAAATCATTAAGATGTAGGCCAGTACCGCCAAATGTACAAAGATGGTCTCCCGATACAGGTAAATGATGAGAAAAGGGATGACAGCCACAAAATCTATCAAACCATAAAACGAAAACAAATACCTGAAACGGGAACGCCAAGCACGATACTGACGATATTGGACAGGAGCTGCTATGATGCGCAACACATATTCGACCGTAAAGACGAAAGAGGCCAAATAACAAAAGCTATATAATTGTAATCGGTAGGGCGCAGAAGAGTCGAAAGAGCTGTAAATCACGGAGAAAATCGCCCCGACAATGAAAAACAAGACCGTATAGCGGAACGACCTTGTCGTTAAATATCGATGTACAGCAAGATACAACTTTTCATGACGGAGCAAATGCGGTATAACCACCTCCCTACGGCCTGTTAAGTTTTTCCCTTGTTTTTCCATTTCTTATTCTTTAGTTTATTATAGTCACAAAGTTAGCACATTCTTCTGTAACCGCCATCTTTCCCCGCTCTTATTAAGCAGCATTTTCCCAACTGAGCTTTCAAATGAAACATATAATTTAATTGTCCCAAACTCCGGCATATATAACCTTTTTTATGTAACTTTGCAAATCCTAAAAAGAAATACATAAAAACGTTATATACAATGGAATTAGCAAGTAAATACAATCCGGCCGACGTAGAGGGCAAATGGTACCAATACTGGCTCGACCACAAGCTTTTCAGTTCTAAACCCGACGGACGAGAACCTTATACGGTAGTCATCCCGCCCCCCAATGTGACGGGGGTGCTCCACATGGGGCACGTGCTCAACGAAACCATTCAGGACATCCTCGTGCGCCGCGCCCGTATGGATGGTAAAAACGCTTGTTGGGTGCCGGGTACCGACCATGCTTCCATCGCCACCGAAGCCAAGGTGGTAAACCGTTTGGCGGAAAAGGGCATCAAGAAGACTGATCTCACCCGCGAAGAGTTCCTGAAATATGCCTGGGAATGGACGGACGAACACGGTGGCATTATCCTGAAACAGTTGCGTAAACTGGGAGCCAGTTGCGATTGGGATCGCACGGCCTTCACCATGGATGAGAAACGGAGCGAAAGCGTCATCAAGGTATTCTGCGACCTGTACGACAAAGGATTGATTTACCGTGGCGTGCGTATGGTGAACTGGGATCCGAAAGCCCTGACAGCCCTCTCGGACGAAGAGGTGATTTACAAGGAAGAACACAGCAAGCTGTACTATCTGAAATATATGGTAGCCAATGAAAACGGCCAACCGGACGGAAGCGGACGCTATGCCGTGGTAGCCACCACGCGCCCCGAAACCATCATGGGCGACACGGCGATGTGTATCAACCCGAACGACCCGAAGAACACGTGGCTGAAAGGACAAAAGGTGATTGTGCCTCTGGTAGGCCGCTGTATCCCCGTCATCGAAGACGACTATGTGGACATCGAGTTCGGAACGGGTTGCCTGAAGGTGACACCGGCACACGACGTGAACGACTATATGTTGGGCGAGAAATACAACCTGCCTTCCATCGACATCTTCAACGACAACGGCACGATTAGCGAGGCTGCCGGGATGTACGTGGGCATGGACCGTTTCGACGTGCGCAGGCAAATCTGCATCGACTTGGAAAAAGCAGGATTGTTGGAGAAAGTGGAAGACTATACCAACAAGGTGGGCTTCTCCGAACGCACCAACGTGCCCATCGAACCGAAGCTTTCCATGCAATGGTTCCTGAAGATGGAACACTTGGCGCAAATCGCTTTGGAGCCGGTGATGAAGGACGAAATCAAGTTCTATCCGGCCAAATACAAAAACACTTACCGTCACTGGATGGAGAACATCAAAGACTGGTGCATAAGCCGACAGTTGTGGTGGGGACACCGCATCCCGGCCTACTACCTGCCGCAAGGCGGATTCGTGGTGGCCGAGACCGCCGAAAAAGCACTCGAACGGGCCAAGGAGAAGACCGGCGACACCAACCTGACCCTGGCAGAACTCCGTCAGGACGAGGACGCATTGGACACTTGGTTCTCCAGTTGGTTATGGCCGATTTCGCTGTTCGACGGCATCAACCATCCGGGCAACGAAGAACTCAACTACTATTACCCCACGTCCGACCTCGTAACGGGTCCGGACATCATCTTCTTCTGGGTAGCGCGCATGATCATGGCAGGCTACGAATACGAAGGGAAGATGCCGTTCAAGAACGTGTACTTCACCGGCATCGTGCGCGACAAATTAGGACGCAAGATGAGCAAGTCGTTGGGTAACAGCCCCGACCCGCTCGATTTGATAGAACGATACGGTGCTGACGGCGTGCGTATGGGAATGATGCTGTCCGCCCCGGCAGGTAACGACATCCTATTCGACGACGCACTCTGCGAGCAAGGCCGCAACTTCAACAACAAGATATGGAACGCCTTCCGCCTCGTGAAAGGCTGGCAGACGGCCGACATCGCGCAACCGGAAACGGCAGCCATCGCCACACGTTGGTTCGATGCCATGCTGAGAACCACTGCAAGGGAAGTGGCAGACTTGTTCAAGAAGTACCGTCTGAGCGAGGCCCTCATGGCCGTGTACAAGCTGTTCTGGGACGAGTTCTCCAGTTGGTACCTCGAAATGGTCAAACCGGCTTACGGACAGCCCATCGACAACAAGACGTACGAACAGACCTTGTCGTTTTTCGACACGCTGTTGAAACTCCTGCACCCGTTCATGCCTTTCATCACCGAAGAACTTTGGCAACACATATATGACCGCCTGCCGGGTGAGAGCATCATGATTTCACCGCTCCACACCGCTGCACCTACGGAAGACGATGCCACACTTATCTCCCATGTCGAAAACGTAAAAAGCATCGTGGCCGGCGTGCGTACCGTACGCAACCAAAAGAACATCGCCCCGAAAGAGGCATTGACATTGGAAGTCGTGGGCGGGAATCCGGAAGCAGACTTTGAAGGTGTCATCAAGAAAATGGGCAATCTGAGTGCCGTCAACACTGTGGTACAGAAAGGCGAAGGCACGGCTTCGTTCATGGTGGGCACGACGGAATATGCCGTACCGTTGGGCAACCTGATAGACGTGGAAGCGGAAATCGCCAAACAAGAAGCCGAACTGAAACACTTGGAAGGCTTCCTTGCAGGTGTCTTGAAAAAGCTTTCCAACGAACGTTTCGTAGCCAACGCCCCCACTGCCGTGGTGGAAATGGAACGCAAGAAACAAGCCGATGCCGAAAGCAAAATCGCGGCTTTGAAAGAAAGTTTGGCCAAGTTGAAGAAGTAAAGCCCTTCACCACTATTATTGGAAGCAACCGTTTGCACGCCCTACCAAGCATGCAAACGGTTCTTTTTATTTCCAACTCCCCCTATTCATCCATAAAATCAAACCAAGTGCTTTTTTAACAGAGTTTTCTTTGTCCGAACCCCGCTTTTCACTACCTTAGCCCACGACAATAACATATCGTTAACTCAAAAACACATTTTACTATGGAGCATCTCCTGTTTTGGATGATTCCCGTATCATCCTTGTTGGCATTGCTGCTGGCTTGGTACTTCTACCGCCAGATGATGAGAGAGAGTGAAGGCACACCGGCCATGCAGAAAATCGCCTCGCATGTGCGCCAAGGTGCCATGTCGTACCTGAAACAACAGTACAAAATCGTGGGACTGGTCTTTCTGGCACTCGTCGTGCTGTTTTCGGTCATGGCCTACGGCTTCAACCTGCAAAACTCATGGGTACCGATAGCCTTCCTCACCGGTGGTTTTTTCTCCGGACTTTCCGGCTTTTTGGGCATGAAAACGGCTACCTACGCATCGGCACGTACAGCCAACGCTGCCCGTAACTCCCTGAACAAAGGACTGCGCGTAGCTTTCCGCAGCGGCGCGGTCATGGGGTTGGTCGTTGTCGGCCTCGGCCTGTTCGACATCTCTTTCTGGTATCTCCTTTTGGATGCCTTTATCCCTGCCGACATCTACGCCCCGACAGCCAAACTCTGCATGATTACCACCACCATGCTGACCTTCGGCATGGGAGCCAGCACGCAGGCCCTGTTCGCCCGTGTGGGAGGCGGCATCTACACGAAAGCGGCTGACGTGGGTGCGGACTTGGTAGGCAAGGTGGAAGCCGGTATCCCGGAGGACGACCCGCGCAACCCGGCCACGATAGCCGACAACGTGGGCGACAACGTGGGCGACGTGGCCGGTATGGGGGCCGACCTGTACGAGTCTTATTGCGGTTCCATCCTGGCCACCTCCGCATTGGGTGCCGCTGCATTCATGGCAGGAGGCGACGTGGACATGCAGTTCAAGGCGGTCATTGCCCCGATGCTGATAGCCGCAGTGGGCATCCTGCTCTCCATTTTAGGCATATTTTCCGTGCGCACCAAGGAAGACGCAGGCATGAAAGACCTGCTCAACTCCCTGTCCGTAGGCACGAACCTGAGTTCCGCCCTGATTGTCGTGGCGACCTTCCTTATCCTTTGGGTGTTGCAGATAGACAACTGGCTGAACATTTCGTTTGCCGTGGTCATCGGGCTTTTGGTAGGTATCGTCATCGGACGCTCCACGGAATATTACACGTCACAGTCCTACCGCCCCACCCAACTGTTGGCTGAGAGCGGAAAAACGGGCCCGGCCACGGTCATCATATCCGGTATCGGGTTGGGCATGGTGTCCACCACCATCCCAGTGATAGCCGTCGTCATCGGCATCATCCTTTCCTATTGGCTAGCTGCAGGGTTCGACTTTGCCAACGTGAGCATGGGGCTTTACGGCATCGGTATCGCCGCCGTGGGCATGCTCTCCACCTTGGGCATCACCTTGGCCACGGACGCCTACGGCCCCATAGCCGACAATGCAGGCGGAAACGCCGAAATGAGCGGACTGGGCGAGGCTGTGCGCAAACGCACAGATGCCTTGGATTCGTTGGGTAACACCACGGCAGCTACCGGCAAAGGCTTTGCCATCGGATCGGCAGCCCTGACCGGTCTGGCACTTTTAGCTTCTTATATTGAAGAAATCCGCATCGGGCTGACACGCTTGGGCGAAACTGTACTGACCATGCCGAACGGCGACACGTTGGCTATACATGACGCCTCTTTCACCGACTTCATGACCTACTATGACGTAACGCTGATGAACCCGAAGGTCCTCTCGGGCATGTTCATCGGCAGCATGATGGCTTTCCTGTTCTGTGGGTTGACCATGAACGCCGTAGGGCGTGCAGCGGCTCACATGGTAGAGGAAGTGCGGCGGCAGTTCCGTGAAATCAAGGGCATCCTGAGCGGAGAAGCCGAACCGGATTATGCCCGTTGCGTGCAGATTTCCACCAAAGGCGCACAACGCGAAATGGTCTTCCCGTCGCTGTTGGCCATCGTGGCTCCCATCGCTACCGGACTGGTGTTCGGCGTACCGGGTGTCATCGGCCTTTTGGTCGGCGGCTTGTCGGCCGGTTTCGTGTTGGCCATCTTCATGGCCAACTCCGGTGGCGCCTGGGACAATGCCAAGAAATATATCGAAGAAGGTAATTTCGGCGGGAAGGGCGGCGAGGTACACCGTGCCACCGTGGTGGGCGACACCGTGGGCGACCCGTTCAAGGACACTTCCGGCCCAAGCCTGAACATCCTCATCAAGCTCATGTCGATGGTGGCCATCGTCATGGCCGGACTCACCGTCTCGTGGAGCCTGTTCTGACCTTAACTTTATACTATATAAAACCTTCCCCTCCGTCTTATCTTCACGATAAACGGAGGGGATTTCTGCACAATAAACACATAAAAACAAATATTCTTGAATCTAATTCACCCAATCGGATATTTCCCTGTATTTTTCACTATACTAAAAGTGTCACGCCCTCAATTTACAAATTAATCCCATTCTCCTCTATATCCCGACAAAAAGACATTGTTTTAATCCTTTACGCTTGTTTTAAATTGAGAAAACAGCATCAGATAAAGCCCCAAAAGAGAATAATCATACAAAGAAGCTGTGTATTTCCGCATAAATCCTACATATATGCAAATCAATCTCAAGAGATTGAAAAATCGTTTGGCTGAAAGCGATTTTCCGATGTGCGCAGAACGAACGGAAAACATATACCACACGACTTAAAACCAAGCTCCAAACGCCCCCCAAACAAGATTTTAAGCATACGAAAAACACTATTTGAACTCATTTTGTTTCCAAAAAACAAAAAACAAACGGATAGCGATTGTGACATTTCGCTTACATCCTATCCGCATCTGTCCGTACGATTCGACATAAAGGCAAAACAAAAAACGGGAAAAACACCCGACGGCTTACACTCTGCCTTTTCCCCAACACGCGAGAATGCCCTCGCACGGAACAAAACGCCTTCTGTCCGAAAATACGCGATTCTCGTCCCATGAGATTTGACATTCTGACATTTTGATAAATCCTCGCACCCGGCAAAACCCAAACGGACTTGACTTTGCCCTCACCCAATCGCGATTTTGTCCGTTCAAGGGATACCTTATTCCTCCAAAAGCTTTTTCAGGAAATCATCCAAATCTTCGTCCAACCCCTTCAGCAATTCACCGTCCACAATCACCGTCTCATCGTCCACAAGGTACAAGTCGCAAAGCGTTTCCTTGTCCTCATCCACCAGGACGAAAGAATAAGGCTTCAATAAGGACAGGTTCTCCAACGTATCTTTCATATTTTGGATACACTGGCGCAACACGGGCGTAATCTCTTCATAGAAATCCTCATCTCCGTTATCCATCCACTGCTCTACTACGCAACGCGTCAGCTCTTCATCGTCATCGTTGAACGCCAACAACTCGCCGGAATCGGCTTTTACCTGAAGATGGATATCCGTCAAGGCCAAATCCTCCCGGCCTTGCGGGTATTTGGCTGCAATTTTCCTGAGTGCACGTTCAATCTGCTGGATGGTCTGTGAAGTAGCTTTCATAATCTGTCGTTTTACTTATACTCGTATCAAAGGTACAAAAAAAACAAATTCCAAAAGCAAATCCGTGGAAAATAAAAATCCTTGCCCCAAAAAGACATCAGTTCACCCAAACATAGCCGGATTGTACAGGGAGGTACCTCCCACAATCCGGCCACGAAACGCAAAATTTTAATTCTTCCTACTTTTCTACCACTGGAGCATAATGAAACAATGCTTCGTCTCTCATTTTGCCGGGTCGTAGGCTTCGCAAATCCTTTCAAAATCAAACGGGCCGATTTCACCATCATCCAATGCGGTACACAAATCCGGATCGTCGGCAAAGTATTCCATCAAACTCTTACGTGCCCGCTTTTTACTGGAATCGGAAGAACACACCACCGTACCTTCCTCTTCACCCGGACGGAAAGCAATGTAGCTGATGGACGTGCCGGACACTGTCATCGTACCGTCCTTACCCACAAAGAAGTCTGCGGCATAAGCAAATATGGCCACATGCTCTCCAACAGCCTTCGGAGTCATCCATTTCTTGTCCTTATACACCATGGCAAACTTGGAATCAGGCATCTTCGGGTTCCAGGCCGTCAGATACGCGATATCCTCGGACTCCACTTCTTTTTTGGTACCATCCGCCAACTTCAGGTTCACATCCCGGGTACCTCCATTGGGCATCCGGGCCTCCCCTGCCAACACCGTACCGTCATGCAACTTGATTTCCATAGGGAAATCCTTCACTTCACGTGCCACTTCTATGGCACCCGCCACCAATTGGCACGACTGCAAACCGGCCAAGGCCATCAAACCCAAGACCAAAGACCAACCTACATTCTTTTTCATACGCTTCTTGTTTTAAACTTTTATTTATTTCCCGCATCCGGCATCAATAACTTGCCGAAGGCTTCTTCCAACTAAAGTCACTCGTACGGAAACCTATGCGCAGGCCTATCCCCCAATTGAATTCCTCACCCACGTAGGCACCTTGCAAAAAACCACCAAGGGAAAACGAACGTCCGAATTGGTGCTCGTAGCCCAAACGGGCCATCCCCCAAAAGCCATTCAGGTTCTCGTCCCGGCTATCCCTCAAAACATCATCGCACACGTCGTATTCATAATCCACCACTGCATAGCCACCGTAAAGGTTCAAGTAAAAACGGTCGATTTGGTTGCTCAACAAATCGAAACCCGGCCCTAAGGCAAACAACATCTGCGTCTTCTTGTCGGCCAAATTATCGCTGACGAGGCCGAAATCCGATTCCAACGTAATCGGCTTGGAACCTTCGTAAGTTGACAAGCCGACCAGAAACGCACCGTACACACGCCGCTTGGAATGCCCTTCGGCCTCGACCGCCAAGGTGTAACCGGAGTTTTCAAACGTGTGGGCAAAGTTCTCATAGGCACCGGAAAAAGAATATTGAACCCACCCATGCCCTTGCGCCCTTACCGAAACTACAGCGCAGCACACCATAGCCAACATCATGTAAAACCTCATCCGTTTCATACATTACCTCCTTTCTCCGTTTCATACATCCCGTCCTGCAATGGAACGGCCATCACTTCATAGCTTCCATGCCCTTGTTCCCTTCCGGGAGTATACCGGTTGCAGATTTCTTGAAAATCAAAAGCATCCACCTCTTTATCTTCAATCTGCCCACACAATACGGGATCGTCGGCCAACAACTTGCACAAAGCCTTTCTTACCACAGCCTTTGTCCGTCCCAACGTGGAAAGGAATTGCCCCTTTCCATCTTCCTTAATGCCTATTATATACACATCCCCATCAGCAAAACTCATAGGAGCCAACTCACCCTTGCGGTTGAATTGCCAATCAAAGGCCAACAAACCTATCTTCAGATGCCTGCCCACACCTTGGCAATTAACCCAACCCGGTTTGCTTTCCTTTCCGCCACGCGCCACGTAAGGCACATAAACAAACACCCCGGACTGCTTTCCGTCACGCCTGAAACGCAACTGTTCCACTTCGCCCGACTTGATTTTAACCCGCTTGCCTTCATCCGTCACCAAACGAAACGACTTGCCTTGGAAATCAGGTAAAAACGTCTTTCCCACATATCGTGTACTGTCCGCCATCAAGACCATGGCCTCTTCCTTTCCTATTTCTTCATGGAACAAAGAAGCTACGCTACACGAAGGCAACAGACAGGCCACCACCATACATGCCCCCATCTCCGCAATAGGAACGGATAGCCTTTTAACCAATTCTTTCATAAACCGTATTATTTTAGATTTTTATCGGTTTGACTTAACCGATTGAGAAATAAACTATTAGCGAATTATTTGAGAAATAGAGGTAACGATTTGGCAACTGTGCGAATTTCAGCGTTTTGCGTTGTATGCTGTCAAATAACTCTTTCATTTGCAAATATAACATCTTTTTCCGAAAGTACGAACTGTTGGCAGCAATTTTATAAAATCAACTTGCGAAAAACGAAAATCATTCATCCCATTTACAAGTTGGCATGTTAAGAACATTGTCCGCTTTGTCATTTTGTTACCGGGATTTGTCCGCATGGTAGGAGAAGCGTACCAATCAGTCAAGTATGTTGTTTCATTATGTAATAGCCAGCTGTTTTTTGTGTAATACTCCGATATCGCTTTCTTTTTGATTTCATAAGAAAGCCCCCAGCGAAAACCCTGCCGGAGGCTGTTTTTAATCTAATACATTTTCGGGAATATCAGTTGCTTTTCTTGTTAGATAATATTCTGTATTGGTTTCTATATCTGTTGCTCTCATTATAATAGGTGCTATTTCTTTTGTCTTTGGACTTTCGATGAAATCGTGCCAATCCCAGCCTAAAAAAAGTTTTATAACAGCAAACATAGTTTGGTCTGTACCTGTTAGATTATATTTATATATGGTTCTATTTTCCAATTCTTTATGATAAGTTAATGTTAAGAACGGAATATTTCCCTTTATGGAAAATTCATAATTTCCTGTACTCTTTATTTTTAATTTATCATCGTACAAGTAGAAATCTTTATCGTCGTTATTTATTAAGAAAATTTCATCACCTTGCTTATATGGTGGGCGTACAGGGTTGTTAATAGACAAATGTAAATAACTATCTACTATCTTTATTCTTAGATCAGTTGTTTCATGTGCAATATTATCCTTTACTTGAATAGTTGTTTCTCCTTTTTGTTTAGGATATATATCTAAATTACCAATACCGATAGGGCTTGATAAATCTATTTTGACATCTAATATAGAGGGATCTTTTATCTCAACGGAGTAATCTTTATTTCCACTTCGTATCATTATACTTTTGGCTCCGATTAGAGGACACTCGTAGTAATCTTTTTCAAAAGATAGATGATGTATATCTTCTGTTTTTTCATCATCACTGCAATTTGTAAAGCAGAAGCATAGAAATATTAGAAAAAAGTAAATAAGTTTTTGTTTCTCATGACTTTAGTACTTTTATTTTGATTTATAGTTCCGTATTTTCATATTTGGGGTATCACCAACATTTACTACAGATGTTGCCGTTTAATATAATATTCGGCAAGCTGTTTTTATGGTGTAACGCTCCGATATCGCTTTTTATATTTATTTCGTGGAGATTTTTCTTTGTTCATTTGATACCAAACTTTACGTTGCCATTCATATACAGCCAGTTTTTCATCATCAACATTATTTGTTTTCTCTATATAACTTCTAATACTTGGAGCATAAGGGTACTTGGACTGTATTATATCATCTACCAAATAGCCATTCAATCCTTTCAAATTATTGAATAAAAATCCTTGAAACATTAGGTTTATATAGTCTTTATTCTTATGTAGATATTGTTTGTATGCTTTGTATGCATCAGATTTCATATAGTCTGTTGCTCTACTACTGAAATTTGGCTTTTTTAGTTCTTCTTTTAAAGCCTTTTCAAGTTTCTTGTATTCGGTAGAATCTTGTATGCTATACCAATAATGTTCCTCTGGTTTGCTTATTAAGTCTATCCATGCTTTGGCTTCCCAATAGTCAATGTTCATTCTTACAGAATCTCTTTGTTCTGGAGATAATTCATAGTATAAAGAATCCTTTTCCCAACCGTTAAAAACGACTTCAAGAGATTCTGACTTCTCTCTCATTATACCTTTGTAGATTTCTAGCAGTTTTTGGTCTGAAAAGGACGTTATCATGAATGTACCGCTTTCTATTCTGCAATTAACTTGCGGAGCAGTAATAATGGAATCATTAAATACAAATGCTATTTTTTTCCCAATAGACTTTTCTGTTTCATCGGCCCATTTGTTTAGCTTATGTTTGCTGATTTGTCCGCTTATAGCATATTTTCCGAAATAATCCTTTTCAAGTTTTAGCCCAACGAAATCCTTTACTGTTATGATTGGCTTAGAGGACAAACTACCTGTACTTAATACGTGATACCACCCATTTTCTTTATGCGTAAAATCGTGTTTTGCCGTATTTGGCTGTGCTTTCATTCTTGGTGAAAAGAATAAAAGTGATATAAGACTGAATAAGATGATATTTGTCTTCATATTATTTTGATTTATTTGAAAAATAGCATATAACATACTATCGCTAATAAAAACAGAAACAATATACTTGCAATAAAATATATTTTTGCTTTGAATAAACTTGCATTATCAAGTGCTTCTTTTTCTATTGTTCTTTTATGAATTTCTTCCATTTGCTCAATAGAAATATTGGATAAATCATTTCCTTTACCTTTGTTTACAAGATACTTTTGATGTTCTTTTATTCTATCTCTGTTTAATTTACGAAGTTCACGATTTTCTTTATCTCGTTGTAACATATCGTTTATGCAGCCTAATGTTCCCATAGCTTTTAAATTTATAGTTCTGTATTCACGTATATTTTTCCGAAAGTTTTTTGCTCGTCACGTATCCGGCATAGCTCCCGATATACTTTTAGGTGCAAATATAGCGAAAAGTGCCATTCATAAGACATCATGAACGGCACTTTTTTATTGTTTTCCAGCAAGATAAACGGTTATATCTTCATTCCTCTGCTTTTCCTTTGCGGTTGTATAGGTCGGCGAATATTCTGCCTTAGCTTGTCGAACTGTTCCTTAAACCACTCGGCAATGGGCTTTCGGTCAATGGCAAGAACCAGTCTCGTCCCGTCCGTGGGGTCTTTCACGACTTGAAACCCTGCCTTTTCGGTCGTGAATTTCCGTCCGTGTTCTTCCGAATAGAGTTCCCCTGCATACTCCAACGGCTTTCCCTTGACGAGCGTTGCGGTCTGCCTTTCATCGAACCCGACAAGGCGGCAGAGGTTTTCGATACGGAGCATTTCACGGAAATAGGGAAACCATGCTGCCGCCCTTGCGATTACCGTTTTCAGAAACGATATTTCCTGCTTGTGCCTTGTGTCCTTGTCTGTTATCTCCCTGCTGTGCTTCTGCTGCATTTCCCGTATTTCTCGGCTGTGGTCTGCCTGCATGGTCTGTATCCTGTCTTGCAGGGCTTCGATGGTTTCCTCGTGGTCGGCTATCTTCCTATGCAGGGCAGTGTTCTCCCTCTCCAACGCCTTGACCTTGTTACTGCCGAAAAGAGAACCAACGCTCTCGGCTATGTTGGTAGCTGCGGTGGTTGCCGCCCCTTTCAGCTTCTCGGTCTGTATTTCTTTTTTCGCCCGTCTTAGTTCCTCCCGTGCCGTTTCTTTCTGCTGCTGCAAATCCACCACTTCCGCTTTGAGGTCGTCGGAGAGTTTCTGTATATCCCGATAATACTGCTGCGTGGACTTGTGGCGAGCCTTCGAGCCGTCTATGCCCCTTTGCAACCCGTATTTCGCCATCGCTTCGGCATAGGTATCTTGGTAGGACTTCAATTTCAGC